>Ga0224512_10000436_pt1 | contig 44457 bp, 55 predicted proteins | sample SF_May12_sed_USG_4_FD_169103 | JGI IMG/M metagenome (GOLD analysis project Ga0224512, IMG submission 169103) | Sediment microbial communities from San Francisco Bay, California, United States - SF_May12_sed_USGS_13 | ecosystem: Environmental > Aquatic > Marine > Sediment | place: USA... | reverse complement strand
AACCTTGTCTGAAAAAGACAAGGAGAAAAAATACTATTGTGATTCTTTTTTCTTCTTTTCTTTCTCAGATTGTAATTTAGCTAATTCTAATTCTTCATTAGTATGTTTGAATTTTTTCAATCTAATATTACATCACGATTTCAATATAAAAACCGCTCATTGTTTTAGATGATCACTCAAGCATAAATTCAATATCCAACTGAGTAGATCGGCTTTTTTCCATTCATCCCTAGATTCAGATTTTTGACAGTAATTTCTGCCATCTTAGCCCTAGTCTCTTTAGTTGAACTGCCTATGTGTGGTGCTAGTACGACATTTTGTAATTTGGTTAATGGGTTTTTTGTACTGATTGGCTCTTCTTCAAACACATCTAGTCCTGCACCTGCAATGATATTTTTCTTGAGAGCTACTGCAAGTTCTTTTTCATTTACTATCTTTCCTCTTGCAGTATTGATTAAAAATGCAGATTTTTTCATTTTTTTAAAAATTTTCATGTCAAATAAATGATCTGTCTCTTTGGTATGAGGAACATGAATTGAAATGATATCACTTTGTGTAACTAGTTTTTCAAATGAGACATATTTTACATCCAATGTTTTTTCTTTGGACTTTGAGATACGATTTCTATTATGATATACAATATTTATGTCAAATGCTTTTGCTCTTTTTGCAAGTGTTCTGCCAATTCTTCCTAATCCTAAAATGCCAAGAGTTTTTCCTTGCAGATCCACTCCAACATAATCATGTGCTCCATAGATTACTTTCCATTTACCATCCCGAATAATTCTGTCTCCCTCCGATACTCGTCTTAATACATCAAGTATTAGTGTGAATGCCAAATCTGCAGTTGCATCAGTTAGTACTTCTGGAGTATACCCAACACGAATTTTCTTTTTCTTAGCATAGTTGACATCAATATGATCAAAACCTACACTATAGGTACTAATCACTTTTAGATTCTTTGCCAAATCTATATTCTCTTTATTGATTTTGTCATACGGAAAACAGATGATACCGTCCACCTCTTTTATTTTTGATCTAAGCTTTGTTTGAGGAATTGGAATTTTTCCTGAATGAATTTCAATTTGGTATCTTTTTTTTAATTCTTTTAATGCAAAATCATGTAACGTTCTTGTAAGAAAAACTTTATTTTTCATCAGTCTTGAGATTCATCTCAAACCATTTATACGATTTCTTTCTAAATCACGTATGTCTTCTAAGGCCGAAGAAGAAGAGGAAGATTTTGCCATTTGTGTAGAATGTGGTAATTCTATTGACAAATGTGGCTGTGTATGTCCCTATTGTGGCGAACGTGATAAATGCGAATGTGCATTGTTTGATGCAGCTACTGGAGGTTGATTATTTTGATGATACAGAATATTATACTTCAACAAAGAGGTAATTTACTGTGAGCACAGCTGATTTTACTTGGTTAATAGGCGGTCCACAGGGTAGTGGCGTTGAGTCTGGAGCAAATATTTTCTCCAAAGTTTGTGCCGAGATGGGGTATCAGATATTTGGAAAGCGAGAATTTTACTCTAACATTAAAGGCGAACATAGTTACTTTACAGTAAGAATCTGTGATAAGAAAATCAATTCAAACGTAAATGATGTGACTCTGATGGTGTCATTTGATGCAGAAACTATCTTCCGTCATTATGATGAAGTAATTTCTGGTGGTGGGATAATTTATGATTTGGATTTAGAAAAATCAAAAACAGATGATGTTAGCACCCTTGATGGGCCATTTAAAGAAAGATTACACAAAGAATTGGAATCACAAAATAAACCATTTACAATTGCAGGTGTTTTAGATATTGCAAAAGAAAAAGGAGTTACACTATATCCTGTATCTTTTAAATCAATTCTAGCTACACTTGCAGAAGAAAAGGAAAATCCTCGATTGAAAGGATTAGTTAGAATGTTTAATGTGATTGGAGTTGCATTGTCTTTGGGATTGGTAAAGATGCCTCCTGATTCATTGAAAAAAACTATTGGAGATATCTTTGCAAAAAAGCCAGAGATTGCAAAAATTAATCAAGAGACTGCAAACTATTCATACAATTATGCAGCTGCAAAGTTTGAATCTTTTAACCATTTACTAACTGGTACTGAAAAAGAACCTAACATAATTTTAGTTCAAGGTTTTCAAGGAACTGCACTAGGTAAGATGGCATGTGGTTGTAGAATGCAACCTTACTATCCAATTACCCCAGCTTCTGATGAATCTGTATTTCTTGAATCAAATGAAATAGTAGAAGTAAGCGGTGACAGACCTGGCTCTACTGCAGTCATTCAATGCGAAGATGAAATATGTGCAATGGGAATGACAATTGGTGCAGCATTAACTGGAACACGTTCTTCAACATGTACTTCCGGACCAGGATTTGCATTGATGGCTGAAATGCTAGGATGGGCTGGAATAAATGAGGTACCAATTGTAATTACAAACTATCAAAGAAGCGGCCCTTCAACTGGACTTCCAACAAGACATGGTCAAGACGATTTACTCTTTGCAATTTATGCTGGACATGGAGACTTTCCAAAGATTGTTTATGCATCGGGCGACATTGAGGAGAGCTTTTACGATACTGGTAATGTCTTTAATTACGCAGAGGTTTTCCAAGTTCCTGTAATTCATTTGATGGATAAATTCCTTGCAAGTTCTGTTATTACTTGTAAAATATTCGATCCTCAAAAAATCGTAATTAATCGTGGTAAATTATTAGAAAAAGTTGAAGATGGTTATAGACGATTTGCATTTACAGACGATGGTGTATCTCCTCGTTCTAGATTGGGAATAGATAATGGTATATTTTGGAATACTGGTGATGAATCTGATGAATTTGGCCACATCTCAGAAGACCCAATTTCACGTGTAAAAATGATGGATAAAAGAATGTCAAGACTTGATTTAATTCTAAAAGAGATTCCTCGATCCCAACAAGTAGTGTCCTTTGGAATTGAAGAGCATACAATCATTTCATGGGGTTCTGCAAAAGGTCCAATTCTTGATGCAATTGATATGCTCAAAAAAGAAGGAATCTCAATTGGATATGTTCAGCTAAAACTAATGCATCCATTTCCAGCTGACTATGTTATATCATTACTCAAAGATGCCAAGACAATAATTGACATAGAAGCTAATCAGTCAGGACAACTAGGAAAACTATTCAAACAAAATATTGGACGTGATATTGATTACTTTATCTTAAAATACTCTGGCAGAGCTATGACCAGTACTGAAATTTATAATTCACTTAAAAAAATTGTTGAAAATAAATCTAACAAACGGGAGGTATTAATGCATGGCGCTTAAACTTGCAGACTATAAGACAGATGTACACAATGACTGGTGTCCTGGATGTGGAGATTTTGGAATTGTCAATGCCATACAAATGGCTTTAGCTGAGATGGGAGTACAACGAGATAAAGCAACAATCTTTTCTGGAATTGGTTGTTCTGGTAAGACATCACACTTCATCAACACTTATGGTGTTCATACATTACATGGACGTGTTTTAACATTTGCACAAGGTGCAAAGATTGCAAATCCTGAGATGACAGTAATTGCTGCTGGTGGTGACGGTGATGGTTTAGGAATTGGTGCAGGTCACTTTGTTGCAGCTGGAAGACGTAATGTCGATATGACTTACATTATTTTTGATAATGGTGTTTATGGATTAACAAAGGGACAAGCATCCCCTACACTAAAACTAGGAGAGAAGACAAAGTCATTACCTTCTCCAAATACAAATTTCAATGTTAACCCAATAGGTCTTGCCGTTGCAAGTGGTTTTACTTTTGTTGCACGTGGATATTCATATGACATTAAACATCTCAAAGATTTGATTATTCAAGCAGTAAAACACAAAGGACTATCATTTTTGGATGTACTGCAACCATGCCCTACTTACAATGATATCAATACAAGAGATTGGTATGCAGGAACTGATTTAGTTGATGAGGCCCAAAAAAGACATTCAAGAATTTACAAATTAGAAGAACAAGGATATGATCCAGTTGTCCATTACGACTCTGTACCTGAGGTAAATGAAAAACTATCTCAATCCCTCATTAAATCACTAGAGTGGGATACCAAGATACCAACTGGTGTCTTTTACAAAAATGAACTAATCTCACCTTACACTCAAAGACTACAAGACAAGATTCCAAATTATAACGAAAATCCACCTGCAAAACAAAACATCTCTCAAAATGGCAAACCAATCAGTGATATTTCTGCAATTTTGGATTCACTAAAAGTATAATTTCTACTTCAAACCTAACAAGTTATAGGCAAGTTTCGTAGTAGTGTATTTTGCATTTGAATATTTACGAGGCAAACAAAATATTTCGAAAATCAATTATCAAGGGATTCTTTGAACCCCAATTGCTAAATCTTGACTTTAAAAAATCTGCAATAAAGCATCCTTCAATTAATGATAACGGTCTTATGCAGTCTGATTTACTTCATGTCTTCTTTGATGTAGATACAGGGTGTGATTACCCTGATGGGGATGAATGGTTTATTGTGGAATTGTTATTCCCACATGATGTGACACTTCCTGATAATTTGAAAGGTACTGATTATTTTACAACTCTCTCAGTTGATGAGGGAAAAACATTTTGGCATCATCGCGAACTGATTCGCTTCAAGTATGGAAAATCAAAAAAGCTTGATGATGCTTTAGAATTTCTAGAGTCAAAATATAAAGAACTTCATGAATTACTAGAACCGTTACAAAAAGATCTCAAGTAATTTCTTTCCAAGCACTTCCACTAAAAGTATATTTTTTGTTTTCAGATGATGCAGTATCTAGTCGCCATCTAATTGATTTTGAATCAAACTTGTAGATGATTTCTGAAATTTCTGAAGGGAGTTTTTGAGGATCAAGATGATGTGGAAGTAATTCTAAAACAAAATCAATTTTTTCAATTGCATTATCAAACCATTGTTTGTCTTCCACATCAACACTAAAAATAATTCTGGGATTTCCAGCAAAATTAATTTTAACCTTTAATGCATTGCCGCTGCCTCTCCTTCTCTTCATCTCCTTGAAAACTGCTTTTACTTTTTCCCAACGTCTAAAATCAAACCATTGAAAGAATTCTTCATTAAATGCAAGTGGAATTTCCATGTCAAGTGAACTGACAAAATCACTATTGTCTTGCTCAATCTCCTCTTGAATAATTGTAAAATGTGAGTTTAGAAATCCATAGAGTACTTCAATTTCCCATGGTGAAATCCCATAGTACGTCAGTGTTGTTTTCAATCCATCTGGCATACTATGAATTCTTAAAAATTGTAATTAAATCTTCAAACCTTGTAAATTGGGACAAATTGACCTTAAAATTAAAATTACATGGATAAAGTTACTATATGCATGAAGAAAGAATTTGTAGTGAAAAGCATTGATTCTGCACCAGATGGGGCACCCTATGTTGTAGTATCACTATCATCAATTAAAGATCTTAAAGAAACTGCTCAAAATCCACAGTCACCTTTTGCTGCTCCCAAAGTCATGGGATTCTCAAACATGAATGACATGATGAAGGACCTAAATAAGATGATGGCAGGAATGGGTGGTGGAATGGGAATGCAAGGTGTAACCCAATTAAAACTTGAAATGCATGAATACAAAGACATGGGTCTCTCTGTTGGAGATAAGGTATTTTTGGAAATGACCAAAGCTGAAAGTCTGGGCGTTTAAATTTACCAGATTGTATTGAAATATTTCCAACCATAAAGGGCGGCAATTGTTCCAATTACAAATAACATAGGCTTCCATGGAAAAACTGGAATGCTTGGTGTTGCAAGCTTTACTCTGTAATTATCCACAATTGTATTGACATTTTTCTTAATTTTGTCATGCCAGAAATTATACTCTACATGATATTTTTTTAGAATCTCTTCTACTTCGTAAACTACTGGGGTTCTCTGTGAGAACAAGTGCTGAAGATAATCTCTTGATACTTCAACTTCTGCATGAATTCCAATTAATCCTTTTTTTAAATCAACCATTCTAATGTGCATCTCCCATGGTTTTTTTAATTTTAGATTTAGACCGCTCCCAATTTGTTCTGGTTGCTTGTGTTCAAGTTTTACTTTAGTAAATCCTTCTTCAGTAAAGATTTTAATTAATTCTTCAAAACTTTTCTTTACCACTACATGAAGTTGTTCTACTCCCTGTTTGTTATCCACATCAATTTTATGTTTTAGCCCATCAAAAAATGAAACTGTCTTTGGGTATGTGGTGAGATACTCCATATTTTTTTCACCAGAAAACCTCTATTTAAAGCAGAACCAAAAAATCCTTAGTGTTATGGTGGATTTAAGAGTCCTCTGACGTATACGCATTGATCTGGGGATATTGCCATCTCTGATGGATTAATCTTTCTATCAGTGAGTTTAGCTTCTGAGTTTCTAACTATTGCAAATGGTTTTGATTCACCACCTTCTCCCATTTTGTAATTTGCAATAGTTGCAATGTTATCCACTACTGCTTGAAATGTGACCTTTAGAGGATTACCATCAAGATCTTTTTTTGCTCTCAAATCTAAAACTGGTTCAATTCCTGCACAAGCAACTGCAACTCCTGTCGTCCCAATTCTTGCAGGCATTAGTCTACTGTCCACTAGAATAACTCCAACATGGATTGACATCTTTAAGAAAATCTTTCTGCGAATTTGCTCTGAAATAAGATATGGATTAAGTGGGTATAGGACTGCCTTGCCTTTTTTTGCATTAGATTTGTCAATACCTGCATTTGGTGCCATGATGTTGTCAGCTGATGTAATTACAAATCCTCCTATTCCGCCAAAGATTTTGTCTGATTCTCTGATAATGATTTCTGCAATTTCTGGCTTTAATTGATATTTTTTTGAAATCTCCCACCCTTGTTCTGATATTTTAATTTTTGAAAGATCTACTATTCTTCCTTGTGAGTTTGAAATATATTTTGTTGAAATTACTAAAACATCGCCTTCTTGCAAATTGGTATTGTTTTTTTCTAAAGTTTCAATCAATGCCTCAAAAACATCGAATGCATCTTGCTTTCTTTCAGCTAAAAGTGGTAAGACTGTTAATTGCACAATATTTCTAAAATTTTGTTTCTTTTTTATTGTTATGAACAATAACTCCCTGAATTTTACATATGTGCCTAATAGACAAAGGCATTAGTTATTTACAAAAGAAAAAAAGTTATTCTTGTGAAAAATCTGAATCCTGATGTAATCTCTCCATTTGAATGGCTATCAATTAATCGATTTCTATATGAGATAAAACAGATTGATTCTCTATGCATATCTGTATATTACCCATATGGCAAGGGACAAGAAACCATTTACTTGCTGGAGGAAACAAAGTGAAATGAGTCATTTGAAAAAATTGAATCAAAAATTGAAAATAAAATCGTAGAACTCAAAGACAATCCAGTCTCTGCTGGCAAGTTTACAAAGACGCTGTGTATTTTTGGATGGATAAAAAACAACAAGGTAAACATCAAGGTAATTGGAACATCAAAAAAACTCCCCTATGCCTACATGGCAAGCAAAAAGCCATTCATTAAACCATTCAAAGACATTCTAGAAACCAATTACAATGTTTTGCTAGTTACACTAGATCAAAAATCTGCAAGAATACAAAAATTTTATGGAAGTCAGATGGTTTTAGAATCTAAACTTAGAATTGACTTGCAAGGAAGACATCGAAAGGGAGGGCAGAGTCAGGGGAAGATTCCTAAGGGCAAGACAAACCAAAATTCATGTTTTCTTTAAGAAAATAGCAAACAAAGTTCGAGAGATGAGTTTAAATTCTGATTTGATTCTGTTGGGAGGCGTTGGTCCTGCAAAAACAGAATTTTATGGTGAACTTGATTCAGAATTGGCAAAAAAATGCAGGTTTGTGGAAAACTTGTCTTTTTCTACATCGATTTATGACATTGAAAAGAAAATTATTCGCCATTTGTATGAGTACAGAAGAAAATACGTTACAGAAATTATTGAAAAATATGAAAACCTAGTCAAACAAGGACTAACTGCAAAAAGAAATGATGTCATTTTCAAGGCTTTAGAAATTGGAGCAGTAGATACAATTATTGTTTCAGCAAACTATTATGCTGATTCCCAATTTAAAAAAATACTAAAAATGCTAGAAATTGCAAAAAATACCTCATGCAAAATAGAGTTTGCATCTTCACCAAAAATTATCCAAAAACTAGAACTTGATAATTCAGTTTTAGCCATACTCCGATACAAGATAAAATAATTCGAAACATATAGAATCTCTAATTATTTATCTAATTATTTAATAGTGATACTTTTAGATCATTAAATTAAAAAAATCCATATGGATGACTGTGTCCAAACCTGGAGAAGAAAATTACGAATAGAAGAACTAGCAAATATTGCCATAGAAAAACTAGAATCAGGAACAGAAATCACTACAGTCTATGAAATTTTAGATGAAATAATTGCCTCAAAATGGAAGTCAATTCCTACTACCAGAAAACAATATTTGGATTCAGTCACTAAAGTTTTAGAAAATCAAAATATTTTGTAAATCTAACACAATATCTGATGTTTACAAAATTGAGATGCCTGATTTAGTTATTTCTTTTAGGAAGAAATGGAATTAATGTTCTAACAAATTCTGTAAAGTTCTTTGTTTGATAGTATCCTGTTCTAGGTCCGATTATCTCAATTACTAGAGCCTCTCCTCCAAATATAGATGTCTTAAGTCCCCCATGTTTTGTTACCTTGTAATCTGTACTTGCACTCATTGCCACTAGCTGATAATTATCTAAAATCATCTTTTCACCACTTTTGAGATTCATTGATAAAATATCTCCCCATGCATTGACAAACATGTCTCCATTACCCACTGTTTTTAGCATGAATAAATTACTCTCAAAAATTCCCTTTGTGAATCCCTGCCATTGAGTATCAAGTGTAAAATCATCAATTGATGCAACATATGCCCCTGATTGAACAATAAATTCATCATTAACATGAATCACTTCAATATCACCTAGCATATTTCCAGTTAGTCCAAGTGTGCAGTTGTCTTCTCTTGCAATGAAATTATTTACAAAAAACGACTCACCACCTAACGCAACTGTCTTGAGTGTCTTGAGAAAACCACCTTTTCACATTGAAGTTACAGTCTCAATATCTCCTTTGATAAATACCATAGATCCTGTTTCTGCAGGAACTTTTTCACCTTTGTTCATTGATACGTGAATGATTCCCATGGGGTTTTTTAGAATCTCATACTTCCCAATTTTTCTATACTATCACTTTAAGATAAATCGTATCCTAAATCATTCTGTAAAGCTTTTAATCTGTAGAGCAGGCTTTTTGGATTATGAATATTGTTGAGAAGATTCTTGCACGTGCCTCAGGAAAATCTTCAGTTGCTCCTGATGATGTGATTTTTGCCAATGTTGACAAGGTAATGGTTCATGATGTCTCAGGACCAGGCGTAATCAAAGTATTTGACAAACTAAAGAAACAAGGAATTTCAGTTGACAAGCTATGGGATCCTACGAAGGTTTGGGTAGCCGAAGACCATTTTGTGCCCTCTGCAGAAAAAATATCAGCTGAAAATATTGTAAAACTATCTAATTTTACTAAGCAATACGGAATTGAAAAACATTTCAAGTATGGAATGGGACAGTATGGAATTTGTCACACTATATCACATGAAGAAGCAATGGTAATGCCAGGTGAAGTCTATGTAGGTGGAGATTCTCATACAAACACTACAGGTGCCTTGGGTGCATTTGCATGTGGATTGGGACACACTGATGTTGCATATGTCTTGTTAAATGGAAAGATTTGGTTTAAGGTTCCTGAAACTATGTATTTTAAGCTTAATGGAAAATTACCAGATCATGTAATGGCAAAAGATTTAATTTTGAAAATTATCGGCGAGATTGGAACTGATGGCGGTGCATACAGAACCATGCAGTTTGGCGGAAGTGGTATTGATGAAATGTCCGTTGAGAGTAGGTTGACAATGTGTAATATGACTACAGAGGCTGGTGCAAAAAATGGAATTGTTGAGCCTGATCAAAAAGTAGTTGATTATCTTTCTAGTCGGGGAGCTACCAATTTTAATTTAGTAAAAGGAGATGACGATGTAGAATATTTCAAAGTCTTTGAATACGAAGCATCTGAGATGGAACCTACTGTTGCAAAACCATTCTCCCCTGAAAATATTTCAGTTGTAAGAGAAGCTCCTGATGTTGAATTGGATAAATCATACATCGGCTCATGTACTGGTGCAAAATACGAAGATTTGGTAGCTGTTGCAAAAATTCTCAAAGGCAGACAAGTAAAGATTAGAACAGAAATCTTACCTGCAGCAATTTCAATTTACAAACGTGCCATGGAAAATGGTCTATTGAAAATATTCTTAGATGCTGGCGTGACAGTTGGACCACCTACATGTGGTGCATGTTGTGGTGCTCATATGGGGGTCTTGGCAAAAGATGAAATCTGCATCAGTACTACTAATAGAAACTTCCCAGGAAGAATGGGTCATGTTGAATCTCAAACATATCTTGCTTCTCCACTAGTTGCAGCAGCATCTGCAGTTACTGGTAAAATCACTGATCCAAGGGATTTGCAATGAAAGGAAATATAATAAAATATGCACAAGATAACATCGATACTGATGTAATCATTCCAGGTCAGTATCTAAAAGTCCATGATTATGCAGAACTTGCAACACATACAATGGAGGGACTGGATCCTGATTTTCATTCCAAAGTAAAGGAAGGCGATTTTATTTTATCGGGAAAAAATTTTGGATGTGGCTCAAGTAGAGAGCACGCACCAATTGCTTTATCTCATTCGGGAATAAAGGCAGTACTTGCATTATCGTTTGCAAGAATTTTTTACAGAAATGCAGTAGATGGCGCATTTTTGTTACCAATTGAAATTGAACAAGATGCATATGATGGAATTTTAGAAGGAGATGAAATAGACATTGATGTTTCTGCAAACGAAATTAAAAATCTTACAAAAAACCAGACATACAAAATGAAACCATTTTCAGAAATCATTGGAAAAATTATTGCTGCAGGTGGTCTCTTCAAGTACAAGCCAGATCAGGATTAAAATGGGAAAAACTCTTTTTGATAAAATATGGGAATCCCATGTTGTAGTTGAAAAACCAAACAACCCTTCTCTAATCTATATTGACAGACATTTGGTACATGAAGTAACATCTCCTCAAGCTTTTGACGGATTGCGAATGAATAACAGAAAGGTTCGAAGACCAGATCTTACTTTAGCTACCATGGATCATAATGTCCCAACAAACGACAGGTCTCTTCCAATTTTGGACCAAACTTCTGCAATCCAAATCAAAACACTTGAAAAAAATTGCAAAGATTTTGGAATCACTCTATTTGATATCAACAGTCCCAATCAAGGAATAGTTCACGTTATTGGTCCCCAATTAGGAATTACTCTACCTGGCTCTACAATAGTTTGTGGGGATAGTCACACATCTACTCATGGAGCATTTGGGGCACTGGCATTAGGCATTGGAACAAGTGATGTTGAACATGTCTTGGCATCTCAAACTATGTGGCTTGAAAAACCAAAACCATTTGAAATTAGAGTAGAGGGAAAAAGAAAAAATCCTCACGCAGTTACTGCGAAAGACATTGTTCTCTCAATAATCAAAAAGATTGGAACTGGAGGTGGAACAGGCACAGTAATAGAGTATAGAGGGGAAGGAATTGAGGATCTCTCCATGGAGCAGAGAATGACCATATGCAATATGTCTATTGAGGCAGGAGCTAGGGCAGGATTGATTGCACCTGATGAAAAGACCTTTGATTATCTTAGAGGACGAAAATACACTCCAAAAAATTATGAGTCTCTAGTTGAGGAATGGCGTGAACGTCTAAAAACTGATGGTGATGCAACATTTGAGAAACAATTTACTTTACACATTGATGATATTGCACCTCAAGTAAGTTGGGGAACAAATCCTGAAATGACTTGTGATGTAACTGAATCAGTTCCATCCCCTGATGATTTTTCAAAAGGTGATCCTAATCAAAAGAAGGGTGCAGAAAAAGCCCTTGATTACATGGATCTTAAACCCGGAACTCCAATTGAACATATCCAAATTGATAGGGTGTTCATTGGTTCATGCACCAATGCAAGATTGGAAGATCTTATTGAAGCATCAAAAATTGTCAAGGGGCAAAAAATTTCACCAAATGTTAGAGCAATGGTTGTTCCAGGTTCTCAAATGGTAAAAAAACAAGCAGAAGAAATGGGTCTTGATAAAATTTTCATTGATGCTAATTTTGAATGGAGAGAGGCAGGATGTAGCATGTGTCTTGGAATGAATCCTGATATTTTATCTCCTGGTGAGCGATGTGCCAGTACATCAAACAGAAACTTTGAAGGAAGACAGGGAACTGGTGGAAGAACTCACTTGGTTAGTCCAGTGATGGCAGCAGCTGCTGCAATTAACGGACACTTTGTAGATGTTAGGAAATTGGATTTGAGTTAAAATGGAGCCTTTCAAAAATATATCGAGCATCATTACACCATTGGATAAAGTAAATGTGGATACTGATCAAATTGTCCCAAAACAATTCCTGAAATTAGTTCAAAAGTCTGGATTTGGAAAGTTCTTGTTCTTTAATTGGAGATATGACGAGGCAGAAAACAAAAAATCTGATTTTGTCTTAAATGATTCAAAGTATGATGGCTCTAAAATACTAGTATCTGGAGATAATTTTGGTTGCGGTTCTAGTCGTGAGCATGCCGTTTGGGCTCTAAAAGACTATGGTTTTTCTGTAATTATTGCACCATCCTTTGCTGATATCTTCTTTAGCAACTGCTTCAAAAATGGACTTTTGCCAATTTCACTTGATGAAAAAACAGTTGATATTCTACAAAAAGAAACAGACCCAATCAGTATAGATTTGGAAAAGCAAACCATCAAAACTTCCACTCAAGAAATTCATTTTGATATTGACTCTCACATGAGAAAAATTCTCTTAGAAGGACTAGATGACATTGCACAAACTTTTCAATACGAAGACAAAATTACAGAGTTTGAAAAAAATTCTAAAATCCCATCTGTTTTATAATCTTCTTTACTGTTTTCTCGTTTCTCTCTAAAACCATTGGAGACTCTGCATCAATCCATTCTATTTCTCCAATGTCATATGCGCTAATTTTTCCCTCTTTTGACAGTTGCTGTAAAATATCAAATGACAAATTGATCTCTTTTTGTTTTGATTTTGCCTTTATCCTTTTTATTACGTCTGAACCTAACATGTAGATTCCTAGACATTCAGAGAGCTGTAATCTCATTAATGGTTTTTCTTTGAATTTTTTAATTACTCCATCTTCAACTACTGCAAATCCCGTCTCTTCTTTTCTTTTTGATCTTATTGCAATACATGCAGTACTTTTCTTATCGATAAACTGCTCATGCATCTTTTTTAGATTTATGGCACACAAGTTATCTACAAACCACAAGACAAATTCTGATTCACCTTTTAGTTTATTCTCAATGTGCAGCAAATCCCCACCTGTACCACTTTGTGAGTCTTGAACAAAGGTGATGCCTTTTTGATTTTCATAATAATTTTTGATTTGGCCTCCTAATCCAGTGAAATCTGAAATTATGATGACCTCTTTTATGAAACTAAATGATTTTAGATATTTTACAACATAATCAATTAGTGGCTTTCCATTAATTGGCGTCATTGCCTTTGGAAAATATTCAGTGTATGGCTTGCCTCTAGTTCCTTTACCGCCAGCTAAAATTATGGCCTTCACAGTCTAACGGTATGATTTTTGCTTTCTTCTTCTTGCACCAGGTCCACCAAATTTCTTTGGTTCTTTCTGTCTGGCATCTCCGCTTACTAGGTATTTGTCAAAATCAGTGATTCGTTTTCGAAGATCTTCTCTAGTGGATTTTGAAAGTGGATGCTCTTTTGGTTCTTTCTTAGATTTAGTCCATCCAATTAGTGCTCTGGTAATTCCAATTGCAGCCGCACTGGCTTGACCCATAAAACCTCCGCCTCTGACTCTAACAGAAATATCAATTTTGTCCCTCAAGTCACCTGTGATTTCTAGTGGTCCTAAAATTACTTCACGGGCAGTTTCTTGAGGAATCATTTCAACTGGAACATTGTTGATTCTTACTTTACCTTGCCCTTTTGTAATGTAAACATGTGCACTAGCTCTTTTTCTAGTTGCAAAATAAATTTCAGTTTTTGGAGTTGTCATTCAGTCCACCCTATTACTCTGCATAATTCGCCTACTGATGTATAGTTTGCTGGAGTTTTTTTAATTTTTGCTTTTTCAAATTGAATTTTTTCAAGTGCTTTGATTTCTTTAGGAGAACCAATGTAAGTTCTTAGTCTTTGATATGATTCTTTTCCAGATGGTTTTCTATCAAATGGTAACATTTGACGAATCATTTTTGCAATTACAGTATCTGGCCTTCTATAGTGGACTGGTCCATGTTTATAATTAATAATACTGTTAATTTCTAAAAATTCTCTGTACTCTTTGATTTGATTTGCTCTTGTACCACTCATCATAATTTTCTCACAATTTACAACTGAAACCCTATTCCCTTGAATTAACAATTTTGCAACATTTGATGCTAGTCGTCCTGCAATGTGATCTGTTCCATCAACTACAATTGGTCTATCAGTTCTGATTACTATTTTTTGCTCAACCAAGTAATAGAACTCCTTTTCCTGTTGGGTTTTGTTCAATCAAATCTGAATAACTGATAATCTTTCCACCTTTTTCAATAATTTTGGTTGCAGCAGAATTTGAGATACCAAATGAGAATAATGTAATTTTGTGAGGAACGTTACCTGTTCCAAGAACTTTTCCTGGAAATACGACTGTGTCGTTTTCTTTTGTTAATTGACCTATTCTATTCAAGTTAAGATCTCTTCTTGCTATGGATGGCTTTAATGCATATTCGGCTAATTTTGCCCAAATAGGAGCATCATTTTTAGCTGATGCTTTTTTCATATCCCTTGCCATGCGTATAACTACTTGATTAGTCATGTGAATAATCCGCCTTGAAACCCAAATATAATGTCTATGCTTAATTTACTCTTGAATCTGGTCAATCGTTTCTTTGAATTGGCCTAATTTGTTACTAACCTCATCTACTCCAGCAAGAATAATTTGCTCTGGATTTAGTGCACCCGTTGACTCTACTGTGAAAATTTTCTCATCTTCCTTGTCTGTATCAATGATTGTTGAAATGTTTGCAGAATTCCACTTTGCATGTTCTGTTCCACGTCCAAGTCTTGCATAACATTCGGCTTTGATTCTTTGACCTGGTGCAAGTTGAACAATTGGAATTTTATCTGAAACTGGTTTTATTGATTCATCTTCAGAAGATAACTCGTTTGAAAGGATAGTTCTTGTGACATCCGATTCATTAGAGTCTAAAACTAACATTACCCTGCAGTTTGCACATCCAGTTTCACTTTTACAATCACATTTTGATGGTTCGTTAAATCTACTCAAATCTGTCTTTAATGGAATTAGTCCTAGTCTATGTGCTAGTCCTTCATCCGGTAGTACTGAAGAATTTTCAATAATGTCTACTGTATCAATTGCAAAGACTGGTACACCATTAAGACATACACGTCTGAGTGCATTTGCATATTGTAATGGAACGCCTTTTAGCTTTATAGCTATTTTTTGATTATCTTTGCTAATTACCTCTAAGGACGACAAATCTTGAAGGAAATCTTCATAGTCCACATAAAAATCTAGCTGGTTTTAGGTATGGCTGCTTGAATTTTTAATTAATGAAAAAATTATTCAGATTCCAAATTTATCTAAAAATGCTAGTAGTGATGAAAATACCGTTTCTGATTGGGTTCGTCAAAATTTTGGATGTGGTCAAATGGTCTTACGTCTGATATCGAACTAGTTAATTTGATACAATATTTTGTAGAAAAAGGAATTATTCAAGTTAATTATATTCTGAACTTGCATGTTCTTAGCTTCAGTTTTATAGTTACTTAAAGATCGAGATAAAGTCATCTTGGAATTGTAAAACGTATAGATAAATATCAAATTGTGATAGATTTTTTAGAAATGACTGATGTTACTTTGGCACGATATTCCTTTGAAGGAGAAAAATTCGAAATTATGGTGAAGCCTGACCCTGCTCTTGATTACAAGTTAGGAAAGAAAAAAGACATTTCAGCTGTACTAGTTTCAGATGAGATTTACACAGATTCTGGAAAAGGTACTAGACCCTCTGCTGAAAAATTACTCAGAGCCTTCAAAACTGAAGACCCGACTGAAATTGCAAAGATTATTCTCACAAAAGGTGATCTGAATCTCACCACTGATCAAAGACGAAAAATGATTGAAGAAAAGAAAAAACAAATCATTACATTTATCGCTAAAACATATGTGGATCCTAGAACTCACTTACCTCATCCTCCATTAAGAATTGAGCAAGCCATGAAAGATGGCCGAGTTTCAGTTGATCCTCAAAAAAGTGTAGACGAGCAGGTAAAAGACATTGTAGAAAAATTACGTTCTATAATTGCACTAAAGTCCGAAAATCTCCAATTGGAAATTATTATCCCTGCACAATTTGCATCTCAATCATATGCTATTTTAAAATCCACAGGAACTCTGAAAAAAGAAGAATGGCAAAATAATGGTTCACTAAAAGCAATACTTGAAATACCCGCTGCAGCAAGGCCAAACGTGATTGATAGATTAGGCTCTATAACAAAAGGCTCTGCTATAGTTGAGGTAATGAAATAATGGATAATAAAAGAAAATACGTTATTCCAGGCGATGTAGTAACTACAGGCCCATTTAGACCTGAACAAAATGTAGAACTCCAAGGAAATAAAATAATCTCAACTACAATTGGCATTTCTGAAATTTATGATGATTCTGTTAAAGTAATTCCACTTACTGGAAAATACATTCCAAAAATTAATGATCTAGTTATTGGCAAAGTCATTTCTCATACTTCTCTTTCCTGGGAGCTTGACATAAATTCATGCTATGTTGGATTCCTACCAGCACAAGATGTCTTTGGACGCGACTTTTCTGCTCATGCAGATGAACTTGCCTCTAAACTAAAATCAGGTGACTTGGTTGCCGCAAGAATTGCAAATTTTGATAGAACACGAGATCCACTAGTTACAATTTCTGATAGAGATTTAGGTAAAATTGATACTGGCGACTTGGTAAAAATCTCTCCAAGTAAGGTTCCGCGCCTTATTGGAAAAAGAGGTACTATGATCCAAATGATAGAGATGGCAACAGATGCTGCAATTACAATTGGCCAGAATGGCTGGGTAGTGGTTTCATGTGAGTCGCCCGAGGGATTATTAAAGGCTAAAAAGGCAATTGAAATGGTTAATGAAAAAGCACATGTTGCTAATTTGACTGATCAAGTGAAAGAAATGTTAGAATCAAAAGGTGAATCATAATGGGCGGAAGAGACGCAACAATGGTCCTATTGGACGAGAATGGTATACGTTGTGATGGTCGTAAAGTAGACGAACCAAGACGGATCATGATTAAAGCTGGGGGACTAAAAAACGCAGACGGTTCAGCATACATTGAATTTGGTGATAACAAAATCCTTGTTGGTGTTTTTGGTCCAAGAGATGTTCATCCAAAACATATGTCAAATACTGATACCGGAATTTTAAGAGTTAGGTATCATATGGTACCTTTCTCTGTTGGAGAAAGAAAAAATCCAGCTCCCTCAAGACGAGAGATTGAAATTTCCAAAGTAATCAAAGAAGCATTAGAGCCTGCAGTTATGTTGGATAAATTCCCAAGAACTGCAGTTGATGTTTTCATTGAAGTATTACAAGCAGATGGAGGAACTAGATGTGCTGCCCTTTCAGCAGCTTCTGTTGCATTAGCAGATGCCGGAATTCCAATGAGGGATATGGTGGCAGCATGTGCTGCAGGTAAAGTTGCAGATACCGTAGTTCTTGATGTTAACAATGAAGAAGACCAAGCAGGTCAGGCAGACATGCCAATTGGTTACATGCCAAATCTAGAAAAAATTACATTATTACAATTAGATGGTGTTCTTACTTCAGAAGAATACAAGAAATGTGTTCAAGTAGGAGTAGATGGTTGCAAAATCGTTTATGATATTCAAAAGAAAGCACTACAAGACAAATACTTTGGAAACGGAGGCGATTAGAACTGACATCTACTTCTGTTCTTGATGATCTAAAGAAATCTCAAATTCTTGAATTACTTGAGCAAGGAAAAAGAGTTGACGGACGTGCACTAGATGAACCAAGAGAAATCTCAATTGAAACTAATGCAATCCCTAAAGCAAATGGTTCTGCAAGAGTACGACTAGGTGAAACAGAAGTAATTTGTGGAGTAAAAATCCAACCAGATAGACCTTTTCCAGATATGGGTGACAAAGGAATTTTTATTTGTACTGCTGAACTCTTACCACTATCCCATCCAACTGTTGAAACTGGTCCACCAGGACCTGACGTAATTGAGTTGGCAAGAGTTGTTGATAGAGGAATTAGAGAAAGCCACATGATTGATGTTTCTCAACTAGTAATTGAGAAAAACAAATCAGTAGTTGGTGTCTTTGCAGATAATGTAGTTGTTGATTATGATGGTAATCTATTTGATGCGTGTTCTTATGCTGCAACTGCCGCATTGCTTTCATCAAAAACTCCAAAATGGAATTGGGTTGACGATGCTCCAACATTAGCTGAAGATGAAGAAACTCCAGTACCAATTGCTACTATCCCAGTCTCTGTCACAATGGGTAAGATTGGAAATCACATCGTAGTTGATCCAAATGGTGATGAATGGGCTAGTATGGATTCACGAATTACAATTACTAGTGATTCTGATGGAAATATCTGTGCCTTACAAAAAGGTGGATCTGATGGATTCTCACAAGATGAAATTAATCAATGTGGGGAAATCTCAATCCGAGTAGGCGCAAAAATAAGAGAAAAATTAAAACAAGCCCAAACGGTAGGTCAATAAAATGGCAAAAGCAAAAAAATCACTTAAAGGATTAGGCGCTCGTTACGGAATTAAACTTAGAAAACAATATACAAAAATCCATCTCCAACTCAAGGAAAAAAGAACATGTTCTCAATGCGGTTCAAAAACTTTTGGTAGGGATGCTGTAGGTATTTGGTCTTGTAAGAAATGCAGCTATAAAATAGCCGGAACTGCATATGACATTAAACTTTAGTGCAAAAATTACAGTTGATGCAAAAGACAAGACAAAGGCAATTTTTGATTCTGTAAATACTGACAACGAATTTTATCCTGAAAACCCTGTGAAAACCAAAATAAAGTTTGATGAAAAAATTGACATTTCAGTCGAATCAGAACAATTAACTCATCTCCGAGCAAATCTCAATTCAACTCTTAGACTCATTCAGGTAAGTTATGATTCAATTGAATCGGTAAAAATTCAAGACAAAGAAGTATCATAAATAGGATTCAATACTTTACTATTACGTGGAAATAACTCATGATGAGATAGTAGAGATTACGGAAGCGCCCTTCAATTATTTGAAAAGTCAGTTCCAAACAAAGAGACATGGTGTTTTTATCGAAACATGAAGCGAGTCTTGTACGGTTATCTCAAAAACATCCTTACTGGTGATCCAAAACTAGTTGAAAAATAAAAACAGGAATGGCAGTATCAGATACTGCAATTGAAAAAATAAACAAGATAATTTCAGAAGACAAGAAGACTCTGTGGAGCAGGCAGAACCAAATCTCTAACTAAATTAGAAAATATGTCCTACTTTATGAGGGTGAATTTACAATGAGAACATGAATCATTTTCGTCTGTAGAATAAACCACAATTTGAACAAACAACTACATCTACCATGTGTGCCTACTACCAAAGCGATGCATAAAGCCTCTACGGATGATTCATCAGTCAGATCTATATACTACATTTCAAGGCTTTCCTTGTTGACAGTCATGTTTATTCCAGTACGACCATCAAGACGAGAGTCTGACGAAGATGAACTGAATGAATAGAAGGTTGTATTTCTCATTAATTTCGTATTTCAAAGGAGATTCAATCATAATGTTTACAGAGATGGAGATTATGATGCTCCAATACCTGCCTTGTCGGTGCAGAAATATCTGAATCAAACTGGTAGTTCTTTTATTGAATAATTCGAAACAATTTTTGGAATTGACTGATGTTATAAGACTTCACTGTGGTTATCGAATCACAAACAACGAAAACCTACATGAGGAGTGTTTGTAACACAGTGAAGATAAATTAGTGAAATGAATCAATAGATGCCTTATTTATCAAAAATAAGTAACTTCATCATGAGACACAGTTGCTCAAAGCAAGAATTTAAGATTTTTAATCATCTTTTAACATTTGATATGAATACTGGTCTAATCGAAAACAATCTTTCATAAAATCAAGTTTTTCTAAATAAATCACTGATGATTTCTACGTGTCGGTTTAATACTAAAAATTTCTAATTGATTGCATGCCCTGTGATGGTTTCAAGTGTTATGTATGCGATTTAACATTCAAAGACGAATCAATATCTAACATCCATAATGACATATCAAAACATTCTATCAGTAAGATACAGTTAATTTCATGAAATGACATCTTACCCGAACATAACATTACTCTAAATGATCTGATTTTATTTTACAACATCCTACTGTATCAATGCGGGAGATTATAATCAAAATAAAGGACAAGGTTTACCTAGACTTTCAGAGTGCACCCAACAATTCCGGGTTGAGAGTAGGTATGAATATATCTGAAATCATACAAAATTACATCATTATCGAGCGAAACAGGAAAAAATTCACGCAATCCATACTATTCCCTAGGACTGCGACTGAATTCTGATATTGGTGTCTTCTGCCACTATTTTTCTTGCATGAATCTAGCGGATCCTTGTTATCTCCTTTGCACATTAGATGTCTTGATTGTCCTTTAAAATAGTAGAACATCAATTTTATATATTCTTCAGCATTGCAGCCGATAATGTTGCATATGATGCCCAGATATCTAGTCCTCTAGGTGCAGTTTTTCTGGTTTTCCACCTACACTCTCTCTAAGTGAACATCCAGCTTATGAAGTGATTCAAGGACTGCATAAAAGACTAGATATTGGTAGGATATGAGATCTAAGTAAATGAATTTTGGAAATTAAGGAGGAGGTTATTATGAAACAAGTTTCCATTCATTAAAAAATACCCAAGACAAGACCTGAATCTCTTCTCATGACTAATTTGTGTTTTCCACGATTTATCCAGTAATTTTACTTAAAATACTCATGAATGACTCATTCATACAAATCATCGATAGTTTGTAGTGGGATCGAGATTATTGAAAGAGAATTTGAAAGAATGGGCCAAAGTATGCCCATTCCTTGGACGGTTATGGTCGGTTAAACGGTTAGATGACTCCTATCCGCAGAATCCTAAACTAACAACTACACAATTTACTTAAAAGAAAAACGTAGGATTTCTCAGTATGAACTAAATACTAAATTCACAATATGATGGAATGTATTTCAACTCTCACCAAGTAACTAATCGTTGTTGGTCTTAAGATCCAATTATTAAAATTCTGATGTCTATTTTTTGTAAAATTATTCAAGATTGTCAAATAGTTTTGCAGATATCGTATGATTTTAGCAACCCCTTGATTGCATGATTTGATTGTGCTTACTGGTAGTTAAAAATTTGGAGTATTTTCCTAATCTCTCGCTTCCTTAGAGTTGTTTCTACCTCAATTCTGTGTTTTGGACACTAAGATCCATATTTCCTGACATGCATGATAGTAGAGATATTTAGAATAGTCCATGTTTGAATATTTGTGCTATTCAATAAACAAGAAATTTTTTGTAGGTTTTAGTAACAAAAATGACTATCAGATTATTGTTAAATTGCCTAAAGAAATACAAGAAAAAGCAATCAAGCACAGGCATATCTTCATTTAGGCATGGTGCATGTATGGGTTGGATTGAAATTGATGCTAAATCTATATTGACATCAAATGCTTTCAAATGGATAACAAAAGGTTACGATCACACAATTCAAATTTCAAAAATATACGAATTCACAATCCTATCTAGGATTATGAAAAATAGTTATTGATTTTCTAGATTAAGCTTATTTATCATGAGCCCAATATTATTACATGAGTAAAACTACAGATGAATCAAAGGATATTTTTACAGAATGTAAAAAAAATACCGAGAAATTTTTTAATGAAATTGACAAATCTTCACCAGTTTACCATCAAATAGCAACAGACGTTCAAAAAAGCTATCTTGAGGCATGGAAGAATGTGATTAATTCGTCTATTACTTTAGAACAAGAATATGCTGACAAAGCAGGTCTAAATGTAAGTATGCCTGAAGAAACAATGAAAGAAATTCAGAATATGCTGGAGAGAGCAACTAATGCATATCAAAGTCAAAACAAATTTGTTTTTGATTCTACCGAAACATCAAAAAAAGTATTTGATGTATTCAGTGAAAACACCAAGATATTCAGTGCACTGAATAAAAATATGATGGAACTGATGGCATCTAGTATGAAAAAATACACATAAAATTAGACGCCATGTGTCCTTTTTTTAAATTACAACATACAATATTTTCAATATCCTATGCAAGATTATGAATAATTAAATTCCATAAATTATGTTAAAAAAGACTTACTATCATTTTCATCCTTTATCTTTTATGGAAAAAAATTCAACACAATATCAAGCACTTGCCATACAGTGTATAACATAGACCAGTTATTCAATAGGACCAGATTGTATTGGGGAGTCTTGCAGTCAGGTTCATCTTATTATCATCATAAGATTATGCAATAATCCTCTCTTTAATTTCCAAAATTCATTTACTTAGATCTCATATCCTACCCATGTCTATTCCAAAAGATCATGGAATATTCATACGAACTGAAAGTCTATCTGTAGATTGAAAATCAGTGAGGTCAGAAAAGAGAATGTTGATCACAAAATCTTCATTTGAATATTGGTGGTCTTCTTTAATGATTAAGATAACCAATTAAACTAGTGTTCACTTTTTTCAACGGATTAATTTTTCTATACTATGTATGATTGATCTTTTTAAATCTTAAAAACATCCACTGTCATGAATAATCTAAATATCACATTTAGGATGGAAAAACTTTATTGCAAAAACTGTAAAATGACTCCTACGATAGAGGTTTCAGTTAACACAAATTTGATATCTCCATCTGGTGAAGAGTTTGTCAGAAATGTCAAATGTACGATCTGTAAAAATATGGGTTATGTTATACGATAGTTTGTCTACTTAAAACCATTCTACTCTACATTATTTTACGTTTAAAGTCAGGACAAGTTCCATTAGATCCTTTTCATGATCTTCAACCCATGAAACATCTTTGTCTATAAGTTCAAATGTTTCAAGCAGCGACCCGTCTGAATTGAATGTGTCTACCTTTTTGCCTTTTGGATGAATAGTCACGTTTCTGGGTTCATGGTATACTCTGATCGGCTCTTTTCTTTTAATGATAATTTTCATAGTTTAACCCACTAGTCATATCTCAACTTGTAGATAAAAACCATCTGAGCTAGAAATATGAAGTCTATTCAGCAGTCACATCTAGCATGAAATCAATGTAAAAATGGACTTCAATGAATTAGATAAGGTAAACTATGTTGTAATTTAAAAATAATCTGCTCGTCAAACTAGAATTTATCAAAAATTGAGCACAAATTACTCTTTAGATTTGATTCTGTTTTATCTGTTTTTTCTATCAAGGATAAATGGAAATTCCAAAGGATATAGAATAATCGAGTTTGTCTACTGAACAGTTCCAAAAAAGCTACATTCAAAATATTTTAGAAAATTCTCTTAACAGTTAAAGACCTGGACCTAAGGATTGTTTGAGTTTCTTATAGTCTGATGATGTTTGGGGTGAATACTCGTTCCTAAATATAACATTCGAAACAAGATCAAGCCATTATTGTCCCATATCGGTAAAGATATAATGAAATAAAATTTTTGAGTTATTATGTCATCCCCACAAATGCCTCCATGGCTTCAAGAGCAAATAATGAAACTACAACAATCTCAACAAAGTCTCCAATCAGTAATGACTCAAAAACAACATCTTGAGATGGAAAAAGCCGAAACTGCAAAGGCACTAGACGAATTAAAAAAAGTTGCAGATGGTGATGCAGTCTTTAAACAAGCAGGAACTGTTTTGATAAAATCAACAAAACAAGAACTAATTGATGACCTGAAAGAAAGAGCAGAAATGGCAAAAACACGTGTAACTGTACTTGACAAACAAGAAACACGTCTAAAAGAATCACTCAAAGAACAAGAAACAAAAATTACTGAAATGATGAAAGGCGGTTCAGCAAATCCTCCACCACCAACAGAAGATAATCCTAGAAAATAATCATCAATTCTATTTCATATAAGATATTAAGAATTCATTCTAAGTATTGTTAATGAAATTAGAAAATCTCCGAATCATTGTAGATGAGCGAGAGCGCAAAAGTGGAATTCCTGAACTCTTAAAATCAGTTGGAATGAATCTTGAGATGAAGACACTTCCTATTGGAGATTATATTGTTGGACCTGAAACAATTGTTGAACGGAAAAGTATTCGTGATCTAATGGCATCAGTCTTTGATGGAAGGCTATTTGATCAGTGCTCAAGACTAAAGGAGCACTTTGAGAATCCAATTGTTCTCATGGAGGGAAATGTAGATGAAATTGAAGAAATTACAGAAAATCCTCTAATATTTTATGGTGCAATATCTACAGTAGTTCTTGATTTTAAAATCCCCATCATTCCTACACCAAGTGCTACTCACACTGCAAAATTATTGGTATCGATGTGCTCTAGAAAAGAATCTCACAAAGGACCGTATCTGAAAAAAATAAAAAAATCAACTGATCTAGAACAACAACAACTATCTGCACTTTGTAGTTTACCTGGAATTGGAGAGAAATTTGCAATTCGAATGCTGGAGAAATTTGGTACCCCTCTGAAAGTTTTTACCGCAACAACTGCTGATTTGACAAAAGTTGAGGGCCTAGGTGAAGCACGAGCCAAGAAAATAAAAAATATGCTGGACTCTAAAAGTAAACATTTAAAAAAATCTAATCAAAAAACTTTGCATGATACAAATTAATAATTTAACAAAGATAAATTTATTATGTTAGTATCAGTTGATTGGCTCAAAGAACATCTATCTGATCCTAAAATTGTGATTTTAGATTCACGTCCCAAAACAATGTTCCTTTATGGGCATCTCCCAAATGCTCAGTCACTTTCAATAGAGCAGGTAATTAGATTTGATGAATTTGGTTCTAACCTAGTAATTGAACAAGAAAAAATTACCAAACTCTTTAGTAGTTTAGGAATCGATGAATCAAAAACAGTTCTGTTGATTGGAGATGCAATGGATCCATCTGTTGCAAGAATTCTTTGGACGTTTTTGTATTTTGGACATGAAAAAACGTGTCTACTCAATGTAAATGCATCTGATTTACAAAAACATGGATTTGAATTAACGCGTCAAACAGCAACTCAAAAACCTACAAAATTTTCTCCAAAAATAAATAATAAAATCAGAATAGAATCTAATTTTCTAAAAAATCATTTGAATGATTTTGAAATTTTAGATGCACGTAGTCCTCAGGAATTCATGGATGGACATCTACCAAACTCAAAACTTATTCCGTTTATTGAAGGGATTAGTTATGACGGAAATCTATTTCGTGACAAGGGATTCCTAGATGAGTTATTTTTGCAAAATAATGTCTCAAAGGACAAAGAAATAGTTTGCTACTGCATGCATGGACACAGAGCATCAAATCTATTTTTACAACTAAAAATTGCAGGATTTGATAATATAAAACTCTACGACGGATCTTTTGTAGAGTGGAATGGAAAAAAGTTACCCCTTGAGTAATCTTCTCTTTAATGGCGTTCCACACATTGGACATTCACTTCCAGAGTCATGGTTAGTTCTACATCCTGGACAATAATGTGCCCATTTTCCTACATCTGTAATTCCCTGAGTCATAATTGGTGATATTTTCAGGCCTAGATTTCTTACAACATTTGAAATTGCAAAATCATCGCTAATTATCTCGCCGTTTAACTCAATACACAATGCAATGATTGAAACGTCTTGCTTTGATAGTTGTTGATAGTCTCCAGTATCTCTTGCAGCCTTTACTGCAGCCATTGTTGATTCTTTGTCAGGCTCTCTGACTTTTAATCTATTTGTTTCAAGTAAAGTTCCAAGTACATCCTGGTTTTTCTTTATATGTTTAATTTCATCGTAAACCAAAGATGTTGTGTAGCAATCATCAGCTGATCCAAATGGAACTCCAGCATAAAATGCACTAGCGTCTAAAATTCTAAAATCCAAGTTTGCTCATTTGCCTCAGTCCCCGCTTTTTTAATCTTACAAAGACTGCTGGTTTGTTGTATTTTTTGATAATTATTGGTTCTTCATACCCTGCTGTTTTGATAACTTGTGCATCCATTGCAATGTTACAATCATGAGAACAAATAATTTCAATTTTCTCATCTGGAACAACTATTGATGCTAATCTGTATACTGGCGCAACAGGTGTGATTATTAAAACATTCAAACTCTCATGCAAGATTGGTCCTCCCAATGAAAACGAGTGCCCAGTTGATCCGCTAGGAGTTGCAATGATTACTCCATCCATTTTTTGTTTTACCGTATCATTTTGAAATTTAATTTCAATCTCTGCAGTTTTAGTCAAGTTTACTCTGCTGATGTATATCTCATTTAATGCGGGAGGAAATTCTACTCCGCCACAAGATGCTACTACTCTTATTCTTTTATCCAAAAAGAAATTATCTTTTAAAATTTCATTTATTGCATCATCGATTTCTTCAATTGTGATTTCTGCTAAAATTCCCCTGTTGCCACCCACGTTTATAGTCAAAATTGGTGTCTCGTTTTGAAGATTTCTAAAAACCCTGAGAGTTGTACCATCACCACCTAGGGTAATAACTAGATCGAGTTTTATTTTTTTTATCTCTGCCAAATCTTCTATTTCTTTTGCTCCTTCAACCACAACTGGGGAAATTGTATAAACTGTAGATTTTCTTGCCAAAAACTTTTTTGCAACTTCTCTTGCAGCTTTCTCTGAATCTTTTGAACCTACTTTACTTATCACTGCAACGTTTTGAAGCTTCAATTAGTTCTACTGAATCTCATTGTACTTAAAAATGATATTTTTGGAGTGTTTTAGAAAAAAACAAATAAGTATGAAAACAATGGAAAAAACATCATGAGTTACGCACATCCTGAAGTTTTAGTTGATACTGAATGGGTATCCCAAAATCCTCCAAATCAAAATAGAAAACTAGTCGAAGTTGATTATGATCCAGTTAATGGATATCAAAAAGGTCACATTAATGGCGCAACTCTGATTTGGTGGAAACGTGACATTAATGATTCAGTTACTAGAGATATTATTGAAAAAAAACAATTTGAAGCCTTGATGGCTAAAAACGGAATTACTGCTGATACCGAAGTAATTCTTTATGGGGACTTTAACAATTGGTTTGCAGCATTTGTTTTCTGGGTTTTCAAAATCTATGGTCATGAGAATCTCAAAATAATGAATGGTGGCAGAAAGAAATGGGAATTAGAAAATAGAGATTACACCACTGATGAACCACAATTACCACCAACAACTTACATTGCACAACCTCCAGATGAAGGACTCAGAGCATATCTATTTGATGTGAGCCGTGCATTATCTAAAGAAGATACTGTAATGGTTGATGTTAGATCACCCGCAGAATTTACTGGTCAAATTACTGCCCCTCCAGAATATCCAATGGAGCATGCACAAAGAGGCGGACATATTCCAGGTGCAAATAATATCCCATGGGCAACTGCAGTCAATGATGCTGATGGAACTTTCAAAGCAGTTGAAGAATTAAGACAAAACTATGAGCCAAAAGGTGTTACTCCTGATAAAGATGTAATTTGTTATTGCAGAATTGGAGAAAGATCTTCTCACAGTTGGTTTGTCCTAAAATATCTACTTGGATACCCCAAGGTTCGAAACTATGATGGTTCTTGGACTGAATGGGGTAACATGATAGGAAATCCTGTGGAAAAATAAATTGCTACTAGACCTTCCTGTACTTGAAAAAGGCAATTTCTATTTTATCAAAGACGGCAATACTCATTTTATCTTAGAAGACAAAACCAAACGAGGCCTTACCATAAAGGAGACATCAATTGATGAGAAATTAAATGTCAAAGCAGATAAGGGCATGATTCATGATATGGATGGCATTGGGCACTGGGTAGTGATTAGGTGGTATTTTGCAAAGGATTCGCACGATCTATCCAAAGTTTTAGAACATGCCGAAGCCATGGAAAAAAAATACATCGAACTCAGAGAGTTGACGTGTCCAGATGATGACTGATAACCTTTTTAAATAAAATCGAATCATCAAAGTTAGATGTCTTTACTTTTAAAAGATCGAGTTTATTCCATGGAGGCTCCAACTGCAAAGCGTGGGGTTTATCCTTTACATGGTTATAAACTTGGATTATACCGATTACCAATTAAATTAGAAGAACCAACAGAACTAAAATCCGTACATGATGGTCTCAAAAAGGCATTTGAAATGGACATGTATGCTGATAGGATTTACGCAACATATCGTTGGAAGGAGCAAAACATGGATGATGTTGATGCTAAAGGATACGAAGAAGTTGAACTTTCAGTTACAGTAGAAATCGTAACCGGTGAAGTGGTTGATATTATTTATCAAATATTCCCAATTGAAAAATTCGGTGATCCAAACTGGGTCAAAGACTATAGAAAAAAAGCAGACCATTTTGCAAAAATGGTAATTGATACTATTTTACGTAACACCATCTTGGCAGACAAAATGATATCTTATTTTGCAAAAACTGAAAAAATTTCTGAAGTTGCTGCAATTCAAAAACTAGAAGAACTAACTCCATTGGCAAAAATTGTTCTTGGTGCAAAACCAAAACCAGTTGAAGCTAAAGAAGATGATGCTGAAGAAGACGATGCAGATATTGAAATCCCAGATGGTGCAAAACCAGGACCTATTGATTTAGAATACAAAGCAAAGATGAAACCTTCTTCTCCATATGAAGCACCAGAGCATACAATCAAGACTTGGGGTAGAAAGGGTACAAGCAATGGTATAATGGGTGTTTGGGGAGAATTTGTTTCAGTAGATTATGATATTTGTATTGCAGATGGTGGTTGTATAGAAGCATGTCCAGTAGGAGTCTACGAGTGGTTTGATACTCCAGGAAATCCTGCATCTGACAAAAAACCACTAATGTCAAAAGAGCCCGATTGTATCTTTTGCCTTGCATGTGAAGGTGTATGCCCACCACAAGCAATCAAGATCTTCGAGCAGAAATAATCAATTATTGCAACTATAAATAGCGATTAGTCATTTTGTGAGATTAGGGATATGGCAATCAATCCTTTCACCCAATTTGTTTTTGATCTATTCATATTATCAGCTATTATCATTACTGCATATACTTGCAATTTTTACTATCTTGCATTTCTTTCAAGAAAAAGAAAAGAGATTCTCACCACTACTGATTGGGGAAATCCGTCAATTACAATTCAACTGCCAATATACAACGAAAAGTATGTTGCAAAAAGACTGGTAGATGCAGTTTGCAATTTGGATTATCCAAAAGACAAAATGAGAATTATGGTGTTAGATGATTCAGATGATGATACTGTTGATTTACTTGAAAATGCAGTTGATGATTACAAAAATCAGGGATTTCAAATAGAGCATGTGCGACGTGGAACCAGAAGTGGTTACAAGGCAGGAGCACTAAAGCATGCAATGAAAACAACTGATACAGAACTTGTTGCTATTTTTGATGCGGACTTTATTCCACCAACATGGTTTCTTAAACGAGCAATTCCACACTTTACAAACTCAAAGATCGGTCTTGTTCAATGTCGTTGGGGACATGTAAATGAAAACTATTCTGCAATTACTCAAGCACAAGCACTAAGCCTTGACTTTCATTTTCTAATAGAACAAAAAGCAAAAAGCAACTCTCATCTGTTTATGAACTTCAATGGTACTGCAGGAATCTGGAGACGTGATTGTATTGAGGATGCAGGAGGCTGGCATACTGCAACATTAGTTGAAGACCTTGATCTAAGTTACAGAGCACAAATGAAAGGCTGGAAATGTTTGTTCTTGCCTGACATTGTAGTTGATGCAGAACTTCCAGTACAGATGAATGCTGCAAAAAGACAACAATTCCGTTGGGCAAAAGGCTCTATCCAATGTGCAATAAAATTACTTACTGACATTGCACTAAAACGTAAAGTTGCAATTGAAGCAAAAATTCAGGCATTCATTCAACTAACTCGTCATGTTGTTTATCCATTAATGTTAATACAGTTTTTGGCATTACCGATTTTACTGGCAGGACAAGTCAATCTTTATGTGATTAGCTTTCTTCCTGCAATAACTATTGCAACATATCTTGCAATGGGACCTGGTGCGTACATTATGATCATGCAAAGTATGTACCAAAAGTCTTGGAAGTCTAAAGCCAAGATACTTCCGGCATTGCTAATTTACAATGCAGGAATGTCAGTGAATAATACAGTTGCAGTATTTGATGCAGTTATTGGAAAGAAAAATGAATTTCTTAGAACTCCAAAATATGGGATCTTAAAAACTAAAGATGATTGGAAAGACAATGCATACAATCTACCATTCTCACAAGTCACACTACTTGAGATTTTTTTTGGAGTATATGGTATAATGGGAATCTTTATTGCAGTTTTTTCAAATAATCCTATCTTTGTTCCTATTATTGGACTTCAGGCTGCAGGATTTTTCTATATTGCATATATGAGCTTGTCTCATACGCGATTTAAAAGAAATAAATCAAGTAATCCACTACCAAAAGCCAAGAAGGAAAAAATGGCAAATACTGTTTACAAACTTTCCATGATTGGAATTATTGGAATTATTATTTTTGGAGGATTTATGGCAATTTATGGTTACAATACTGATATCTATCCTCTAGACAGGATTAGAGGACATCTTGATGGAATTGTAGGCTCATCTGATCCTGTAATAATAAAGAGTCATCTATTGGCAATTCATGAAGACCTGGAACTTGTAATGGACCATGTATCTGAAACCACCGATGCTAATGATGATGTTATTTCAAAAAACCCCGTTTGGATATTCGCTACAGAATCTACAAACTTGCTTAGAATACAAAATGATGTAGATACGATGGTTGCAAGTATTGAGAAAATTTCAACTGTTCCGAAGGACAGTTCTGCATATCATACAGGAATGCTAGATATCAACAGCAGAGCACTATCCTTGAAAACCAATATCATGGATGCTACTCCGTACATGTACGTAAGTGTTGCAAACATTATGTTTAGTACAATTTGGATTGCAGCAATTTTGGGAATCTTTGCTGCACTAAAGAAAAAGAAACAACAATTCAAAGAAATAGATGAGACTGGAGTTTAAGGAATATTAAGATCCTTTCTTAGTTCATCTACTGCTCTAATTCCATAAATATCTCTTACTTGCTGAACTCTAATTGTTTCTTTTAACATATCTGTGCCTATTGCATTAGTTAAAATTGAATAGACATCACTGAATCGAACTTCCCACTTGTCAGCACAATCTAAAATTTTACTTACTGCCCATTGTCTTACTTCTTGAGGTAGAGGAATCTTTTCGCCAGACTCTATTGATATTCTATCAAATAGATTTACAATGTCTGCGGTTTGTGATGCCATCTTTTCAATGTCTTTTAATTCCCCATACTTTAATTCAGTATTCATTCTCACATTTGATTGATATTCTGAAAGTTTTAGCAATGCCATCATCTCTTTTGATGAATCACTTGTTGCCTTGTTTGTGACATTTTTAATTGACTGTATCTCTTCAAATAATTTATCTGATTTTTTATGAAATTCTACCGTTGACGCGTCTTGCCTTTTTAGAATATCTGAAGCTGAGGCTATTTTTTGCTCTATGCTGTTTGTTTTATCAAAGACGTTTTGCTTGAAATTTGAAATGTCTTCCTGAACTGATTTGAGTCCTTCACCTACAAATGCTGTGGAGTCTGCTCTTTTTGACAATCCTCCAATTTCAGTCTCAATTTTATCGATTTTACCTCCTAAATCTCTCATTGTCTGTATACTTAGATTTTCAGCAGATTTTGCATTTGCAGAGATTGTCTCAAATTGTTGTTTGAGACCATCTATTACTCCTCCAAGGGAATCAATTTTTGATGCTTTTGAAGAAATTGAATCAATTGTAACTTTGATTGCTTCAAGTTCTGCATTAAGTTCTGTTGTCGAAATTGCACCTTCTGCAATTCTTTCAAATTCTTGTTTGAGGCTTTGTATGATTTGATTTCCCGTATCTAGTTTTGCAGTTTTATCTGAGATTTCATCAAGATTATTTTTTAGTTTGTTCATCTCAGAGCTAATTTCTAAAAATGAATCTGTTTTTCCAGAAACTTTTCTGAGATCATCTCTTACTTCATCAATTCTTTGTGCAATTTTTATTATCATTTGGGAATTGTTCTTAATTGAATTCATACTGTCTTGTACTTGCTGAGATATTTCTTGAGGCTTTGTTGTTTTTTGAATTTCTGAAATTTTATTTATTTCATCTTGTAGTTTTGCAGTTTGATCATTAATCTTACCTACTAAATTGGATTGAGTTCTTACTTGGTTTAATCCTGCATACAGTTTTTGAGTATCCTCTTCTATAATGTTGATTTGTTTTGATTGTTTCTGAATATACTCTAATGTTGATGTTAATGTGTCAATCATACTTTTCATTGATAGTAGGACTTTTTGGTTTTCTCCAAAAATTTTTGACATGACTTTGATCTCTTTTTGTAATGCCTTGTTAGAATCTGAAACTGATGCTACCTTCTTTAGTAATGCTGATGGCGTTGGCTCTTTTGCAACTTTTTTTGCAACTTTTTTTGGTTGGGCAGATGTCTTTTTGTTTATAGTTTTGCCTGCCATATACAGTCAATTAAAAAATGATGATAAAAAAGTTGGGTCTAAAATAAAAAATGTAAAGAGTTACTTGTTTACAACAGTTGGTTCGTGTAGTAACTCGTGAAAGGTCTTCTCGACCAGACCATTTGCTGTTTCGATAAACCCTCTTGTACAATATTCACATTGAATCATATAGTACGGTATGGTACCGTACTATTAATACTAAGGTGATTATGAGGTAACCAATGATGCAGTCAGATACCCCAAGTCATTTCTCTACATATTATTCAGATGACCTAATCATCACTCTGCAGAATCATTATAATGAATGATCATAAAGAGGTTAAAGATTACGACTATTGAGCCTATTTTCAATTATTTTTATTTTCATTAATTTGATTTCAAAATTTTCAGTTAGAAATTATTTTTAAACAAATTTGTTAAATGAAAACATGAAAAACATTTTACTTCAATTAGATACTAGTGAAATTCACAGCTCACTTAACACAACTGTTACTAGTTTAATTGAACAGATTACTCCTGAACTTCCTCATGCAACATTTGTCACTGATTTAGCATTTATCATGATAATTGGTGCCGTAGTTACTTTGGCTTTTTTTAAAATTAGACAACCACTGATCATTGGTTATCTTTTTGCTGGAATGCTCATTGGTCCTCTTTCACCGTTTTGGTCCTGGGTATTGCCTGAAGGCGGTCCATCTACTGATGTGTTGGGAGGCGTTGGAATACTATCTAACATTTCTGCATTGAATCTTTTTGCTGAAATTGGTGTAATTTTACTTCTTTTTGTAATTGGGATTGAGTTTCCATATGCCAAAATCAAAAGTATTGGGCGAGTGGCAGTGGGAGTTGGAACATTGGGATTATTTTTAACATTAGGTGTAGTATTTTATGCTGCAACTGCATTGGATTTGGGATTTCTAGACGCATTGTTTATTTCAGCAGCATTATCTATTTCTAGTACTGCAATAATTGTCAAAATTTTAGAGGAAATGGGAAGGATCAAAAACGAATCTTCAATTCTTGTTTTAGGAATTTTGATTGTAGAGGACATAATCGCAGTTATTCTGATTTCATCGTTACAATCAATTGCTTTAGTTGGAGCCGTATCTATTGAGTCAGTATTAATAATTGCACTGGTCGCATCTGGTCTTATAGTTGGAACATTCACAATTGGAACCCGATTAATTCCACCATTAATTGACAAGGTTGCAGCAGCTGAGCATCGCGAGATTCTATTGCTTAGTGTTCTAGGTGTTTGCTTTGGTTATGCGTTACTTGCAAACATTGTTGGATTATCAGTTGCAATTGGTGCATTTTTGGCAGGGGTGCTAGTAGCTGAATCAAAATCTGCTGAAGTTGCAAAATTACTTTCCAGTCCAATTAAAGACATGTTTGTAGCAATTTTCTTTATTTCAGTAGGTGCCTTGATGGATGTATCAGAACTTGAAAATTATCTTTTCATTGCAATTGCCTTGATAGCAGTTGCTACTGGAATGAAGTTTGGTGGAAACTTGGTTGGAAATATTATCTTCCGACAAAGACGTGGTAAAGCAATACGTTCGGCATTTACGTTAGCTGCTCCAAGGGGTGAATTCTCAATTGTAATTATAAAGGTTGGAGTCGATATAGGGGCCGTTAGTGCTTTCTTGTTCCCATTGATAGGTATTATTTCTATAATCACTGCATTTATTTCTCCATTTCTAGTAAAAGCTGGAGATAAAATAGTGCCTATGCTAGAGGAAAAGAAAGATGTCTGATGAATTAAAAAAACTAATGGAACTAGTACACAACGGAATCACTACTTTTGATTTTGACGGTAAAGAAACACCATGTATCATGATTGAAGAAAAAAAATATGATGACATGCTTGCAAAAGTTGCAGGACAATCTTTGTCTATTAACACTGATCTTAACATCTTACAAGATGGATTGGGTAATGTCTTCGTTGAAGTTGTTTTGACATTTTCTAAAGGAAATATTGTTGAGGCATTTATAATAAATGCAAAAACCCATCTTGACTTTTTTGAAACTCTTGCAAAAACATCCATGTTTGCACTATCTTCTCCAAAATCAAATTATGGAAAAGATAATGTGTTTATGATTCAGTTGCCTCGCCCAGAAAAAGCTCAGGATGCATTAGAAATTATTAATAATGCACTAATTCCAAAAAATCAAAAATAAGTGGTGCAGTTACCGTGTTATGAACTCAGAGTTCAAATATTTGTATGCCTATAGATAATTCCGAATGAAAACACAGGCAAAAATCATCAACAAAAAAGAAAATGATATCCATGATTATGATGACAGGATTAATCGAGTTTACAAGTTATTGCAAAAAGATCTTTCTGATGAGAATTACCAGTTAATCAAAAAATATGACTAGTATTTTGTACAACTGTCCTTGGCAAAAGCATATCGTTGTAGAAATCTTATTGCATTATTGACTCTTTCCAGAATGTTAAACAAGAACTGGACTGATGCATCTAAAGGTGATATTGATACTTTGGTGTACAATGTTGTCGAGATATACAGTGATCACAAGGGAAAGGAGACAAACAGCACTGCTGATGCCAAGAAATACCTCAAGATGTTTTTCAGATGGGCAAAGTTTGGCTCAGGATTTCAAGGAAGTGGGTGACCCTCCAGAAACAAAGGATGTCAAGATAAGACTGGTATCAGACAAACTGGTCAGGGAGAATCTTATTGAAAAATCTGATTATGACAGAATAATCTATGCATGCAAAAACTCCCGTGATAGGGCAATATTTGCAGTACAGGCAGAAGCTGGAACCAGACCCAGTGAATTACTCTCGATGAAGCTAAAACATGTCAAATTTGATGACATCGGGGCTGTAATTGCAGTAGATGGTAAGACAGGGGCAAGATCTGTGAGATTACTAAAATCAGTCCCATATCTGTCTCATTGGGTCAGTTTAGATCATCCTCAAAAAGAAAATCTGGAGTCCACATTATGGCCAATGTAATTATGGGGGAACCAGGAAATTTCTCTCCTTTTAGAATAGAAGGCTTTGTAAATTCAAACAGTCCACTACCGCAAAAAGGATCAAAGTAATACCAATTTTTAAAATGATTTTTAATTATGTTATAATAACTTGGAATGTATAGATGAAGTGCAACTTCTTTTTTTAAAAGACCACATGTTTCCAGGAGACGTAGTATCTCCATCATTTTTTATTGGCTTAATTTCTTCAAAAAATGGGGTTATTTTCCCTTTTATCCAGCCATTTATATCAAAACTCACTTAGTGTGTAGGTTATTACACCTTAATTACATTTTAAGAATAGAAGTACAAACAGCTGATTATTACCTAGCCATTGTCTCTACACTAATCTTAAACATTTATTGGATAATAATTAGTTGAAGGAGTTATGGCAGAGGTTCAGGTATTGAATGGACTGAAGCAACATGGAATCCTGCTACTGGATGTACGAAGATTTCTCCAGGATGTAGGAATTGCTATGCTGAAACTTTAACCAAAAGATTGAAAGCCATGGGATTGCAGAAATACAAAAAAGGTTTTCTGTATGTTGAACATCCTTCAGATGTTGATTTGCCTTTAACTTGGAAAAAACCAAAAAAAATCTTTGTCAATAGTATATCTGATTTGTTTCATGAAAATTCAATTTTTGAGTTTACTGGTAGGTGTTTTGCTACCATGATTCAAGCTAATCAGTATGATTATCAAATTCTAACTAAACGACCAAAAAGAATGGTGGAATTTTCAGAATTATTTTTCAAGTATTTTGGCCACAAAATTCCAAACTACATGTGGATGGGAACCAGCATCGAAAGCAGAGATTACATTTCAAGAATTAATGATCTGCGAAAAGTAAAATGTCATACCCGATTCATCAGTTTTGAACCTCTAATTGCTTCTGTTGGAAAATTAAACTTGAAGAGCATAGATTGGGTAATTATTGGTGGTGAAAGTGGCCATCATTATCGTCCTGTAAAAAAACAATGGATTGAAGAAATCATAGACCAATGCAAGGATCAAGGAGTTGCAGTATTTTTCAAGCAATGGAGAGGATTCCGACCTAAAACTGGTGGGAGAACAATAAACAGGAGAAAATATAGTGAGTATCCTCAAATCAAACGAAGAAATGCTCTAAAGAATATTCACTTTGATGAAAATGCATTTGCAGAACTGTGCTTACTTCATGAGGTTCAGAAAAGAAAAGAAAGTCAGTCGTTACATGCGATTTAGAATAATAATCAAATTAGATCATATTCTGTGTAAAGGTTAGACCATGAGGAAAAAAGCAAGAGTAAGATACAGAGAAAATAGTACGCTTATACCCAAAGAATGATTAGGACGATATCCAATTACCACGTTTGGAGAAATAAAACCACTGCTTATAGAAATACAATTTCTACATAACAAAGACGAGATAATTCGTACTGCGTTAATAGAGCATGTGATAGTAAAAACAGTCACAATTTTTGAAGTCTATTTTAAATCAATTGCATATATAGTTGGGAGCAAGCTGGTGGACAAACTAAATCTTATTCTTGATGGAAACTACGAAGATAATCCTGCAAGTGCACTTGCACATTCAGGGAGTCATGCCAGTCCATCACGTGTAAAAACGATCTATGAAGAATTATTAGGAATAGACATCATGGAAGAAGCTAAAAAATACTATGATAATTTCAATAATGAGGGTGTAGAACACGAATTTTGTCACATACGTAACATCCCATTATTACGTAATAATTGGGAGAACTTTGAAGACATTCTTTATTATCGTAATAAAATAGTTCATGAGAATGTTTTACCTTCAATCGATTATAGAAAACTAAGAAATATGGCAGGAAGTGTATTTGATGCAATGGTTATTGCTGGCGGAGAAGTACTCTATAACAGAAATGTATTGTAAAATAGGCAAACTTGAATTATTTTCTGATTTTGAGGTCAAAGTAAACAAACGTAAAAATGTCTTAATTATTGTACATAGATTAAAAGATCATTCAGATTGATATTTTAGATTTTTTAAACTCAAAAATCATTATCTTCGATTTACCATAAAACATGAAGCGTTAGATTATTCTGGATTGATGAAAGTGTGTGGCATATCTGATGATCTACGTTACCATTCTCTATACTTTTGATCTTTGAAGCCTGATTATTTTTGAGAATTTGTTTTTTCCAAGATTTTTTTGACTTGAATCAAGATAAATAGCATGTAAAACTATCCTAACTATGGCAAAGACATTTAGCTGCTCCCATGTCCACTCAGAGTGCTCGTGGAGTGCAACTGAAAACACTGAAGAAGAACTGATGAAAAAGATAGCAGAGCATGCAAAGCTGCATGGACATGATACCATAACTCCAGACCTTGAGGCAAAGGTAAAGTCTCTCATAAAAGAGACATAAACATTTCTTTTTTCTTATTCATATCTATTCTAAAATTAGAAATTGATTTTTTGTAAATGGAATATGTAATAAGGTGATTTTGTTCCTACTTCAGTTTCCACGTGGGTCCGAAAATAAACCACTAAACTATAACCCCAGCACAACGTGTATGGGGATATAGTTAGGGCTCTAGATTTTGCACTAATGTGGAAAAACTAAGAAATTATCAATGTAAAAAATAATAATATAGATTACAATGTAGATTCGTGGCAATTTATTCAGTAAAAGCCAGATACATTGAAGAAAAAATGAACGAATTTTATCAAAAACTAACTGATGGTGCAATTCAGAATCAGAAACCTGATGGTCAAGAAATTGTCAATTCAATGAAACGTGCTAAGATAACTGAACCTGATGTTATTCAATGGTCTGAGATGTGTTTTTGCTCTCCTCCATTAAAGCATGAACGTGAAACTGTATACAATGAATTTCTAAAGGATATGGAAACTAGTACCATAGATGAGTATGCTGATGCTACAATTCAGAGTATAGTTAGTGAGTTTACCTTACTGGGATTCGAGGTTAACATCCTAGACTCTGAATCAATTACCATCTCTGGAAATAATGCAAAGACAACCTACACAATAAGAAATCAAGATGTCAGTTTTGAACAAGCAATGTTTACCACAATAAAAGAAAACATTGCGTAGTGTTGTATTTACTGCAGAAGAAGAAAAGTTTTCGGACTATACTCATACCATACAAAAGATGATTAATTCTCTTGACATTGAGTCGCTTCCTCCATTACTCCAATATGAGAACCTGACTCATGGCATAAAAATTGAATATCCTTCTTCTTGGGCAAAGTCTGAATTAGATGAGCCAACAACCACAGTTATCTTTACGGCACCAATTGATAATCTTCAAGATGTTTACCAAGAGACTTTTGGAATTATCATTCTAGATAGCCCCATCAAGGCAGATCCTTCTCAATATGCTGAAACTGTAATGGATGGTTATCGTCAACAATTCTCAAACTTCAATCTTGTCGAATCAAATGAAATTATTTTATCAGGCAATCCCGCAGTTAAGAAAATTTATACTGGAACAAATGCAGGTTTTGATTTAAAGGGCGTTAATATTTTTCTGGCAATTGACACAAAAGTGTATATGATTCAGTTCACTTCTGATAGCGAAAAGAGATTCTCTGAATATTTTCCTGTAGTACAAGAAATGATTGATTCTATAGTTATAGATAAAGAACTCATACCTACTGAATTTAGTGGAAAATACATTAATGAAGATATAGGATTAGAAGTCCAATTTCCACAGGGATGGAAAGGTGTAAAGTTAAAGCAAGATGACATGTATGTCGCATCTGCAATGTCAGGTGTGCCAACTAAGTCTTTTTCCTCTGAAATTAATCCCAATTTTGCAATGATGACAGTTGTAACAGGTGATTTAGATAAGATGTTAGAAATACCAGAACCTGAATGTGATACGCCATATCCACCAGGTAAAATTCTGGAATTAAATGGAATGAAAGCTGTCGAATTTACCGGAAAATGTTTGGAACCCACAATGAATGCAAAATTGAAATTGATAGGTTATCTTTTTGCAACAAACGATGATTTTATTGATATAGGATATGCTTCTGGTTCAGATGAGACATATGACAAGAAACTTTCAAAATTCCGTGAATCACTTGAAACCGTGAAAATTTCAAACACTATTGATATCTCTGAGCCATCAAATTATGCTAAAACTTTTGGTCTTGTGCTAGATAAAAAATCAATTAAATTTGATGATCAGATGCTTGAAATCAATATAGCTACCAGTTCAACTATAAAGGATTTTTCTTTTGATGCACAAAATGAAAAAATATCTTTTGGAGTACTAGAACAAAGTGGAAAAGGCATTACAGAAATATTCATTGGTAATGTGTTAGAACCACCCTACACAATAACAATTGATGAAAAGAGTATAGATGATTTTACAATTACTCATGATGAAACAAATGGGGAAATAATAGTTAGTTTTGATTATAAACATCCTGTCAAGCAAGTAGTTATAGAAGGAAAAATTATTTCAGACAATCCATCTTCTATACAAGAAAATCCTGATGTAACATCTCAAATTCCAGACTGGATTCGAAACAACGCCTCTTGGTGGGTACAAGGAAATATTGATGACCAAGCATTTGTTGGTGGAATACAATTTCTAATCAAAGAAGGAATAATACAGATTCCAGAAACTACACAATCAACTACCACAGGCTCTCAGGAGATTCCATCTTGGATAAAAAATAACGCTGACTGGTGGTCTCAGGGATTGATCTCTGATGGAGATTTTCTAAAAGGAATACAGTTTATGGTTGAAAATGGAATAATTACAGTATAGATAATTTCTTTCTCTTTTCAAAACTGAATATAATATGTTCACTTTAAGTAACTCATAATTTGTGATCATCCAATGACAATAAATAAGGCCTTATTATTTCTGGCATTATCTGCTGTTCTGATTGTAGGTACGTTATCAGTAGGCCAGATAGTTTTTGCACAAGAAGCAAAAGGAGGAGAAATCATTCCAGGAAGATATATTATGATTTTAGAAGAACCAGAATTTGCTGAACTTGTTACCCAATCATATCAGATAGAAAGTATAGAGATCTACCGATATGTTTTCAGCGGAATGGCAATTACTGCAACAGAAGATCAATTATCACAATTAAGAGAAGATCCTAGAGTAATTGCAATTGAACCAGACAGAGTTGTAGTAGCTTTTGCACAAGAGATTCCAACTGGAATAGATAGAATTGATGCTGATTTGAATCCCCTTTCTAATATTGATGGCATAGATGAAAGAGTTAATGTTGATATTGCAATATTAGATACAGGGATAGATACGAATCATCCAGATTTGAATGTGGTAGAATTTGTGAATTTTGTTGTAGGTAGTTCTAATGACGATCGACAGGGACATGGTTCACATGTTGCAGGAATCTCTGCAGCATTAGATAATGATGAGGGTGTTGTAGGGATAGCACCTGGAGCTAGGTTGTGGGCAGTAAAGGTGTTAGGCGATAATGGACAAGGAAGTACATCTTCTATTATTAGTGGAATTGACTATGTTACTCAAAATGCAGATGAAATTGAAGTTGTTAATATGAGTCTGGGTGGAGAGTTTTCAAGTGAGATTTTAGATCAAGCAATATCTAACTCTGTTTCAGCAGGGATAATTTACGTTGTAGCTGCTGGAAATGATGGAAGGGATGCTGCATCGTTTAGTCCTGCTAGTCATCCAGAAGTCATTACAGTATCTGCAATAGCAGATTCTGATGGCAAGTCTGGTGCGCAAGGCCCATTAACTAGTGCAGGAAGTGATGATTCTTTAGCTAGTTTTAGCAATTTTGGCTCTGTAGTTGACATTGCAGCTCCTGGAGTAGATATTCAATCAACCTTTAGAGATGGCGGCTATACTAATCTAAGCGGCACAAGTATGTCTAGCCCACATGTAGCAGGAGTCGCAGCATTATATGTTGCGCAAGAAAGTAGAGATCTTAACGGTGATGGAAGTATTGATGGAAATGATGTTTCATTGTTTAGGGATTTGTTAATTGTTAATGGAGTACCACAAAATGATTTAGAAGGATTTTCAGGCGATCCTGATAATTTTGCAGAACCCCTAGTTGATGCAGAAATGGTTAATATCGAACCTAACATTAAAGTTTCAGCAACTCCTTCTACAATAACCCTTGAACCAAATGAATCATCAGAAGTAGCAATTACCATATCTGCAATTAGTGGGTTTGCAGGTACTGTCAACTTAGATGTTGTGACGTCTACAACCGGTATAACTGCAAACCTTTCAAACACTTCTGTAGTTCTTGATTCTGATATTACAACTGCAACAACTAATCTAATCATTATCTCAATTGAGGAATCTGGGCAATTTACCGTAACAATCAACGTTTCAAGTGCTGACGGCATGGTATCTAGTTCTATTATTCTTCCAGTAACCGTACAGGCTGCAGGTGGTGGATGTCTTATTGCTACTGCCACGTATGACTCAGAACTTGCACCACAAGTGCAACAACTCAGAGAACTTAGAGACTCCAAACTACTCCAGACGAAATCAGGTTCAGCATTTATGCAATCATTCAATGAATTCTACTATTCATTTAGTCCACACATAGCTGATTATGAAAGAGAAAACCCACTATTCAAAGAAGCTGTCAAACTTGTAATTACTCCAATGATTTCTAGTCTTTCAATTCTAAATCATGTCAGTATGGACTCTGAACAAGAAGTTTTGGGATTTGGAATAAGTTTGATTTTATTAAATGTAGGAATGTATTTTGCAGCTCCTGTAATATTAATAATCAAACTAACAAAAAGAAATTGTTAGTTCTCTTTCCTCTTTAAACTTTCATACTACCGTTGCCGAGATGCATTTATAACAAAAATCACGCACAAATTAACAATCCTTCTCTTACCTGATTTTCCATTTAATCTCACATGACAGAGCTGCCAGAAGTTGTGATAAAGAGAATCTTTGAGAAACTAGATGGAATAGAATCTATACTTCATGATCAATGCAAGAGAATCTCAAAGGTAGAATCTGCAAACATACTGGTTGAAAAGATTTGGAAGAAGATTATCTCAGTTGTGGGGTTTACATCTACTGTAATTGGAATACTGGTAATTTTAGACTAATTTGTAATAAAAAATAATAGTCAATTGACTATTTCTTTGCGTTTTTTCTTCGTGTAACCCAACCTTTCTTGGATGCTGCAGACTTTTTCTTGTCTACTTTTTTCTTTGATGCCATTGTGATATTAACAAAATTACTTGCATATCATAACGGTACATTAACAATTATTGATTAAATGAATATTTGTCTTGATTGATTAATTAATTTTAAATGCCAAAGGAGTATACACAATAGGATATTGTGTATAATGAAAATAATATTCCTCTGACTATTTTGTTACATCGTTTTCGTATTTAGGGTTTCAAAACTGAACATAATACACCATGTTTAAAACTAAAAATAATGGATTTATGTCTTCATTATTAATGAACATGTCAAATGAGGATACTAAAGCTTAAAAAAAGAAAGTAATATTTAAAATTTCATGGCAAATACTGTTAAAAGATTTCTAGTTCCTCTTGATGGTTCTAAAAATTCTATGAGAGGATTAGATAAAGCAATATCTTTAGCAAAAAAGTCAGAAACAGAAATTATTGGATTACACGTTATTGAAATATCCCCTAGCGAAATAAAAATTATAAAAATCGTTCTTAGAAATGCATTAAATAAAAATTATAAAAACTCCATGAAGATCGCAAAGAAAAAATGTTTACAAAATAAAGTTCCATTTATTGATGTAATGGAATATGGTAAAGAAGGAGAAAGAATAGTTTCATTTGCTGCTGAAAATAAATGTGATCTAATTGTAATGGGAGCTAGGGGTTTAGGTTCTATAAAAGAAACATTTCTTGGAAGTACTTCAAACTATGTTCTTCACACATCCAAGATTCCTGTGACGATTGTAAAATGATTAATTTTTTCTAAACACTTCTCATAAAACTAAAAACTATCCCAATCTTATTTGGCAGGCAACACATGAGGTCCATCTATCAAATCTTAATTGAAACTTTTATAGTAATTTGAACTGAAAGTGGAGTGCAGTTACCGGGATTTGAACCCGGGTCACGTACTTGGCAAGCACGAGTACTAACCAGACTGTACTATAACTGCAACAATCCTAGAGGTTGAATTTGGATATTAAACTGTTCTTAAGCGAATTACTGTTGGATTTAGATAAATTTTGTTTCCTAGAAAGATATGCAAAGAAGTTTTTACTGTTTGAGACCTCTAAAAACTGAAGCCACTAGAAAAAATATCTTTATTTTC
>Ga0224512_10000435_pt1 | contig 44465 bp, 36 predicted proteins | sample SF_May12_sed_USG_4_FD_169103 | JGI IMG/M metagenome (GOLD analysis project Ga0224512, IMG submission 169103) | Sediment microbial communities from San Francisco Bay, California, United States - SF_May12_sed_USGS_13 | ecosystem: Environmental > Aquatic > Marine > Sediment | place: USA... | reverse complement strand
ACGAGGCCACGTTCTTCGTGGTCAAGCCCGTCGACATGTCCAAGAGCACCGGACTCCTGTGGCACTTCGTGCCGAACCGCGGCGGCCGCCTCACACTCTCGACCGACCGCCGCGCCGACGGCGACATCAGCCTGAGCAGCGGCTGGCAAGGCGACAACAGCGGCGGGACCGCTCACGACAATCCCGGCCGCGAATTCGTCAAGGTACCGATCGCGACGTACCCGGACGGCTCACCCGTTACCGGAAAGGTCATGGGGCGGATCCTCAACCCGGAAGGGCCGGCGTCGAGCCAGATGTTCGTGCACTCGAACCCTGTGCCCTACAAGCCGGTGACACTGGACACGACGCAGGCCACCCTGACCGTGATCGAGTCGGAGGCCTACGACGGTACGACCGGTCCCAGCCAGGAGGTTAAGAGCGAAGACTGGGCCTGGGCCCGCTGCAACAACGGCGTGGACGGCGATTTTCCGGGCACGCCCGACCCCACCCAGATCTGCGTCCGCGGCGGCTTCAAGCCGGACCGGGTGTATCAGGTGGTGTTCACCGCGCAGGATCCCTACGTGCTCGGGATGGGCTTCGCCGCGTTTCGGGACGTCGGATCCTTCTTCAAGCACGAATCGGAGGACGATTCCGGAAACCTCAACCCATTGGGCGACCACGTCTCCTGGATTCTGTCGCGCGGCAGTTCGCAGTCGGGCACCTTCCTCAGGCAGTTCCTGCATCTCGGCTTCAATGAGGACGAAGCCGGTCGCCAGGTACAGGATGGCACATGGCCGTGGGTCGCGGGCCGGCGGATCGGCATGAACTTCCGTTTCGCCATGCCGGACGGCGTGATGAAAATCTATGAACCCGGCACGGAAGGCGCCCTCTGGTGGCATCGATTCCCCGATCATGCGCGCGGCCTGCCGCCGCGGGGCATCCTCGATCGTTGCCTGCGCACCAACACCTGCCCCAAGGTCATCGAGCATTTCGGCGCCGCCGAGGTGTGGGGCCAGAAGCTGACCGCGGGATGGGTGGGCATGGATCTCAGGACCGACATTCCGCTACCGAAAAATGTGCGCCGCTACTACATCCCCAGCACCGATCACGGCGGCGGTCCCGGCGGATTCAGCGTCACGCCGTTACCGCCCGGCAATTGCCCCAGTGTCGGCTATGGCCGGGGAACCTTCGCGCGGAATCCGCTCCCGCATACGGAGACGCGCAACGCCATCGAGTTCCACTTCCGCAACTGGGTCATGCACGACATTCTGCCGCCGCCGAGCCGCTGGCCGCGGTTGCGCGGGGTGGGGGGGACCCCCGATCTGGTGGAAGCGACCAAGGAGGCGATGGGGTTCCCGAGCATTCCGGGCGTGCCGTCGACCCTGCCGAGCGACTTCATAAACCCGTTCTTCGATTACGACTTCGGCGACGACTTCATCTACACCGACACGTCGGGCTTCCAGACGGTCGTCCCGCCGGTCATCAAGCAGGTCATTCCGATGCTTGTGCCAAGAGTGGATGCGGACGGCAACGAGGTGGGCGGCGTGCCGGTGGTGCTGCACGAGGCGCCGCTGGGTACCTATCTGGGCTGGAACATCGTCGCCGAGGGCTTCCACAAAGGCACCGTATGTGGATACGAGGGCGGCATGATCGCATTTGCCAATACCCGGGATGAGCGGCTGGCGAGCGGCGACCCGCGGCTGTCGCTCGAGGAACGCTACGGTGACCATGAAGGGTACGTGGAGGCCGTGCGGTCAGCCGCCGCCAACGCCGTCGCCGAGGGCTTCCTGCTGCCCGATGACGCGGCGACTCTCATCGCCCAGGCCCAAGCAAGTAATGTGCTCAATCCGTGATCACGCAGGCTGAGGCCGGCAACGTCCTCGTGGGCGTCCCGTCACCACCGTAGCTGGACGACGGGACGCCCGCAGGGCACGGCAACGGTAAGAATCGCAGGAAGAATGACGGGCAGGACAGGAGAGGGCGTTGTCAGCCTAACGCGCGGCAGGCGGCGAAAGCGTCGACGCAAAGACCTTCAGGCCGCCAGTTGACGCCGATCGCTCAGGGCGGCGCTGCCATGGTTGGCGGATCGCCCGCCCGTCGCCATGCGCCCGCCGCGATCCCGCTGCCATATGGCGTGCGGTATCAGGATACCGTACAGCGGGCCAAATGCCCTCCTGAAACCCGCAGAAATCGCCGGTGCATGGGGTTGTTCCACAGCATCGGGCGGCGGGCATCGGATGATCCGGGCCGGATGCCCGCCCGTGTCGGCGGGCTTTAAGGCAGGTCGTGCAATCCGTATCGTGACCCCCGGCTCCGGCGGCGGGCGGACAATCCGGACAGCGGGCGTTTGGCGGTTGCTTCGCGACGCCTCGGCATGGCGGTGTCCGCCGTTCCGGTCGCCGGGGTTGCGTTACGTTTTCATATTCGACAATATGAATATTACAAGCCTGCGCATATGGAAGCGGCGGGCGCTGACAACGGGAGGACAGAGAGCCGTGACAATTACCAATCCTTTGAAATCGCTTCCGGCGGCCATGGCGGCCGCCGCGTTGCTCGCGAACGGCGCGCTGGCGCAGGACGCGGGGCACAGCAAGGATTACCGGACGTTCCTGCAGGGCGGGGCGGTCGAGTATGGCGACATCGGCGATTCCTATACCGCCGATCTCGTGATGTATCTTGCCGGCAACCAGTTCATGGTGATGGAGGAGCTGATCGAGGATTTCCTGTCGAGGAACCCGGACATCAATTCGGTCTATGTCGAGACGATCCCGCCAGGGCAGATCCTCAAGGGCCAGATCCTTCAGCAGGGCAAGATCGACGGCAAGGACACCGCGACCAACCCGGACGTCTATGCCAGCGTCAATCTCGGCCACCTGAAGGCGCTCAAGGGCAAGGGGATCATGGACTCCTACATGATCTATATCCACAACAAGCTCGAGCTGATGGTCGCCGCGGGTAACCCGAAGGGCATCAGGGGGCCGGAGGATCTGGGCCGCGACGACCTCGTGCAGTCGCACCCGAACCCGCTGACCGAGGGCATCTTCAAGTTCTACGGCTCGGCGATGCTGAAGGATCTCGGCCTCTACGAAAAGGCCACGGCCAATGCCGAGTGCAAGAGTTGCTGGGCGATCGAGGGCAAGACCTGGTTCACCTCGCGCCATCACCGCGAGACGCCGGACCGCATCGAGAAGGGCGAGGCCGATGTCGGCATCGTGTGGGCGACCGAGGTCGTCGAGGCGAAGAAGCACGGCCGCAGGATCGACGGCGTCGCCATTCCGGCGCCGCTGAACAAGGCAGGCGAGGTGGGGTACGCGATCGGCGCGCTGAGCACCGGCCGCAACGTTAAGAACGCACAGGCCTATCTGGGCTACCTTGCGACCGACGCGGCGCAGAAGATCTATGCGGGCTATGGCTTCGTGCCGGCCTCGGCCGAGGAGTTGCAGCTGCGGCCAATTCCGTAACAGGCCGCGGCGGCCATGCGCAAGTGCCATTACGGCCCGGCTTCGCCGATGCCGGGCCGACTCCCTGCCGGCCGGCTTGATCCGCCCGCCGGGATGCCCCACACTCCGGCCCGCAGCCGGCGACGGGGACGGGACCGATGATCACCATCTACAGCGAAGACCACAGGCTCCAGAACGGCAAGTTCGAGCTCATCGACGGCCAGCTCATGCCGCCGTTCGAATGCCCGCAGCGCGCCGAGAACGTCCTGGCCAGGGTCGGCGAGGTCGGGCTGGGCGAGGTGCGCGGCCCGGACGATTTCGGCCTCGACCCGGTGCGGCGGGTGCACGCGCCGGAATTCGTCGCGTTCCTGCGCACGGCGCATGACGAATGGAAGGCAGCGCATGGCGACACGGACGCGCTGCCGCTCAACTGGCCGTGCCGCGGGTTTCGCCAGAAGCTTCCGGACTCCATCGACGGCAGGCTCGGCTATTACTCGTTCGACGCCGGCACGCCGATCACCGCCGGCACCTGGACGGCGATCACGTCGTCGGCGAACGTCGCCCTGACCGGGGCGAAGCTGCTCAAGGAAAGCGGCGACCACGCGGTGTTTTCACTCTGCCGCCCGCCCGGCCATCACGCGGCGCGCGATCTCTATGCCGGCTACTGTTTCTTCAACAACGTGGCGGTCGCGGCCGAATGGCACCGCGACCAGGGCGCGGGCAAGGTCGCGATTCTCGACGTCGACTATCACCACGGCAACGGCACGCAGATGATCTTCTACGACCGCGCCGACGTGCTGTTCGTCTCGCTGCACGGCCACCCGGCTCAGGAATATCCGTTCTTCCTGGGCTTCGAGGACGAGACCGGGGACGGCGACGGTGACGGCTTCAATGCCAATTATCCGATGCGCTGGGGCACCGGCTGGGATGACTACGGACACGCCCTCGACCGCGGCATCACCCGGATTGCGGAATACGGGCCGGACGTGCTGCTGGTATCGCTTGGCGTCGACACCTTCAAGAAGGATCCGATCTCGCATTTCAAACTCGAAAGCGAGGATTACCTCGAGATCGGCCGCCGCATAGCAGGATTGGGCCTGCCCACCCAGTTCGTCATGGAGGGCGGCTATGCGATCGACGACATCGGCGTCAATACGGTCAACGTACTGATCGGATTCGAAGCGGCGGGATGCTGAAATACCTGGTCTTGGCGGTGCTGGCCGTGGGTCTCGGCGTGGTGGGCTGGTGGATGCTGGCGCCGGCGCCGCCCGGGTCCGGCGGCGCCCAGCGCGAAGTCGTGGTTCCGCAGTTGTCGGCTGCCGCGCAGCGCGGCAAGGCGGCCTTTGACGGCAACTGCGCCCGATGCCACGGCGAGAATGCGGCAGGAACCGGAAACGGGCCGCCTCTGGTTCACGATTATTACAATCCGGGCCATCACGCGGATGGGGCGTTCCATGTCGCCGTCACGCGTGGCGTGCGCCAGCACCACTGGAGATTCGGTAACATGCCGCCGCAGCCCCACGTGACGGACCAGCAGACACGCATGATCGTCCGCTACGTGCGTGAGCTGCAGGAGGCCAACGGCATCCAGTTCGAGCCGCATTGACCGCCGGGGGGCGCGGCATGGAGCGTTACGATGTGATGATCGTCGGCGCCGGTATCGCCGGCGCTTCGGCGGGGTATTTCCTGGCGGCCTCGCACAACGTGGTCCTGCTCGAGCGAGAGGATCACCCGGGCTACCATTCGACCGGGCGGTCCGCCGCGCTGTTTACCGAAACCTACGGCAATGCCGCGATCCGGGCGCTGACACGGGGTGCCCGCCCGTTCTTCGAATCGGCGCCCGCCGGGTTTGCGGAGACGCCGCTGCTGACGCCCCGCGGACTGCTGTATATCGGTCGCGAGGACCAGCGGGCGGCGCTGCAGCGAACCTTTCGCGAGCTGTCCAGCCTGACGCACGAAATCCGCCGGATTTCGCCGGGTGAGGCGCTCGATGTTTGCCCCATCCTGCGCGGCGACTATGTGGCCGGTGCCATGCTGGAGCCCGACTGCATGGATATCGATGTGGCGGCGCTGCATCAGGGCTATCTCAAGGGTGTGCGGGCGCGGGGCGGGCGTGTCCTGACCGACGCCGGGGTCCGATCGTTGCGGGCGGAGGCGCGCCACGGCTGGATCGCGCAAACCGCGCTCGGGGACTTCGCGGCGCCGGTCGTCGTCAACGCCGCCGGCGCGTGGGTGGACGAAATCGCGGCGCTCGCGGGCGTCCCACCCGCCGGGCTCGTACCGAAACGGCGTACAGCCATGTTTCTGGAGGTGCCCGACGGAGTGAATCCGTCGGCCTGGCCAATGGTCGTCGACGTCGACGAGGCGTTCTATTTCAAGCCCGATGCCGGGCGGTTGCTCCTGTCGCCCGCCGACGAGACCCCGGGCCCCCCGTGCGACGCGCAGCCGGAAGACCTCGACATAGCCCTGGCCGTCGACAGGGTCGAGAAAGCGACCACCCTGCGGGTCCGTCGCATCGCGCACAAATGGGCAGGCCTGCGGACGTTTGCCGCCGACAGGACGATGATCGCCGGGTTCGAGCCCGGGGCTGCGGGCTTTTTCTGGCTTGCGGGGCAGGGCGGCTATGGCATCCAGACCTCGCCGTCGATGGGACGACTCGCGGCGGCGCTGATCGCTGGCGCCGGCGCGCCGGCGGATCTTGCCGATCTGGGCATCGCAACAGAGACGCTGGCCGTACAGCGATTGAGATAGCCGGGGTTGCGGCGGCGACATCCGGCCGCCATGGCCATCTTGACCGTGGCTCCCGTCCTGGCGCGATAGGGCGTGGCGCCCGGTCGCGTTACGCGGTTGTCGATTCCGGCTGGATAACGCGGGTCTTTGGAAAGACTGCGATGCCCTCGGTGCCCTTTCCAATATCACTGTTGAGGCTGAACCGCCCCCCGTGAAGTTCCACAAGAGCCTTGACCAGTGGCAACCCCAGCCCGGTTCCGTCATGCTGGCGGACCATCGGGTTGCTGAGTCTGACGAACGGCGATATGACCCGCTGCACGTCTTCGGGGGGCATGCCCTGCCCATCGTCGGCGACGGCCAGGACGATGCCGCCATCGGCGTCCCGGCGGGCGCTGACCGTAACCTGACCGGTATTCTGCATGTACCGGACCGAGTTTCCGGCAAGGTTGACCACGATCTGCTGGATTTTGTGCGGGTCGCCAAGCAGAAGCGGCAAATCGTCGTCGATGTCTCGCACCAGGACAATATTGGCAGCCTTTGCCTCGTCCTCCACGAACCGGAGGGCTTTTTCGATTTCGTCGCCGATCACGACGGCCTGCTCGTCCAATTCGAGGCGCCCCGCCTCGATCCGTGAGATATCGAGGATATTGTTGATGACCGCGAGCAGGTGCCGGGCGCTTTCGTAAATGTCGCTGGCGTAATCGACATAACGTTCATCGCCGAGCGGCCCTCGCAGCTGCTGTTTCATGACTTCGGAGAACCCTATGATCGCGTTGAGGGGCGTTCTCAATTCATGACTCATGGTCAGCAGGAAATCCGTCTTGGCCCTGTTCGCCGAATCGGCGCGCTGCTGCTGCGACGCCAGGTCTTCCTGGCGCTCCTTCAGTGCCGTTATGTCGGTGCGGATGCTCACGCAACCGCCGTCCCCGGTGCGGCGCTCGCTGACCCTGAGCCAGCGTCCGTCCGTGTGTTTGACCTCCAAATCGTCCATCGGATGGCGATGTACCCGCATGCGTCGCCTGATCCATTCCTCTTCATTGCCGATCGCGTCGACGACGAAGCCGCTCGATACGTGCGCCCGGACAAACGACTCGAACGACACACCCGGAACCAGCATGTCGGCGATCGGCGCATGCATATCGCGGAATTGTTGGTTGCATTGAACCAGCCGGTCTTTACTGTCAAACAGGCTGAATCCGTCCGCAAAGCTGTCGACCGCTTCCGACAGCCGCGACAGCGCACTCTCTTCGGCCGCCTGTGCCCGGCGAGCCTCGCGAATCTCGTGCAGCAGCAGCAACATCAGGCAACCGCCACTGATCAGAATGCCCAGTGACGCCAGCAGCAGTTCGACATAACCGCGGTCCAGGCGCTCGCTTCGGATGGCGGCCGCGCCTTGTTGCCACTGTCTGGCATCCATCAGATTGCGGTGCAGCGGGGCGAGAAGCCCGTGCAGGTCTTTTCGGATCTTCAGGTACCGCTCCCGATCGCCGCGCTCCAGCGCCTGGACCTCGGGTTCCATCCGCTCCAGCACATCGATGGCGGCCCTGGCGGCTTCCTGCGTGTCGCCGATCTTCGACAGCCTGCGCCCTTCGCGACCTTCGAGGAAAAGGGGGAGCCGACTCCAGAAAATTTCCATGCGTTCGATGACGTCCCCGCGGCTGATCAGGTCCTCGTCCCCGTACATGTAAATATCCAGCGAATACAAGAACCGGGTCAACTCGATCTCAGCCTGATAGATGACCCAGGTGGCGTCAGTAATCTCTGCCTGCGCCAATTTTTCATACTTGCGCAGATTGTCGAAACTGAAAATCATGCTGATCGAGAAGGCCAGCATGACCAGGCCCAAAAGAGTGTAAACGCTGAAGAGTTTGCTCAGTTTCATTTCACGTTACGTTGGGCCGTTCGACCGGCGTTCGCCCGCCCGCGCCCTCTGATTGCAACCCTTTGCAGACGGAACCTGGATATATTCTGCGCGGTGGCCGTCCGTTCTGAATGCGCAATGCCGGTTGAGTCAATATGGCTTTCGCCAATACAGCACGGTGAATCGAATTCTCTTTGGCCTTGCCATAACTGTAATTCGGCAGCGCCGGCGCTTCCAGCCAATTGCGGCGGCGGCCGGTAGCACCTGGACCGTCGCTCGGCGGCGCAAAGCGGGTCATCCGGTCGCCGCCTGACCATGGTGCCGGAAATTTCGGTAAATTCAACCCCGGCGCGCGCAGCATTCGCAGGATGAACTGGCGATCCATGGCGCTCCATTCGGCAGGTCCAGGTCTTCGACTCACAGATTCGCATATCGCCGTCCCGGGGACGTCACTGGCGCTGGCCGGCGCTCCGGCAATCTCTACAGGGTATTTCCGTGGCCTCGTCGAGTTAATTTCGCTGGTCGACATGAAGGAACGATTAACAATGCGGCTGTTGAGCCGCAGCCTGCCCGGCACCGGGAAAATTCATCCCGTGATCGCCGCGACGTCCGGCGACGTGCGGCGCTTCTTCACTTGACGCGCCGGGCCGCCGACCTTATGTTCCGCGCCAATTGTTTCAGGGGTCGCCCCGTGCAGGGGTGGTGGAGAGTCATGAAAGTCGTGAATTCGCTGAAGTCGATGAAGGGCCGGCACAAGGAGTGCCGCATTGTGCGCCGCAAGGGGCGGCTGTACGTCATCAACAAGCGCAATCCGAGATTCAAGGCCCGCCAGGGCTGAATCCGACACGACCGCGGCGGCGCGGTCGTTGAATGCTTTGGACCGCGCTGGATGGCGCGGTTTTGTCGTTTGTTGCGACAGACGGTTTCCGTATCGCCCTATTGCTGCTATCACCGGACCTCGGAACAGCAGGCGGATTAGTGACCGATGAAGATGCCGGAGCCCGATAAAGCCGTGCTTGCCCGCCGGCCGGAAATTGCAGCGGCGCTCGCGAAGATCGTACCCGGCGACGGCGGCGTCATCGTCGATCCCGATGAACTGCGGCCATACGAATCGGACGGACTCACCGCGTACCGGCAGCCACCAATGCTGGCCGTTTTGCCCGAGACCACCGAACAGGTCTGCAGCATCCTGCGTTACTGCCATGAAAATGATATCAAAGTCGTGCCGCGCGGCTCCGGCACGTCGCTTTCCGGGGGTGCGTTGCCGCTGGCGGATGGCGTCCTTCTGGGGATGAGCCGGTTCAACCGGATCCTTGAAATCGACTACGCCAACCGGTGCGTGATCGCCCAGCCGGGCGTTACAAATCTCGGAATTACCAAGGCCGTCGAGCACGAGGGATTCTATTATGCGCCCGATCCGTCAAGCCAGATCGCCTGCTCCATCGGGGGCAACATCGCAGAGAACTCAGGGGGTGTTCACTGCCTGAAATACGGATTGACGACCAACAACGTTCTTGGCCTCGAACTGGTGCTGATCGACGGTGAGATCATCCGGGTCGGCGGCAAGCATCTCGACGCGGACGGATATGATCTGCTCGGCGTTCTCACCGGATCGGAAGGGCTGCTTGGGGTGGTCACGGAAGTCACGGTGCGCATCCTGCGCAGTCCGGAAACCGTCAGGGCGATGCTGGCCGGGTTCCCGACGAACGAACAGGCCGGCGATTGCGTCGCCAGGATCATCGGCGCGGGGATCATTCCCGGCGGTATGGAGATGATGGACCGGCTCGCCATTCGCGCGGCCGAGGAATTCGCGAAGGCCGGCTATCCGCTCGATGTCGAAGCTCTGCTGATCATCGAACTCGACGGCCCCGAAGAGGAAGTCGACGATCTGATCGACCGCGTTGCGAGGATTGCGACGGATACCGGCGCCTCGACGATTCGGGTCTCCGAGTCCGATGCGGAGCGCGAAGCCTTCTGGGCCGGCCGAAAGGCCGCGTTCCCTGCCGTCGGCCGCATATCGCCGGACTATTACTGCATGGACGGCACCATCCCGCGGCGGCGGCTGCCGGATGTGCTGCGCCGCATACGGGAGCTTTCGGAACAATATGGCCTCAGGGTGGCCAATGTCTTCCACGCCGGCGACGGCAATATGCATCCGCTGATCCTCTATGACGCGAATGTCTCGGGCGAATTGGAGAAAGCCGAGGCATTCGGCGCCGAAATACTGAAGCTCTGCGTTGAAGTCGGCGGCGTTCTGACCGGCGAGCATGGCGTCGGGGTGGAGAAACGCGACCTGATGCCGGAGATGTTCTCCAAGGAAGACCTCGATCAGCAGCAGCGTGTGAAATGCGCGTTCGACCCGGCATCCCTCCTCAACCCGGGAAAGATGTTTCCCGAGTTGCATCGCTGCGCCGAGCTGGGCCGCGTGCACGTTCACCGCGGCAAGCTGCCGTTCCCCGACATTCCACGATTCTGATCGGGTGACGGTTGTGAGCGAGACATTCCGTCCAGAAAATGCTGAACAGTTGCGCGACGTTCTTGCCTGGGCGGCGTCCGAGTCAAAGCGGCTGGAAATCGTGGGGTCCGGCAGTAAGCGCGCGCTGGGGCGTCCGGTCATGGCGGACCATTCGGTCGAGTTGGGGGCGCTGGCGGGCATCTCGCTGTACGAGCCGGATGAGCTGGTACTGTCCGCCGGCCCGTCCACCCCGCTGACCGAGATCGAAACGGTGCTGGCCGAAAAGAAACAGCAGCTCGAATTCGAGCCGCCCGATTACGGCCCGGTACTGGCCGCCGCGTCGGGCGCTGCGGGCGGTGCGCCTGACAAGCCGAACCCGCAGTCCGGTACGCTCGGCGGCGTCCTCGCGTGCAACCTGTCCGGACCGCGCCGGGTCAAGGGCGGCGCCGCACGCGATCACTTCCTCGGTTTTACCGCGGTGTCGGGACACGGGACGATCTTCAAGTCCGGTGGCCGGGTGGTCAAGAACGTGACCGGCTACGATCTCAGCAAGCTCATGGCGGGTTCGTGGGGGACACTGGCGGTGACCACGGGTGTGACGATCAAGGTCCTGCCTGCGCCCGAAAAGAGGCGGACGGTATTGCTGTTCGGCGGCGACCCGGCGCTCGGCGGGCGGGCGCTCTCCATGGCGATGAACAGCCCGTACGACGTTTCCGCGGCGGCCTGGCTGTCCGCGTCCCTGGCTGCGCAGTCGCCCGTCGACCTGGTCTCGGCCCAGAAGGCGTCCGTCGCCGCAGTTCGGATCGAGGGATTCGGGCCATCGGTGGCGTACCGGTGCAAGGTCCTGCGCGAACAGCTGGGGGCGCTGGGCCCGACCGAGGAGTTGCACAGCGCCAACTCGATCCGGTTCTGGCGCGAGATTCGCGATGTCATGCCGTTCGCCGGTCCGGGCGACGACCGGCTGATCTGGAGAATCTCGGTTCCGCCGGCGGCGGGGCCGGGTATCGTCACTGCCCTTGCCGGAGAGGATGGCGCAGATGCCTTCCTCGACTGGGGTGGCGGTCTGGTCTGGCTTGCCGTGCCTCCCGGCGCCGATGCGCGGGAGGAACCGGTTCGCGCGGCCGTCGGGCGGGCCGGCGGCCATGCGACACTGTTTCGCGCACCGGCGGAGCTGCGCGGCAGGGTTCCCGTGTTCCAGCCGCAGGAGGCCGCGAAGGCGGCGCTGACCGCGCGCATCAAAGCGGCGTTCGATCCGGCCGGCATCCTTAATCCCGGCCGCATGTACGCGGAATTCTGAGAGGCGGAGACGCCGGCCATGCAGACCAATTTCTCGCCAGAGCAACTTGCCGACCCCGATATCAAGGTGGTCAACGATATCCTGCGTGCCTGCGTTCATTGCGGTTTCTGCACGGCGACCTGCCCGACATATGTGCTGCTGGGCGACGAGCTGGACAGCCCGCGCGGCCGGATCTACCTCATCAAGGACATGCTGGAGGAGAACCGCCCGGCGCCCGCCAGTGTGGTCAAGCATGTCGACCGCTGCCTGTCCTGCCTGTCGTGCATGACGACCTGCCCGTCCGGCGTGCACTACATGCATCTGGTCGATGTCGGCCGCGCGCATATCGAGAGAACCTATCGGCGGCCGCTTGCCGAGCGCTGGTTGCGCAACCTCCTGGCGCTGGTGCTGCCGCACCCCTTCCTGTTCCGCCTGGCGCTCGCCGGGGCGTATTTCGTGCGGCCGTTCCGCCGCCTGCTGCCCCGCCGGATCGCCGCGATGATGGCTCTCGCCCCGGAACAACTGTTGCCGCCGTCACCGATCGGCCGTCCCCAGGTGATCCCGGTTTCCGGCGCCCGCCGCGGCCGGGTCGCGCTGGTGACGGGCTGCGCCCAGCAGGTGCTCAGCCCGGCCATCAACGAAGCAACCGCGCGGCTGCTGACACGTCATCGTATCGAGGTCGTCATTCCGCGCGGGCAGGGCTGCTGCGGGGCGCTGGTCCACCATATGGGCCGGACCGCCTCGGCGCACGCCCAGGCGGCGCGGAACATCGGCGCCTGGACGCGCGAAATAGAACGGGGCGGGCTCGATGCGATCATCGTCAATACCAGCGGCTGCGGGACGCAGATCAAGGACTACGGGTTCATGCTGCGGGGCGACAGGACGCTGGCCGCGGATGCCGAAAAGATCTCGCGCCTCACCCGCGATATAACCGAGTACATCGCCGAAATCGGCCTGCATGAGACGCGCCGGCCCGGCGCCTTCCCGGTCGCCTATCATTCGGCCTGCTCGATGCAGCACGGTCAGAAGATCACGACCGTTCCCAGGGACCTGTTGCGGCAGGCGGGATTCGAGGTCCGTGAGATCGCGGAAGGCCATCTGTGCTGCGGTTCCGCCGGCACCTATAACATCATGCAGCCGGAACTGGCGACCCGGTTGCGGGACCGCAAGATCGGCAACATCGACGCGACCGGCGCGCCAGTGGTCGCGGCCGGCAATATCGGCTGCATGGCGCAGATCGCCAGCGGCACGGTGAAACCGGTGGTGCACACGGTCGAACTGCTCGACTGGGCCACCGGCGGCCCCCTGCCCGCCGCGTTGCAAGGCCGCGATCTTGGGCCGGTGGCGGCGCTCAGCGCCACGACGATCGCGACCGAATAAGACCGCGGCCGCGCGCGGTCTGTGCGAAGGTACCGCGGTTCAATTTTGCGCGATCTTTCCTTCCGGCCACCGAATATGCATCTTATCTCATGGCAGGTTGGAAGGCACCACCGCTGCACCGCGATGTACATTCGGGAAGAAGGAAACCGCGAAAAATGCAGTCCGAGAAAATTACGTTCCCGGGATCCCAAGGTGAACCCCTGGCCGCACGCCTGGATCGGCCGGATGTCGACGTCAGGGGCTACGCGCTGTTCGCCCACTGCTTTACCTGCTCGAAGGATACGCTTGCGGCGGCCCGGATCGCGGAGGCGCTGGTAGAGCACGGGTTTGCCGTCTTGCGTTTCGATTTCACCGGGCTTGGTGGCAGCGGCGGCGATTTCGCCAATACCGATTTCTCGTCGAACGTGGCCGACCTGCTGAATGCGGCGAGCCATTTGCGGGAGCAATACCAGGCGCCGGCGCTGCTGATCGGACACAGCCTCGGCGGCGCCGCGGTCCTGGCCGCCGCCGCGGATATCCCGGAAGCGAGGGCCGTTGCCACCATCGGCGCCCCGGCCGAACCGGCCCATGTCGCAAGTCATCTTGCTGCCGCGCGGCCCGAGATTGAGGCAAAGGGCATGGCAGAGGTCGCGATTGCGGGCCGGTCGTTCTGTATTCGCAAGGAGTTCCTTGACGATATCGAGGGGCAGAAGCTGGAAGAGGCGATCGCAGGCCTGCGCAAGGCGCTTCTGGTCTTTCATGCGCCGCGCGACGAAATCGTCGGGATCGACAACGCCGAACGCATCTTCAAGGCGGCGAAACATCCCAAGAGTTTCATTTCCCTGGACGATGCCGACCACATGCTCAGCCGCAAGCAGGACGCGCACTGGGTGGCCGGTGTCCTGGCGGCCTGGGCGGACCGGTTTATCGACAGGGATGAGGCGGAGGCGCCGGAAGCGGTGGTTGAGGATGGCGAGGTCGTCGTCGAGGAGACGCGCGAGGGACGCTTCACGCAACGCGTTGCCGCCGGACGCCACGAGCTCAGGGCTGACGAACCCAGGTCTGTAGGTGGCGACGACAGCGGCCCCGGCCCCTACGACTATCTGCTCGCCGCGCTCGGCGCCTGCACGTCGATGACGATTCGCATGTATGCCGACCGCAAGGAATGGCCGCTGGAACGTGTCTCGGTGCGGTTGCGGCACAAAAAGATTCACGCCGAGGATTGCGCCGAGTGCGAAACCCGCGAGGGCAGGGTCGACTGGATCGACCGCGACATAACGCTGTCGGGTCCGCTGGACCAGGCGCAGAAGGACCGGCTGCTGGAAATCGCCGACAAGTGCCCGGTGCACAAGACGCTGCATGCGGAAACGTTCGTTGCCAGCCGGATCGCCTCCTGACCGGGACTTTCCCCATCGTGCGGCGCTGCCTTAACTTGCGTGCAGTGCCGTCAGGGCGCGCTGGATGACGATGATCGCGCTGCGCCACACGGCGTTTCGCCATGCCTCGTCGCTGGGGCACAGCAGCTGGCGCGGATCCGGTATCGCCTCGCCTTCCGGGCGGGTCGTTAGGCTATCCAGCACCGACATCATGGAATAGGTCCCGAATGTCGCGGAAAACGCGGTAATTTCCGCCTCCGGCAGGCGGCGGATCAGCCCCGCTGCCAGACTGTCGGGTTCCTGCGCGGCTGGCGCGTTCTCTGGTGGCTGATCGGCCATGCCGAACCAGGATCTGACCCGTCTCGTGGCCGCAGTATCCGACGGATGACAGGGCGTTATCTCGACCTCGCCGTACGGCCCGAGACCGATCCTGACATCGACGAATGCGATGCGCCCGTCAGCCGCGGAATGGAGCCATTTCGCCACCGAATCCAGCACCGCGGCAGGGTAGCCGGGAATAGAGTGCATTTCCGGTACCGCCACTGGTTTGCCGAGCGAGTCCACGCCCTTTCTGCGTGCGTATTCCGCGTACCGCTTTTCCACTTTCGCCAGAAGATCGTCCTCCCATTCCGGCGGCGGGCCGCCGCGCGGCGGCGCTTCCCCGCCCGCGGGCGGTGCCGGGCCGTGATTCAGAAGCAGGATCGCGGTGTCATGCGGCAGGCTGGCGTTCGCGAATTCGTTGAGCCAGCCGACCTCGATTGCCGAGCAGCACAGCGCATCGACCTGGCGATCGCCGCCGCAGACCACGAGCATGCGGCGCGCCGCCGGATCGCCCAGCCGGACGGAATCGACGAGCGGCAACTCGGTCTCACCAGGACCCGCCGTGGCCAGATGCGCCTGGGGCAAAAGCCGCAACGCCCGGCACGCCGAAATGAACTTGTCGCGCGCGGTCCGGTAGTTATCGGCAAAAAACGCGTCAGCGTCCATTCTCAGTCCACTCGTCGGGTCCGACCGGGACGTTAACGCCGCCGCCGGGGCGATGCGAGTCATTTGCCGTTCCGCCGAAAGCGGTCCATATTCTTCTCATGCATCGCCTGTGCGCAATGGTGATCGTCGCGGCATCGGTTGCGGGCGTATTCACGCCGGCCGCCGCGGACCAGAACGATCCGCGGCTGGACGAACTTTTTGCCGGGCTCAAGGTCACGGGCAACGCTCGCGAAGCCCATGAAATCGAACAGATGATCTGGTTCATCTGGTCGCGCTCGCCGTCGGCGGGGGCCAATCTCATGCTGCGTCAGGGCACGCAGTACATGAACGAAGGCAAGCATGATGCGGCACAGGGTAATTTCGACGCCGTAGTCGAACTGGCGCCGGAATTCGCCGAGGGCTGGAACAAGCGTGCGACGGTTCGTTACCTGATGGGCGATTACCAGGGGTCCATCGAAGACATCAAACGCACGCTGGCCCTCGAGGAACGGCACTTCGGCGCGCTTTCGGGTCTCGGCCTGATCTATGACTCCCTGAACGAGAAGAAAGCGGCTATCGAGGCGTTCCGCGCCGCGCTGGAGATCAACCCGCACATGGAGAGCATCAGCGACCGGCTGAAGGAACTCGTCAAGGAAGTCGAGGGAGTCGAGTTGTGAGCGCGGGCCGGAACGAAGGTATCGGATAAAACGCTATTCCTTCTCGACGCGGGCGATCCGCAGAATGTTGGTTGCCCCCGGGGTTCCGAACGGCACGCCCGCGGTGATCACGATCCGCGCGCCGGCATCCGCGAACCCGTAATTCAGCGCCGCCGCGGACGCCTTGCGTTCCATGTCGGGGAAGTTGCGGGCATCGGCGGTGTGGATCGACCGGACACCCCAGACCACGGCCAACCGCCGCGCCGTCGCCAGGTTGGGGGTCAGCCCCATGATCGGCACATCGGGCCGCACGCGGGCGATGCGCAGCGTCGTCGAGCCGGAGGTGGTGTAGGTAACGATGCCCGTGGCCGACACCGTGTGGGCCACCTGCCGGGCGGCGGCGCTGATCGCGTCGGCCGAGGTCGCTTCGGGTTCCACCAGTTCGGCTTCCATGATCTTCCAGTACAGCGGATCCTGTTCCACCCGGCCGATGATGCGGGCCATGATTGCCGCCGCTTCCACCGGGTAGTCACCCGCGGCCGTCTCGGCCGAGAGCATCACCGCGTCCGCCCCGTCATAGACCGCCGTGGCGACGTCCGACGCCTCCGCCCGGGTCGGCGTCGGCGCGTGCACCATCGATTCCAGCATCTGCGTCGCCACGACCACGGGACGGCCGATCTTGCGGCAGGCGCGCAGAATGCGCTTCTGGATCACCGGCACGTCCTCGGGCGGCATCTCGACGCCGAGGTCGCCGCGCGCCACCATGATGCCGTCGCAAAGCTCGACGATTTCGTGAAGATGGTCCAGCGCGGCCGGCTTCTCGAGCTTCGCCATGATGGCGCAGCGCCCGGCGACGAGTTGCCGCGCCTCGTCGATGTCTTCGGGCCTCTGGACGAAACTCAGGGCGACCCAGTCGACGCCGAGATCCAGCGCGAACCGGAGGTCGGCGCGGTCCTTCCTGGTGATCGGTGTCACGGGGAGCACGACACCGGGCACGTTGACGCCCTTGCGGTCGGAAAGCGTTCCACCAGTGACGACGCGCGTCTCGGCGAAATCGGAACCGCATCTGGAGACCCTGAGCCTGATGCGTCCGTCATCGAGCAGCAGTTCCGAGCCCTTCCGCAGGGCCTGGAAGATCTCCATGTGCGGCAACGACACGCGGCCCTTGTCGCCCGGCGCATCGTCAAGGTCGAGACGGAAATGCTGCCGCGCCTTGAGGTCGACCGATCCTTGCGCGAACGTTCCGACGCGGAGCTTCGGTCCCTGCAGGTCGGCCAGCACGGCAGTCGGCCGGTCCAGGTGCTTTTCCAGGTCGCGGATAATCTCATAGCGCCGGCGATGATCGTCCTGGTCGCCATGGCTGAAATTCAGGCGGAACACATCCACGCCGGCACGGAACAGCGCCTTTATAGTCTCCCGCGATGAGCTGGCCGGGCCGAGCGTGGCGACAATCTTCGTGCGATGTTGGCGAATCATGGCTCTAAGGTAACGATTTCCCTGCGGCTGTCACCTTGGCATTGCGCCGTGGGCGGGAGAAACACTGGTCTGCTTGGTCATGGCAGCATCAGGACCCAGATGTCGATCGGCTCGTGGCGGCCGTGCAGCGGCTGGGTCAGGACTTTCTCGAAACCTTGCAGAGCGGACGGATCGGCGCCCGGGCTGTCGAGCGCCGTCTGCACGAGGTCGTCGCTCAGCACGATGCCGGCGCCGATCTCGCGGGTCAGCGCTTCCAGCCGGCTGGCGACGTTGACCGTATCTCCGATGACTCCGTACTCAAGTCGCCTCGCACCGCCCAGATTGCCCATCACGACCTCGCCGTAATGAACGCCGATTCCAACGTGTAGGGGATCGGCGGGCAGGGGATTGTCGCGCGCAAGGGCCGCCTGGATCGACCGGGCGCAGGCCACGGCGTTGGCGGCGTCGTTCTCGCCGGTCAGGGGCACGCCGAAGGTCGCCATCACCGCATCGCCAATGAATTTGTCGAGTGTGCCGTCATGCGCGAACACCTCGTCCGATATGACCGAATGGGTCCGGCGGAGGAACTCCATCGTCCGCTCGGGGCCCAGCCGCTCCGACAGTCCGGAAAATCCGACGATATCGGCGAAGAGCACGGCCGCATGTTGCTTGCGCACGGCGTCGAGCGGTTCGTCCGATTGGGCGAGCGTGTCGACCATGTTGGGCGAGAAATGCCGTGCAAGGTTGGTGCGCTCGCGTTCGATCTCCGCCTGCCGAAATGCAAGCAACCGGACTCGCTGCACCACCGTCGCAAGGATAATCGTCACGGCCACGAAGATGAGAATCTCTTTCGCGTGCTGCGGCAGTGTCACGAAATAGGGGTCCATGCGATAGGGCACGTGCTGTCCCGGCTCCAGCGCCTTCCAGCCGATGACGTCGAACTGCGTCAGTGAGTCGGGCAGCGATGCAACCCATGCGATGGCGGCGCCCCACGCCGTGGCCGCCGTTGCGCCGCACCACAGCACCAGCCGCGGCGAATAGGTCAGCAGCGAGCCCGCGAGAAGCACATAGAACAGCGAGAAATTGCCGGATCGCAACCCGACCGGAGACGGCGCGGGGATCGCTACAAACGGGTTGGGCGCCGTCAGAGCGAATGCGAGCACGCACGAATCGGCAAGGATAAACACGGCGCTCGGCCAGATGCGCGGGGCGACGAGGCGCGCCACATAGCCCTGGGCGAAGCCGAGAACCAGGAGCAGCCCGAGCAATCCGATATGGAACCATGCCCGTGGAAACGGTTGAAACATGGCGACCCAGCCGATGAAGCTTACCAGCGTCAGCGAGCGCGCGATGGTTGCGTGCCGGATGCCGCTGCGGGCTTCCCGCGCGAAGCTCGCCGTAATCCGCCCGACGATCCCGCCCGGGCCGGATCCCCGCGGCCGTATCACCGGCTTCCCCAGCGTGCGAGGAAGATGCCCCAGAGGATCACGCCGCCGCCCGCGGCCTGCCAGGGGGTTACCGCCTCGGACAGAACGATCCAGGCGAGAAGCGCTGCCGCCACGGGTTCCAGCAGCAGGCCGACCGAAGAGAACCCGGGTCGCAGATGTGCCAGTGCGTAGGCGATCAGCCCTTGGCCCGCGGCGTGGGACAGCAGCGCAAGACCGATCAGCATGGTCCAGCCGTACAGAGTGACCGCGATCAGTTCCTCGCCGACGAGCGCAGCGACCGGCAGTAGCACGGCGGCGGTGCCGATCGAGCTCCAGGTCATGGTCGTCGCGGCCGAAAAACCGGCGCGCAGCCGCGACATCGCCAGAATGTAGCTGGCCAGGAACATCGCCGTCACGACTCCGAAAAGATCGCCCAAGAGGTTGCCCGGTTCGACCGCGAGGCTGCCGCCCGCCAGCAGCGCGGCGCCGGTCAGCGCCAGCGCCAAGCCCGTGAGGTACAGCCGTGTCACCCTGTGGGCGAACAGCAGCCATGCGCCCAGAGTCACGAAGATCGGGGCGAAGTTCGCGAACAGGGTGGCGTTGGCGACGCTGGTATGGAGTATGGACAGGTGCCAGAAGGCGAGGTCCCCGGCAAAGAAGGCGCCTGCCAGCAGCAGCCGCAGATAGTCGCCGCGAGATGCGGGCCTTCTGGTGGCGGGATCGTTGCGCCGGTCGACCGCCAACCAGAGCGCCAGGACGGGAATGGCCAGGAACGGCCGGTAGAAGGCCGTCGCCATGGGGCCCAGCTCGCTCAGCCGCACGAAAATCGGCGACGCGCCCACCAGCACCGCGCCCAGCAGCAACGCTGCGAGAGCCCCGCGGTCGGCGGTTCCCGTCTGCGGTGATGTCGTTCGTTCCGTCATAGGCGACTGGCCCCGGGCCCCATTTCTTGCCGAGTTCCGGTGTAGCGCGTGCGGCCGGATCGGCGCAATGCAACACGGATGACGCTCGTCACTTTCCGAACGGGCGAATTCCGCTATATTGGGGCCATGACCGGCATAGTTCCCAGACAGGGCGTTGGCGGGGACCTGCTGGGTCCGGAGGATCCGCCGGCCGTCTCGATACTGAATCCCGATGGCGGGGCGCCGGCCGTCCTGCTGTGCGACCATGCCAGCAACCGGGTGCCGTCGGCGCTGAACGAACTCGGACTCGACGAGGCCGCACGGTCGCGGCATATTGCCTGGGATATCGGCGCCGCAGAGGTCACCCGACATCTTGCGGACCTTCTCGATGCGCCGGCCCTGCTTTCGGGATATTCCCGGTTGGTCGTGGACTGCAACCGCGCGATGGACGACCCGACCGCGATGCGCCAGATCAGCGACGGGACGATCGTGCCCGGCAATCGGGGGCTCGACGCGAATGCGTGCGCGCAGCGCGCCGCGGCCTGCTACTGGCCGTATCACAGCGCCGTCACCGCGACCATAGGGCGGGTCGCTGCGCGCGGGGTCGTCCCGGCGGTCATTTCTATCCATACCTGTACGCCGGTGATGAAGGGTTTCGAGCGGCCCTGGCATATCGGCGTGCTGTCCAATGCCGATCGCCGCATGGCGGACCTAATGATCGCCGAGCTGTCCCGCGATTCCGCACTATGCATCGGCGACAACCAGCCGTATTCCGGCCTCGACCCGCACGGCTATTCGATCGAGACCCACGCGCTGCCCGCGGGTCGGCTCAACGTGCTGCTGGAAATTCGCCAGGACCTGGTGGACACGCAACATGGCGCGGAGCACTGGGCGGTACTGGTAGGGCGGGCGCTGCAGGCCGTCATGGCGCATCCCGAACTGGCCCGGGCGATCGGGACGGAAGTGCGGGAAGCGTCATGAACCGCCGCGACACCGCCGGTTTCACCATCGGAATCGAGGAGGAGTACCTCCTCGTCGATCCGCAAACCGGCGCACTGGCGGACGAACCGAGCGAGGACATCCTGTCCGAATGTGCGGCCGGTGTCGACGCCAGCGTCGGGCTGGTCGTGCCGGAATTCCTCCGCGCCCAGGTCGAGGTGGGCACGGCCATCTGCAACTCGATCAGCGAAGTACGGTCGAAACTCGCCAAGCTGCGCCACAGCGTCGCCGACGCCGCCCGCAAGCACGAACTTGCAACGATCGCGGCTTCGACGCACCCGTTCGCCGAATGGTCAGACCTGCTCCACACCGACAAGGAACGCTACAACGTGCTGGCCGAGGACATGCAGGCGGTGGCACGGCGGCTGCTGATCTGCGGCATGCATGTCCATGTCGGCGTCGACGATGACGACCTTCGGGTCGATCTTCTGAACCAGGTCTCCTATTTCCTGCCGCACCTGCTTGCGCTCGGTACGTCGTCGCCGTTCTGGCGCGGCGAAAAGACCGGCCTGATGTGTTACCGGCTGAGCGTGTTCGACGAGCTCCCGCGGACCGGCCTGCCGTCGCGGTTCGAAAGCTATGGCGAGTACCTGCGCCACGTGCAGGTTTTGGTCGATGCCGGCGTGATCGAGGATGCGTCGAAGATCTGGTGGGACATCCGCCCGCACACCCGATTCCCGACCCTTGAAATGCGGATCGCCGATATCTGCACGCGCCTGGACGACGGCATCACCATCGCCGCGCTGTATGCCTGCGTGATCTCCATGTTGATCCGGCTGCGGCGTTCGAACCAGCGCTGGCGCAATTACGCCAACATGCTGCTCGACGAGAACCGCTGGCGCGCGCAGCGCTACGGTTTCGACGAGGGGCTCATCGATTTTGGCCGAGGCAGGATCGTGCCGTATCCCGAACTGCTCGAGGAACTGCTCGATCTGCTGCGGCCCGATGCCGAACGGCTCGACTGCGTCGCGGAAATCGAACATGCCCGGGATATCATCAGGCGCGGCACCAGCGCGCACCGCCAGATCGCGATCTACGACGACGCCCTGGAGGGCGGCGCCAGCAAGGATGAAGCGCTAAAGGCGGTCGTCGACTGGCTCGTCGAGGAGACGGTAAAGGGCCTGTGAGGATCATTGCCGATCGGCCGCAGAACGTGCCTATTTGTCCCACGATTCAACCGTTTGCGATAACCTTACCTTCACCTTTTCCATTCATTGTGGAGCCAATTGTTTACGGGACAAGGATGGACTCAGTGACGGACGAAATCGGACTCGATGCCGGTTACGCGCAAGAGCTCTGCGACGTGTTGTCGAGGGAGCTGGGTTCGGTCGTCAACTTCATGGGCGAGGGCGGTGTTATCCTCGCGTCCAGCGCTCGCGAACGGATCGGTGATATCCACGACACGGCTGCCCGGATCATGGCGGGCGAGATCGACGAGAGCGAGGTCACCAAGTGGCAGGCCTTCCGTTCCTCGGGCATGCGCGAAGGCTATAATGTCGCCATAGAGTTTGAGGGGCGGCGGGTCGCCAATCTCGGCGTGGCCGCCCGCGTTTCGGTGGCCAAACGGCACGCGCGGCTGGCCAAGTTCTGTGCCTTGTCGCTGATGCAGGCGCGCCGGGCGGAACAGGACCGGCAGTCCGTCGCGGTCTCCGAACGAGAGCGCTGGGCTACCGATATCCGCGAGATTGGCGATGAGGTCGATCGGGGCATCCGCGCCATCGCCAACGAAATCGGATCCGCCGGAATGCAGCTTGCCGGCCTGTCCGAGCAGCTGGGCGATTCCACGAATATTCTGAATGAACAGACCCGGCGCGCCCAGGCGGCGGCCGATGTTGCCCTCCAGAATATCGAGATCGCAGAGGCTTCGTCTGGTTCGCTGGAGGACGCGGCCAGGGAGATCGCCCGACAGGTCGAACAAACCCGCGGCGTCGGCGAACGCGCGGAAGCCGATATCGAGGACGCCTCGACCATCGTCTGGGAGCTGAGCGAGGCATCCGGCAAGATTGGCAACGTCGTCGGGCTGATCAATGAAATCGCCGGCCAGACAAATTTGCTGGCCTTGAATGCGACCATCGAGGCGGCACGCGCCGGTGAGGCAGGCAAGGGCTTCAGCGTCGTGGCGCAGGAGGTGAAGAACCTTGCCAACCAGACGGCCAAGGCGACCGAGGAGATTTCAAAGCAGATCGAGGATTTGCAGAAGCGCATAAGCGATGCGACCGACGCCATCCAGCGCCTGCGCGCGCCGATCTCCGTGTTGGCCAACATGACGTCGGGGGTCAAGAGCGGCGTCGAACAGCAGCATATCGCAACGGGCGAAATCGCCGGCGCAGTCCATGTCGCGTCCGGGGGCGCCGGCGACGCAAACACCGCCATCGCGGAAGCCCGCAAGGCGTCGGCCGAGCACGGCCAGAGCGCCCGTAACATCGCCAAGATCGCCGAGAGCCTGTCCAGAAAGGTCGGCGATCTGACCACCCATGTCGATTCGCTGGGTCGGAGACTGAAGGCGTGACCGTATCGGCTACCGGGCTGTTCATTGCCACCAGCCATGCTAAATAAGGCTCTAGAAAAGCCAGTAACCGGACAGGAAGAGAGACATGGACGACAAGACCCGCACTGAGTTGGAAGCAGCGGCCTTCCGCACCCTCGTCGATCATCTGCGGCAGCGCACCGACGTGCAGAACATCGACCTGATGAATCTTGCCGGCTTCTGCCGCAACTGCCTGTCGAAATGGTATCGTGCCGCGGCCGAGGAAAAAGGCATCGAGATGACCTATGACGATGCCCGCGAGATCGTCTACGGCATGACCTACGACGAGTGGAAGGAACGCTACCAGACCGAGGCGACGGCCGAGAAGGTCGCGAAGTTCGACGAGGTCAACCCGGGACACTGATTAAGCACCGTCATTGCGAGCCGCAGGCGACGCAATCCAGAGTCGTCCTGCTGGATTGCCGCGGCGCTGCGCGCCTCGCAAGGACGATTTGGCGTATGGAGCGAGGCCTCTTGCGCGGCCCCCGGCCGCGGGATATGTTCGCCGCCCTTTTACCAAGAGCCAGGAGGATCCCATGGCCGAAACGGGCGGCGTCGCGGGCAGCCAGCTTCGTTCGTTCATCGAACGAATCGAGCGGCTCGAAGAGGAAAAGGCGGCGCTGGCCGCCGACATCCGCGAAGTCTATGCCGAGGCCAGGGGGAACGGGTTCGAGCCCAAGACGATGCGGCAGATCGTACGTCTCCGCAAGCTCGACAGCGCCGACCGCCAGGAACAGGAAACCTTGCTGGAGCTATACAAGTCCGCGCTCGGTATGGCGGAATAGCCCGCCACCGAACTCCGGCCCATTGCGCGGTGGCGAACGCCCCTATGCGGCCGTGCCGCAGCGGACCGAAGGCTCCCTTGTACAAGGCGGTCGCAATCGCCAAGTAATAACGATCAAATGAATCCGCGCGGGTTAGCAGACGGACCTGTTATCAATACTGTGAAAAGCGCGGCTGTATCCGGGCTCTGACAGGAAGCGGGCCGAGTTGGTGAGCGGGGATTTTTCCGATATCTTAATAATCTCAGGCTATGGCTCGCGCTGCGCGCGTGGCGCGAGCGGTCACCGTGGCGTATGGCGTGCCGGCGTCCAGCCTCGCGGCGACAACGGGGGGAACTGACCGAGATGGCGCAGACCGGCAGCGTGTTCAATAGGCTGTTGTCCCACTATCTGACGTGGGCTGCCATCGCCGTCGTCGTCGGCCTGGAGTCCTGGTTTTACTACTGGTTCCGCCCATCCCTTGGCATGATTGCGGTCGCTGTCGGCGTCGGTCTGCTGTGCCTCGCCCTGTGGATACCGTTCTTCCTGCGCTCGGATGCGTTTGCCAGGAGCGTCTACCAGTGGATCGAAGCCGAGGAGGCCGCGCAGCAGGCCAGACTGCAGGCGCTTGAAAGCGACTTCTACGAGCTGAAATTTCCACAGGGCGCATCGCAGATCAAGCTTCTGCGCGAAAAGCTTGGCAGCCTTACCGAAGTCCTCAAGCGCCGCCTGGACTCAGGCGAGCTGACATACAGCCGTTATCTCGGCATGGCGCAGGAAGTGTACGGGGCGGCGCTCGACAATCTTCATGAGGTCGCGGTCGCCCTGCGCGGCGTGAGCACGATCGATGCGGGCTATATCCGCAAGCGCCTGCTGGAACTGGATCGTGGCAGCGACCGGAGTGCCGATCACGAACGCGAATACAAGGCCCTGCGCGATCGCACAGTGCTGCTGGAGGACCAGACAAAGCGTGTTAGCCGGCTGATGGCCCAGAACGAATCGGCGATGACCGTGATCGACCAGACGACCGCGGCGCTTGCCGCGACCCGAACCGAAAAGGGCTATGCGACCCTGGACGCCGAAACAGCAATGGCCGAACTCGAGCAGCTCGCCAAGCGCGCCGGCAAGTACACGGCGGCCCGCTGAGCCCGCACTGGAAACCAACAGGAGGGACCCGATGACCGACTCCACAGGAAGCCCCGCGCAGACCGCCACCCGATCGCCGCTCGACCTCCGCCTCGACGTCGCAGAGGTCAAGGGCGCACTGGCCCTGCGTGACCCGGAAGCGATCGGCAAGGACGCCGACGTCGATGCGGAACTCGATGCGAAGGCGGGCGAACTGGTCGCCTCGCTTCTCGATTTCGGGAAAGGCGACGTCGACGCCGAAGACCGCGCCAAGGAGGCCGTGGAGACCATGGGCCGTGCGCTGCAACAGGCGGCCGCGCACAAGAGCGCCATGCTGCGGGCGCCGATCAAGGATCTTTCACGGCATGCCGAGGATGGCGGGCCGGTCGCCAATGCGCTCGTGGATTTGAAACTGCAGGTCGAGGAACTCGATCCCAACAAATTCGACTTCGAGGCCGGCTGGTTCTCGCGGCTGCTCGGTATGCTGCCCGGGATCGGCACGCCGCTGAAGCGATATTTCACCAAATATGAAAGTTCGCAGACGGTGATCGACGCGATCATTCGCTCACTCGATATGGGCAAGGACCAGCTCAACCGGGATAACGTCACGCTCGGCGAAGACCAGAAGGCGATGCGCACACTGACCAGGACGCTGGAGCGGCAGATCGAACTGGCGCAGCTCATGGACAGCAAGATTCAGTACAAGCTGGACCGCGAGATCGCCGCGGACGACCCGCGCCGCGGCTTCGTCCAGGACGAGATCCTGTTCCCGCTGCGGCAGCGTATCATGGACCTGCAGCAGCAGCTCGCGGTCAACCAGCAGGGTGTCCTGTCGACCGCGATCATCATCGGCAACAACAAGGAGTTGATCCGCGGCGTCGACCGGGCCCTGGACGTGACCGTCAGCGCGCTCCAGGTCGCAGTGACGGTGGCGCTTGCCCTGGCGCATCAGAAGATCGTGCTCGACAAGGTGGAGGCGATCAACAAGACGACGTCCGATCTGATCGCCGGCACGGCGGCGCAGCTGAAACGCCAGGGCGCGGCGATCCATACCCGTGCCTCGTCCGCCGGGCTCGATATGGAGTCACTGAAATCCGCCTTCGCCGACATCAACGCGGCGATGGAGGAAATCTCGAGTTACCGGCGCGAGGCGCTGCCGCAGATGGCGCAGACGATTCTCGAATTCGACAAGCTGGCGGAAGAGGGCGAGGAGGCCATCAAGAAGATGGAGCAGGGTCGTGCGGCACGCCCGACGCTCGATCTCGACGAGCCGTTTTAACTGAACCCGGGAGACTGACATGGCCAGACGGACGAAAATGGGGAAGCCGAGACGGCTGCTTGTGGTTGGCCTGCTGGCGGCAGTCGCGGGCATCGTTGTCCTGTCCAATCTCGACCTGGGCGGAATGCTGCCGCGCTCCGTGATGTCCTTCGACGAGGCCGCGGCGAAACTCGAGAAATCGTTGCGGGATGTCTCGTGGCGTGAGGAGATCGCCCGGGCCAGCGGCACCGTTGCGGTCGAATCCTCCAGTCTCGAGGACAGCCTGCCGCCGATCGCCAAGTATCCGCTGGTGGTCGACCCGGCGTCCGGCGCCGCGACCGTCGAGATATTCGTCTCGACCGAGAAGTCGGGTTCCGGAACCGACGGCTGGATGGTTGAGGCGGCCAAGGCCTTCAACAATGCCGGGCAGCGGACCAGCGGCGGGCAGACGGCCCAGGTGCGAATCCGCAAGATCGCGTCCGGCATCGGCTATCAGTTCATCGCGTCCGGCAAGTACCGGCCCGACGGCTATTCGCCGTCGAACCATCTGTGGGTCCGCATGGCCGAGGCGCGGGGCGCGCAGATGACGCCAATCGCCGAAAAGACGGTCGGCAATATCGCCGGAATCGTGATGAAGGAGGACGTCGCAGAGGAACTGAAGGCGTCAACCGGGACATTGACGGTGCCGGCGATCATCGATGCGGCCGTCCAGGGGCGTCTCGCGGTGGGATATACCAACCCCTATGCCAGCAGTACGGGGCTCAATTTCCTGGTCACCGTGTTGATGACGTTTGCCAAGGGGGATGAGGGCGGAATGCTGTCGGGTGACGTGGTCAGCGCCTTCGAGGCATTCCAGAAGAGCGTACCCTTCCTCGCCATGACGACCCTGCAGATGCGCGATTCGGTCCGCCAGGACGGCTCCCTGGATGCCTTCGTCATGGAATACCAGACCTACATCAAGACCAGCGAGCTGCAGTCAGGCTATGTCTTCATTCCGTTCGGCATCCGCCACGACAATCCGCTGTATGCGGTCGGCACTCCGGGCCCGGCGAAGATGGAGGCGCTGAAACTCTTTGCCGGCTTCCTGGAGAGCCGGCAATACCGCGACCGGGCCGCCGAGTACGGCTTCGACCCGAAACTCGACTACGACCCGCCGTTTGCGCCACCGGCGGGCCGGACGCTGGTCGAAGCCCAGAAGACCTGGAAGGAGAAGAAGGACGCGGGCCGGCGCGTGGCCGCGGTCTTCCTGGCAGACGTCAGCGGCTCGATGGACGGTAACCGTCTGCGGCAGCTCAAGAAGGCGTTGACCGAAGGCAGCAACTTCATCGCTTCGGAAAATTCGATCGGGCTGGTGACCTTCAGCGACAACGTCACCGTGATTCTGCCGGTCAAGCCCTTTCAGCTGATGCACAAATCAACGTTTTACACGGCGGTCCGCGATCTCAGGGCGGGCGGCAAGACGGCGATGTATGACGGTGTCGCTGTGGCGCTGTCGCTGCTGGTCAAGGCAAAACGCGAGGAGCCGTCGATAAAGCCGGTCCTGTTCGTGCTGACCGACGGCGAAACCAATCGCGGCCTGAGTTACGGCGATATGGATGCGATCGTCGAGGGGCTTCAGATTCCCGTGTATACGATTGGATTCGAAGCCAATCTCGACGAGCTCAAGCGGCTGTCCAGCCTCGTTGAGGCAGCCAGCCTGAACGCGAGCGAGGACGATGTCGGATACACGATCGGCGCCTTGCTGAACGTCCAGATGTAAGGGAGACGCCATGAGGGCGTTCGCAATATGGCTGCTTCTGACGCTTGCCGCCTTTGGCGGGCTCGGCGGCGGCTACCATCTGGCGCTCAGCAGCGATCCGCACCGGATTCTCGTGGTCGTCGACAGTTCGTTTGCCATGAAGCCAGACTGGCCCCTTGTGTCCGGCATCCTCGACAGGATCGAAAGACGGCGCTACGCCCGGTTTGCACTGGCCACGGAAAAGGGACCGGTGCACGGCTACGCGCCGCACATCGGCGATGGGCGTATGACACCATACGCACCGCGCGACTTCTCGAAGCTGAAGACACTCGGCGATTTGCCGGAGCTGGCCGGCGCACAGGAATACATTCTCATCACCAATGCCCCGGCGGGCGACACGCGCGGACTTGGCGGCTGGACGGTAATCCGGCCCTGAAGAAGGGATCGGCCGGCTATTCCTTGAGTTCGAGATAGCGGCTGGGGTGAATGTCGCGGACGTTGTCCTCCCAGCCCGAGACGCTGGTGGCGACCAGATTCCGTGAGGCGTGGTGATAGAGCGGAATAATCGGGAACTTCTCCATCGCCAGTTGTTCGGCGCGGTGCAACGTTACCGCGCGCGCCGGCGGCTCCTGTTTCGCCGCCGCCGCCAGAAGCTTCTCGAATTCCGGATCGGCGAAGCGGCCGTAATTGAACTGCTCCGATTTCGCATTGAACAGCATCAGGAAGGCCCCGGGATCGTTGTAGTCGGCGATCCAGCCCGCCCGCGCGATGTCGAACTCGCCAAGGCCGAGATCGCCGTAATGCACGGTATAATCGTTGCTGTACAGGTCGGTGCGGACGCCGACGCGTTTCCACATCCCGGCAACCGCTTCGGCGATCTTCTGATGGTCGCCGTTGGCATTGTAATTCAGGGTCAGGCGCAGCGTGTCCTGCACCCCGAAACCCGCGTCGGTCAACAGCAGCTTGGCGGCGTCGCGTTTTTCCTCTGCCGACAGGGGGCGTGGCATAGGATATGGTCCCTTTCGCAGCACAGGCTCAGGCTCACGGATGCCGGCCAGGCCCTCGGGCAGCAGTCCGTCCGCCGGAATATCGCCACTATCCAGAACCCGGCGGACCAGAGTCGGCGAGTCGATGGCCAGCGCCAGGGCCTCGCGGATCCGCGGGTCGTTGAACGGGGGTTTTCGCGTATTGATGACCAGATAATCGACTGTCAGCGACGGATAAATCCGAACCACCTCCGGCGCCGCCTCCATGAGCCCGGCGATCGCTTCGCGCGGAATCTCCGACAGTGTATGCAGGTCGCCGGCAAAGAAACGCTCCGTCGCGCTTTCGATGAACTCCACGACATCGTAGTAGACGTTGTCGATGGTGACCGAGGCAGGGTCGTGGAAACGCCAGTTTTTGGCCAGCTTGACGTATTTCCCCGGCAGCCATTCGCTAAGAACGTAGGGGCCGTTCGTGACCATCTTGCCGGGCCGCGTCCAGGATTCGTCGGTGCGCTCCACATGGTCCTTGCGCAGCGGATAGGCGCTATGATGGACCAGCTGCGCCAGAAACTGGGGGCTCCGTTCGATCAGCTCGAATATCAGGGTCGACTTGTCCCTGGCTGCCACGCCAAGGCTGCGCAGGTCGTCCGCACGCCCCTTGTGCAGCGCCTCCGCCCCGCTGATGTTGTAGAACATCGACGCAAACGGTGCGCCCGACTCCGGCGCCAGCAGCCGCCGAAACGCGTATTCGAAATCTCCTGCTTCGAGCGGGCGCCCGTCCGACCATTTCTGATCCGCGCGCAGTTTGAAGACCCAGGTCAGGCCGGCGTCGCGCACCTCCCAGCTCTCTGCGGCGCCCGGCTGGATACCGCCGGCCGCATCTTCGGTGACCAGCCCGAGAAAAAGGTCCGCAAGGATCGCCCGCTCCGAAGGCAGCGTCGCGAACTGCGGGTCAAGTCTGATCGGGTTCTCCATCACGCCGCGGCGGATTTCCTTTTCAATCAGCTGAGCCTGCGCCTCGCCGGCGAGCGCTGTCAGCGCTGCCAGAACAGAGAGGAAGAATGCCAGGATGGGCCGTCCGAGTTTCCTGTTCACCGGGTGCCGCCGTGTCGCTGTTGGGCCATTCGGCCCGGACCGTAGCCGCCCTGCGGGTCGTCCGCAAGCAGGTTTGGTCCCAGGCCTGCGTTGACGCCGTTTCAGCGGCCGGGCAAGCCCGAGTTTCACGGCCGGGTCAGCATATCGATGTGGATAAACGAGGCAGGCAGGGGTTGAGGGCGGACATGGCCATAACGATCAATCATGGCGGGTGCGCCAAGCAGTGCGGGTGTGTCCGTTCGCGCTGCCCGCGGCATGCTGTCAGACGGGCAGCAGGGATTGGCGCGTGCGGCCGGCCCCGGCGGTCGCCCACCTGCAGCTATAGCAACCTGTCCAGTTCCAGGACGAATATCGCCAGCACTGCCAAGAAGGCGAAGAATTCCAGCGCCGAAATGACGACAAGCGCGAAGACCACGCGGCGGCCGGCGGGTGTCATTGGCTGCCAGATCCGGTTCATGTACCAGCGCCAAGCGGCGTAACGCGACCATCGGCTCCATCGGGCCAGATAGTGGTGCAGATCGTGACCCCACTGGACCAGACTCCGGTCGGCCTCGTCGGCGCGGCTCCGGCGCTCTGCGGCCGGCGTTCCGGAATAGTCGTCGGTCACCACGAGCTGCGAACCGCCCGCGGTTTCGGCGACCTGGAAACTGGTTGAGGATTTCAGGCCGTCGCCGTAGACGACGCGCAATCCGTCCGGCAGCTGTTCGACATGCAGATCGGTTTCCAGCGTGCGCTCGTTGCTGAGATTGCGCAGGCGGACATGGTGATCATTCGCCGCGAGACGGCGCCATGCGTCGAATCGCAAGAGTGAGTTGATGCGGAACAGGCGTTCCACGTCCTCGCGGCAGAACGCCAGGAGTGCTGCTCCGGGCAGCGGCGTTTCGACGGTCACCCAGGCGGCGTCCCTGCCGTCCTCGGCCTCGGTCGACTGCTCTGCCATGAACGGCCCTCCCTTCAGCGGCCCGGGTGTGGCACGACCAGAAGCGGCACCCGCAGTTCCCGGACGACGATGTCCAGTTTCAGTCGCGATCGGTAGCCTGGCGTCCCCTTCGGCCGCGGCGAGCCTACGACGACGAGGTCGCAGGTCTGGCCCGCGGCCGCCGCGAGCAGGCATTCCGCCGGCTTGCCGAGGGCCGGGATATTTTCGTAGGAGAGGCCCTGGCCCCGCGCCTCGCGGCCCAGGGCTTCGGCATGTTCCGCAAGCTCACGCTGCAACTCCGATTCGACGTATTCGCCGAAGCGCTGCTGGGTGATAGCGTTGTTCAGCCAGTCGTCACCCCGCATGCCCTTCCAGAAATCCGGTACGACTTCAAGATGACGGATTGTCCCGCCCGGGGCGCACAGCGCCAGCGCGGTCTCCTCGGCGACGCGTGCTCCAGCGGTTCTGTGGCTCGCGAGAAGGATTACCGCAGGCGTCATTGTGTGATTGTCCCGTCGGCGAAAGAAATGGCCCGGCGCGTCCCGCAGGAAGCACCGGGCCCTTCGATCAGGTGCCTAACGTTACGCGACGAACACGTACACGCCAAGGGCGATCAACAAGGCGCACGCCAGCGCCACAAGATCTTCCCGGCGGTCGCTCTTGAAAATCGACAGAGCCGAACCGCGGTGGAATTTCGCCTTGCCTTCCTGCTGCAGGTCGATGTTCTGGCTGTTGTCCTCTGACATGATATTCCCTCCACTCAAATTGTTTCGCTGACGAATAGCAGGATCACGATCAGCGACAGCACGGCCTTGATCGTGCCGACGATTCCGCCGATCACCAGCGGTTCGCCGCCGGCCTGACGCATCGCCGCCCCGGTGATCTGCATGCCAAGGCCCGTAAGGCCAAAGGCGAACAGCCAGGTGATCCATTTCCGGAATGCGCTGACCATCTTCGCCGTGTGATACACTGCGCTATGGGCCTTCTTGAGGACCTTGTTGGCGTCGCCTGAGAGGATATTGGCATTGGTCAGGCCGCGTATCGTCGCATCGTCGTCGATGTTCATGATCTTCCGGTTCTCGATCAGCCGGTTCAGCGCCATGGCGCGTGCCGGGCTCTGCACCTTGCTTGCCTCGGTCGCGAGCAGGCCTGTCTCCGCCTCCGTCAGCAGCTTCGATTGGGCGATGTCGTTGTCGAAGTACTTGCCCTTATAATGCTGCGCAGGGGCGAAGATACCGGTCGACGACAGTGCGAACATCAGGATGAAGCCAAGCACGAACAGCGGGAATTTCTCAAACACGACCTTGCCGACATTGACCTGCATGCCCGTCGCCGTTTCTTCCCGGCGCACGTACCAGACCGCCAGCCACAGGACGATCAGCGGCAGGAACAGCACGCGGGTGATGTTGAAGATCTCGGCGACCTTCAGGGTCTCGATGCCATCGGGCTGGTAGGCCAGGGCCGCGCCTGCGACCTGGGCCGAGTTGAGGATGCCGGTTCCCGCCCAGGCGCCGAACTGGATGTGCCCGAGGTTGAGCAGATGGCCGATCACCGGGAACAGGAACATGCAGCCGACACCCCAGATGAGGATGGTGCCGATGGTGTAGGCAATTTCCGTCGGCTTGGCCTGGACGACGGGTGCTGCCGCCACCGTGGCGGAAACGCCGCACACGCCCATGCCCGCCGACAGCACGCCGCCCATGGAGTTCGGGATGTTGCGGCGGCGGCCCAGGAACAGCACAAGGCCGACCGATCCGAGCACGAAGAAGCCGATCATGACGACCGACAGCCGGCCGAGATGGGCGAGCTCCGCCAGGCTGTATAGCGTGCCGAGCAAAATCACGCCGGTCTTCAGACCGAGACGGGACAACCTGACCCCGTTTTCCGCCCATCCGGGAATTCGGAACACATTGACCGTGATGATGCCGGCGAGGATACCCAGGACCACATAGTTCAGGCCCAGCACGTCATGCAGATACTTGTCGGCCATCACCGGACCGAGCGATTTACTTATGACGGCGACGAACGGGGCGGCGAACCAGGTGACGATCATGGCGATCAGCAGGATGAACATGCCGCCGGGAACGGCGGACAGGTAGTAGTCCAGATTGCCTTCTTCATGCCTGCCCCACATATGCCAGGCGCCGACGACGACGCTGATGGCGCCGAAAATATAGGCAAGGTTGACGATCTCACCCGTCTTGCTGCCGATTTTCAGGTATCCGACCACACCATCAAGGACGCCATATTGCGTTGCCGCTGCGATTGCCAGCAGCAGCACGCCCATGATCAGTAAGGCCGGATGCTTCTTCGTGTATACCATCGCGCAAATCTCCGCTGTTGTATCCGTGAAATTCCCTATGGTTCGGTCTTAACCACGGCGCGTATCCGCAAGACGGCGCGCAGGCCGCCAAGAGGAGCGTCGAACAGTCTGTCGATTCGGTCGGAAAACGGGACCTGACCCCGTGTTGGCTCGGTTCGGGTTGCGGGCGGTTCAGGCAAGCGACGGGATGTTCCGCCGTCTCCCGGGGCATATGCCACGGCGCCGGCTCGCGTAACGCCGCCTGCGCGGGTCGCCAGGCGGTAGGTTTCACCGACCAGGCCACGGCCCGGTGCTCGGTCAATGTCGACTGCGGGTGGCCGATGTGAAGCGTTCCCAAGGGGACCCGCCATGCAGGTCCTGGCGGGTAAAGACGCCTCGATCGCCGTGTTTTGCCACACGATCACTTGTCTGCCCGTTTGTTGCACCGCCCGACCCGCTGCGGGCAGAGAACGCCTTAATCCCCCTTATTGGGGAGGTAGCGCAAACATCGGCAAGCCGAAGGAGTCTGCATCCTCCCGATTCGCACGAAAGATTAAAGAAATACGAATATATTGTAAACAAAGTACGGCGCATGCCCAATTTTGGTAAGAAGATTATATAATTAGGTTGGTCCGAAAGCCGGCGCCCCGACACTGGAGACGGCCAAAAAGGGATATCGATTCGCCGATTACCGGTCCGGCTCCGGGGAGCGCCCGCCCGCGGCCAGCAGCAGCACACCGTCCCACACCGCATCGCCGGCAGGAGCGTCCGCCCGATGGCGGCGAAGCGCCGGTATCGTGCGGGCCAGCAGATCGCGGGGGCCGTTGGCATCCCTCTCGGTTACCATGACGCTGAGCATGCCCAGCGGCTGGCGGAGATCCTCGCGCGTTACCGTGGCGAGCCAGAGTGTTTGCGATATTTCGCCCTGCTGCAGCCTGACACGCGAGTCCCACAGTCGCAGGACAATCCGTGCGCGGTCGTCCGGCTCCGGTAGCTCCAGCATGAGTACGGGGGGCCGCCCCTCGTGCAGCTTGGGCAGGACCGGCAGCGAGGCGGCGCCGCCGGCGGCCAGCCAGGCCAGGGCGCCGATCGCATCCCAGGCGGCCGGCTGTCGCCAGCCCGAGGCGGTCAGCGTATCGCCCAGATATTCGGGTGTGCCGGCCAGCTGCAGGACGATGGGCTCCTCCAGTTCGCCGGCAAGGTCGATCCGGTGCGATGGCAGGCTTTCCCAACCGTTGGTGATCCATTCGGCGGCAGTCATCGTGGGGGTCTCGGGTATTGGCTGATAACGCGCGAGGTCGCGCACGTGGGCGCCGGCGATGTTGATCGCGCCGGCGATTGCCAGAACCGCCGCAACCACCGGCAGCAGCCCCCTGGTCCCGTGTCCCGCCGGACGGTGGCGGACATAGGCGATGCCCAGCAGTCCCACCCACGCGGCACCGAAGCCCAGCCCGGCGGCGACATCGGAAAACCAGTGGGCCCCGAGATAAATCCGCGACAGCGCGATGAGGCCGACCAGCAGCGCGAGGCCGCCGGCGATCGCCGGCCGCAGCACGGGGCCGGCCTGCCGCATGGTCATGACCGCCAGAAACCCGTACATCACTGCGTTTACCGTTGCGTGGCCGCTGGGGAAGGAAAACGCGCTCCAGCCGTGGTACAGTTCTGGTATCGGGCGGGGCGCATGCAGCGCGATCTTGATGGCCGCGGCGAACGCCTGAGCAAAAACGATAGCCGCTGCCATGTATGCGGCGTCAATCCAGGCCCGCCGCCAGACCAGCCAGCCGATCGCCGCGGCCGCGACGGGTATGGTCACCCGGGCGTCGCCCAACTCGGTGATCGCGACCATGATCATGTCGCCCCAGGGCGACCGCAGCGCCTGCAGCGCGTGGAATATGGACGCGTCGGCGCGGACCAGGGGATCGCCGGTGGCGACGTCCTCCAGGATGGCGAAGAAGCCCCAGCCGCCAAGGATCAGCAGGACGGACAGGACGGCCAGCGCCTTCGCTTCCCGGTGCCCGGGGTCGAGCAGCGCCAGAATCTCCCGGCCGACGACGTTGTCGTGTGCGCGGGCCCACAGCAGCGCCCGTCGCATCGCTGCGGCGCCAGCCGGAACGCCCCAGAACAGGACGGTGCGTACGATGACGACCAGCAGATAGCCGAACAGCAATAGCAGCAGCAGGAACATCGCCAGCCGTGCGGTGACCGCACCGGCCAGATGCAGGCTGGCCCCGATCAGCGCGCCCGGAACAACATGGGCCGGCGCCCAGGCCAGCGCCGCAAGCGTGGCGGCCGCAAGAAACCGGCCCCAGCCGACCCGGGCGATACCCGCGAACGCAGGGATGATGCCCCGCAACGGTGGCGTAAAGCGTCCGAACAGGACGCCTTTGCCGCCATGCCGGTCAAAGAATCGACCCGCCCGGGCCACCAGTTCGGGCCGTCGGCCGAGCGGACCGAACGACAGCAGGTCCCGCCCGTAGTGCCGGCCGAGCCCGAAGGACACCGTGTCTCCGGCAACCGATCCGAGGGTGGCCACCGCCAGGAGCGGCGTCAGCGACAGCGCCCCCGACGGTACCAGGATCGAGGCGCCGACGATCAGTGTGGACCCCGGCACGAACAGCCCCAACAGCGGCAGCGACTCAAGAAAGGCGAACAGGAAGACCATCGCGTAGGCGAGTTCGCGATGACCGGAGACCAGTTGGATGATCGATTCAAGGAAATCCATGGTGCGGATATTAGCACGGCGGGCGCCCCGCTTCCTCGACGGTTTTTTGGCTTTAAGCTTCGGCGTGACGGTCGTGGCCGCTCCGTGATATGGCTGCGGCGGGACGACCGACCGGAGCAGGCGTATTGATGGCTGCCGACAGCAACCACCGGCGTGTGAAATTCGGCAGGCTGCGCCGTATCCCCGGCAGCGTCTGGGCACTTGGATTCGTCAGTCTGTTGATGGATGTCAGCTCGGAAATGATTCACAGCCTGTTGCCGGTCTTTCTTGTGGCGGAGATCGGAGTCGGCGTACTGGCTGTCGGCCTCATCGAGGGCATCGCCGAAGCCACCGCATCGATCACCAAGGTGTTCTCCGGAGCGCTTAGCGACCGGCTGGGACGGCGCAAGCTGCTGGCCGTCGCGGGCTATGGTCTTGCGGCATTGACCAAGCCGATATTCCCGCTGGTGGATACCGTGGGCTGGGTGTTCCTTGCCCGGTTTGCCGACCGCGTCGGCAAGGGCATCCGGGGCGCGCCGCGCGATGCACTGGTCGCCGACCTGGCGCCGGCAAACTTGCGCGGCGCCGCGTATGGCCTGCGGCAGGCGCTCGACACGGCCGGGGCGCTGGCCGGGCCGCTGATCGCCATCCTGTTGATGGTTGTGTTTCTCGGCGACATGCGGCGTGTGTTCTGGCTGGCCGTGATTCCGGCCTTCGCTGCGGTCCTTGTGCTGGTGGTCTTCGTGCACGATCCGCCGCAGCGTGCCGGCGGCGATGCGCCCCGCAATCCGCTGCGCCGTGCGGCCCTGCGAAGCCTGGGCCGGCGCTATTGGATGACCGTGGCGGTGGCCGGCTTCCTGATGCTGCCGCGCTTCAGCGAGGCGTTACTGATCCTGCGCGGCGGCGGACCTGCGCTCACGGCCGCGTTCGTCCCCCTGGTGCTGGTGGCGATGAATATCGGATATCTGCTGACCGCCTATCCCGCGGGGAGCCTGTCCGACAGGGTGGGGCGGCGCGGCATGCTGGCCGGCGGTTATATCGTCCTGGCGCTCGCCGATCTCGTTCTCGCTTCGGCGGAAGCGGCAGGTACGGTGCTGTCCGGGGCCCTGTTGTGGGGCCTGCATATGGGCCTGACCCAGGGCATCCTGGCCGCTCTTGTCGCCGACACCGCACCCGCACGCCGGCGCGGAACGGCGTTCGGCGTCTTCCACCTCGTTACGGGCCTCGCCGTCCTGCTGGCCAGCGTCATCGCCGGCTGGCTGTGGCAGAGCATGGGCCCCGCCTGGGCGTTCGGCGCTGGTGCGGTTGTCGCCGCGCTGTGCGTCCCGGCGATCGTCATCGCCCTGCCGCGCGGCGGTTAACGAAGGCGCCCTACTCTGCGGCGCTCGGTATCGGTTCGCTGGTGCGGATTGCGGCCATGAGTTCCGCCTCGCGGACCCTGGCGTCCGCGATCGCCTTGTCCTTGATATGGCCAAAGCCGCGAATGCTGTCCGGTAGTGCAGCGATTTCAACGGCCAGCGCGCGATTGTCGGCATCGAGGATCGACAGAAGCTCGTCCACCGTCGCCTCGTAGTCCCGGGCCAGCCTGCGTTCGCCCCTGCGGTCGGCGGCATACCCGAATAGATCGAAGGGCGTGCCGCGCAGGCCCTTCAGCTTCGCAAGCGACCGGAACAGGGTGAAGACCCATGGCCCGTAACTGGTCTTCTTCTTGTGCCCGCTGTCCCGGTCGCGCCGGGCCAGCAGCGGCGGCGCGAGATGGACGCGGACCTTGAAATCCCCTGCGAACCGTTCTTTAAGGGCGGCACGAAATTCTTCCGTGCCGTAGAGCCGCGCGACCTCGTACTCGTCCTTGATGGCCAGCAGCTTGAAATAGTTGCGCGCCACGGCCTCGGTCAGCTCCTCATGGCCCGGTGTCCGCTCGGCCTCCGCGGCACGCACGCGCGCGACCAGGTCGGCATAGCGCCCGGCGTAGGCCGCATCCTGGTAATCGGTCAGAAAGGCGATCCGCCTGGCAACGATCTCGTCCAGCGTGCGCGCAAGGTCCGGCGGCGGCGGGGCGCCGGCGGCTTCGGCGATCTGCTCGACCGCGGGCAGGTCGGCGGCGGCGCGGCGGCCCCACAGAAAGGCCTGTTTATTGGCCTCCACCGCGACACCGTTGAGTTCGATCGCCCGCATCAGCGCCTCGCGCGACAGCGGGATCAGGCCCTGCTGCCAGGCGAAGCCGACCATGAACAGGTTGGCGCCGATTGAATCGCCGGTCAGCGTCAGGGCAAGGCGCGTCGCAGCGACGAAACCGGCCTTGCCCGCACCCGTCGCCTCGACGATGGCGCTGCGCATATCGTCGGCCGGCAGCGCGAAATCACGGTTGCGGGTGAAATCGCCGGTTACGGTCTCGTGGGCGTTGACGACGGCCCTCGTCACGCCGGCCTGCATTTTGGCAAGCGAAGTCGCGCCGGCGCTGACCACCAGGTCGCAGCCGATGACCAGATTGGCGCCGCCGGCGGCGATCTGCACCGCGTGAATGTCGCTGGGACGCGCCGCAATCCGGACATGGCTGGTGACCGCACCGTATTTCTGAGCCAGGCCCGCAATATCGAGCACGCCGACGCCCTTGCCTTCCAGATGCGCGGCCATGCCGAGCAACTGCGCGACGGTCACCACGCCGGTGCCGCCGATACCGGTGACCAGAATGCTGTAAGGCGTGTCCAGCGCCGGCAGTTCCGGCTCCGGCAGCATGACCGGGAAGGGCGTGCCGCCCTCCGCGGTGCTTCGTTCCGGTTTGCGCAGCGCGCCGCCCTCGATGGTCACGAAGCTGGGGCAGAAACCCTTGAGGCAGGAAAAATCCTTGTTGCAGGCGGACTGGTCGATCGCGCGCTTGCGGCCGAATTCGGTGGTCACCGGCACCACCGACAGGCAGTTGGACACCGCCGAACAGTCGCCACAGGCCTCGCACACCGCCTCGTTGATAAAGACGCGCCGGGGTGGGTCCGGCAACGTTCCGCGCTTGCGCCGCCGCCTCTTTTCGGTGGCGCAGGTCTGGTCGTAAATGATCGCGGTGACGCCGGGGATCTCGCGCAACTGCTTCTGGATGCGGTCCAGCTCGTCGCGGTGATGAATCGTCACGTCCGGGGCCCATCCCGCGCCGGCCGGATACTTGTCCGGCTCGTCGCTGACCACGATGGTTTTCGCAACGCCCTCACCGTACAGCTGGTTGGTGATCTGCGGCACCGACATCGGCCCGTCCACCGGCTGCCCGCCGGTCATCGCCACCGCGTCGTTGAACAGGATCTTGTACGTGACATTGGCGCCGGACGCGACGGCCTGGCGGACCGCCAGCAGGCCGGAATGGAAATAGGTGCCGTCGCCGATATTGACGAACACGTGGGGCTCGTCGGTGAACGGCGCCTGCCCCACCCAGGTCACACCTTCGGCGCCCATCTGGGTGAAGGTCTCTGTATTGCGGTCCATCCACTGGGCCATGTAATGACAGCCGATGCCGGCCAGCGCCCGGCTGCCCTCCGGCACACGGGTCGACGTGTTGTGCGGACAGCCGGAACAAAAATAGGGGACGCGCTGCGGCGCCGGGTGCAGCGAGTCCAGGGTTTTTTCCTTGGCCGCCAGAAAAGCCAGTCGCTCGTCGATCTTCGGACTCGTGTGAAAGCGCGCGATGCGTCCGGCGACGACCCGGGCGATGCGAGCCGGGGTCAGTGCGCCGGCCGATGGCAGAATCCACTCGTCGGACTCGTCGAACTTGCCGATGATGCGCGGCCGTTTCGCGGCGTCCCAATTGTAGAGCTGCTCCTTCAGCTGGTTTTCGATCAGCGCGCGCTTTTCCTCGACCACGAGAATTTCCTCCAGCCCCTCCGCGAACTCGCGGATACCCTCGCGCTCCAGGGGCCACGCGAGCGCCACCTTGTAGACGGTGAGTCCGATTTCCGCGGCGTAGGCTTCGTCGATGCCAAGATCTTCCAACGCCTGGCGAACGTCGAGATAGGACTTGCCCGTGGTAACGACGCCGAAGCGGGGCTTCGGGCTGGCGATGGCCACCCGGTCCAGCCGGTTGGCGCGGGCAAAGGCGATCGCTGCATACAGCTTGTATCGATGCAGCCGGTATTCCTGGGCGTTCGGGGGGTCGGGCCAGCGGATATTGAGCCCGTCCTCGGGCATCTCGAAGTCATCCGGCGTTGCGATGCGCAGGCGCAGCGGGTCAATCTCGACCGAGGCCGAGGTCTCCACCGTTTCCGCGACCGTCTTGAACCCGACCCAGCAGCCCGAATAGCGCGACATCGCATAGCCGAACAGGCCGAGATCGATCACTTCTTGCACGCCGGCGGGATTGAGCACCGGGATGCTGGCGTCGGCGAAGGCGTAATCCGACTGGTGCGGCAGCGTCGACGACCGGCAGGTGTGGTCGTCGCCGGCGAGTGCGAGGACACCGCCGAAACGCGACGTGCCGGCGTTGTTCGCGTGCTTCAGCGCGTCGCCCGACCGGTCGACGCCCGGACCCTTGCCATACCACATGGCGAACACGCCGTCATACCTGGCGCCCCGGAACAGGCCCACCTGCTGGCTGCCCCATACGGCTGTCGCGGCCAGATCCTCGTTCACGCCGGGCTGGAAATGGATGTGATTGCGCTGAAGAAACGGTTGCGCCTGCCACATCGCCGTGTCGAGGCCGCCCAGCGGCGAACCGCGGTAACCGGAGATGAAGCACGCGGTATTCAGGCCGGCCGCCACGTCGCGCTGGCGCTGCAGCATCGGCAGGCGCACCAAGGCCTGGGTACCGGTCAGGTAAACGCGGCCGGTCTCACGCTCGTACTTGTCGTTCAGGGCTACATCCGCAAGCGGCATCGCTGCCAACCCTCCGAAAGCATTTCCCGATCCCGCAACATTATTATCATAAACAAAGGGTAGCCGCTGCGGTGCGGAATTCAATTGCTCGTGACGGCCGTGTCAAATATCGAAAGAATCCGCTCCGCCCGGGCGCGGCTCGAAGCCGATCATTCCCGATCCGGGACCGAAACCGCAAGAATCGTGTGGCCATGCCCGTTATTCTTCGCAATTCTAGTCGAGCGGGGCCACGTTGATCCGGTCTACGATCGTCTTGACGCCCGGCACCCGGCCAACGATGCCCATCGCCAGTTCGCGTTCCGCGGTGCTGAGCGCACGGCCGAACATGTAGATGGTGCCGTTCACACAGTGCCAGCGCAGGTTTGCCGAACTGACGCCTTCGGCGGCGCGCAATTCCTTCTTGATCTTCGTCTCGATCGCCAGATCGGCAGCCGCGTCCCGCAGCTTCGCGTCCGGGAGAATTTGAATCTCGTTGTAAATCGGATTTGCGTCCTCGACCGAAGCGGCCAGCGCACCAGCCGTACTCTTCCCGGCCACGTCGACAACGGTGCCGGTCAGCAGGACCGCTCCCTCATAGACGTCGACCGTCACGTTCTTCAGCCTGCCGACTTCCTGTTCGATGTACAGGGCCTGAATGTCCAGCCTGATGCGCGCGTCTTCGCGCGCAACGAAGATGCCCCTCTCTTCGACATAGGTCCGCGGGTCCTCAAGGACGACGAGCGTGGGGCTCTGGCAGCCGATTACCGCCAGCGCGGCCATCGTCGACAAAACCGCCGTATACCGGCCGGATAACGTCATCTTCCGGGCGCTCCCCGGCGTCCTCGCGTTGTGGGCGACTGAGGAACGTCATTTGCCGTAAAGCGCGTCGAGAGCGTTGCCATACTGTTCCCTGATAATGTGCCTGCGAATCTTCATGCTGGGGGTCAGCATGCCGTTCTCGATCGTGAAGCCCTCTGCGGTCAGGACAAATTTGCGCACCCGCTCGATGACGGAAAGCTTTTTGTTGACCCGGTCGACGGCCGCGCCGATCGTCTTTGTGAAATCGGTATCGCCGATCAGCGTGGCAAGGTCTCCGTCCTTATTGTTTTCAGCGGCCCATGTCGACGCGAACTCCTCGTCGGGCACGATCAGCGCCACCAGATGCGACCGCCTGTCGCCATAGACCATGGCCTGTGCGATTTCCGGCTCGACGGTCAAGATCCCCTCGATCCGCTGCGGCGAGACATTGTCGCCGCCCGAGCTGACGATGATGTCCTTCTTGCGGTCGGTAATCTTGATACAGCCGTCGTTGTCGATGATGCCGATATCGCCGGTGTGCAGCCAGCCGTCTTTCAGGGCTTCGGCCGAGGCTTCCGGATTGTTCCAGTATCCATTCATCAACAACTCGCCGCGCACCAGAATCTCGCCGTCGTCCGCGATCTTCACCTCCACCCCCATCATCGGCGGGCCAACTGTATCGAGCTTGTTGGGTTCGTGTCTGTTGACCGAGACGACGGGGGCCGCCTCGGTCTGGCCATAACCTTGAAGCAGGCGTATCCCCAGCGCCGCGAAAAAAACGCCGATCTCGTAGTTGAGCGCCGCCCCACCGGACACGAACGCCTTGAGCCTCCCACCGAAACGTCCGGCGACCTTCTTGCGGACCAGTTTGTCGAGCAGCGCATCCTGCAGCCGCTCGCCAATGCTCAGGCTGTCCGGATCCTCGTAGCGCTTGCGGCCGAGTTCGACGGCCTTGTGGAACAATCTGCGGCGCAGCGGGCTGGCGTCATTGAGGCCGCGCAGGATGCGCGTGTAGATCGATTCGTAGAGGCGCGGCACCGCGGTCATGATTGTTGGGCGCGTCTCGGCAATGTTCGCGACCAGCTTTTCAAGCGATTCCGCGTAATAGATCTCCGCACCGATCGAGATCGGGAAGAACTGCCCGGCCGAGTGCTCATAGGCGTGCGACAGCGGCAGGAAGCAAAGGAACACCTCGCCCGGCTCGCGGTAGCCGGGTAACCGTGCGATCACGTCCTGGGCCCCCATGCAGTTGCAGATGATCGCACCGTGGCTCAGCATGACGCCCTTCGGCTGGCCGCCGGTGCCCGACGTGTAGATCAGGCAGCAGGTATCGGCGCGTTGCGGTTTCGTCGCGAATTCACGCACATCGTCGGGCAGCACACGGCCCATCTCCAGCGCTTCCTCCCAGGTGTAGATGCGCAATCCCTGGCCGGGCACCGGCTCCGGCGTCTCGAGACAGATCGCGAATTCCGTGGCCGGGGCTCGCATCGCCGCCGGCAGGGCGCGTTTCGACAGCGCCGTGGTGGAGATGATGAGTCCCTTCGCGCCACTGTCGTTCAGCAGGTAGTGATGGTCGTCCTCGGAATTGGTCGTGTAGGCCGGCACGGTGATCGCGCCTGCGGCCATGATCGCGACATCGGCGATCAGCCAGGCCGGCCGGTTCTCGGATACCAGCGCCACGCGGTCGCCCGGCTCCACCCCCAGCGCCCGCAGCGTGCGTGACAACTCGCCGATCCGCGATGCAACCTCCGACCAACTCTGGCTCTGCCATTTCTTGTCCCGTTTCGACCACAGGAATTGGCGGTCCCCGTACTGTTCCGCCTGATCGAAGAACATGGTGGGGAGATTGCGGACGGACTTGTAATCCATGGTCGTTCCTTCTTGGTCGGCAGCATTCGTTCGTGCACGCTTCTTGCCCAACGCGTCCGGCCGACTTATATCGGGCCAAGCCGGAAACAAAAGGATTATATGCATGACCAGCGGTTCGGCGCTAGGCGCGTTGCCCGAGTGGAATCTCGCCGATCTCTATACGGGGCCGGACTCGAAGGAGCTCTCCGCCGATCTTGATCATGCGGCGGCGGCCGCGGCGGCGTTCTCGGAGCATTACAAGGGCAAACTGCCAGAGCTTGATGGGGCTACGCTGGGCACCGCCGTCGCCGAGTACGAGCGGCTCGACGAGGCCTTGTCGCGTGTCGGCAGCTATGCCCAGCTCGTCTACGCGGGCGATCAGTCGGACCCGGCGAACGGCAAGTTCTATCAGGGAATTCAGGAGCGTCTGAACGCGATCGCGACGCAGATTCTGTTCTTTACGCTGGAGCTCAACCGGCTGGACGACGCCCATCTGGACGCGCTGATGGCGGATACGGTGCTGGCCCGCTACTGGCCCTGGCTGCGCGACGTGCGGGCGATGCGGCCGCACCAGCTCGACGACGAGATCGAGCGGGTGTTGCACGAAAAGCACGTGGTGGGGCGCGCCGCCTGGGTCCGCCTGTTCGACGAGACGATGGCCGGCCTGCGGTTTCCGTTCCGCGACGCCAAACTGAC
>Ga0224512_10000434_pt1 | contig 44599 bp, 41 predicted proteins | sample SF_May12_sed_USG_4_FD_169103 | JGI IMG/M metagenome (GOLD analysis project Ga0224512, IMG submission 169103) | Sediment microbial communities from San Francisco Bay, California, United States - SF_May12_sed_USGS_13 | ecosystem: Environmental > Aquatic > Marine > Sediment | place: USA... | reverse complement strand
CCTATGTCACCGTCGATGGCGTACAGCAACCGGGCCCGGCACCGAGATTTTCAAGGACACCGTCCGGGATCCGGCATGGGCCTGCGGGCCCAGGCGCCGGCGATCACGACGTTCTTGCGGACTGGGGACTGAGCGACGAGGAAATCCGACTGCTGTTATAATGAGCTGATCACGGGGGTGGCCAGTGGCCTGAGATCCTTTACGGGAACCCTTAGAACCTGACCCGGGTAATGCCGGCGTAGGAAGGGAATCATGAATCGAATCAATCAATTGCGGTATCTCGCCGCATTTTCCCTTGCATACCTGTTGCCGGCCGCAAGCTGGTCGGCCGACACGATCGACGAGATCGTCGTGACGGCGGATTATCGCGAGCGGACGGCGAGCGAGCTACCGGCGAGCATCACCTTGCTCGACAGCGATGCAATCGAGAGCCTGGCCGTACAGCACTTCGAGGAGCTCATCAACGTCATTCCGAATTTGAACTGGTCGGGCGACGGACACCGGGCGCGCTACTTCCAGATACGTGGCGTGGGCGAACTCGAACAGTACCAGGGCGCGCCGAATCCGTCGGTCGGTTTTCTGCTTGACGACATCGACTTCAGCGGCATTGGCACCGTCGCGACCTTGTTTGATATTGAGCAGATCGAAGTTCTCCGTGGGCCGCAAGGAACTCGTTACGGTGCGAATGCACTCGCCGGCCTGATTTACCTGCGCAGCACCGAACCGACTGCGGAATTCAATGGCCGCGCTGAGTTCACGGTTGGCGATGACGCTATGGTTGCTGGCGGTCTCGCTTTCGGTGGCAGTCTGTCAGCCGATGACAAAGTCACATTCCGCCTGAGTGCACATCACCACGAGAGCAACGGCTATCGTGACAATCCGTATCTCGGTCGTGACGATACCAACGGTCGCGAGGAGACCACCATTCGCGGACGACTGCGCTGGCTGCCGAATGATGCCTGGCGAATCGATCTCACAACGATGCTTGCGGACGTCAATAACGGCTATGACGCGTTCGCTCTCGATAACAGTTACACGATGTTGTCGGATAAGCCGGGCAAAGACGCGCAAAAGAGCCTCGGGGCGTCGGTTCGTGCGGAGTATGTCGGCCGGGATGATCTGACGCTAACGTCGATCACGGCGATTGCCGATTCGGACATTGACTTTGATTTCGACGCGGATTGGGGCAATGCAGAGAGTTGGGCCCCTGTTACCTACGACTACGTATCGCGTAACGACCGCAACCGGTCGACAGTCAGCCAGGAATTGCGGCTCGCGTCGTCAAAATGGCTGCTCGGTGTCTACGGCATGCGTCTGGAAGACGACCTCGACACGCTCAACACCGGCGACTACTACGATCCGTTTTTCGACTTTGCCGACAGCCTGTTCGACCCGTTCGGCAGCCAGTATGCGGCGAGTAATATCGCCGTATTCGGGCAGTACGACCACGACTTCAATGAGGCAACCAGGCTGACCGCGGGAATTCGCGCCGAACGGCGCTCGGCTGACTACACGGATTCCAGCGGCCTGACAATGAGCCCCGCGGAATCGATCTGGGGTGGCGAACTCACTCTGGGTCACGATCATACCGATCGTGTCAGGAGTTACGCCAGTCTGTCGAAGGGATACAAAGCCGGCGGCTTCAACCTCGGCATCGTTCCGGCGGATCTGCGAGAGTTTTCCGCCGAGGAACTCTGGAATCTCGAGGCCGGTTTCAAGTCGTCACTGCTCGATGGTGCTTTGCAGCTGAATGCAGCGCTCTTCGTAAGCCGCAGGGTCGACCAGCAGGTCAGAACATCGTTGCAACTCGTGCCTGGTGATCCGGCGTCGTTCATTTTCCTGACCGTGAATGCGGACAGGGGCGATACGCTGGGATTCGAGGCAGACCTCAGCTGGCAACCCACCGATTCCCTGAAGCTTTACGCAAACATCGGCTTACTTGATGCGACGTTCGAAGACTTCGACGAACGCCCGGACCTGAAGGGACGCAGACAGGCGCATGCACCGGATTACACGCTGGCGTTTGGCGGCAGTTACCATCACCGGAGCGGCGCATTCGCGCGTCTGGACATATCGGCCCGCGACGCGTTCTATTTTGATGTTAGCCACGACCAGAAATCGGCAGCGTACGAACTGGTCAATGCGAGACTGGGGTATGAGGCGAATTCCTGGACTGTGCAGCTATGGGCACGCAACCTGTTTGATGAAGCTTACGCGGTACGAGGGTTCTACTTCGGTAATGAACCGCCGGATTTTCCGAACACCCTGTACACGCGGCTCGGTGACCCACGCCAGCTCGGTGTTACGTTCGACAAGAGGTTTCAATGATGAAAGTAGCCGTCGATATCAGCCTTTATCCACTCGATGCAGATTTCATTCCTCCGATCGATGACGTCATCGAGCGTCTTAACGCCCACGCAGGCTGTGATGTTGTAAGCAATCCAATGAGTACGCAGCTTCGTGGTGAGTATGACGTCGTGATGGCGGCTCTCAACCAGGAAATAAGAACAACCTTCGATCGCGTACCGAAGGCAGTCTTCGCAATCAAGATTCTGAATAATCCGATTTCCGACTAGATGCAGTCATTGCTTTACAGCCTCATCACCGAGGCGCAAGGGTGGTCCGCCCTTGAGGCAGCAGCCGTCGTATTCGCCGTTCTTTACCTGGTTCTTGCAATTCGTCAAAACATTTTGTGCTGGGTTTGCGCCGGCATCAGTACCGCGATCTACGTGTACCTGTTTCTGCATGCGCGCTTGTACATGGAGTCGCTGCTCAACGTGTTTTACTTCGTGATGGCCGTTTATGGCTGGTGGGTCTGGTATCACGGTCGAACCGATGGCCACGAGTTACCGGTATCGGTCTGGAGCGTGGTTGTGCACGCTTATGCGATTGCCGCAATTGTCGCGGCCAGCCTGATCAGCGGCTATCTGCTCAGCGAATACACGAATGCGGCATTTCCGTACATCGATTCCATGACGACCTGGGCCGCCGTCTGGGCGACATTTCTCGTCGCACGCAAGGTCCTGGAAAACTGGTGGTACTGGCTCGTCATCGATACCGCATCGATCTTCATCTATTGGTCTCGCGATCTGCAACTCACATCGTTCCTGTTCGCTGTCTACGTCATCATGATCCCATTTGGGCTGATCAGCTGGACGCGCTCCTGGCGGGAGGCACGGTTATGAGCCAGTCTCCCGGGAGTGTGCTGGCCGGCATACCGGGCTGGGAAGACGCCAGTGTCCGTGCTCTGCACGGTGGCCTGACCAACAGAACCTGGCTTGTCGAGGCGCAGGGCAGAAAAGCGGTGCTGAAGATAGACGATGCGCCACGTGCGGCACCCTTCAACAGTCGTCGCAAAGAGGCGCAGATTCAGACGAGCGCCGCGGCAGCAGGGTTGGCGAATCGCGTGCTCGCAGCGACCGATGTCGTTTACCTGACCGAGTACGTCGATGGTGACGTCTGGACACCGACCGAATTCGACAATGATGAAAACCTGACGCAACTGGGACGTGCCCTCAGGCGCATGCACGCATTGCCTCTGACGGGACGGACCTTCGACGCAAAGCAAGCAGCGCGTCAGTATGCGTCGCAGATTGAAAATGCCGACACCGAATTGCTACGCGGCAGTTTGCGAGTCGTGGATGCGATGCCTTCGCCGTCTAATCTATGCTGTTGCCACAATGACCTCGTCGCCGGGAATATTATCGCGACGCCGCAGATCCGCTTCCTGGATTGGGAGTACGCGTGTGACAACGATCCGTTCTTCGATCTTGCCACTGTCGTCGCGCATCACGATCTGTCTGAGGATCGTGCAGGCTACCTGCTCGATGCCTATTTTGATGGCAACGGCAATCGCTGGAGAGACCGGCTGGCGATGTACGAACGATTCTATGTTGCGATCTTGTGGCTGTGGAGAGAGTCAGGATCTGCATCCCGGGACATGCGCCTACCACGAGTTCCTTAGCTCACGAAGCTTCAGAAAAACGGTGCGTGGTTTCGGATTGTCGCCGATGTCGGGGAATTGTTCCTGAAGACGGGCGATAACGGACGGACTATTGAGTCGAAAGAAGGTATTGACCTCACGCTCCTGCGCCAATGTCGTAACGAGCGCATCATTCGGGTCCTGATCCTCGTAGTCTGCCAGCATTTGCTGCGCCGTCGTGTTGTCGGGTTCGCGGTCCAGCGTAAATTGCAGATTATTGATCAGGTAGTCGTGCCCGGGGTAGATCAGTGTGTTGTCGGGCAGGCGCTCCAACTGGTCGTGAAACGTATCATAGAGTTCGCTCGGGTGACCGCCGTTGTGGCAATTTCCGGCACCGGCATTAAACAGCGTGTCGCCGCTGAACAGGGCAGGCTGGTCGGTCTTCGACAGCAGGCAGATATGGCTCATCGTGTGGCCCGGCGTGTCGAGACATTCGAGATCGACTGTTTCGCCGACTTTGATCACATCGCCGGCACCGACACCACGGCTCATGTCAGGAATACGGTCTTTGGCATTCGCGTGGGCGATGATCACGGCGCCGGTAGCATTGACCATGCCGTTGTTGCCGCCCGTGTGGTCACCGTGTTCGTGCGTGTTGAGAACCTGCGTAATCGTCCAGCCGTGCCGATCGGCCGCAGCGAGGCACTTGCCGTAGTCGAGGGGGTCGATTGCCAGCGCGTCGCCGGTCTCCGGGCAGGCGATCAGATAATTGAAATTGCGATAGGCATTTCCGGTCCAGACCTGTTCAACGATCATTGTAGTTCTCCAGCTTGATACACGCGTTGGCCACCGACCCAGGTTTCATGAACCTCGATATCATCGATCTCTGCGGTGGGCACTTTGAAGTAGTCGCGATCGATGATGATGAAGTCCGCCCACTTGCCCGGTTCGAGGCTGCCAAGTCGATCGTCCTGGTTTGCAGCAAATGCCGCCGCGAGCGTAAACGAGTGCAGTGCCTGTGCCCGGTTCAGCGCCTGGTCGGCATACCAGCCGCCGCGCGGCTCGCCGGCCCGGTCCTGCCGCGTAACCGCCGCGTACAGGCCATGCCACGGATTCGCCTGCTCGACCGGAAAATCCGAGCCAGCGGCAATCACGGCGCCCGACTGGAGCAGGCGTTGCCAGGCATAGCCGCCCCTGATGCGCTCGGGCCCGACCCGGTCTTCGGCCATATTCATGTCGCTGGTTGCATGGGTCGGCTGCATTGACGCGATGACTCCGAGCCTGGCGAAGCGCGGTATATCCTCGAGGGCGATGATCTGCGCATGCTCGACGCGATTGCGCAGGGCTGATGGCACACCGCCCTGAACGCGATCGAGGGCATCGAGCGCCATGCGATTGCCGAGATCACCAATTGCGTGGATGCCAACCTGAAAGCCCATGTCGTTGGCTTTTTGTGCAAAAGCCGTCAGTTCGTCAGCCGAATAATACGGCAGGCCACGATTCTCGGCGTCGTCGGAGTAGGGTTCGATCATCGCGGCTCCGCGACTTCCCAATGCACCGTCCGCGTACAACTTGACCGCCGCGATATCGAGGCGGTCATCGCCATGACCGGTCAACGGCTGCCCCATCGCATCGAGATTCTCGCCGGCACCAGCGAGCATCGCATAGACGCGCAGGTCGAGGTCGTCGTCATCGGCCATTGCCATGTAGACCTCGGCCTGCTGAATGCTGATGCCGGCATCATGGACGCCGGTGATGCCGAGCGACAGGAGATGCCGGGTCGCCGTGCGACAGGCCTCGCGAATTGCAGCCTTGTCCGGCGCAGGAATATGCCGGGTGACAAGCTCCATCGCCGCGTCAACGAGAACGCCGCTGGCCTTGCCCGATTGATCCCGCACGATCCGGCCGCCGATCGGATCGGGCGTATCATCATCGATGCCGGCGATTTCCAGGGCCTTGCTGTTGGCCCAGGCGGCATGGCCGTCGATGCGGCGCAACCAGACGGGTCGGTCCGCGACGACGGCATCAATATCGGCGGCGGTCGGAAACTTCTTGACGGGCCACAAGACCTGGTTCCAGCCACGGCCCTGGATCCAGGTCAAATGCGGCTCGGAATCTGAGTATTCGGCAATCCTCCGGACCGCAAGGCCCAGTGACGTCGATCCAGCGAGATTCAGGCTGGTTCGCAGGAATCCCAGGCCATAGACGTGCGCATGTGCGTCCGTCAGGCCCGGCAACAGAGTCCGGCCATTGCCATCAATACGTATGGCCTCGGGGTACGCGCTGAGCAATGCTGCATCTCCGGTCGCGACGACCTTGCCATCGTCCGAAATGACCAAAACACTGAACTCATGGATGCCGGTTGCTGTCGATGTATATCCGGAAACGTCGTAAATTGCAGTCTCGGCGGCGACCACCGCACCGGCTAAGAGCAGAAAAACGAGAATTCGCATATCCGCATTGTAATCGGATCGGAGATCCTGATGAAAAAACAAATCACCTGTATTTGCCTGGCCTTGCTGCTGACCGCCTGCGGCCGATCCGGCGACGTTTCCGAGGCCGATACAACCGCCGGCAGCCCGAAGATTTTCGATATGCCGTATCTGATGCGGGATCTCGACAATGGTCTGCGTGTGATCGTCGTACCCACAGACTATCCGGATATCGTGACAATCCAGATTCCGGTGCAAACCGGCTCGCGTAATGAGGTAGAGGCTGGCAAAACCGGGTTTGCACATTTTTTTGAACACATGATGTTCCGTGGTACCGAGCGGTATCCCGCCGACGTATACAGCGGCATCCTGAAGAAGGCTGGTGCCGACCAGAACGCCTATACGACCAATGACTACACCAATTACCACATTACATTCACAAAAGATGACCTCGAGAAGATCATCGAACTCGAGGCTGATCGCTTCCGGAACCTGAGTTACAGCGAAGCGGATTTTCGTACCGAAGCCCTCGCTGTGAAAGGTGAATACCTGAAGAATTTTTCCAATCCGACCTCGAAGATGCTCGAGCGCATCAGGGACCTGATGTTCAGCAAGCACACCTACAAGCACACGACAATGGGCTTTATCGAGGATATCGAGGCGATGCCGGATCAGCTCGAATATTCGAAGACGTTCTTTGATCGCTGGTACCGCCCCGAGAAGACAGTCGTGATTCTGGTCGGCGACGTCGAACCGGAAGCAAGCTTCGAACTCGTTAAAAAATACTGGGGCGGTTGGGAGCGCGGCGACTACAGCATAGACGTGCCGGTCGAGCCGCCGCTCGGTGGTCCGAAGTACGAACATATGCGATGGGACAGCCCGACGCAGGCATGGCTCACGATGACATATCGTGGCCCGGCCTATCGACCCACCGAGAAGGACATGCCGGCGTTGGATCTGCTCTCGTCGATCTATTTTTCCGAGTCATCGCAGCTGTATCGTCAACTTGTCATTCAGGATCAGTCGGTCGACCAGCTGTTCGGCTACTTCCCGGATCAGACCGATCCTGGAATGTTATTGATAGCGGCGCGTCTCACTGACGCCAAACACGCGACCGCTGTGCGCGACGCAATCAATTCCACGCTGGTCGATGCCCGCACACAACTCATCGACAGCAAAAAGGTGCAGGAGACGAAATCGCGACTGCGTTACCAGTTTACGGCGCGGCTCGACAGCTCGGGCGGGATCGGCAGCATGCTTGCCAGATTTGTGCAGTTCTTCCGCACGCCGGAGACGATCAACGAGGTCTACGCGACTTACGACTCGTTGACCGCGGCAGACATACGCGATGCGGCCAACCGGTATTTCGTGGACGGCTCTCGTGTGACGTTTACATTATCGAGTGATGAGTCAATGCCGGGCATCGATGGAATGAGCTCGGTTGACGAGCTTGTTGCTGCGGCTGGCATGGCGGAGGCCGGTGATGCCGTCGCGGCGGCAGCAGACGAAGTGGAATTGACCGTTGCAAAGGTGGCTGATGCCGCACCCGTCTCATTCATTGCCAGGCCGTTGTCGTCGTCACCACTCATCGACGTCGCGTTCCTCGTGCACGCAGGCGCGGGCTTTGATCCGGAGGGCAAGAAGGGTCTCGCGACCCTGACCGCGGCCATGCTGACCGACGGAGGCTCGCAAGCGAAGACCATCGATGAGATCAATGCCGCGATGTACCCGATTGCCGCCGGCTTCGATGCTCAGGTTGACAAGGAAATGACGCGGTTGTCGGGCCAGGTTCACAAGGACAACCTTGATATCTGGTACTCGCTGGTTCGCGGGCAATTGTTATTCCCGGCCTGGTCGCAACAGGATTTCGAGCGTATCAAGACGCAGGTCGCCAACGCCATACGAACCGATCTTGTCGGTAATAATGACGAGGAGCTCGGCAAGGAATACCTGTATGCGTCGATTTACGGGGATGGGCACCCCTATGGTTCTCTGAATCTGGGCAAGGTCAGTGATATCGAGTCGATCACGCTCGACGACGTGCAGATGTTCTATCGCGAGTACTACACGATATCGAACATCACAGTCGGGCTTGCGGGTGCTTATCCCGAGTCTTTCCCGACCACGATCAGCAATGACCTGCAAAAGCTCGATGTGGGTGTGAAAGCGCTGCTCGATGCACGCGCGGCGCCGCTGCTCGAAGGTCGGCAGGCTGTCTTGATCGAAAAGGAGACGCCGGGTGTTGCTGTGTCGCTCGGTTTTCCGATCGACATCAAGCGTGGTGACACGGACTGGGTGGCGCTGTGGCTGGCACGTTCCTACTTTGGTGAGCATCGCAGTTCCAACAGTCACCTTTACAAGCGTATCCGGGAAACCCGCGGCATGAACTATGGCGACTACGCCTATATCGAGTACTTCCCGCGCGGCATGTTCCAGTTTCACCCGGACACCAATCTCGGCAGGCAACAGCAGATATTCCAGATATGGATCCGCCCTGTGCGCAGCAACAACGACGCGCACTTCGCGACGCGGGTGGCGATGCACGAACTCGACAAACTGATTACCGAAGGCATGACCGAGTCGGACTTCGAAGCCACGAAGGCCTATCTGTCGAAGTTCGTCAGTTTGCTGACCGACGGCCAGTCACGCCAGTTGGGCTACGCGATGGACAGCCAGTACTACCAGACCGATGAATTCTCCAGTTACGTTCGCGATGGGCTCAACAAACTGACGCTGGACGATGTCAACCGGGTCATTCGCGAAAACCTGAGCACCGAAAACATGCAGTACGTTTTCGTTACTCGCGATGCTGAGGATCTGCGTGCGCGCCTGCTGGCGGATCGGGCGTCACCGATGACCTACGACGCCGCATTACCGGAGGAGGTACTTGACGAGGATAAGCTGATCGAAAGTCTGCCGCTGGGCATGAGCGAGGACACGGTCAGCGTCGTCTCCGCCGAAGATGTCTTCAACTAGCTGTTTGCGCAGGCGTGCAGCAGACGAGTGTCAAACCTCGATCTGCTGCCACTTGCGGCCGCGCCAGATGGACAGGAACAGGCCGCTCTGGATCGTGCGTGTAACGCCTTGCCACAACCAGACACCGAGCAAGCCGTAGCCGAGCACAGGCCCGATCAGGAACGCGCACGGCAGGAACAGCAGCCACTGAGTGGCAACGCTGACCATCATCACGCGCCGGGCATCGCCCGCGCCGAGCATGCCATGCATGAAAGCGAAGCCGATCGCTTCGATCGGCAATGTCAAACCCATGATGCGCATCGGCCAGCGAGCCAGGTCCCGTGTCGATTCTTCGTGGATGAAGATCGATGACACGAGGTCGGGTACCAGCCACATCGGCAGACCGAGCACTGTCAGCAGGACAGCCGTCACTTTTGCGACATCCCAGGCCCACTGGTAAGCGTCCTCGGATTCGCGCTTGCCCATAGCCTGGCCGACCAATGTCGCGCAGGCGAGTCCGAGACCCAGGCCGGGCAGAATCGCAAACAGGAATACCGTAATCAGCACATTGGCGGCGGCCAGGTCCGGCGTGCTGATCCGACCGATAATCCAGAACATTGCCACAAGTCCGGCGGCAAAAAACAGTTGCTGCAAACCGGATGGGAGCGAGACTCTGACCAGTGCGGCGATCTCTGCAGGCGTCGCCATGCAGCGCAGGAAGCCTTCATTGCGCACATGTTTCAGGCCAAGATAGAAATAGATCGTCGTACCGACGGCCATCGAAATGGCGCTCGCCATGCCGGCGCCGGTAACGCCCAGCGCCGGCGCGCCGAAGTGTCCGAAGATAAGAACATAATTCAGCAGGATATTCGTGGCGTGCATGAATATCAGCGTCGTCATGTAAAGGCGCGACATGTCCAGCGCATTCCAGTAACCCCGGAACGCGAAATTCATGCCGACGAATACGATCGCGCCGAGACGCCATTCGATATAAGGCACGCCGCGTTCGATAACAGCCGGGTCGCTGTTCAGGTACGGGTATGCGGGTTCGACGAGTTGCAGCAGAACCAGTGAGAATATCGGTGCAACAATCAGGACGAGAACCAGCGCCGCGTTCAAAATGGCAACTGCACGCTCCGCGTTGCCTTCGCCTTTGCGGCGTGCCGCACTGGTTTGCACGCCGGTCGAGATGCCGAGGATCAATGCCTGGCACATGAAAACGACGAATCCACCGAGACCGACGGCAGCAAGCGCGGCGTCGCCAAGAAATCCGACCATCGCCGTGTCAACGATATTCAACAAGTTCTGCGACACCATGCCGCCGATGATCGGCAGGGCCAGGCTAAAGATGCGATTACGCCGAGCCGGGTGCATGATGGTATTTTCTACTCCTGATTTTTTCGACCGGACTGGGCGGCCAAGATAATGACCTGGATTTCAACTATCTCATACGAAGAGGCGCGCGGCGCGTTGTTGCGCTTGTATGACCGCATCAAGGGCCCGAACAACAATGTCGACAACATCATGCTGGCGCACAGCCTGCGTCCGCACACGATGGAAGGCCACATGACGCTCTACAAGTACGTCCTGCATCACCCGCGCAATACGCTGCCGAAAGCCTACCTCGAGACGATCGGGGTCTATGTCAGCCTGTTGAATGGCTGCCAGTATTGTGCGGACCATCATTTTGCCGGTTTGTCGCGACTATTGTCCGACGAGGAACGGGCGGCAGAGATCTGGCGCGCCTTCGAGGACAAGCGTCCGGCCGCCGCCTTTGCGGGTCGCGAGCTGGCCGGGCTGCGCTACGCGGAACGGCTGACAACGGGCGCGGCTGAACTCCGCGCGCAGGATATTCAGGATCTTCGCAGGGCCGGATTCGATGATGGCGAGATCCTGGAACTCAATCAGGTCGCGGCGTATTTTGCCTATGCGAACCGTACCGTACTTGGGCTGGGTATCGACACGGATGGCGATATCATTGGCCTGTCACCCGGCGATTCGAGCGATGTGGACAACTGGAGCCACCAATAATGGGTTTTTCCGCCCGCATACTGCCGGACAAAAGTGTTGCATGATTACAACATACCGACCGAAAATCGAGAATACCGCCCTGTAATAGGTGTAGAGAATTGACAAGCCGTGGTATTTCTGCGACCTTTTGAACTTCAAGGCGTAGTCTTTCAGCAACAACGAGGCAACGCCACGAATAGCTAGACACCTTCAGGTACGGCTTGGCGGGGGACTCAGGGGGCCAGGAACCACGTGCTAACGTTGGTTAAAAGGCGGTTTCGAAAGAAACCGCCTTTTTTATGTCCAGCCATTCGGCAATCGCCGCTGCAATCTCTGTTGGCGAGTCTTCCTGTACGAAGTGAATGCCCGACACCGTGACCTCGGTCTGGTTGGCGAAAGTGCGGCAATACTCGCGTTGTACTCCGGTCAGTATCGCCCCGGGCTCGGCATTGATGAACAACTTCGGAATCGGCGAGGTCCTTAGCCACTCGCCGTAGGCCGCGACGATATCGTGCACATCTTCGGGGTCACCGTCGATGGGAATTTGCCGCGGCCAGGTCAGTGTCGGGCGGCGATGTTCGCCCGGTTCGGCAAACGGTTTGCGGTACGCAGCCATCTCATCGGCACTCAGATCGCGGATAATGGATCCTGGCAAGACTCGCTCGACGAACAGATTTTTCTCGAGGATCATCTGCTCTCCGGCCTCTGATCGAAATGCCTGGAAGATGTCCCGAGCGGCCGCCGGCCAATCATCCCAGGTCATTGGACTGACGATTGCCTCCATATAGGCAATTCCATTGACCCTGTCGGCATGCTGACGGGCCCAGTCAAAACCGAGCGCGGATCCCCAATCGTGAACAACAAGCGTCACATTGTCGGTGATACCAAGAGCTTCCCAGGCGGCGAACAAGTAGTCGCGGTGCTCGGTGTAGCGGTACCGGTCGGGGCCCGACGGCTCGAGCTTGTCAGAATCTCCCATGCCAATGAGATCGACGGCGATGCAGCGACCGTGCCCGGCAAGCGCGGGCATGATATTGCGCCACAAATAAGACGACGTCGGGTTGCCATGCTGGAACACAATCGGATCGCCTTCGCCCATCTCGACGTATGCCATGTGCTTGCCCAGAACCTCTATGATTTGCTGCGGATGCTGCGTTGCCGGGTTCATTTCGATCTCCGGGGCTGTTGATGCGGATTATGCTCTGATAGATTGGTACGGGACAACAGCAAGAATGCCCGGGGGAGGATCTGATGCATCTCAACAAGCGTATGGCCTACTGGCGCGCAAACCTGCGCCTCGTCGCTGTCTGTCTCGTCATCTGGTTCGTCTGTTCCTATGGATTTGGTGTGCTTTTCGTCGAGCAAATGAACCGTATTCGCATTGCCGGGTTTCAGCTCGGGTTTTGGTTCGCGCAGCAAGGGTCCATTTATGTCTTCGTTGCGCTGATCTTTTTCTATGCCTGGCGTATGAACCGCATCGACAGGCACTACGATGTGCACGAAGACTGAGGCGCCCGGATGAGTCTTCAAGGGCTAACCTATCTGGTCGTCGGGCTCAGTTTTGTACTCTATATCGGCATAGCCATATGGTCACGCGCCCACAATACCGGTGACTTTTACATTGCGGGCAAGGGCGTATCGCCGATCGCAAACGGCATGGCGACCGCGGCTGACTGGATGAGCGCGGCGTCATTCATATCGATGGCGGGCCTGATCGCTTTTCTTGGTTACGACGGGTCGGTATACCTGATGGGCTGGACTGGCGGCTACGTCTTGCTCGCCCTGTTGCTCGCTCCGTATCTGCGCAAGTTCGGCAAGTTCACCGTTCCTGAATTTATTGCTGAGCGCTATTACTCGAGAACAGCGCGCGTCGTCGCAGTAATCTGCCTGATCTTCATATCATTCACGTATGTGGCGGGGCAGATGCGCGGTGTCGGCATCGTCTTTTCGCGTTTTCTCGAGGTCGATGTGACCGTCGGATTGCTGATCGGCATGGGCATCGTTTTTGTGTACGCCGTTCTGGGTGGCATGAAGGGCATAACCTACACCCAGGTTGCGCAGTATTGTGTTTTGATATTTGCGTACACCGTGCCTGCCGTATTCATCGCCATTCAAATCACTGACAATCCGATTCCGCAACTTGCATTCGGCAGTGAGGTAAGCGGCACAGGCACAGCGTTATTGGACAAACTTGACGACATCGTTACCTCCCTGGGATTCAATCAATACACGTCCGGTACGAAGAGCCGCATCGACGTGTTTTGCATCACCATGGCGCTGATGGTCGGTACGGCCGGCCTGCCACACGTTATCGTGCGCTTCTTCACGGTACCCAAAGTCCGCGATGCGCGGGTTTCGGCAGGCTGGGCTTTGTTATTCATCGCGATCCTGTACACGACAGCACCTGCTGTCGGCTCGATGGCCCGCTACAACCTGGTCAATACGATCCAGCCGGGCCCTGTGGGCAGCATCGATGGAAACCTGGCGTACGAGGACCGGCCCGATTGGTTTGAAACCTGGCAACAAACCGGGCTCGTACGCTATGACGACAAGAACGGTGACGGCCGCATTCAGTATTACAACGACGCCAATCCGGTATTCGCGCCGCAAGCGACCGAGTACGGATGGCAGGGCAACGAACTCAGCGTCGATCGCGACATCATGGTACTTGCAAATCCGGAGATCGCCGGATTGCCGAATTGGGTGATCGCACTTGTGGCTGCCGGTGGCATCGCCGCTGCCCTGTCGACGGCGGCGGGCTTGTTGCTCGTGATATCAGCAGCCGTATCTCACGACCTGATCAAGGGTATCCTGCTGCCGCACATATCCGAAAAGCGCGAGTTACTGGCCGGGCGCATCGCCGCCGCATTTGCGATCATGATTGCCGGTTACCTTGGCTTCGACCCGCCGGGGTGGGTCGCTCAGGTGGTCGCTTTTGCGTTCGGGCTCGCGGCTGCGTCACTGTTTCCTGTCATCTTGCTGGGCATCTTCTTCAAGCGCGTCAATAAACAAGGTGCCATCGCAGGTATGCTCACCGGGCTTGTATTCACCTATGCCTATATCGAGTATTTCAAAGGCCTGTTCCTCAAGTGGGCGGGTTCACCATGGGGCGAGAATACCGCGCAGCACTGGTTGCTCGGTATTTCGCCGGAGGGCATTGGCGTGGTCGGCATGTGCCTGAATTTCATCGTTGCGATAGCGGTCAGCCACATGACCGCCCCACCACCGGAGCGAATTCAGCACATGGTTGAGCACATTCGGGTGCCTCGACATTTTGCCGAGGATTCCGTATGAGCGTTCGCGCACGAATCCTGTTCGCCAGCATACTGCTTGTTACTGCAGCGGCCGGTACGGCGGCAGAGCTGTCGGCCGACGAACAGCGCATGGCAGCGTGGATCGACGCACACGTCGAAGATGCTATCGGCCTGCTTGCCGAGACAGTGAATATCGGCAGCGGCACGATGAATCACGCCGGTGTCCGCGAGGTTGGCCGCGTGATGCGCCGCGAACTGGATGCGCTGGGTCTCGAAACGGAGTGGATCGAGATGCCGCCCGAGGTGAACCGCGCCGGACACCTGATCGCTCGCAAAGACGGCGAAGGCAAGAAGATACTGCTGATCGGGCACCTCGACACAGTGTTCGAAGCTGACGATGCATTCCAATCCTTTGAGCGCGACGGCGATACGGCACGTGGTCCGGGCGTGGACGACATGAAGTCCGGCAACGTCATTATCGTGTATGCGCTCAAGGCGCTAAAAGAGATTGGCGCTCTCGACAGGCTGGCGATTGTGGTCGCCTACACCGGCGATGAGGAAAAGACAGGCGCGCCGCTTTCGATCTCTCGGGAACATCTGATCGAGGCCGGTAAATGGGCGGACGTCTCGCTGGGTTTCGAATCGGCCGTGACCTATGACGATACGGACTGGGCGACGATCGCAAGGCGCAGCTCGAGTAGCTGGGTCCTCGAGGTGACGGGTCGGCAGGCCCACTCATCCGGAATATTCGGCGATGACGTCGGCGCTGGCGCTATTTTCGAGGCCGCGAGGATTCTCAACGCATTCTATGATGAAGTCAGAGGCGAGGAGCGATTGACGTTCAATGCCGGAACCATACAGGGTGGCACCGATGTTGAGTATGACGATCAGCTAAACAGAGGCCGCACATTCGGCAAGACCAATGTCGTGCCACGCAAGGTGATCGTGAGTGGCGGCATGCGCGCTATTTCGGCCGAACAACTGGAGCGTGCGCGGGAAAAAATGCGTGCCATCGTCGCCAACAACCATCCGCATACGTCGGCAAGCATCAGGTTCCGGGACCGTTATCCCGCGATGTCCCCTACCGACGGCAACGCCCGGCTGCAGGCCAGACTCTCGGAGATCAATGAAGCACTGGGCCGCGGGCCGATGCCGGCGCTAGACCCGTCGCGGCGCGGCGCGGCGGATATCTCCTTCGTAGCACCGTATACAGATGGCCTGGCCGGCCTGGGAGCTCTCGGCACAGGCGGGCATACACCGGACGAAAGTCTCGACCTGACATCGCTGCCGCTGGCAATAAAGCGTGCCGCCATCCTCATCTACAGGCTCGGAGCCGAAGCTGATCCGTAGTAAAGTACGCGGGCCATGAGCCACGCACACGCCAATAACAATATGCGCCGGGTAACGATCGCACTCGTGTTGACCGGTACATTCATGATCGTCGAGGTCATCGGCGGCATCTTGTCCGGTTCACTGGCGCTCCTTGCCGACGCCGGTCACATGTTGACCGACACGATGGCTCTGGCTTTGGCAGCGGTCGCATTTCACGTGAGTAAACGGCCTCCCGACGCCCGGTTGACGTATGGCTATCACCGCTTTCAGATTCTTGCGGCGTTCGTCAACGGGCTGAGTCTGTTGCTGATCGTGGGCTGGATCCTGTACGAGGCATTCAACCGCTTCATGAGCCCGCACGAGGTACTCGGCCGAACGATGCTCATCGTTGCGTCGGCCGGCCTGGCGGTCAACATCATGGTCTTTGTCATATTGCATGGTGGAGACAGGGACAACCTCAATATCAGCGGCGCGGCGCTGCATGTGCTCGGCGATCTGCTGGGTTCGGTTGCCGCGATCGTTGCAGCCATCGTCATCATCTATACCGGATGGATGCCCATTGATCCGATCCTCTCAGTCGCCGTTGCAATGCTGATACTCAGGAGCGCCTGGGCCCTGGTGAAGCGCAGTGCACACGTGTTGCTCGAGGGCGCACCCGAGTGGCTGGACATGAACGCCATGCAAGATCGCCTCATCGCGAGCGTTCCCGAGGTTAACAGCATTCATCATGTTCACGTGTGGGGCATGACGCCACAGGATCTGATGCTGACGATGCACGTGCGTGTGCATAACGAGCTCGCGAATCCGACCGACATCATTCGCCAGGTCAAGGCGCTGTTGCGCGAAGAGTATGGAATCGGCCACTCGACGGTCGAGATCGAGACCGACGCCTGCGCAGATCACTAGGTGCTGCCCGGCTAGCGGTCCGTCGGCTCGACGTTGCCGATGTAGGGTAGCGTGCGATTCTGCTCCGCGTAGTCAAGGCCATAGCCAACGACCCATTCATCGCCGATGCCGAATCCGACGTAGTCGATCTTCACATCGACTTCTGCTCGTTCTGCCTTGTGCAAGAGCGTACAAGTGCGAATCGACGCGGGTCCGTGCGACCGGAGCATGCCGATCAAGTAGCTCAGGGTGTGGCCGGTATCCACGATATCCTCAACGATCAGCACGTGGCGTCCTTCGATATTGCCACGCACGTCCATGACAAGTCGTACCGCGCCGCTTTGCACGCTGCCGTTACCGTAGCTGGATACCGCGATAAACTCGATCGTTCGTGGAATTGTCAATCGGCGCGACAGGTCAGCGAGGAAAATGAACGATCCCTTGAGCACACCGATAAGAACCACGTCGTCTTTGTCCTGGTAGTCTCTGGAGATTTCCTCGGCGAGCTCGGCAACGCGTTTCTGAATGTCTGCTTCTGAAATAAGTACTGGCGGCTGGCTCACATCGGATTCCAAAACGACGGGATGACCGAAAGCATAGGTGATCCGACAGGTGGATGCCAGGCGCGAATGCGGTAAGGTACGGCATCGATGAAACGCTCAATCGCAATCGCTGGCAACATGGGATCCGGAAAATCGACGTTGGTCGATTTCCTGTCCAGGAACTACGACATTACGCCGTTTTATGAGCCTAATGACGAGAATCCGTATCTCGCCGATTTCTACAAAGACATGCGCCGTTGGGCCTTCCAGTCGCAGCTGTACTTTCTGAGTAACAAGTTCCGGCTGCATCAGGCGCTTGATCGCCAGCCCGGCGTGGTTGCTCTCGACCGGACGATCTTCGAGGATGCCGAGATATTCGCAACGGCGTTGTACCAGATGCGCAAGATATCGAAGCGCGACTGGGAAACCTACCAGGGATTCTATGCTGCAATCCTGGATGCGATTCGCCCGCCCGACCTGATGATCTATCTGCGTTGCTCGATGCGTAACCTGCGCAAGCGAATACGATTGCGTGGCCGCAAGATGGAGCAGGACGTGCCGCTGTCGTATCTCAAGCGCCTCGAGCGCCTGTACGACGACTGGATCGAGTCATACACGATGAGTGACGTTCTGGTGCTGGAGACGGACGATCTCGACTACATTCACGACCTCGTGCATCGGCTTGACGTCATGCAGCGCATCGAGGCGGTGCTACCCGTGTCACAGTCCTGACCTATGCGTAGAATCCACTATTGCAATTACTAATGCGAATCATTATCATTTCCACCATATTCAGAAACTGCTAGAAAAAACCGTTACTTAGCTTCAAATTCGGTGATTTCAGCACGGCGACAGGCAGGCATCGAATGGACAGCAACGGCAAAACGCTCGCATCTCTCAAACGTGGCGAAAAAGGGGTCATTGCCGCGGTTGACGCAAGTGATCCGCAAGTTCAGCGCCTGATGGTGCTCGGCCTGGTGGAGGGTGCCGAAATCGAACACGCGAGCAGTGCACTGGGTGGCGACCCGATGGAATTCCGCCTGTTTGGCTGTGGCATTTCGCTGCGCCAGGAACAGGCCCGCAGCTTCACCATCGCACCTTGCGAGTCTGGTGGCTAACGCAACCGAAATACGCATTCCTGTAACAGACATACCCGTAAGCCGGCAGCCCGATGTCAGCATTGCGGTGGTCGGTAGTCCCAATTCAGGCAAGAGCACGCTGTTTAATCGGCTGACCGGTCTGCGGCAGCGTATCGGCAACTACCCGGGCGTAACAGTCGAACGCCATATTGGAACCCTGAAAACCGATGGGCGCACGATCGAGCTGGTCGACTTGCCTGGCACGCACGGCCTCAGCGCACATTCATACGAAGAACAAATCGCGATTGATGTCATATTCGGTCGCATGCAAGGAACCCAGCCGCCCGATGCCTTACTGGCTGTTGTTGACGCGACGAATCTCTATCAAGGCCTTTACCTCGTGCAACAACTGCTCGAGTTGGAGCGACCGGTCGTTGTTGCGCTGACAATGCTGGATGCTGCCGAGGCACGGGGGCTGAATATTGACGTCGAGGCACTTTCGGCACGACTGGGTGGTGTCAAGATCTGTCCGGTCGTTGCCATTACCGGCAAGGGCATCAACGAGTTGCGCAATGCCCTGGTTGGACTCGCGGATCAGCCGCCGCCTCAGCCGACGGCCGCATGGCCAGAACTTACGGCGGCGGCCCGGGAACTGGCGAAGTCAGCCATCGTGCCATTACGACTGGCCGAGATCGGACGATTACTGATCGACGGCGCCACTGGCGTGAATCAGAATGTGCTCGATTGTCTTGGCCCTCATGCGGCCGCCAATGTCGATCACTATCGCGAGAAGTTATTCGGTTTCGACCCACCGGTCGCACGCGAGGCACGCGTCCGCTACGGCTGGGTGCGCGACATTCTGCGCGAGGTGCAGCACAACGTGCCGCCTTTTTATTCATGGCGAACGCGTCTCGGGGCATGGCTCAACAGACCCATTCCCGGGACGATCGGCTTGTTCCTTGTCATGGCCATCGTCTTTCAGGCGGTCTTCGCCTGGGCGACACCCATCATGGACCTGATCGATGACTCGACTGCAATGATCGGCTCGGCTGTTGCCTCGCGTCTAGGCGACGGCTGGTTCGCGAGCCTGATCGGCGACGGCGTCATCGCCGGCGTTGGCAGTGTTCTGATCTTCCTGCCGCAGATCATGATCCTGTTCGTGTTCGTCATCCTGCTCGAGGACTCCGGGTACCTCGCCCGCGCCGCGTACCTGATGGATCGCGCGATGCGGGCGGTGGGCCTGTCCGGCCAGTCGATCATCCCGATGATCTCGAGTTTCGCCTGCGCGGTGCCGGGCATTATGGCGACGCGTGTGATACCGAACCGCCGAGATCGGATTGCCACGATTCTGGCCGCCCCGTTCATGACGTGCTCGGCACGACTGCCCATCTATGCGTTGCTGATCGCCGCATTCGTGCCGCGACAGGATGTTGGCGTTCTGAATCTCCAGGGTCTCGTGCTGTTCGGACTGTACATGTTCGGCATCGTCGCCGGCGTTTTAACAGCGCTACTCATTCGGAAGACGGCATTGCGCGGTCCCAAGCCGCCTTTTGCATTGATGCTGCCCGAATTCCGACGGCCGAATATTCAAACGGTATTGATTCAACTTTGGGGGCGCGCGCGTGTATTTCTGTATCGGGCAGGTACAGTTATTTTTGCAGTTGCGGTCGTCGTATGGGCGCTCGCGTACTATCCGCGAGCAACAGATATTGATCCCGCACTGACCGAGAATCAGGCAGCCGCCGCGCAACTCGAACAGAGCTGGCTGGGCCGGGCCGGCAAATTTGTCGAGCCGGCATTCGAACCACTCGGCTGGGACTGGCGGGTTTCATCGGCCGTCATTGCGGGCTTTCCGGCACGTGAAGTTGTCGTCGCGGTGCTCGGTACGGTGTATGCAGTCGGTGACGATGCCGATGAAGTGACGTTGTCGCAGCGCCTCAAAGCGGCAACCTGGCCCGATGGGCGATCGGTGTTTACCTTACCAATGGTGTTCGGGTTGCTGATCTTCTACGCCTGCTGCCTGCAATGCGCCGCGACACTCGCAGTAATAAGACGCGAGACGAATACGTGGCGATGGCCCGTGTTCGCCTGGGTATACATGACCTCTATCGGCTACATCGGTGCTTTGTTGGCCTACCAGCTGTTATAGCTTATAGCAGTGACAGAGACAGGCGCCGCAATCTACAAGCCGGCCAGACGTCCGACTGCCTCCGTCAGTGTTGCGTCGTCCTTCGCGAAGCAAAAGCGCAAGCGGGTGCCGGTAAACGGCCGTTTACAGAACACAGAGATCGGGATCGACGCTACGCCGATTTCGCGCGTCCATTGTATGGCGAGATCGACGTCGCGCTCGTCACTGACCGTCGCGTAATTCACGATCTGAAAAAAAGTGCTGCGGGACGGCTCGAAGCTGAGTCGGGTATCCGCCAGCAATGAGCAGAAAAGATCGCGCTTTTGTTGATAAAAAGCCGACAAAGTTTCGTAAAAAGCAGGCTCGCTTTGCAAGTAATCAGCCAGTCCGTGTTGCATCGGTGTACTCACGGCAAAGGTCGTAAACTGGTGCACCTTGCGAAATTCTCTTGTCAGTTTCGCCGGCGCGAGGCAGTAGCCAATTTTCCATCCGGTGGCATGAAACGTCTTGCCAAAGGAACAGATGACGATGCTGCGGGACCACAGTTCATCGTGAGCGGCCAGACTCAGATGGCGTTTGCCATCAAACACAATATGTTCGTATACCTCGTCCGATAGCAGGTAAGCCGGCGTATCGCGAACGACATCAGCCAATCGATCGAGGTCGGCTGCCGATAAGATGGCACCGGTTGGATTGTGTGGAAAATTCAGGATCACGAGCCGGGTCCTTGCATTGATCGCGTCCTCGAAGCGCTGCCAATCGATGCAAAAGTCGCTGTCGTTATCCGCAATGGTTAGCGGCACATGCTGCGTAATTCCGCCGGCCAGCGTAACCGCTGGTTCGTAGGAGTCGTACGCCGGGTCGAACACGATGACCTCATCACCTGGCCGAACCAGCGCCTGTATGGCGCTGAAAAGGCCTTCGGTCGCGCCCGTACATACCGTGACTTCGTCATCTGAATGCACGGCACGGCCTTGCAGCCGCGCCGTCTTTTCGGCGATCGCTTCACGCAGTTGCACAATACCGGACATCGGCGCGTACTGATTACCGCCGTGCCTGAGGTGCCAGGCGATTCTGTCAGTGAGCGCCGCTGGCGGATCAAAGCTGGGAAATCCCTGCGACAGATTGATGGCGCCAGTGTCGGTTGCCAGCTGGCTCATGACCGTGAATATGGTCGTGCCAACATCAGGTAACTTGCTTGATACCTCCATGCGCCTCCTGTTCTTCAAGCAGCCGGCTAGAGTTCCGTGGCCTCTGTAGCATAAGTGTTGAACTGTTTCATGAGCGCTACCTAGTCTGCAGTGTGGCAATAAAGATCTTCAGCAACGAGCAATTCGCCCGCATAAGCCTTTCGAACGAGCGCCAGATTCTGCTCGAAATTGCTCAGGCTTCTGGCCATGAAGTGGCTGAGTAACAGGCTCTCGGCATCCGCCGCCGCAGCGACCGCTGCGATCCTGCTGGGTACCGCGTGCAGTTGTCTTGCGCCTTCTCCGGCGTTCTCCGGGATCGGCATGTGCATGATCAACACTGTAGCCCCGTTTGCGAAATCGGCGAAGCGATCATCGCTGGCGTTTTGATCGCTCGAAAACACGAACGACTTGCCGCGAACCTCAACTCGAAAAGCGAGTGCCGGAACGATGCCGTGCGGCACATGCATTGCGTAGATCGCGATATCGTCCGAAGTTTTTGCCAACAGGTTTTCATCCGACGCGGCTTGCGCCGCGATTTCGATCGAATCGATTCGGGCCAGACCACCCGACCCGTCGAGGTAACCGGACAGGTACGCATATGCACCATCGCTGCTATCGAGCATGCTCGACAGATACTTGTCCAATCCCGGAAAACGCTGACCGCCGCCTGGACCGGCAACGGTAAGCGGCCGGTCGCGACCGGAGAATACTCCGGATTTCAGCAGCGCCGGGAAGTCAGCCGAATGATCCGTATGAAAATGGCTGAGGCCGATAAAATCGAGATCGGAAAAAGCGGCTTGCGACTCGCCGAAGCGCAGAAAACTGCCGCCGCCGGCGTCAATCAACACGCGGGACTTGCCATCGACCCACAGCAAGTAGGCCGTGGAAGCGCGGCCGTCATCGGCAATTGGCCCGCCGGACCCCAATACCTGCAAGGCAACGCCTTCGCCGGGAGGGCATGTTTGTGTTTGTTCGGCGCAGGCCTGTGTCATAAGTAGCGCAGTACACAGGAAGGCCAGGATTGAAATGTGAACCTGCATGGCTGGATCACCGCGATGATGAAAGTCGGTTCATTATACAGGGCGTGTGAGCCAGCGTTCCGGGTGGCATACTGCGGGCGTGAGCGACTCAATACTCGTCATTGCCTGCGGTGCGCTAGCGCATGAAATCGATGCGCTAAAGCAATCGAGCGGGTGGGACCATATGCACCTGAAGTGCATGGACGCCTGGCTGCACAATCAGCCGGAACTGATTCCCGACAGGCTGCGCAAGAAGATCAGGAAATTTAAAGGGAAATATGACCGGATATTCGTGGCTTACGCGGATTGTGGCACCGGCGGTGGAATCGACCGGGTCCTTGAAGAGGAGGGCGTCGAGCGCTTGCCGGGTGCGCACTGTTACGAATTTTTCGCTGGTCCGCAGCGATTCGCCGCATTGGCGACGGCTGAGCCCGGCACGTTTTACCTCACTGATTTTCTGGCGAAGCATTTCGAGCGTTTCGTCATCAAACCGTTGAAACTCGACAAGCATCCGCATTTACGCGACGCTTATTTTGGCAATTATCGTCGTCTCGTTTACCTGTCACAGAGCGAAGATGCGAGTTTGCTTGCCGCCGCACAAAATGCCGCGAAACGGCTGGCGTTGGATTTCGAACATGTTCATTGCGGGTTCGGCGGGCTCGAGTCGGGACTGCATGATTTCGTTCTAGAGAAAAACTGATGGTGAAACTTATTCTGATATCTTGGCGCGATATTCCGGCGCAGGTCATCGTGCAGCGTGGCCGGACTCGCGAAAAAGCCGTGTTGAGCCAGCGGTTTCACGAAGCCATCGATCGTGCCGCGATGCGCGCCGGCAAGGGTAGCAGCGATGCATACATGTCAGAGTGGCGGCGCGATGCATCGACCCTGGAGTCCAGCGACGAACTGCGCCAGATTGCGGAACGGGAAGTGGCTCGTCTGGAGGCAAAGTATTCTGACGAACGCCTGTTGGAATTGATCCGCGCGCACGGATCAGCAAGTGTCGAATGAACGATTGATAATGTCGTATACCCCTCGAACGCCAAATTGGAGAAGACACGGATGACAGAAACACTACTGAGTTCGGCAAGCAGGGAAGTTCGCATCGGTTTCGATCGACCGTTCGTGATCATCGGCGAGCGTATTAACCCCACAGGGCGCAAGATTCTCGCGGAAGAAATGAAAAACGGCGATTACAGCCGTGTCGAGGCGGATGCGATTGCGCAGGTTGAAGCGGGTGCCCACATGCTCGACGTCAATGCCGGCATTCCGCTGGCTGATGAGCCGGCGATACTGGCAGAAGCTATCAAGCTCGTGCAGTCGGTGACGGATGTACCCCTGTCGATCGATTCGTCGATCGTCGCCGCGCTGGAGTCGGGACTGTCGGTCTATCAGGGCAAGGCACTGGTTAATTCGGTCACGGGTGAGGAAGAACGCCTGGAGGTGGTGCTGCCTTTGGTCGCCAAACATGGCGCCGCCGTCGTCGCCATCTCCAACGATGAAACCGGCATCTCCGAAGATCCGGATGTGCGCTTCGAAGTGGCGAAGAAGATCGTCGAGCGAGCTGCCGACCACGGCATACCGCGCGAGGACGTGGTCGTTGATCCGCTCGTTATGCCGATCGGCGCGATCAACTCCGCCGGCAAACAAGTCATGCGCATCGTCCGCCGCCTGCGTGAGGAGCTCAAGGTCAACACAACCTGCGGTGCGTCCAATGTCAGTTTCGGCCTGCCTAATCGGAATGGCATCAACAGCGCCTTCCTGACGATGGCAATCTCCGCCGGCATGACGTCAGCCATAACGAGTCCGCTGCACGCCGAAGTCATGCAGGCGGTGCTGGGAGCGGACGTGTTGATGGGCAATGATCCCGACTGCCGCAACTGGATTCGCAAGTATCGCGACCCCGGTGCTGCTGGTGAGGCGCGTGGTCGAGGTGGGCGCCGCCGCCGTCGCCGGGCGACACGTGAGCAATAAGAAGGCGAAAGTCGTCTTCGCGCCATCGGGGCGACGAGGCAGCTTTGCGTTCGGCACGCCGGTGCTGGATGCAGCGCGCAGCCTCGGTGTCGACGTGGATTCGGTCTGTGGTGGTCGCGGCCTGTGTGGTCGCTGCCAGGTCAACTGCGCCGAGGGCGAATTTCCGAAACACGCGCTGCTGTCGCGAGCCGAACATCTGTCACCGATCGGTGAAGTAGAATCCCGCTTCAGCGAGCGTCGCAAGCACAGGCCGCTCGCGGATGGCAGAAGGCTCAGCTGCCAGGCACGTATCCAGGGCGACCTCGTCATTGACGTGCCGCCGGAAAGCCAGATGCATCGGCAGGTGGTGCGCAAGCACGCCGAACATCGTGACATCACGCTGGATACCGGCGTGCATCTTCACTATGTGGAAGTGCCCGAGGCAAGCCTGCATGAGCCGGGCGGCGACCTGCAGCGGCTGCTCTCAGCACTCGAGTCGGCCTGGGACTTGCGGCAACTCGAGGTTGATTCGGCAATGCTCCCCGATATTCAGGGAGCTTTGCGAAGCGGCAAATGGTGCGTCACTGTGGCGGTGCACGATCAATCGTGTATCACCGCTGTCTGGCCAGGTTTCAAACGCGACGGGTACGGTCTCGCTATCGATATCGGCTCTACCACGATTGCTGCGCATCTGTGCAACCTGACCAGCGGTGATGTCGTCGCGACCGGCGGCATCATGAATCCACAAATTCGTTTCGGCGAAGATCTGATGAGCCGCGTGTCTTACGTGATGATGCATCCTGATGGCGCGCATGAACTCACAGACGTGGTCCGCAACGGCGTCAATGAATTGATTCAGGACGTTGCGCGAGAGGCCGAGGTTGAAACGGGCGACATTGTCGAAATTACGGTCGCCGGCAACCCGATCATGCACCACCTGTTCCTGGGCATTAGCCCTGTCGAACTGGGCAGCGCGCCATTTGCCCTGGCGACAGATGCCGCGCTGAACCTGACTGCGCGGGAGCTGAACCTCGGCATCAATAAAGGCGCCAGAGTGTACGTCCTGCCCTGTATCGCCGGCCACGTCGGTGCGGATGCGGCAGCGATGATACTGGCTGAAGAGCCACACTTGCTTGACGAGGTTTCACTCGTCGTTGACGTTGGCACCAACGCTGAAATCGTGCTCGGCAACCGCAAGCAACTCTGGGCTTGTTCGAGCCCGACCGGTCCGGCCTTTGAAGGGGCACAGATCAGTTGCGGCCAACGCGCCGCGCCCGGCGCGATCGAACGCGTGCGCATCGATCCGGCGACGCTCGAGGTGCGATTCAGTGTCATTGGATCCGAGCTGTGGTCCGACGACCCGGGATTCGAAGCATCCATTGAGGCATTCGGCGTTACCGGTATTTGTGGCTCGGGCATTATCGAGGCCGTCGCCGAAATGTACCTGAGTGGCGTCCTCAGCGAAGATGGTGTCGTTGACGGTTCCATGGCTGAACGCAGTGCGCGATTGATTGCCGATGGCCGCACGTTTTCTTTTCTGCTGCACGAGGGCCAGCAGCGCATCACGGTCACGCAAAATGACGTCCGACAAATTCAGCTTGCGAAAGCGGCGCTCTATGCGGGCGTCAAGTTATTGTTCGACCGCGCAGGCATCGCTGCGGTCGATCGCATACGGTTGGCCGGTGCATTCGGCAGCCATATCGACCCCCGGTACGCGATGATTCTGGGCCTGATACCAGACTGTGATCTTGGCAAAGTCGAGTCCGCGGGTAATGCTGCAGGAACCGGTGCACGTATCGCGCTGCTTAACGTTGCGGCACGACGGGAAATCGAGACCGTGGTGCGGGGCATTGAAAAAATCGAGACAGCGGTAGAGCCGAAGTTTCAGGAATACTTTGTCGATGCCATGGCGATACCCAATAAGCGCGACGGGTTTCCGCTGCTGTTCGCCGAGGTCCAAAAGCCGGCACCCGGATTGAACGCCGGTCGCAGCGAGTCGGGACGCCGGCGTCGGCGTCGCCAGCAGGCCACCTGATTCCTCAGTGTGTGCGGCGGCGGCCTGGCCGACCACGTCGGCCAGGCTTGCGTTTCGGCGCTGGCGGTTGCGGATTCGGCGGCAGTTCCGGCAGCTCGGCCTGTTGTCGCAAGCCGTCGACCACAAGATGTCGCAGTGCCCTGTCAACGGCAGGATCGGTGGCGATCGGTGTGTAATTGGCCAGCCGCTCCTCGACCTGCTGGCAGGCGCGATCGGACAGACTCAAAGAGCCGGTCTCTTCCCAGGTCTCGCGGTTGGCGCGATCGATCACCGGGTCCGTTTGATACAGTTCCTGCGGCCAGTGCTGCAGTGTGTGCGGCGCCGTGATCAGATGATCCTCACGGAGCAGCTGTGCCACGAGATCGTCAGTGGGCAGGTCATCGAGCGGTCGCAATTCCTTAACGAAATGCAGGCACTGACCACAAACCTCGTTGTCGAAAACGAGCTTCGGCAGGCTGAACGTAAGCACGAAATCGAGCATGCCGGGGCCGGATACCGAATTGACTCCGGCAAGCGCCGCCAATAACGCGCTGCTGAACGTCTCACCGCCTCCCTGTGCATCGAGGAATTTGCCGTCGCTCAGCGCCATATAGGCTTGCGTCGGCAAATCGAGCGACTTGGCAACGGCGACATAGGCAACGTTCAGGTGCTGCGCTTCGATCGCCGCCATCGGCGAACTCGCCGCCTTCATATGAAATGTCGCCGGCGCTCCGCCGAATATCACAGGCGTCCCCGGCCGTATTATCTGAGCCATTGTAAGACCGGTCAGGACATCGACGCAGTGGAATACCAGTGCACCAACCAGCGTGACCGGCGCGATCAGTCCCATCAGCGTAACCGGAACGATTTCTATCGGAATACCGGCCTCGACGCAGTCGAGCATGTTCTGACAGGAATCTTCGCCGTAACGAAAGTTGCCGGTCGCTGTAATCGTAAAAATCGACATCGGCTTTTCGATCAATTCCGCACGGTCGCTGCGAAACAGCTGTTGCATCTCGACCATTCGCGGCACGCCATGTTCCGAGAATGCGCCCGTGACGACCGGTTTTTTCGACGTGGTCAGCGTCATGTACAGCCGCCACGCATCGGAGACCTGCGACTCGATGTCTTCGTTGGTTGAGAATGCGGTCGCCAGATAAGCGATGTGTTCGAGGCCGTCGCAGAGTCGTGCATATTCGATGAAATCCGTCGAATTGGACAGCCGCGTCTCGCCCGTGCGGTGATCCTGTATCTTCAGGCCGCTCGATCCGGGCACGTAGTGAACGTTGTAACCGCCAATCTCGGCATGCGCTTCGCCATCGCGATTGTAAAGTGTGAAGGATTTCGGCGTGCTCGCAATTGCGGCATCGACGACATCCGCGGGAAACAAGATGCGCTTGCCGCTGGCATCGGTCTTGAGGCCATGGTCGAGCATCCGTTGGCGCATGTTTTCGCCGCGAATTTCCATGCCGGTTTCGGCCATGATGCGCTTGGCCTCACCAAGTACTTTGCTGATGAGATCCTCTGAAAGGACGTTTAAAGTCGGTCGCATAGTCGCTACTCGGGTTTTGATCAGGCCTGGGGCAGCAGGGCTTGCTTGCGCTTCGCAACATAGTCTATGAGCGCATCGTCTATCGCAACATCGAGAGGTGGTTGTTCGTACTCATTGAGCAACTGTTTCCAGATGGCGTTCGCACGAACGCTGATATCGAGGCTGCCGGATTCCTGCCATGACTCGTAATTCTGCCGGTTCGATAATATCGGCGTGTAGAATGCCGACTCGTAGCGCTCGAGCGTGTGGCTGGTGCCGAAGTGATGTCCACCGGGCCCGACCTCGGCAATGGCGTCCACAGCGAGTTCGTCGTCGCCGACGTCTATCGGCCGCAGGTACTCCGCCATCATCTGCAACATCTCCGCGTCGATGATCAGTTTCTCGAACGAAGCGGTGAGCCCGCCCTCGAGCCACCCGGCCGCATGATTGACCAGGTTCGCATGACCCATCACCGAACCCCAAAGTGACATCTGACTTTCAAAGGCTGCCTGCGCGTCAACGCAGTTCGAGACAGTTGTATTGCTGGAGCGGAACGGCAGCCCGAGTCGCCGGGCAATCTGGCCGCTTGCTTGCGCGGCTTTGGTGTACTCGGGCGTGCCAAGCGCAGGGGCGCCGCTCTGCATATCCACGTTCGACGCGAAGCTGCCGTACATGATCGGCGCGCCGGGATGGACCACCTGCGCAAGCGTCGCGACGGCGAGAACCTCTGCGGTCTGTTGCATTAGCGTACCTGCCAGCGTGACCGGGCTCATTGAACCGGCAAGCGTGAATGGCGTGATGCAACACACCTGGCCGGCACCGGCCAACTCGATGACCGCCTCGGTCATCGGAACATCCAGTTGCATCGGCGAATTTGTGTTGATGATGGCGAGCAGGGCCGGCCGCTTACTTAATTCGCTACGGTCGACACCGAGGGCGATGCAGGCCATCTCGATCGAATCGACGGTTCGTTCCCGACCGAGCGCATAAGACTGGCAATTCTTGTCGAGCAGACGAATTTGCGCGAGGTACAAATCGAGGTGGCGAGTTTCGGCCGGCAGGTCCATGGCCTCGAACGCGCCGCCACCTTCCTGGTGGATGATGTTGAGGCTCTGAACGATCCGCAGGTAGTCGCACATTTCGTCGTAACTGCCGGGACGGCGACCCTTATCGAGATCACTGCAGAAGGCCGGGCCGCCTACCGACCCGAAGATAATGTTGTGTGCGCCGACTTTGAGGTCGTGCTCCGGATTTCGGGCTCGCAACCCGAACTCTGCGGGCGCCAACGCAAGCTTCTCTTTGATAAGAGCCGGATCAAATCGCACGATCTTCTCCGCTTCGTCGACATCGGCGCCGGCTTTGCGCAGCATGTCGCGGCTGCGCGGTTCCAGGAATCGCATGCCCTGTGAGGCAAGCACGTCCATTGAGGTCTGCAGGATGGTCTCGATCTGATCGGCGCTCAGAATCTCGACCGGGGCATAGGGGTTGGTAACACGTCGCCATGGCAGCTGGCGGATTGCATTCGCGATGCGCTTCTTGCGATGGCTACGTCGCGCCATGCAAGGACTCCAGGAATTCGTGCCGCCATTCTTCGCTGCGCGCGACCTCGTTGAAGCAGTAGATATGGTGGCCCGCGATGTTATAGAGCGGGTCGGCGATAAAGGGTGCCAGGCCCGCCAGTAACTCGTCCGGCCGGTATGATTTTGACATCATGAGCCGGGCCGCAATTTTGCTGTTGCTTCGAAGATAGCGCAGCGAGTTGCCAACGCCGATGCGTAACGATGTCTTGAGCAAGGTGCTGCGATCCGATACACCCGGCAAGCCGATCCAGGCGGGTAATGTGACGCCGGCACTTCGCATCTCTCGCAGCCAATCGCCGATCAGATGCGCGTCAAAGCACATCTGCGTAACCATGTAATTCGAAAAACTCTGTTTTCTTAGAAGATGCTCCAGCATCACCTCGTTATCGACCGATGGGTGGCCTTCGGGATGCGCTGCGACTCCGATTTCGGTAAATTTGTGATCAGACTCCGAGATGGCCTGCAACAGGTCGAGCGCACACGTGTACTGGCCGACCGGTTTCTCCGCATCGCCGCCCGGTACGAAGATGCTGATGATCGGCAAATCATCAAGGTGCCTCAGTATTTCCTTCAGATGTGCCTCGTCTCTGACCATCTTTGCGGCAATGTGCGGCACCACTTTGAAACCCCGATTCGCCAGCCTCTCCGACATATCCAGCGTTACATCGACGCCCTTCGATGGTGAGCACGTGACGGCGACATACGAACCCGGCTCGAGCACATCGAGCTTCGCTTCGATGGTGGGTGTCGGGAATATCTCCATATAGGCCTCGTGCACGGTGTGCGCGAGGATCTCCTGCTCGGTCATCGACAGCATCAGGACGCTCGCTGCTCCGCGATCAGCTGTTTGGCGACCTGTACGGCAGTTGCAGCGTCCCGACAGTAGGCATCGGCTCCGACTGCCTTACGAAATTCCTCGTTCAGCGGTGCGCCGCCCACCATCACGATGTAGTCGTCCCGCAGTCCCTGTTCCTTCAGCGCGTCAATAACGACTTTCATGTATGGCATCGTCGTGGTCAGCAGTGCCGACATGCCCAATATGTTCGGACGATGCTCCTTCAGGGCTGCGATATACGTGTCGGCATCCGTATTGATCCCCAGATCGACCACTTCAAAGCCGGCGCCTTCCATCATCATGCCGACGAGGTTCTTACCAATGTCGTGAATGTCGCCTTTCACGGTTCCTATGACGAGCTTGCCAACAGGCTCGGCGCCCGTTTCTGAAAGTATCGGCTTCAGAATCGCCATGCCGGCTTTCATCGCATTCGCGGCCAGCAGCACTTCAGGTACGAACAGGATACCGTCGCGGAAATCCTCCCCCACGATATTCATACCGGCGACCAATGCTTCGTCCAGCACCTTCTTGGCATCCCAGCCGCGATCGAGCAGTATTTGCGTACCCTCGGCGATCTCGTCGGCGAGGCCGTCGTAGAGATCGTCGTGCATTTGCTCGGTTAGTTCATCATCGGTAAGTTCGGAGAGAACGATATCGTCGTTCTGAGTATCATCCTGCGACATAGACAAGTTCCATGGTTGGTTGAAAGCTATTACCAGCGCCCGCTGCCTGGTTGCATATGCTCTGGCGGAATTTTAATTTTGAATCGATCACGGATTTTATTGTCAACAGCCGGATCAATGTAAGTCGGATAATGCGTCGACAGGATCTCGTTGACCCGCATGGCCGCCTGCTCGCGAATGTCGAGTGAACCGGCTTCTTCCCACACATTCGGTGTCAGACGATCAGCCAGTTTCGGGTAATCGTATTCGCTGCGCATCAGGCTTAGCGTCTGCTTCTGCCTCAGGAAGTGTCCCTCGCCACGCACAGCATTTTCGATCTCGGCATATGAAAGGGTTTCTTCGTTCACCTCGATGCCGCGTACAGTTCGAAGCACGGTTCCCAGCATGTCGTTGTCGATGACGAGCGACTCGAACGACAAACCCATCAGGCTACCCATCATGCCCGCAGATTCCGAGATATTATTGCAACCGGCAAGCGCCGCGAGCGCGACGGCGATCGCTTTTTCATAGCCGGCCTGATTGTCCGGTAACTTGGAATCGGTCATGCCGGCACCCACGGAACTCACGAGACCATAATGATTGGTCATCTGCGCCGCGGCCGCGCTGACCAGCGCTTCCTCGCCGCCGCCGCCGGTGAAACTGCCGGTGCGCAGATCCGAAACAAACGGCCAGGGCCCCACGATAACCGGGTATCCGGGTGCGACGAAGTTGATCATCAGGAGACTTGCAATCGCTTCGGCCATCACCTGCACGACGGCTCCGGCCAGCGCAGCCGGAGCTGTCGCGCCGGCTTGCGGAGCCACAACGATCCAGACCGGAGCGCCGAACTTGACCGACTCGACACACACCTCGGAATTGTCCGCACCGTAGCGCAGCGGCGAGATAACCGGGCAACCGCCACCATGACAGAACGGCCGCTCATGAAATTTGTCTTTGCCTCCCGCTATCATGTACAGCATTTCGAGCGTCGGCTCGACGTTCTTCGCATCGCCGAATGTCAGCGCCGTGTGTTTTGCCGTGCCGGCGGCACTCACGTACGCCGTGTTGATATCGCAGGCCAGACGGCCTTGCATGTCGGTTGCAACCATCAGTCGGGAAAACGCGTGGATGTTGTCGAGCCTGTCGACCAGCCGGGCAGCATCGTAAACGTCCATGAGCGTGGAAGGGCGGTAGGTAGAAGCACCCATATCGAGTATGGTCACAGCTTCCCCACCGCCGTAGGTGTGGACACGCTGGTCGCGAAGATCCAGATCAAAGCGCGGATCCTGCCCATAGAATGTAAGTTCTTTCGCGGCATCGGCGATCATGTCCTCGACCAGCGCCCGCGGAAAACACAGCCGGCCGTGATCGTCTATCGTGCAGCCTTTCCGTAACGCCTGTTCCTGCACGATTGGAATGGGGTCGGCCATGCCGATGTTCTCGAGGACATCGAGAATCGTGTGATGAATGTTCTGAATTTCAGCCTCCGTCAGAGGCTTGAACCTGCCGCCCGTCAGCCCGGGCGCAACCGCCGACTGCTCCGGCGGCTTCTCCAGGCGCGCCTTTCTTCCCCGCCGCATGAGTGATCTCCTGAGTTGGCCGTCGAGTATATCGACAATATCGATAGCACCCTACAGATCCCGGATTTTGTACCCGATTCAGTTATACTTCGAATGCAGAAAAAAGTTAAATAATGTTCATTGATAGGTGAAAATACTTAGTTAATTCAATCATATAAAACCCATAAAAGATTGCATTCGAAGTACATTCTGATTAGTATCAACTCAACTTGGAGCTTTGCTGACAGGCGCTGACGCCACACGCGGGGTCGAATATAAGTGTTTGATTCAATGTCCAATATTCAGTTCGGGTCCGTCTCGGCGGCGGACCGCTCTGAACTCGCCGACGAACAGGCGCAGGCGATCGTCGACCTGCTGTGTAACAGCTCGATCGAGCTCAGTACCAACGGCGAAGCCGCGATTCGCGAAGGAGCGGCGATTCTGCCGTCTGGCATGTCTGTCTATGTCCCCAAGATGCCGCGGCAGACGCTGACGGATAAGCTCGTGCAAATTGCGCTGCTACGTCAATACGGGCTGAAGCCAATTCCACACGTCGTTGCCCGGCAACTTACCTCGGCGCAGCAGCTGCGTGAGTTCTTGCAGCTGGCCACGAACTCCTACGGCGTCAGCCGAGTGCTGGTTATCGGTGGCGACGACGCGGCTTCGGCGGGACCGTTTGCGGATGCTGCAGCAGTGATCGCAAGTGGCATCCTGGTCGAAGCCGGAATTCGTGAGGTCGACGTCGCGGGTTATCCTGACGGCCACCCGCAGATTCCCTCCGGAGTTCTGTGCGCCGACCTGGAAGCCAAGGTATCGCTGGCCGCGGATCAGGGTCTCGGCCTCAATGTCGTCACGCAGTTTTCCTTTTCACCCGAACGGGTTGCAGAGTACTGCCGCGATCTCGCCGATATTGCACCGGCAGTGCCGGTTTTTGCCGGACTGGCAGGGCCGACCAGCCCAACACAGCTGTTACGCTTTGCAAAGATCTGCGGCGTCGGCACATCTTTGCGGGCCGCCAACAAACTTGGCCTGGACGCACTGAAGCTCGCGACGCATTCCAGTCCCGACAAGCAATTTGAGATTCTTGCGCGCCGGACTGCGGCGCAAGGGTCAGGCAATCTGACCGGAGTGCATTTGTTCAGCTTTGGCGGATTCGTGACGTCAGCCGGCTGGCTTGATGACAAGGCGCGTCGCGCGGGCCTCGGTTCATAAGCCCAGCAAGCGTTCGTAATCTTCGTCCGTCACGGTACTGTACCCTGGCGTCGGAAAGGCCTGAAAACCACGACCGCCATCGATGTAGATCGACTGGCCAAAAATAAAATCAGAGTCTTCACTGGCAAGGAAGACCGCGAGGCGTCCGCATTCCTTTACGCTGCCGATGCGGCCTTGCGGCGTACGGGAGATTATCGTGTCCATTAGCTTCTTGTCGGAAGCAACCCTGCGCATGAGGTCCGTATCGATCGGGCCTGGTGCCATTGCGTTCACCTTGATGTTGTAAGGGGCAAGCGCGACCGCCTGTACTTTAGTCAACTGTTGGATGCCTCCTTTGGACGTTGTGTAAACAGCCTGAGAATCCAGCGCGAGATGAGCGTTGACGGAGGACATGTTGATGATTACCCCACCGTCACCCTGAGCGACCATTTGCTGCGCGGCTCTTTGTCCACCAAAAAACATGCCTCTGAGGTTCACGGCCATAATGCGGTCGTATTGTTCAGGCGAGATGTCGAGATAATGGGTTTTGTTGGCATCGTTGATGCCGGCGCTCGCGACATAGATGTCGAGTCGACCGAAGCGTTCAACGGTCTTTGCGACGATATTGTCCAGATCGGTCAGACTGGCAACATCGCACTTGACGAACATGCCATCGCCGCCGGCAGCCTCGATTGCCGCAACTGCTGCCTTGCCATTTGCATCGGTGCTGCCGCCAACAACGACTTTTGCGCCGTCGCGAATGAATTCCAGCGCGATTCCAAGGCCGATTCCCTTTGTGCCGCCGGCGATTATTGCGACTTTGTCTTTTAACTTCATCATGGGACCTCACCATAAGCGTTACGGAATGCCGCAACTGCGTTGTCACCGGCATCGCGCAACGCCGCGCCATCCTGCATCACGATGAGCCACTGATAACCTCTGTCGAAACAGGCTTTCGCTTTATCCGCAGTCGTCGCCACAGTGCCCAGGAACTTGTCCGAGGCCAGGACCTTGTTCTCGATGATCGCGATTTGTTCCAGTGCCTCAGGATGCGCCGGATTGCCAAGGTGTCCCATGCTGCTGGCGAGATCCATTGGGCCAATGAAGATGCCATCAAGCCCTGCAACGCTCAGAATCTCATCGAGATGATCGACGGCCTCAGCCGTTTCAACGGCGATCATCACGATAATCTCGGCGTTAGCTGAATGGAGATAACTCATGGCATTACGGGTATACCCGGCAGCGCGCGGGCTGCCGGCCACGCCGCGGACGCCTTCAGGTGGATACTTGCAGGCGGCGACTGCGGCTTCTGCTTCAGCACGCGTATTGACGTACGGAATCAGGATTCCGAGCACACCGGTATCGAGTATGCGTTTGATCGCAACCTCGTCATTCCATGGCGCACGCGCAAACGGTACGACGGCAGAACCGTTCATCGCCTGCAATTGCGACTGGAGATTCGCAAAATCGCCAGGTGCATGCTCAAGATCAACGATCAACCAGTCGAATCCTGACTGGCTCATGATCTCCGCTGCCACCGGGCTCAATGTCTGCAGAAAGCCTCCAACCGTCCTTTTGCCCTGCTGCAGTTTTTGCTTTACGAGGTTCATCTTGTACCTGGCAACGTCATGGCTAGCCGTGCTGCGCGAAGAAAGATGGCACGTTGGCGACCATGTCACGCAGTGCGGCCGGATTACGGCCGAACTCCCGCGCTGTTTCGAACAAGGTAACAACATTTTCCGGTGGGATGTCATGACCGATGTTGTGACAAGGCGCGAGTATGTAACCGCCGTTGCGACCCAGGTCGTATATGCGCCTCGCGATCTCCTGGCGCAGTTCGCTGGTGCTGGCATTCGGCAACATTTGTTGCACATCCATTGCGCCATGAAAAGACAGGCGATCGCCGAACGACTCTTTCAATGAGTAGGTGTCTTCGAGTCCGTTGACCGAAGTCTGTACCGGATTGAGAATATCGACGTTAATTTCCGTGAAATCATCGACGAGCGGCAGCACGGCGCCGTCAGTGTGCAGCATGACCTTCACGTCGGCGTGATTCTTGATGTGATCGTGCAGCTCCTTCATTCTGGGTTTAAGCATCTCCCGGAACAGTTTTGGGGAGATCAGTAACGAACTTTGTGAGCCCAGATCGTCGGTTACGTAGACGAGTTGCACGTATGGGCCGACTTCTGCCAGATAGCGGCTCCACATCTCCTTGAGCGCTTTCAGGATGCGGTCCATCAATGCTTCGGCAAATTCCTTGTCGATAACCAGGTCCATGAAGAACTGATCATAGCCGCGCATCTGCAACGAATTTTGTAATATGCCTGCTTTGATGGCATCAGCGCCGATCACGTAGTCGGTGTTTTCGTAAAGATACTTCGCCCGTTCGCGCAGACCCGTGAATTGCCCCGGGTCATTCGTATCCGGCCATTGATAGCTATCGATACTCTCGACGGTGGCCTGGCGCATCGGTGCGCCGTCTACTACGCAATGGTCCCAGTCTCCGGCGGCCTTATACGGTACGCCCCACATGTCGATGTAGCCCGGCATGTCGTCGCGTTCGGTGACCTGAACCCAGTTCGGGACGACCCAGCGGAAATCGATATCGAATCGCTGCAGCAGCGATTCGTCGGGCACGACCGTTTGTGCCATGCGGTCAAGAATCAGATTTTCATTGACCATGCTGTCGTCGCCGAGATACTCCTTCAGCTTGACGTAGGCGCGACGATGAATCGAACCGATGTGTTTCCCCATGTCGAGCAGCAGACGGTCAGGTTGCTCGTGATTCATTGCAACGTGGAAGCACTCTCTTGGCGTCATCATTGCTCTATCGCCTCATATCAATGTGTTAGAAGTTCTCGTCCATGACGACGGGTTCGACCTTTAACATCCCGCACAAGGACACCAGTTCGCGTACCCAGGTGCCGGCAACGCCGGAAATGTGGTTAGAGCCGAACTCGTCGACAAATCGATCCAGGTTAGTTTCGACCTGTACAAAAGCAGTCGGTAACTGATGTTTGCCCCGAGCCTGTACGAATAACGCTTTGTCCTCATCCGTGAGCTCGACCACCTCACCCGGAATGATGGCCATTCGATATTTCCCGGCGACACGGTACAAACGTGCCAGCGTGATTGGCCCCGGCGCCGCCGTGAAATACGTGATGGCCCCCCCACCGGGACGGACCGAGGGTCGCAGTTCGATATGCCGCAGATTTGCGTCGGCGTCATCCGCACGGCCGGCGAACCATGAGCACATGCCGCCGCAATTCGGCAGGTACAGAATCTTCTTGTCCGTATCCATGTGGCTGACATCGGCGAACAGGGTCGGGCTGCCGCCGGATACTTGCTTGAGAATTTCCATGCTGAGCGCACCATCCCCATCCGCCTCACACGACATGGAACACGGTTGCTTGTCGCCCTCGCCATCGTATGGGCCGGGCATAAGCGCTGCAGAAATGCACTGTGGCACATAGTGATCGGACAGTTCGGTCATGCATTTGACCGAAATGAAGTCGAGGCCTTTCTCCTCGTTGATATCCTTGTTGGCGAGATAACAACGGATCTGGAACTTCAGCTTTTCTTCGGTCAGTTTTTCGTCATCGAAAGCAATGGATGCAAACTTCTCTGACATCCACCTCATGGTGACATCGACGCGGTCGGCAGCGATTAGCTCTGCGCGGCGCACGATCTCGAGCTGGTCAATGTGATCGACGTCCACGCCGAACTGGGAGCGCCACTGCATTGGATCGAATGTGCCGGTATCAATGCCCAACGATCGGCCGCCGAACAGCCCCATGACCCGGCCGCGCAGTCGCGCCCTGGCTGATGCTGCACGAAAGTACGGCAACATCTTCTCCTCGAATACGGCCTCGCCGAAATCATCGCGTATCCTGATGTGGGCAATGCCAAGCTGAGACAGCGTCCCGGCCGTGCCGAACATCCCCACCATGCCATGCGTCGCTGGACTCTTACCGGTCACCGTGACCGTCGGTAACTCGAGGCTCTGGACAGCACGAACCACAATATTCGGCGTAGCCCAACAGGGCAGGTGCACAAACAGGGCCTCCGCACCCGCCGCCTGCAGTTCCTTTACCTGGCGGTCGACAATTTGCTTTGATCGCGCAACCTCCTCGAAAGCGATGACCTGCAGTGGCAGGCTGCGCAGATAGGCGACGGCTTCCTCGTGACGCGGTTCGGTGAGCGCTGCGAAGTAGCCCTCCCACATGTAGTCGCGTTCATCGCCGAAAGTCATCAACGCGACTTTCGGTTTCGCCATCAACTGGTTCGTCATCGACTTGCTCCGAGTCAGGCCGTTTGCGGGCGCGTACCGACCGGATACTGTTCCATGATTTCCGTGATCAGCCGGCTAACATGATCGACAAGACGCGTGACGATGATCTCACCTTTTTCGAGCGTTGCTTTGCTCGGATCACCGACAACACCGTTGCCACCCTCGAGCATCTCAAGTTTCTCGGGCTTGGCGAAAGTGCCTTCGAAGTGATACATCTGGCCCGGCTTCGGCATCATGCCCGGCGCGATTTTCCACTTGGGATCGATCAGTCCGGTACTCGAGCCCGGTGCCGCCTTGCTCATGTCGACGAACTGCGGATAGAGATACAGCGCCACAGAGGTTTCAGCCTCATCGGCGTGCCACATCGGGTCATCCAGGATTTCTGTGTTGTCGCGCAGGAAGTCATACCAGTGCAATGACAACACGAAGTTACCTTCGATGCCGAGCTTGTGCACAGCAACAATTGTCGAAGACACCTGACCGTGGGCAGACAAGATGATGAACTTGTTGAAACCGGCGACGGTTGCGCCGCGAATGATGTCTTCGATCAATGCAATGTGCGTTTCGAAACGAAGCGGAATTGTCCCTTCGACGCCCCAGTGATGGTAGGGGTGTGAGCCGTACATCGGGCACGGTAAAACCGTTGCGCCGGATTTCTTGGCGATCAGTTCGCTCATGCCAATCGCGTTTAGCGCGTCACTGGCGCACGGGCAATGCGGCCCATGTTGCTCGATTGCACCGAGCGGCAGGATTGCGACGTCGCAAACGTTTTTTGCATAGTCGACTACATCAGGTGCTGCCACTTCATGAAACCACACCGATGATCTTTCTTTGCCAGTCATGTTCATTCCTCCATTTGATTCGCTTGTACGCGCTACAACGCTATGCCACTTACTCAGTGAGAAATCGCAGCCAACGCCGAGTCCAGGTTCAGTTCTTTGCCGATCGCCTCCAGTTCGGCGAACAGGGCGGCCGGGAGCGGAATACCCTCGTCGCGGCGCTGTTGCTCCCTGCGATGCTCGAGCTCACCGGGCAGCAACATTTCGGCATCGGGATCACACATGGGTGACGTCTTGATCGTTTTGACGAAATCGCTCATGCGCTCTTTGAGTTGCTCTTTATCTATCAGCACCAGCGGGTTGATCACGATCATCAAGTGAGCCGTATTACTCGGCTCGTTGGGATAGCGGTACATGCTCTTCAGCTGGTGCTGGAAACTGCCGCCCGTGATTACGCCACAGAGGATATCGACCAGCAGTGACAGGCCGAAGCCCTTGTGGCCGCCCAGCGGCAGCAGGAATCCGTCAAACCCGGCTCTTGGATCCGTGGTTGGCCGGCCTTCGTTATCGGTGGCCCAGCCCAGCGGTATTTTCTCGCCGTTCCTGGCGGCCACCAGCAATTTTCCGCCGGCAACTGCGGACATGGAGATGTCGAGAACAAAAGGAAAGTCGCCGAAAGAGGGGACGGCTACTGCGATCGGGTTGTTGCCCGTGATCGCACGGCTGCCGCCGGTCATGACCATATTGGGTGCGACGTTCGACATTGCGATGCCAATCATGTCGTGCTCGAGCGCCATGTGTGCGTACAGTGACGTGGCACCGCAATGATTGCTGTTAATGACGCCCACAGCAGCGATGTTTTGTCGAGCGGCGATCTCTATCGCCCGTGCCATGGCGGCTTTGCCGGCTACGTAGCCAGAGCCGTTGTCGGCATCGAGCACCTCGAGTCCGGCTCCGGCCTGCAGTGTGCGGATCTTTGGCGTCGCGTTCATGCCGCCCGACCGAATCCGATCCAGGTATTTCGCTGTCCGTATGACGCCGTGCGAATCGATACCCCAGAGATTGGTCTGCACCATACAATCCGCAATGACCGCGGCATCCGATTCCGGGCAGCCGGCCTTTTCGAAAATCTCTGCCAAGAATCGCATCAGGGTGCTGGCTGCTACGTTGATCGGATGGTCGGACATGATTGACTCGGTGACGCGCCTGTCTCACACAGGTCCCGGCTGCGGCTGCAAGGGGTCGTGCCCGGGTAGCTTCATTCGCAGCCGGTAGATCGAGTGCGTGGCGGTGATGTACAGGTCAGTCAGGTCGTCGCCACCCCAGGTGAAGTTGGCAGCCAGCTCCGGTACGCGGATGATACCCATGCGCGCGCCGCTGTCGTCGAACACATGAATGCCGCCGGAGCCGCAGCAATACAGGTTACCTGCGCTGTCTATCTTCATTCCATCGGCAACGCCTGGCCGCGTGCCGGCTGTTTCAGCCCAGGTGCGCCCGTTCTCGAGTTCGCCGTTCCGAGTCACATCGAAGACCCGAATGTGTTGTTTGTCCGTGTCATTGACGAATAGCGCGGACTCATCGATCGAAAAACACAGTCCGTTTGGTTTAGCAAAATCATCGACCAGTAAAGTCAGTTCAGCGGTGACCGGATCAAAACGGAAGACGCCCTGGAAGCCGAGCTGCTGCGGCCGGGCTACACCGTAGCGTTGCCCCCGGCCGGAATTCGGGTCCGTAAAATAGATGCTGCCATCGCGGCGCACGACAATGTCATTGGGACTATTCAGTTCGAGGTCCTGGTAATGCGACACGAGCACTTCGTAGTCGCCGTTCAGATCGCTGCGGCTCACACGGCTGGTCGCATGTTCGCAACTCAGCAGCCGACCCTGCCGGTCCCAGGTATTGCCATTAGCCATGTGGCTGGGCTGGCGAAAATTCTCGAGGCCGCCACCTTCATGCCAGCAGTACATCGCGTTGCCCGTGATATCACTGAAGATCAGGAACTTGCTTTCCCGATGCCAGGCGGGACCCTCGACGAACTGGAATCCCGAGAGAATGCGTTCGGGTACGGAGGCGGAATCGAGGATGGTGTCAAGCCCGCTGGCAAAACCCTGGTTGGCGGCAGCGGTTGTCATGATCATCTACGTCGCCATGGTTCTCAGGCGGGAACGGCGTCAAGGCCAAGGCTTTCGCGAACGGCACGAACGGCATCCGACGCATCGAAACCGAATCCGTCAGCACCGATGGCGTCGGCAAATTCCTGCGTGATTACGGCACCACCAACAACGATTTTGACATCATCACGGTCTTTGAAGTGCTCCACTACCGGACGCATTTCATCCCTCGTTGTGCTGAGTAATGCACTGAGGCACAGCACTTTGGCGCCTTTGTTGACCGCGGCCTCAAATGTCTCGATGCGGCAATCGACCCCCAGGTCATCGACTTCGAAGCCCGATCCCTTCAACATCATGACCACGAGATTCTTGCCAATATCATGCAGGTCGCCTTTCACCGATCCAATGCAGACTCTCGCCACCGGCTCGTGGCCTGATTCCACCAGCAGCGGTTCGATGATATCGACGCCTGCCTGCATCGCGCGCGCTGACACCAACATCTCGGGAACGAACACCTCGCCTCTCGAGAACTGGTCGCCGACCTCCCGAAGCGCGGGGATCATGGTTTCATTGAGGAGTTCGCCAACATTGTCGCCGTTGTCGACAGCCTGCTGTACGAGATCGACCACGCGTTCTCGCTCGCCAAAAACGATTGCGTCATAAAGATCGTCGTTGATTGTCATTCGCAGGTCTCCCGAGATTCTCGCCGTCGGGTATCGTCTCGACTCGTGTCGATAGTGTCGCCTGATTATAGCCGGACTGACTGCGAAGTCAATCCAGGATAATTTATAAAACAACGAGTTATAGTTTCGGTTTTTACCTATACTTGGGAAACAATCTCATAGTATTGCATTCGAAGTACGTCCCGTGGACAATGCGCCAGGGGCCCGCTGCGAGGATTCGGTGGCTCAAACAGAGCGTGGCGCCGCACAGGCCGAGGCGACCCAGGAAAGTTGATGTGACGAATACGGTTATCAGTTCAGCCAACAGCGAAGTCGTGATCGGTTTCGATCGCCCGTTTGTGGTTATCGGTGAACGCATCAATCCTACCGGACGAAAACTGCTTGCCGAAGAAATGAAAAACGGCGACTACAGTCGCGTGCGGGCCGATGCATTGGCACAAATTGCAGCCGGTGCTCGCATACTCGACGTCAACGCAGGCATTGCAATGGCCGATGAACCACGCATTCTGGCTGAATGCATTCGTCTGCTGCAGTCCATTACCGATGTGCCGTTATGTATCGATTCGTCCATCGTGGCGGCCCTCGAGGCAGGCCTTGAAGCCTATGATGGTTGCGCTTTGCTCAATTCTGTCACTGGCGAGGAAGAGCGGCTGGAGCGTGTGCTGCCACTCGTCAGGAAATACGATTGTGCGGTCGTCGCAATATCCAATGACGACTCCGGGATATCCGAGGATGTCGACGTGCGCTTCAATGTTGCGAAAAAGATCGTCGAGCGCGCCGCCGATTTTGGAATTCCCGCCAGTAAGATCGTGGTCGATCCGCTCGTGATGCCGGTCGGCGCGGTAAACTCGGCAGGCCGTCAGGTCATGCAACTCGTCAAACGGCTGCGCGAGGAACTGCGGGTCAATACAACGTGCGGCGCCTCGAATCTCAGCTTCGGCTTGCCCGACCGCAATGGCCTGAATGCGGCGTTCATTTCGATGGCGATAGGCAGCGGCATGACGTCGGCGATCGCCAACCCGCTGCACGCCGAGCTGATGCGCGCGGTGCGGGGTGCCAACGTTGTCATGGGCCATGATCCCGAGTGCATGGACTGGATACGGGCAAATCGGGCGGCCACCGGGACAGACTCGAGACGAAGGCGTCGAAGAGCTTGAGGATCGAATCAAAATGACCGACCCGGTCAATCAAAAGAACAAGCGAGTCGTCCGGGCATACTGGGATGCGCTGGCAAGAGCGAAGTCGGCTGGCAGCATGGACGTCTGCAGACAGTATATGGCGGAGCAGCATTGCTGGCGGGGTTTCGATCCGCTGGGCCACCTCGATGGTCCGGAGGGCTTCGTCAAGGGATTCTGGGCGCCGTTGCTCGAATCGTTTCCCGATCTCGAACGCAAGACCTGGCTTTACTTCGGCGGTCGGTCGAACGGACGTAATGACGGCGCGAACGACGGGAAAATGTGGGTAACGGGAACGGGTGTATTGAGCGCGACCTTCTCGAAGGACTATCTTTCGATTCCCGCCACCGGCAGACAGGTCAACGTGCGCTGGGGAGAATTCTGCCGGCTCGAGGATGGCAAGCTCGCAGAGACATTCTTCCTGATAGACGTCATCGATCTGATGCAACAGGCCGGCTTCGAGGTCTTGCCGCCGGGTCGCGGCAGGGCAGGAATCTACCCGCCACCGGCCGCGAATGACGGCATATTGCTTGATCCGCAGGACGAGGCCGTTTCCGCGTACAGCCTTGATCACATCCGGCGTTTCATCTTCGATGGGCTTAACAGGTTCGATGAGTCGGATTTGAAGAGCATGGGTATGGCAGAATTCTTCCATCCCGACGTAAGCTGGTACGGCCCCGGGGGCATTGGGGCCTGTTTGAGTTTCAAGGAATTCGAAACTCTGCATCAAAAGCCCTGGTTGCATGCTTTTCCGGATCGTGCCGTACAGGATCTGGATGCCTTGTTCGCGGAAGGGCCATTCAGCGGCGGGCCGGGCTGGAGCGGTGTGCTTGCCACCCACAAGGGCGGGTACCTCGGTCACGCAGCGACCGGCAGGCGGCTGGGCATCAATGGTCTGGACTGGTGGAAGAGAGAGGGTGAAATGTACGTGGAGAACTGGGTATTCGTCGACATGATCCACCTGTTTCGGCAGCTCGATGTTGACCTGTTCGCGCGGCTCGAGGAGCTGAAGCTTTCGGTGGAGGCGACACTTTGAAAATTCAGGGTCTCGACCATTTCAACCTTCGGGCCTCGCGTAAACTGCTCGAGGCATTGCGCGATTTTTACTGTGACGTAGTCGGACTGTCGGCTGGCTACCGTCCACCGTTCAAGGAGTTCGGTTACTGGTTATACGCGGGGGAGCACGCAGTCGTGCATCTGGTCGAAGCGGATGAAGATGAGATTCCTGCAACCGACGGCGTGACGACACTTGGACACATTGCGTTTGCCTGCACGGGTCGGTCGGCTACCGAAAAGCATTTGCAGGAACTGGGCATGAACTACGCTGTCGCGCAGGTTCCCGAGTCCGGTCAGATACAGCTGTTCCTGAAAGACCCGGCCGGCAATGGCATCGAACTCAGCTTTGACGCCACCGAAGCTTGATCAAAGTGTATTGCAATCGACGACTAGTAGAATAGTATCCTGCGATGCTTCATCGAATTCAGACACCG
>Ga0224512_10000433_pt1 | contig 44655 bp, 47 predicted proteins | sample SF_May12_sed_USG_4_FD_169103 | JGI IMG/M metagenome (GOLD analysis project Ga0224512, IMG submission 169103) | Sediment microbial communities from San Francisco Bay, California, United States - SF_May12_sed_USGS_13 | ecosystem: Environmental > Aquatic > Marine > Sediment | place: USA... | reverse complement strand
TTCCGACAGCTCCAGCAGGTAGCGGATGATCGCGACGAAATCCTCTTCCGTGAGCACCGTATGGGTCTCGGGCACCTTGACCTTGAGGCGCTGGTTGATCTTGTAGCGCCCCACCCGACCCAGGTCATACCGCTTCGGATTGAAAAACAGCCGCTCGAGCGCCGCCCGGGCGGTCTCGAGGTTCGGGGCCTCGCCCGGCCGCAGCAGCGAGTAGATCTGCTCCAGGGCCTCCGCCTCAGAGGCCGTCGGGTCCTTCGCCAGCGTGTTCTTGATCAGGTTCGACTCCGCCCGGGCCGACGGGAGGAAGACGTCCACCTTGTAGGCGGCGACCTTGATCAGCTTCTTGCGCACCGCGTCGGTCAGGTCTTTGCCGGCCGCGACGAGCACTTCGCCCGTCTCCGGATCGGGCACGTCGAACGCGAGGATCTGCTTTTCCTCGAGTTCGCGCATCGTGGTCGGCCGTTCCTCGTCGCGCACGTCGATCGCGGTGTAGCGGGCGAACACCCGGGCCGTCTCGACGCCCGCCAGGCGGCAGGCATTGTACCGCTCGACCGACAGCTCCTCACCCTCGCGGGCGAGCGGCTCGCCCCCCTTGGGGTTGGGCAGGTCTTCCGCCAGGATCGCCCCGATCACTTCCCGGCGCAGGGCGCGCTCCTCGCGCTTGCGCGTGAGGTCCAGGGTCTTGGTGGCGTAGAATAGCCGCAGGATGTCGGCATTGGCGCTGTAGCCGAAGGCCCGCAGCAGGGCCGTCGCCGGGAACTTCTTCTTCTTGTCGATATGGACGTAGATCACGTCGTGGATGTCGACCGTGAACTCGACCCACGAGCCGCGGAACGGGATGATCCGCGCACTGAACAGCCGCTGCCCGTTGGGGTGCACCGTCTCTTCGAACACGACGCCAGGCGACCGGTGGAGCTGGGACACGACGACCCGCTCGGCGCCGTTGATGACGAACGTGCCGAGCGGCGTGAGGATCGGCAGTTCCCCGAGATACACTTCCTTCTCGATGATGTTCTTCGGCCGCCGCCCGCCCCCCTCGAGCTCTTCGTGCACGATCAGCCGCAGCGTCGCCTTGAGCGACGCCGAATACGTCATGTCGCGCTCGATGCACTCCTCGACCGCGTACTTCGGCTCGCCGAGGGCGAACTTCACGAACTCGAGCGAGTAGTTCCCGTTCACATCACCGATCGGGAACACCTCGTTGAAGACGCGTTCCAGGCCCAAGTCGCTGACCGTGCTAGTCTCCTGCGCGGCCAGCAAGGCCTGGAACGACTCGGTCTGAATGTCCAGGAGGTGGGGCATGGGCATCCCCGCCTCGAGCTTCGAAAACGAAATCACCGGCAGCTTGGTCATCGACTGTCCTCACGCAATGCGAACGGCCCCGGTCGCGCCCGCCGCGCAACGCGCGTGGCGGGTGCGGCATCGGGGCTCGCTTCGCGAGCAGGGTGTAACGAACGCCGTCTCTCTATGGTGCATGCCGTCCGAGCCAAAGAGCCAACCGAGGTCCGCGCCCGCCCGACTGACGGACGCGGGTGGGTCGGCTACTTCAGTTCGACGGTGGCACCCTGCTCCTCGAGCTTCTTCTTGATCGCCTCGGCCTCGTCCTTGGCCACGCCCTCGCGGACCGCCCCCGGGGCGTTGTCCACCAGGTCCTTGGCTTCCTTCAAGCCCAGTGACGTGACCTCGCGCACGGCCTTGATGACCTGGATCTTCTTTGCACCGGCCTCCTTGAGCACGACGGTGAACTCCGTCTGCTCTTCCGCTGCCGGCGCGGCCTCGGCTGCGCCCCCCGCGGCCGCGGCCATGGGCGCCGCCGCGATGGTGACGTTGAACTTCTCCTTGAACGCCTCGATCAGATCGGCGAGCTCGATCACCGACATGTTGCCGATCGCTTCGAGGATCTCGTCCTTGTTCAAACTGGTGGTGGCCATTGCGCAGTCTCTCCCTACTCGGTTAGGCAGCGCCGGCGCGCTGCGTGCGGAGCGCCTCCAAGGCGCCAACCCACTGGTACATCAGTCCGTTCATGGCGCCGAGGAAGCCCTGCAGCGGCGCCTGCAGGCCGCCGGCGAGCTGACTCAGCAGCTCGGTCCGCGACGGCAGCCGGGCGAGCCGCTGGACCTCTTCTCCGGTGATCGGCCGGCCGTCGACCAGTCCGGCTTTCACGGTGAAGGCCTCGGCCCCCTTCTGGAAGTCCGCGAGCACCTTCGCCGCCGCGAGGGCATCGGCCGCGAACACGAATCCCGTCGGCCCGACGAGCCCGTCCAACCCGCCGACCGCCGCCTCGGCAAAGGCCCGCTGCGCGAGCGAGTTCTTCACGACGACGTACTCCAGACCGGCGGCGCGCAGCCGGCGCCGCAGATCCGTCATCTGCTTCACGCGCAGGCCGGTGAAGTCCGTCAGATAGACGTTCGGGAGCCGCGCCAGGCGCTCGCGCACGCTGGTGACGACGTCGGCCTTCTCGGTGCGGTTCATCGGTACCCCGCTATGTCCACCGGGACGCCCGGCCCCATCGTGCTCGACACCGTGGCCGAGCGCAGATACATGCCCTTGGCCGCGGCGGGTTTGGCCCGGACCACGGCTTCGATGAACGTGGTCAGGTTCTCGCTCAACTGCTCGGCCGAAAACGACACCTTGCCGATCGGTCCGTGGATGTTGCCCGTCTTGTCCACGCGGAACTCGATCTTGCCGGCCTTGATCTCCTTCACCGCGCGGGCGACGTCCATCGTCACGGTGCCCGACTTGGGATTCGGCATCAGGCCGCGGGGACCCAGGATGCGGCCGAGTTGGCCGACCTGGCCCATCATGTCGGGCGTGGCCACGACCACATCACAGTCGAGCCACCCCTCCTTGATCTTCGCCACGTATTCCGGCCCGACGAAATCGGCGCCCGCCGCCTCCGCCTCCTTCGCCTTCTCGCCCTGCGCGATCGCGAGGACCCGCACCGTCTTGCCCACGCCGTGCGGCAGGACGACCGTGCCGCGGACGATCTGGTCCGCATGCCGCGGGTCCACCCCCAGGTTCATCGCGACGTCGACAGACTCGTCGAACTTGGCGAAGGCCACCTGCTTGACGAGCGTGACGGCGTCCCGGGCCGCGTACGCGTGCGCGCGGTCGACCTGCGCGACCGCTCCGTGAAACCGCTTCCCCGCCGGCATCAGTCCACCACCTCGATGCCCATCGACCGCGCCGTGCCGGCGATGATGCGCATCGCCGCGTCCACGTCCATCGCGTTCAGATCGGGCATCTTGAGCTCCGCGATCTTGCGCACCTGCGCCTGACTGACCGTCCCGACCTTGTCGCGGTTGGGCGTGGCCGAGCCTTTCTCGAGCCCGGCTTCCTTCTTGAGAAGCGCCGCCGCTGGCGGCGTCTTCGTGATGAAGGTGAAGCTCCGATCCTGGTAGATCGTCACTTCGACCGGGATGATCATGCCCGGCTGGCCCTGGGTGCGGGCGTTGAACTGCTTGCAGAAGTCCATGATGTTGACACCCTGGGGACCCAGTGCGGTGCCAACAGGGGGCGCCGGCGTCGCTGCGCCAGCCGAGACCTGCAGCTTGACGAATCCTACGGCTCTTTTCGGTGGCATCGACTCCTCACTCGCGCCGGGATCGTGTCCCTGGCTCCCACCTTGCCCCGTGGTCGGGGAACTGCGTGCCCACTGCGATCCACCCCACCGCCCGCCGGGCTCCACGGGATGTCACAGCATCCCGTCATCTCGTCATCCCGTGCTTCAGTGCCCCCGCAACTGCAAGTAGTCCAGCTCCACCGTGGTCGGGCGCCCGAACAGGCTGACACTCACCCGCACCTTCCCCTTGTCCGACAGCACCTCTTCCACGGTGCCGCTGAAGTCGGAGAACGGACCCTCCATGATCTCCACGACCTGTCCCACCAGGAACGGGATCTCTTCCTTGGGGGCCTGCTCCTCCGGCTCGTCCTTGACGCCGAGGAGGCGGTTCACCTCGTCCTGCCGCAGTGCCTGGGGCGTCCACCCCTGACCGACGAACTTGATGACCCCCTGAATGCCGTTGATGACGTGGGTCGTTTCCTGGTTGAGGACCATTTCCACCAGCACGTAGCCGGGGAAGGTCTTCCGCTCCACCGTCACCTTCTTGCCGTTCTTGATCTCGACCTGTTCCTGGGTCGGGACCAGCGCCCGACGGATCAGCCGCTCGTCTTCCGGTTTCGCGTCCTGATCGATCCGCCGCTGGACCAGCGACCGAACCTTGTTCTCATGGCCCGCGGTCGTTTGAATCGCGTACCACTTGGCGTCCATGAGCGCTCCGATCACTGAAAGACCCGGCCCAAGAGGTCGATGAGCACCCACGACGACACGAGATCCATGAGCCCGATGATGATCCCGATGATCACGACGAACACGGAGATCACCACCGTGGTGCGCCGCAAGTCGTCCCACGTGGGCCACGTGACCTTGTCCACTTCCGCTCGGACCTCGCGCAGATAGGCCGCGGAGCGCTGGGCCAGCGAAATCACCGAGCTCACGACTACTTCGACTCCTTATGCAGCCGGTGCGAGCCGCACCGCGGACAGAACTTCTTCCACTCCACGCGCTCGGGGTGCTTGCGCCGGTTCTTCGTGGTGAAGTAGTTCCGGTTCTTGCAGTCCGTGCACTCGAGAATGACGTTCTCGCGCGGCATTCCTCACTCCTGCGTACCGTTGCTGCCGTTCAGAGCTCGCGATGGGGATTGAACCCATGGCCTCGTCCTTACCAAGGACGCGCTCTACCACTGAGCTACGCGAGCCTCGAAGCGGGCGACGGGACTCGAACCCGCGACCCTCAGCTTGGAAGGCTGATGCTCTACCAACTGAGCTACACCCGCGGAGCGTGTCCCTCCGTGCCTCCCGTCGGCGACCATCCCCGGTCGGCACCGGCGATGGTGGGGGTAGGATTCGAACCTACGTAGGCGTTACGCCGGCAGATTTACAGTCTGCTCCCGTTGGCCGCTTGGGTACCCCACCCAACCCGCGCCGGGCCCCGGGTTTCGCCCACGCCAACGCGACGTGACCGCGAGCGGCACCTGCCAGACCGCTCCCCTGCTGGAGCTGACGAAGGGACTCGAACCCTTAACCTGCTGATTACAAATCAGCTGCTCTACCAGTTGAGCTACGTCAGCCTTGGGCCGTATTTTCGCGAGACTCGTAGCTTAACCAGCGCTGAGAAGGGAGTCAACGGGCCGGATCCCATGGCACTTACGCCACCTCGGCCGGCGGCGGCGGACCCGCGCGCGCCGGCTCCGGAAGGGCGGGCTTCCGCATCGCCACCGCCCCCCGGTCGCGCGCGGCGGTAGTGAAGTGGCATAAGTGCTTGCTGCGCCTCAAGATGGCGGCCTCGTGGCCCCGCCGGCCGGCCGGGGTCAGCCGCGCCGCCGCCAGCGGGTTCCGTCGGGGGCATCCTCGAGCTCGATACCGCGGGCGGCGAGCTCGTCCCGGATCGCGTCCGCGCGCGCGAAGTCCCCCGCCTTGCGGGCGATCTGCCGCTCCTCCAGCCGCCGGGCCACCCAGGCCGCAAGCTCCGCGTCGGGCGCGCGGTCGGCGGGCAGCACGTCCAGCACGTCGAGCACGGCGTCGAAGACCCGCAGGGCCGCCCCGGCGGCCTCGGGCGTCCAGGCGCCGGCGTCGAGGGCTCGATTAGCCTGGCGGACGAACGTGAAGACCGCGGCAAGCGCTTGTGGCGTGCCGAGATCGTTGTCCATCGCCGCTCGAAAGCCGCCATCGAGTTCGGCGGCGGCGGGCGGCGGGTGTCCCGCCCCGCTCGCCGCCCCGGCCAGGCGCCGCCGAAACTCGCCGAGTCGGCGCACCCCTTCGACCGCGGCGGCTAGCGCCTCGTCACTGTAACTCAACTGCTGCCGGTAGTGCGTGGACAGCACCACCATCCGGAACGCGGCCGGATCGACCTGCTCCTCGCGAAGGTCCCGAACCGTGAGCGTGTTCCCGAACCGCTTCGACATCTTGGTACCCGCCATGGTCAGGAACTCTCCGTGCAGCCAACACCGGGCGAAGGGCTGCCCGGTGGCGCCTTCGGACTGCGCGATCTCGTTCTCGTGGTGCGGGAAGATCAGGTCCACGCCGCCGGCGTGGATGTCGAGCGTGGCGACGCCGAACCGTCGCCGCAGTTCCGTCAGGGCCATTGCCGAGCACTCGAGGTGCCAGCCCGGTCGTCCCCGTCCGAACGGGGCCTCCCACGCGGCGCCAACGGCCTCGTCGGTGGGCGAGGCGGCCTTCCACAACGCGAAGTCTTGGGCGTCCTCCTTGGCGTACTCATCGCTCGCGACCCGTGCCCCGGTCTTCAACTCGCGGGCGTCGAGCCGGGACAGTCGCCCGTAGGTGGGGAACGAGCCCACGGCGTAGTAGACCGACCCGTCGTCGCCCCGGTATGCGAGCCCGCGCGCGAGCAGCTGCTCGACGAGCGCGATCATCGGCTCGATGTACTCCGTGGCCCGCGTGTACACGTCCGCCGGACGGATGCGCAGGAAGTCCCGGTCTTCGAAGAAGGCCGCGGTGAACCGCGCCGTGAACTCCCGCACCGACACTCCGGCCGTGGCGGCGGCCTTGATGATCCGGTCGTCCACGTCGGTGAGATTCATGACCACGAAGACGTCGTACCCGGCATGGGCGAGGTACCGACGCAACACGTCCCCGAACAGGAACGTGCGGAAGTTGCCCACGTGCGCGTAGCTCCAGACGGTGGGGCCGCACATGTACATCGTCACGCGGGGCGGCGCGAGCGGCGCCAACGGCTCCACCCGGTGGCTGAGCGTGTTGTAAAGCCGGAGGCCCGTCACTCTTCTCGGTGCCGCCGGAGCGCGTCGACGACCGGACCCGCGTCGCCGACGTGCAGGGTCCGTTGCGGGAACGGGATCGTGATGCCTTCCTGATCGAAGCGGTTCTTGATGCGCCGCCGCAGTTCGCGCCCCACTTCAAACTGCTTGCCGGGCTGCGTGGTGGCCGAGACGCGGATGTTGACGGAATTCTCCGCCAACTCGTCCACGCCCAGCACCGTGGGCTCCTCACCCAGCACCGGTCGCCACTTGGAGTCGCTCCAGAACGTCCGATGGATGTCCTTCAGGACCTCGATCACCCGGTCGACGTTCTCGTGGTACGCCACGCCGATGTCCAGCACGGCCCGCGAGAATCCACGCGTGCGGTTGCTGACGACCTGAATGCTGCCGTTCGGGATGATGTGGAGGATGCCGTTCAGGTCCCGCAGCATCACGACCCGCAGGGTCATGCGTTCGACCCGACCGCCGATCCCGTTGACGGTGACGATATCGTCCACCGCGAATTGATTTTCCATGAGAATGAAGAACCCGCTGATGACGTCCTTGACCAGGCTCTGCGCCCCAAAGGACACCGCCAGGCCTGCCACGCCCACGCCCGCCAGCAGCGGGGCGATCGCGATGAACAGGTTGAGGACCATCAGTCCGGCGCCCAGCCAGATGATCACGCTCCCCACGCTGTTGATGAGCTGGGCGAGGGTGCGGCCCCGCTGTTCCGCCGCCGTGAGGGTGTCGGGATCGCCATCGTCCACCGCCCGCTCGATCCGGCGCGTGAGCAGCCGGACCATGCGCTTGGCCAGCCACGCGAGCAGCAGGATTGCGACGATCTTGACCAGCTTTTGCGAGAGGTCGGCGACGTCGAGCTCCAGGACCTCCACGACCTCGCGGAACCACTCCCCCACATCCACGGCAAGGGCGAACCACAGGTTGATCACAGGCACGACACTCCCAAGCGACGGCGAGACAACGAGTTCCGGCGCCGAAAGCTAGGCGGGGCCTGGGGAGGCGTCAACCAACGGACGGCCCTGCGCGAGCGTGCGCGCCAGGACCAGATCGTCGAGCGCCCGGTAGCGCAGCCGCGAGCCGGCGACGGGAATGCGTTCCGCCCGACAGGAGGCGAGCACCGCCTCGAGCGTGCGACCGCTGTGGAGCGGCACCGCGACCCCCTCACCCGTGCGGATTGCGTCGGGATAGCGGGCATGCAGCCGCGGGACCCACCGCAGCCCACCGCCGGTGAGGGTGAGCTCCGCCACCCGCTCCTGCAGCAGCTCCGCCATCCGCAGGTCGGCCACCAAATGCCCGCGCGCAAGCAGCAGGACCCGGGTCGCCACCCGCTCCACGGTCGCGACATCGTTGGACGCGAGCACGACCGCGCGTCCCTGCTGGGCGAGCAAGGCGATCCCGTCCGTCACCACCGCCCGGGCGGCCGGATCGCCGGCGGGCTCGAGATCGTCGAACAGCGCCACCGGCCGGCCGCTGGCAGCGACCGTCGCCAGCGCCAGGCGTTGCAGCCTTTCCCGTCCGCCGGTGATCAGCCGCTGGTGCGCCACGCCGTGAAGCCCCGCCAAGTCCAACGCTGCCCGGACCGACGCGAGGCGGGCCGCTGGATGACCGCCGCGGTGCGCGGCCACGTACTCAAGCCATTCGCGCGCCGAGAGCTCGGGAGGGGCCCATCCCTCGGCCGGGAGATAGGCCACGTGCCGCCGCCCGGCGGCCGTATGCGCGGCCGCGCCGCACACCTGGGCCGCGCCGCCGGTGGGGACGGCGAGACCGGCGAGGACCCGCACGACCGCGCTCTTGCCGGAGCCCTGTGAGCCCAGCAGGGCGACGACCTCCCCACCCCGGACGGCGAAGGTGACGCCAACCAGAACCACGCGGGCGCCGGCGGGCCGGACGAGGGTGACGCCGCGGCAGACAATCACGGTCGCGTGCGCCGCCCGCCGCGGCCGACGACAGCCAGCGCCACGCCCGTGAGTGCGGCGACGAGCAACACGGCGGCGGCCCCACCGACACCCGGCGGGGCCGCCGCCCCGCCGGCCGACCGGAGGAGCGCGCCCAGTGGTGCCGCGGCATAGGCCAGCAGGACGAGCGCCAGCCCGACCGAGGCCGCCAGGGTAGACCCGAAGCGGGCCGAGAGGGCCGCGGTTGGTGCGGCGGCCGCGGCACCGACCGCGGTGCCGACCGCGACGGCCCTCAGGAACGCCGGGGGGCGCCCCCCGACGAGCAGCAGGGCGAGCGCGGTGGCGACCACCGCCAGGAATCCCGTCACCGCCAGCGCCCGACCCGCCGCCGCCGGCCCGCGACGCTCCACACTCCACCGCAGCGCCGCCCGCGCCGGCCCCGGCGCCATCACGCGACAGCCGGCCGCGACCCCCACCACGGCGCCAATCGCGGCGGCCGCCTGCCAGCCCCCGCCCCCGCCCCCGCCCCCGGCCGGGACTTCGCCGAGCAGCCGGGCGAGGGCCGCCAGCCCGATGCCCCACACCGCCGCCGCCCGGGTCCAGGGGTGACGCACCACCACCCGCCACGTGAACCGGGCTTCCGCGCGCAGCGGGGTCAGCCAAGAGGGAGGGAACCTGGACACGGTACCCAGCGTACGGCCACCCGTGACCCGACGCGTGACCGTTTCGGCGGCGACGACACCATTTGGGCTCACAACGGTCCGGGGCCGGTGGGCAACTGCCCACCGGCCCCGGACCGGATCACCCGCCGTGCGCGTCTAGGCGTCGGGTTTGTCGTCGTCGTCGTCCACGAGTTCCGCGTCGTGGACGTGCTCCGCCCCCTTCTCACCGGCGGACAGCTGCTGCGGCGACTTCGCCTCGCCAGCCGGCAGCATCCCCATCTTCGACTTGAGCTCGATCAGGCGCTGCTCGGTCGAGCCGTGGAACTCGAGCGCCTTGAACTCCTGCTGGAGCGTGTCGCCGCTCAACTCGCCCGCCAACTCGGCCGCCGCGATGGCCTGCCGCTCCATGTCGTCGATCTTCTCCTCCATGCGCTGGAACGTCTCGAAGGCACTCTCATCCTTCATCGACGAGATCGTCTGCTGGATGCGCTGTTGCGCCTCCGCCCGCTTCTGCCGAGCGACGAGCACGTTCTTCTTGCGCTTGAGATCCTCGATCCGGTCGTTCATCTGCCGGAGCGAGCTCTTCAGATTCTCCGTGTCCGAACGGTGGCGTACCCATGTTTCGTGCAACTGCTGCGCCGCCTGGACGTGCTCGGACTGGCGCATGAGCGCCTGCTTGGCCAGGTCGTCGCGCCCTTCAGTGACCGCAAGCATCGCCCGGCGCTCCCAGTCCTCGGCCTGCTTCTTCTCCCGCTCGACGTGACTCTGGAGCTTCTTCTCGTCCGCGATCGCCCCGGCCACCTCCTGCTTCGTCTTGGCCAGCTGCGAGCGGGCGTCGATCAGCGACTGCTCGAGCACTTTGGTCGGGTCTTCGGCCCGACCGATGAGCGCGTTGATGTTGGACCGGATCACGGTCATCAAGCGCTGGAAAATCCCCATGGCACCCTCACGCCTTTCGCGGCCGCCCCATCCGGGGCCCGCGGAGTCCGAGATGTCCACTCCCGTGGCCGGCACCTGCCGGCCGTCGGGGTTCAAGATCGGTGACCACCGTCGTTTGCGCCACCGCTACGCCTGCGGCCGGCTGCCTTCCTCGGCCCCCGGCAGGGCCGTGTGCTGCCGCTGCTGGGCGAGTACGCGCTCCGTGAAATCCAGCCGTTCCTGCATCTCGCCAACGTCGCGCCGCAGCACATCCATCTCCTCCAGGACCGCCTGGTGGGACGCCTCGAGCCGCGCCACGGTGTCGTCGGATGCCGGCCCCCCGCCCTGAATCCGCGTCGCGATGGCCCGTCCCACGGGAGAGATCGCCAGCAGGAACAGGGAGCCCCCGCCGAAGATGAACACGATCGCGAGAATACCCTCCACGGCTCCCTCTCAGTGCTCCCCGCCGATGATCGGACGGTTGGCGTGCTGCGCGAGCATCCGCTCCGCGAAATCGAGCCGCTCCTCAAGTTCCTGCATGCGCAATCCTTGTTCCTCGAGCTGGTCCAACCGCAGCCGGAGGCGCTCGACCTCGTCCGTCACGCCGCTCCCGCCCCTGAGCCGCGTTTCGTGCCGCCGATCCAGGATCCGGTTCACCGTGCGGTAGACGCCGTACAACACGAACGCCCCCATGCCCATCCCGATCAGGGGGAAGACCACCTCCTGAATCCAGACGAAATCGGGCACCGGTCAGGTCCCTCCCGGCAACGCGTCCCGCCGCTGCTGGGCGAGCAGACGCTCGGCAAAATCGAGGCGTTCCTCCAGTTCGAGCATCCGATGCGGCAAGTCCTCGAGTTGCGCCAGCTGCTGGTGCACCCGCTCGAGCTCTTCGGGCGGCACGCTCGTCCCGACCCCGCGCCGGTCGAGCCAGCGCGTCGCCAGCTTGTAGACCCCGACGAGGAACAGCGCCGAGATACCGATGCCCGCCAACGGAATGAGGAAGACGAACGTCTCAGGCCCCATCGGCGTGCCTCCCCAGCACGATCATCAATCGGCCCGGCCGGACGGCCCGCCGCGGGTGAGCATGCGTTCGGTGAAATCCTGCCGCTCTTCCAGCTCCATGACCCGGCGTCGCAGATCGTCGACCTCCGGCCGCAGGCCCGCGTCGTCGGGCGGCAAGGCGGCGGTGCGCCCGCGCCCCAGCGTGCGACTGCGTAGCCGAAAGATCTGCACCAGCCCCCACATCACGATGGCGACGACTGGAATGATAGCCCAGGATTCCACGATCACCCCCCCGGCCGCACCTGGCCGCGTTCCCGCTGTTGCGCGAGCACCCGTTCGGCGAAGTCCTGGCGCTCCTCGATGTCGGCCAGCCGCGCCTTCACGTCGTCCAACTCCGAAAGAACCAGCTGGGAGACCTCCGGCGCGTTCGCGTCCCCCGACCGCCCCAACGACCGGCCCGCGATGCGCTCCGCGAGCGCTCGCCCGAGCGGCCCTCGCAGCACGACCGCCCCAGCGATGCTCAGAAAGAACACGATCCCGAGGACGACCTCACCGGCTTCCATGCGCGTCCTGCGCAGGTCCGGCCGCTCGCGGCAGCCGGCCCGCCTCCTTCTGCGTCGCCAGCACCCGCTCCGCGAAATCGAGCCGCTCCTGCAACTCCGTGACCTCCGCGCCGAGTTGGTGCACCGCGTGGCGGAGTTCCTGCACCGCCTGCGCATCGCCGGCCGGTAGCGTCCAGCGTCGCACCCAGCCCCGCACAAGGATCCACAGCAGGCCCGTGGATCCGACCGCCGCGACGACGATCGCCACGGCGATCGCGATGGTGAACGGGTCCGGCCCCGTCTGCACCAGGAAATCAGGAATCGGGGGCGGCGCCGGTACTTGGGCCTGGGCGATCAGCATGGGCTCACGAGACCTCCGGGTCGTGCATCCCTACGACCACTGTTTCAAAAAGTGTCATCCGCCCCCGGAAAGTAAAGCCGAGCGTCAGCGGGCCAGCAGGGCGGCGAGATACCGCCCGGTGTGGGACCCCCGCGTCCGGGCCACTTTCTCGGGCGGGCCTTCGGCCACGATGCGCCCCCCGGCAGCCCCCCCTTCCGGTCCGAGATCGATGACCCAGTCGGCCGTCTTGACCACCTCGAGATTGTGCTCGATCACGACGACGGTGTTCCCGCGATCCACCAGCCGATGGAGCACGTCCAGCAGCAGGCGCACATCTTCGAAGTGCAGCCCCGTGGTGGGCTCGTCCAGGATGTACAGGGTGCGACCGGTGTCGCGTTTGGCGAGCTCGGTCGCGAGCTTCACCCGTTGGGCCTCGCCTCCCGACAGCGTCGTGGCGCTCTGGCCGAGGTGGATGTAGCCCAGCCCCACGTCGTTGAGAATCTCGAGCCGGCTGCGAATGCGCGGCTGCGCCTCGAAGAACTCGAGGGCCTCGGCCACCGTCATGTCGAGCACATCGGCGATGGACCGGCCGCGATACCGCACATCGAGCGTCTCCCGGTTGTAGCGCCGTCCCTTGCACACCTCGCACGGCACGTACACGTCGGGCAAGAAGTGCATCTCGATCTTCACGAGCCCATCGCCCTGGCAGGCCTCGCAGCGTCCGCCCTTCACGTTGAAGGAGAACCGGCCCGGCCCGTAGCCCCGGATCTTGGATTCGGCGAGCTGGGCGAACAGGTCGCGAATAGGCGTGAACAGTCCGGTGTACGTAGCGGGATTGGAGCGGGGCGTGCGTCCAATCGGACTCTGGTCGATGTCGAGCACCTTGTCGAGGTGCTCCAGGCCATCCACCCCGTCGTGGGCGCCCGGCAGGGTCTTCGCGCGGTAGAAATGCCGCGCCAGGGCCGAATACAGGATGGTCGTGACGAGCGTCGACTTCCCGGACCCGGAGACGCCCGTGACGGCGACGAACGCGCTCACGGGAAACGTGACGTCCAACCCCTGCAGGTTGTGTTGGCGCGCCCCCCGCACCCGCACCGCCCGCGTGGTCTCGATCGGCCGCCGGCTGGCCGGGACCGGAATCCGGAGCTCGCCCCGCAAGTATCGGCCGGTGAGCGAGGTCGGGTGCTCCAGCACGGCGGCCACGTCGCCCTCGGCCACCACCTCGCCCCCGTAGCGGCCCGCCCGCGGCCCGAGGTCGATCACGTGGTCCGCCGCGCGGATCGTTTCCTCGTCGTGCTCCACCACGATGACGGTGTTCCCGAGATCGCGCAGGCCGCGGAGCGTGGCGAGCAGTCGCGCGTTGTCCCGCGGATGCAGACCGATCGACGGCTCGTCCAGGATGTAGAGCACGCCCACCAGCCGGCTGCCGATCTGGGTCGCGAGTCGAATCCGCTGCGCCTCGCCGCCCGCCAGGCTGCTGGCCGCGCGCCCCAGGGTCAGGTAGTCCAGGCCGACATCCCGGAGGAACGCGAGCCGCTCCCGCACCTCGCGCAAGATCGGTCCCGCGATCTCGGGATCGATCACGCCGCCGGTCTCCCCGCGCACGGGCAGCGCCTCGAAGAAGGCCAGCGCCTCGGCGACGGACAGGTCAATGATCTCGCCCAGGCTCCGATCGTGGACCAGCACGCTGAGGCTTTCGGCCTTGAGCCGGTGCCCCCCGCACGTGTCGCACGGCCGCTCGGTCATGTACTCCTCGAGCTGGCGCCGGACGGCATCGGAGGTCGTGTCGTGGTAGCGCCGCTCGACGTTCCGGAGGATGCCCTCCCAGGCGCTCTCGTAGCTGGCCCCGCCGCTGCCCGCCGGGAACCGGATGGGGCGGTCGGGCGCGCCCTCGAGCAGCAGGCGGCGCACCCGCTCCGGCAACTCGCCCCACGGGGCCTCCAGCCGGAACTTGAACGTCTGCGCGAGTGTCGGCAGCACCACGTTCCGCAGATAGCCCGACGGTTCGCCCCACGGCAGCACGACGCCCTCCAGCAGCGAGATCTGGGGATCGCCGAGCACGAACTCCGGGCTCACGTCACGGCGCGTCCCCAGACCGCCGCAGGCGGGACACGCCCCGTACGGCGAGTTGAACGAGAACTGGCGCGGCTCCAGCTCCGCCATGGAATAGCCACAGGTCGGGCAGGCGAACCGCTCCGAGAAGAGGGACGGGCGGCCGTCACGGACCACCTCCACCAGGCCCTCGGCGGCCTTGAGCCCCGTCTCGATCGAGTCGTGCAACCGCCCGCGGTCGGCGGCGCGGACGACCAACCGGTCCACGATCACGCCGATGTCATGGTTGACGCGCCGGTTGAGCTTCGGCGGCTGCGTCAGATCGTGCACCTCCCCGTCGACGCGCACGCGCACGAAACCCTGGCGGCGCGCGCCCTCGAAGAGATCCCGGAACTCGCCCTTCCGGCCCCGGACGAGCGGCGCCACGATCTCGATCCTCGTTCCCTCGGGCCAGGCGAGGAGGGCTTCGGTGATCTGTGACGCAGTCTGCCGCTGGATCGGGGCACCATCCTTGGGACAGTGGGGAACGCCCACGCGGGCCCACAGGAGGCGGAGGTAGTCGTACACCTCGGTCACGGTCCCGACGGTGGACCGCGGGTTCTGGCCGGTGGTCTTCTGTTCGATGGAGATCGCGGGGGACAGCCCTTCGATGCTGTCGACGTCCGGCTTTTCCATCAGGCCGAGGAACTGGCGGGCGTAGGCGGACAGCGACTCGACGTAGCGCCGCTGGCCCTCGGCGTAGATCGTGTCGAAGGCGAGCGACGATTTCCCCGATCCGGAGAGGCCCGTGATGACCGTGAGGCGGTCGCGGGGGATCTCGACCGTGATGTTCTGGAGGTTGTGGACGCGCGCGCCGCGCACGATCAGTCGCTCGTCGGGCATAGCCTGAGAACGTAGCGGCCGCCCGAGTTCGCGGTCAACGGGCGGGGGTCGCGTGCCCCGTCCGCGGCGACTTGCGACCCCGGGAGCGGGGGGATAGTTTGGCGACCCCTGCCGGAGGGACGGACCGTCGATGCCTGCCGCCACGCCGCCCGACGTCCTGATGGTCTTCACGACGCTGGAGACGGCGGAGGCGGCGCGGAGGTTCGTCCGGCGGCTCGTTGACGATCACGTCGTCGCCTGCGGGACGCTGCTCCCCGACGCGACCTCCGTGTATCGGTGGGAAGGAGCGGTCACCGAGGCGGCTGAGGTCGTGGTGATTCTCAAGACGACGCGCGATTGCTGGGACGCGCTGGTCGAGGCAGTGAACCAGCATCATCCGTACCGGGTCCCCGAGCTGCTGGCCGTGCCGGTTGCGATCGGCCTGCCGCCGTACCTCGCCTGGGTCCGCGCGGAAACCACTGGAGGACAGGCATGAGCGGGCGTCGGCATCGCCGCGGGCGACTCCGGGAACAGTACACACCGGTCACGCCGTACCACTCGGTCGCCGGCGAGCCGCCCGTTGCGCCGCCGGTGGAGGAGGATCCGCCCGCGCGGCGGCCGGCGTTCGAGTTGCTGGACGGCATGCCCGACGCGGAGCCCGGCCCGGCGGCGGTGCCCACCGCCGATCAGCCCACCGAGGACCTGCTACTGCGAGCGGCCCAGGAAGCCGCGCAACGCGGCGACCTCGTGCGGGCGTCGGCGATCTACCAGGAGCTGCTGGCGGCCAACCCCGACCACATCACGGCGCGCGTCCGGCTCGCGGCGGTCTTCGAGCGGCGCGGCGACCGGGCCACCGCGCTGGCGGAGCTGGACCTCTGTCTCGAGCGTGAGCCCGATCACCCCGAGGCGCTGCTGCACCGCGCCACGCTGCGGGGAGCCACCGGCGACTACCGGGGGGCGGAAGACGATCTGCGCCAGGCCGTCCGGGTCCACCCCACGAGCCCGGAGGCCCATCTGGCGCTGGGCGTGCTCCTCTCCCGCAAAGGCCTCTGGCGGGAGGCCGTCGCGCCGCTGCGCCGGGCCGTCGAGCTGGATCCGAGCTTCGCCGCCGCCTACGACCAACTGGGCGAGGCCCTCAACCGGGTCGACGACCTGGAAGGCGCCCTCCAGGCCTTCCAACGGTCCACGGAGCTGCGGCCCCATAACGGACGCGCGCTGCGGGGACTCGGCATCGTGTTCGACCGGCTGAACCGGCCCGCCGAGGCCGCGCAGATGTACCGGCGCTCCCGGGAACTCGCGGGCGCGTGATCCGGGTCGTCGTGGACGATCTCGCGTTCGTGGGCGCGGACGCGATCGTCCGCCCGGCGAGCGCGCTGCTCGAGCCCACTACCCCGACCCTGCGCCGGCTGGAGCAGATCGGCGGGCCGAAGTTCTGGGAACAACTTCGGGCCGAGCGGGAACTGGCCGTCGGATCGGCGGTCGTCACCGGCGGTGGTGATCTCACCGCCGAGCTCGTCATCCATGCTATCATTCGCAGCGCCACCGAACCGGTGTCCCGGGACTCCGTCCGCCGGGCCCTGACCGCGGCCCTGCAGCGCGCTGCGGACTGGCAGTTGGCCCATCTGGCGATTCCGCCGCTGGGCATCGGCGCCGGGAATCTCCCCCTCGAAGACGCCGCGCGCGTCATGACGGAGACGCTCGGCTGGGTGCCCGGCCCCACCGGCTACCCGCGGGACGTCACGGTGGTTGTGGACACCGAGGAGGAGCAGCACCTGTTCCAGACCCTGCTGGGATCCGCCCGCTCGTGAGCCGCCGCACCCTTGCGGCGGCAATCCTCCTCGTGTGGCTCGGCGCGCTCGCGCTGCTCGTGCGGCGCGAGGTCTGGCGTCCGGCCGCGCACGTCCTCGCCGAGGCGGTGCTCGCCCTGCCCCCCGGCGCGACCTACTACACCATCTCCGTCGGCGACCGACAGGTCGGGTACGCTTCGAGCATGGTCGATACGCTGCCCGACTCCCTCCGCCTGACGGACATCCTGCTGCTCGAGTTCCCCGTGCTCGATGAGCTCCAACGCACGGAAACCCGCACCGAGGTCTGGCTCACGCGCGCGCTCCGCCTGCGGGGGTTTACGGCGACAGTGCGCGGCGAGGGCAGCCGATTCGTGGTCTCCGGACGCGTGGAGGGCGACAGCGTCCTGGCGCTGGAGATCGCCAGCGGGACGAACCGGGAGACACGCCGGGTCTCCCTCGACGAGCCGATCGTGCTGCCCCAGTTGCTGCCGGTGAGCCTGGCCCTCGGAGGAGAACTCGTGGTCGGGCGGACCTACGCCGTGCAGGTCTTCGACCCCGTCCAACTCGGCAGCCGGAAGGTGCGTGTGGAGGTGGCGGCGGAATCCACGTTCGTCGTCGCCGACAGCGCGGAGTTCGACGCGGCCGCCGGACGCTTCCTGCCCGTGACGTATGACACGCTTCGGAGCTGGCGGATTCGCGAGGTTGGCGGCACGGTGCCCATGGACACGTGGATCGACGGGCGGGGCCAGGTCGTCGCCGCGACCTCCTCCGCGGGCTTCCGGATCGAGCGGACCGCCTTCGAAATCGCCTACGAAAACTTCCGGCGACGCGGCGCCGCGCCCGCGGCACCCGGCGACGACGTGATCCGCCGGACGGCGATCGGTGCCGGCGTGGCGCTCGAGCGCGGCGCGCTGGCGTCGCTCCGTGTCCGCCTCGGGGGCGCGAGCCTCGACGGGTTCGCGCTGGACGGCGACCGCCAACGCCTGCTGGGCGATACGCTGGAAGTGCGACGCGGCCGCCCGGCCGATCTCGAGGCACCCTACCGCTTGCCCGCCGCGCGTCCCGATCTCCGCGACTATCTGGCTGCTGAGCCGCTCGTGCAGAGCGACGACCCCCGCATCCAAGCCCAGGCGCGGCAGATCATCGGCCGCACGCGGCGCCCGGGGCAGGCCGCCGAACTCCTGGAACGGTGGGTGCACGACGCCGTGGCCAAGCAGGTCACCGTGGGGGTCCCGAGCGCGCTCGATGTCTTCGAAACGCGGCGTGGCGACTGCAACGAGCACACCGTCCTGTACGTGGCGCTGGCCCGCGCCGTCGGGCTCCCGGCCCGTACCGCCGCAGGCCTCGCCTACGTCGACGGGCGTTTCTACTATCATGCGTGGCCCGAGGTGTACTTGAACGGCTGGGTCGCCGTCGACCCCACCTTCGGCCAGTTTCCGGCGGACGCCGCGCACCTGCGGTTCACGGTGGGCGGGCTCGCGCGGCAGCTCGACCTGTTGCGATTGATCGGCCGACTCACGATTGCCGTAGTCGCGACCGAACCGGCGTCATGATCCGACTCGACGATCTCACGAAACGCTACGGAACCTTCACGGCCGTCGCCGGCATCCACCTGCACGTCCCCCGGGGCCAGTTGTACGGCTTCCTCGGTCCGAACGGGGCCGGGAAGACCACCACGCTGCGCATGATCGCCGGGATCCTGCGGCCGACCGCCGGCCGTATCTGGCTGGGCGGGGTGGACCTGCTGGCGGATCCCATGACCGCCAAGGCGCGCCTCGGGTTCATTCCCGACCGGCCGTTCGTCTACGAGAAGCTCACCGGCGGCGAGTTCCTGCGGTTTGTGGCGGGCCTGTACGGGCAAGACGGCCAGACCGTCGAGCGCCGCATCGACGAGCTCCTCGAGTTGTTCGAACTCACGCAATGGCGGGACGAACTCGTCGAGGCGTACAGCCACGGGATGCGGCAGAAGCTGATCATCTCCAGCGCCCTCGTGCACCGGCCCGAGCTAATCGTCGTGGACGAGCCCATGGTGGGCCTCGACCCCCGTGGCGCCCGCCTGCTGAAGGACATCTTCCGCGGGTTCGTCGCGCGCGGCGGCACGGTCCTGATGAGCACCCACACGCTGGAAGTGGCCGAGGCGATGTGCGACCGGATCGCCATCATCCAGGCCGGGCGGATCGTGGCCCACGGCACGATGGCCGAGCTGCGGGAGCAGACGGCCGCAGGAGACGTCTCACTCGAAGAGCTGTTCCTCCGGCTGACGGGCGGCCGTGCCGTGCGCGAACTCGCGGCGATTCTCGAAGACTGATGGGCTCACTGCGGCTCGTCCTCGGTCCGAAGTGGCGCACGGCCCGGACCCGACTGCGCCAGGGCCGGGCGTCCGGCGGGCGGACCAAGGCGCTCGTGCTCGGCAGCGTCGCGGGGCTCTTCTGGCTCGCCGTATTCGGGGTGCTGTACCGGGTCCTCGCTTACTTCCGCGGAGTGCAGGAAATCGGCCCCCTGCTCGCCGGCAAGCTGCTGGGGATCGTGCTGCTCTCCTTCCTCTCGATCCTCCTGCTGTCGAACGTCATCACCGCCCTCTCGTCCTTCTTCCTCGCCAAGGACCTCGACCTGTTGGTCTCGGCCCCGCTCGATTGGCTCGATCTGTACCTCGCCAAGCTCGGCGAGACCGTGGTCCACAGCTCGTGGATGGTCGCGCTCATGGCGGTCCCGATCTTCGCCGCCTACGGCGTGGTCTATGACGGCGGCTGGCTGTTCGCCCCGCTCGTGCTGGCCGTCTTCGTGCCCCTGCTGGTGGTGCCCGCCGTCGTGGGGAGCGCGATGACTCTCGTGCTGGTGAACGCGTTTCCGGCCCGGCGGACCCGCGATCTCCTGTCGGTGATCACGATCGCCGCCGCCGGGATTCTGGTGCTGCTCTTTCGCATCATCCGACCCGAGCAACTTGCCCGGCCCGAGGGCTTCCGCGATCTGCTCGACTTCATCACGGTCCTGCGGACCCCGACGTCGCCGTTCCTGCCCAGTGAGTGGGCGGCGGATGCCGTGATGGGGTACCTCACCGGACGGTTCGACTGGCTCGGGCTCGGCCTCCTTTGGACGACCGCCGGCGGCGTGGTGGTCTTGGGGGCCGTGCTCCACGCGCGGCTCTATGGCACGGGGTTCACCAAGGCCCAGGAGGGGGCGCAGCGCTTCGTCCGCGGCCGACTGTGGCCGCGGCTGTTCCGTCCGGTCGAGCCGTTCCTGTCCGTGGCCAAGCGCGAGTTCGTGGTGAAGGACATCAAGCTGTTCTTCCGCGACGCCACGCAGTGGAGTCAACTGATCCTGCTGGGCGTCCTCGTGATCATCTATCTGTTCAACATCCGGGCTCTGCCGCTCTTCACCGGCGAGCAGGTGCCGTTCTTCTTCGTGACGCTCGTTTCGTTCCTCAATCTGGGTCTCGCCGGGTTCGTGCTCGCCGCGATCGCGGCGCGCTTCATCTTCCCCGCGGTCTCCCTCGAGGGCCGGCAGATGTGGCTGCTCCGATCGAGCCCGCTCGACCTGCGGGCGCTGCTCTGGTCGAAGTACTGGACCGGGACGATCCCCCTGCTGGGGCTCGCTCTCGTGATCACGGTGTTCACCAACCTGCTGCTGCAGACGACCGGCTTCATGATGGCCCTGAGCGTCGGCACCATCGTCCTGCTCACGCTCGCGATCGCGGCGCTCGCACTGGGCTTCGGCGCGCTGTACCCGCAATTCGAGACCGAAAACGCCGCTCAGATCCCCACGTCGTTCGGCGGCCTCGTCTTCATGATGACGACCATCGCCCTCCTCGCCGGCGTAATCGTGCTCGAGGCGGTGCCCGTCTTCGAGTATCTGCAGGCCGTGCGCCGCGGCGACCCCGTGACAATCGGGTGGCCCATGCTGGTCGCGTTCGGCGCCGTCGCGGCGCTCTGCGCCGCGGCCACGGTGATTCCGCTCCGGATCGGGCTCAAGCGGATGGAGGTCTTCGAGTTCTGAGCCGTGTGATCCGCATCACGCGTCACGCGTAATCGCCGCCACACGCTTAACATCCCCCGGTACCTATCGTCAGCCAAGTCGAGAACGGCGGCCTACGCCGCTCCCGGCCCTTCTTTGACTGGATGGAGGACAACGATGCGCACTATTCCGCGACGTACGGCCTTGGCCGTGGTCCCGATGCTGGTGGCCTTTGCGGCCTGCAGCGAGAGTCCCAGCGCGGTCACGACGATCGACGAGCAGGTCAATCTCGACGTGGCGACGTTCGTGGCCGACCAAACCGGCGACGACCTCATCCTCATGACGCTCGGCGGCGATCAGATCATGGGCCCGCAGACGGGTCCCCCGTTCGATGCAAGCATCTCCTATTCGCGCACGGTCACGTTCTACGACGAGAGCGACGCGGTGCAGGCGGCGTACGACCCCGATCTGACCGCCAAGCTGAACATCGTGGCCGACCTCGAGGGCAGCCGCACGCGTACCTGGGACGGCGGGACCATGACGGTCGAGATCAACCGGCACCGCGACCTGTGGGTCAGCGGCCTGCTCGGCCAGGAAACCTCCCGCACCTGGGACGGTGAGGGGAACTCCGACGTGAGCCGGGTGGCGCAGTCGGATGAGCGCGGGACGCGAACCTACGACATGACTTCCTCGACCCTGATCGCGGGCGTCGTCATCCCGGTGCCGCGCAGCGCCGACGGCTGGCCGCTCGAGGGCACCATCACCAGGCAGGTGACGGTCGTGGTGGTCAACGGCCTCGGCGACACGATCACCCGCGAGCGCACGGTGGTCATCACCTTCAACGGCACCCAGTTCGTGACGGCGACCGTCAACGGCGAGGAATTCGAGATCGACCTCGCGGCCCGGCGCGCCCATCGGCGTCACTAGCGGCCGAGCGGCGCCCCCTACTCCGGACGCCGCGAGCCCCGCGCTCCCGATGGGAGCGCGGGGCTCGATCGTTGGGACACCCCGCGGTGCGTTAGGCGGCCGGTGCCGTAAGGCGACGCCCGCATTCGGAGCAGAACGTCGCTTCGGCCTCCGGGCGGGGACCGCAGGCCGAACACACCCGCAGCGACGCCCGCGCCGCGCGGATCAGCGCTTCGGCCGGATCGTCCGCCACCGCCGTGGCTCCGTCCTTGACAGTCTGCTCGGCGTCCATCGCCACCAGCGCGGCCCGCGCGTACTCGGCCTTGAGCTGGTCGTAGTCCTCGTCGGACAGCTTACCGGTGGCCCGATCGAACTCGATCTCCTTGAGCGCGAGCAGCGCCCGGATTTTGGGCGATTCGGATTCGTCGAGCGGCGTGAAGTCGTCGTCGGCGTCGCCGGCCCCGGGCGGCCCCCAGTGCGTCTCGCGCCGGAGGATCGGTTCCAACACAAGCGCGAGCGCGGCCACCGCCACCGCCACACCCGCCAGCAGTTCGATCATATCAGCTCTCCAGGCGGTCCAACGCCGCCCCCAGTCGCGCCTGTTCCTCCGCCGAGAGTCCGGCCACGTCGGCCCCGGCGGCCGCCGTCGCCGGCCGCCGCGCCCGCCGAAGCAGGACCCAGGCGAGAATCACGCCAACGATCGTGATGGCGATCCCCGGCAGGAGGTAGCCGGCCCAGTTGAATCCCTGCTTGGGCGGCGCCATGAGTGCCGTTTCCCCGTATTTCGCCACGAAGGCCGCGAGGATCTCCTCGCCGGACTTGTCCTGCTCGACCAGGCCGATCACTTCGCGATGCAGCTGTGGCGAGTAGGTGCACGTGAAGTCCGTGGTGCGGCAGGTGTAGATGTCCAGGTTGCAGCCGCACGTACAGCGCAGCCGCCGTTCCACGTCGATGATGAACGGGTCGTTTTCGTAGTTCGTGATGGCCCCGCGCGGACGTCCGACCGCGCCCGGCTGCCACAGAGGCGCGACGGACGTGTCTTGCGCCGCTCCCACCACCGCGACCGGGGCGAGGCCCACGGCACTCCACAGGAACGCCCGGCGGCCGATCGGCGCCGTCATCACACACCCACCCCGGCGGCGGGGAGCTTGGCCTGGTAGCCCTCCATGCCGCGTTGGATGCTGCGCTCCGACGGGCCGCCGCCGGGCCACAGGGTGATCATGCCGCCGAAGACCAGAATCGCCCCGCCGATCCACACCCACGCGACGAGCGGATTGATCGTGAACCGGTAGACGGCCTCTTCCGTTCCGTTGACCGCCCCCGCGTAGATCACGTAGAGGTCTTCCCGCAGGGTCGACCGAATCGCCGCCTCGGTCGACGGCTCGAAGCTCGGGCGCCCGAACGAATCCACGTGCTGGCGTTTCTCGCTGGTCAGCACGCCCACCCGCTGGCCGTTGCGCGCCACGTCCACGCTCGCGGCCGACACGAACCGATTGAGGGCCTCGTACTGGGACACGCCGACGTGCGTGAACGTGTACTCGTCACCATACGCCGAGCGCATCGTCACGGACTCGCCGGGCTTGAGCGAGGCCTCCAGGTTCTGGTTGAAGGCCTGGCCGGTGAACGCGACGAAATACGTCACGATGCCGAGGTGGACGATGTAGCCGCCGTACCTTCGCCGATTGCGCCCCACGAGCCGTGCAAAGGCCAGGGCGTAGTTCTCACCGTGCAACCGATGCCGGGCGCCCGTCCCGCGCACGAATTCCTGCACGATCGTGCCGGTGACAAACGCCGCGAGCGTGAGCGCCACGCCAGCGTAGAAATCCGACAGCCGGATCGCCACCAGGCCCAGCGCCACGAGGGCCGCCAGGGCGACCGGCACCAGAAAATGGCGCTGCAGGTTCTGCGGGCTCGCCCGCCGCCAGGCGATCAGCGGACCGATGCCCGTGAGCGCCAGGAGCGCGAGCCCGATGGGAATGTTGACCTGATTGAAGAACGGCGGACCCACGGTCACCTGGGTCCCGCGCACGAGCTCCGAGATGATCGGGAACATCGTGCCCCAGAGCACCGAGAACGCCATGCCCACCAGGAGCAGGTTGTTGAAGAAGAAGGACGCCTCGCGCGACACCGCGCTCTCGAGCCGCGCCTCGGTCTGGAGCAGCTCCCAGCGCGACCAGGTGAGCCACGCCATGAACAGGCCACCCGAGATCAGGAAGGCGAGGAAGAAGTAGCCCACGCTCGACTGGGTGAACGAATGCACGCTCGAGATGATGCCGCTGCGCGTGATGAACGTGCCGAAAATCGAGAGCGCGAAGCTCACGCCGACCAGGATCACGTTCCAGCGCTTCAGCATGCCGCGCTTTTCCTGGATCATCACCGAGTGGAGGAACGCGGTCATCGTGAGCCACGGGAGAAAGCTCGCGTTTTCCACCGGGTCCCAGGCCCAATAGCCGCCCCAGCCGAGCTCGACGTACGCCCACCACATCCCCAGCGTGATCCCGACCGACAGGAAGACCCAGGACAGCAGGGTCCATTTACGGATCGCGTGCAGCCAGCCGACATCGAGCCGTCGCGTGAACAGCGCCGCCACGGCGAACGCAAACGGGATCGTGATGGAGATGTACCCCAGGTAGAGCATCGGCGGGTGGATCACCATCCCCGGATTCTGGAGCTGGGGATTGAGCCCCCGCCCGTCCATCGGGATGAAGTCCAGCCGTTCGAACGGGTTGGCGGCGAATAGCGCGACCGCCACGAAGAACGCCGTCACCACGGACGTCACCGCCGCCGCGTACGGCAGCAGATACGCGTAGCGCCGCGCCGTCAGCCACTGCGCCGCCGCCGCGAACAGCGAGAGCACGAACGCCCAGAACAGCAGACTGCCCGACTGGCCGCCGTACAGCGCCGAGAGCTTATAGGCGAGCGGCAGGTTGCGGCTGCTGTAGCTCGCGACGTACGCGACGTTGAAGTCATTCTTGACGAGGGCCGTCAGCAGCGCCACGACCGCGACGGTGAGGATGCCGGCCAGGGCGTAGGACGTGCGGCGGGCGCTCTGGATCAGCGCGAGATCGCCGCGACGCCCGCCCAAGTAGCCGACCACCGCCCCCCATACCCCAAGGAGCAGGGCCAGCCACAGCGCGAGTTGTCCGAGAACGGTCATGGGCGATCAGGCTTCCGGCACGGCCTCGTAGCGGGACCCGCACTTGGCCAGAAGCGTGGTGGCGCGGAACGTGCCGTCCGGCTGAAGCCGGCCCTCGACGACGACTTCCACATCGTCGGTGAACGTGTCTGGCGCGAGGCCCCGATAGACGACCGGGTACGTCGCCTGCCCATCGGTCACGTCGAACGTGATCGTCTGGGTCGCGACATCCCGCTGGATCGTCCCGGGCACCACCTTCGCCCCCATTTTGACGCCCACGTCGTGGAACGACGCATCGGCGGACACCTTCGCCGCGAGTTCGGACGGCGTCACGTAGTACACGCCGGTCTCCTTGATGCCCGTAGCCATCAGGAACCCGACCGTGCCAACCACGAGCACACCAGCCAGCATGACCTTCGTAGAAGCGCGCATAAAGTGGCTCACTCACCCGGTGGAGGGTTTCAGGACTGAATATAGACTACCGGCAGGGCGGCGAAAAGTTCATAAGACCTTTATAAAGAAGGGTTCACGAACCCACCGCCGAACTGGGCGTTCGGCCCCAGATCGGGAGGGAAGTGGCCGGGGTCCCGGCGCACCCGCCAGAGGCACGTAGCCTATTGCAAGTGAAACACTTGGGAAGGCAGGCGGGGGTCCCCCGCGCGCCGCGGGTTCATGTCCCGTTAACTGTTTCTTAAAGCCCGGCGGTCTACCGTGTGGCGGTAGCCCCGGCGATAGCGCCCCAAAACGGGCCCGCCGCGAGGCGTGCGACCCACTCCGAGGTGCGCCGGTGCGGACTCTGTTCGTCTTGAACGATCCCCCCTACGGGAACGAGCGTTCGTATAACGCGCTCCGGCTCGCCGCCTCGCTCGCGACTCGGGAGGACGAACAGGTGTGGGTGTATCTCATGGGCGATGCCGGATCGGGCGCCAAGGCCGGCCAGCAAGTGCCAAAGGGCTACTACAACGTGGAGTCCATTCTGCGCCTCGTGCTTTCCTATGGGGGCACGATCGGCGTGTGCGGCACCTGTCTCGAGGCCCGCGGCATCGCGGAGCCCGAGTTGGTCGAGGGCATCCAGAAGACCTCCCTCCAAGTCCTCACCGACTGGATGCAGCAGGCCGATCGCGTGCTGTCGTTCTGAGTCAGGGCCGCGCGCCCTTCAGTCTGCCGTTCCCGTCTCGGGCCAGGCGGCGGCGACCAGTGCCGGCAGCAGCTCACCCGCGCGCCCAACGAGAACCTGCACGGTAGGCCCGCAACGCTGCCCTTCGGGGGTCGTGTTGACGATGAGCACGGCCGCCCCCTGGGAGGCCGCGATCCACGGAATGGACGCGGCGGGCTCGACGAGGTTGGACGTCCCGACTGACAGAAAGACGTCGCACGCGGCGGCGGCCGCCCAGGCCGCCTCCAGGGCGTCCGCGGGCAGCACCTCGCCAAACCACACGACGTCCGGCCGGAGTGGCGCGCCGCACCGCGGGCAGCGCGGCGGCACCGGCCCCTCGACCCACCGCGGGACGACGACGCCCTCCTGCGAGCACCGGGTCCGCAGCAGGTTTCCGTGCAGCTCGTACACCCGCGCGCTTCCGGCCCGCTGGTGCAGCCCGTCCACGTTCTGGGTTACCAGCGTGAACCGCGGCACCAGCCGCTCCAGCCGCGCGAGCGCTCGGTGGCCGGGATTCGGCGAAGCCCGCTGCACGATCTCCCGGCGCCACGCGTACCACTGCCAGACGATCTCGGGGTGCCGAGCGAACGCGGCCGGCGTCGCGAGGTCCTCGGGGCGGTAGCGGGCCCAGAGACCGGTCAGGGCCTCCCGAAACGTCGGGATGCCGCTCTCGGCCGACACGCCGGCCCCCGTGAGCACGGCCACGTGCCGGGCGGTGCGGAGGCGCTCACCGAAGGCCCGCGCCTCGGGCGGCAGCCGCACGGCGGGCCCGGTCACCGTCGGAACCCGAGGAGTTGCACGACCGCGCTGCGACCGCGGTGCAGACGCCCTTCCACTACGTCGCGTTCCACCTCGCGCGCAATCTCGAAGGTCAACCCGTCGAGCTCGCGCTCGAGATCGGCGAGGGTCACGAGGAGATCCGCGACCGGGGGGCCGCCCGTCCCGAAGTCCAACTGACGGGGCGTGTAGGCTTCGACCACGAACGCGCCGCCTGGCCGCAGGGCGGCAACGGCGGCGGCGTACACGCGGGCCCGGAGCGCTCCCGGTACGTGGCAGAAGATGGCCACGACGGCGTCGACCGCCTCGGCCGCGACCGGGAAGTCGGCAAGATCCGCGACCACGGCCGCCAGCCGCACGCCCCGCGCTCGCGCCAATCGGCCCGCTTTCCGGAGTCCGACCCGGGAACGGTCCACCGCGATGACCGTGTGCCCCCGTTCGGCCAGGAAGACGCCGTTCCGACCCTCTCCCTCACCGAGCGACAGCACCCGCCCGCGCGGCATGCGGGGCGCGACGGCGGCGAGAAACGCGTTGGGTGTCGTGCCGTACACGTACTCCGGCGTGTCGTAGCGAACGTCCCAGTCGGTGCGGCTCATCCGTCGCCCGGCCCGCGGTTCGCCTATCCGATCCGGTCGAGGCACGCTTGCATCCGCCGCCACGCGCCCTCCACATGCGTCCGCGCGGTCAGCGTCCCTCCGATCGCCATCCGCAGCACAAGCCGGTTGGCGAGCCGCGTGTGGGTGAGGTAGACCGCACCCGAGCCATTGAGGGCATCGAGCAAGTGCTGGGAGGCGCCGTCACCGGCCCGGTGACGGAAACACACGAGGTTGAGGGGCGACGGTGCCGCGCGCACGAGTCGGGGCTCGGCCTCGACCCACGCGGCGAACTCGCGCGCGAGGGCCACGTGGTGCCGGATGTGGCGTCGTAGCCCCTCGGCGCCGTACCACCGGATGACGAACCAGAGCTTCAGCGCCCGGAATCGGCGGCCCAGCGGGACCTGCCAGTCGCGGTAGTCAAGCACCGCCCCGCTCTCGGTTGCCCGGTTGCGCAAGTACTCCGGCAGGACGCTGAGCGCCCGGATCAAGGCCGACCGATCCGCCACGTAGAAGCAGTCGCAATCGAAGTTCGTGAGCAGCCATTTGTGGGGATTCACGCAGTAACTGTCGGCGAGTTCGAGCCCGTCATGCAGCGGACGGAACTCCGGGCACACCGCCGCGTTCCCGGCGAGGGCGGCGTCCACGTGCAGCCACACGCCGCGCCGGCGGCACACCTCGCCGATGGCGCGGACGGGATCGATCGCGGTGCTCGACGTCGTCCCCACGGTCGCGATCACACAGCACGGCGTGCGACCGGCAGCTTGATCCTCCTCGATGGCCGCGTCGAGCGCCTCGGGCCGCATGGCGAATACCTCGTCCACGGGGACGCGCCGCAGCTGGCGACGTCCGAGGCCGGCGATGCCCACCGCCTTGTCCACCAGCGAGTGCGCTTCGGTCGAGGCGTATACCGTGAGCGGACGATCCACCCCCCGCTCGTTGGCCGCGCCGTCCGTGGCGCGCTCGCGCGCGGCGAGCAGGGCGCACAGGGTGGCACTCGACGCCGTATCCTGAATGACCCCGCCGCCCGCAGCGTCGGACCGGAAGGCAGGCGGCAGCGCGAGCAGGTCCGCCAGCCAGTCGAGGACGTGCGTCTCGAGCTCGGTGCACGCCGGGCTCGTGGCCCACAGCATCCCTTGCACGCCCAGGCCGGCCGACACCAGATCCCCGAGGATGGCGGGTCCCGAAGCGTTGGCGGGGAAGTAGGCAAAGAAATTGGGCGACTGCCAATGGGTGAGGCCCGGCACGATGACCGCGTCGAGGTCGGCGAGTATGGTGGCAATCGACTCGCCGACTTCCGGCGGCGTCGGCGGCAGAGCGCGCCGCACGTCGCCGGGGCGGGCGGGCGAGAGGACGGGGAACTCGTGGACCCGTTCCCAGTAGCGGGCGACCCACTCGAGCACGGCCTGCCCGTCGGCCCGGAGCTCATCAGGGCTCATGTGTCGTGGACGCTCAGTCATTTCGCGCCTCCCTCCCCACGGCGCCCACGGTCACCCCGCGGCTCCCGAGAGCGCCGCGTCCAGCGGCCCGGACCCGGGCTCGGCGCGCTCCAGTTGCGCGTGGCGCCGTCCGAGCCAGAACGCGATCGCCAGCCACACCCCCGCGATCGGGGCGATCAGGAAGGAGATAGCCGACATCCCGAGCCCCATCCACGTGAGGGATGCGTACGACCACGCGGCGATCTGGTCGCCGGCCCGGTAGACGAACGTGTCGATGAAGTTCTTCGCCTTGTACTTGTCCTCGCGGCTCAGCACCGTGTAGAGAATCTCCCGCGTCGGCTTCGCCACCGCGAACTCGCCCGCCCGGCGCAGCACCTGGAACACGACGAACAGGGAGATGACCGGGACGGCACCGAGGCTCAGAAACCCCACCACCGTAAGCGCCGGCAGCACCGTGAGCGTGACGGCGATCCCGAGCCACCGCACGATCCGCCCGGTCAGGAACGCCTGCGTCAGCGCGGTGAGCACATTCACGGCGAGGTCGATCCGCGCGAAGAACGCGGTCCGCGTCGCCCGGTCCACGAAGGAGACCTCGGCCAACCGGGCCTGGTGGAAGTAGAGCACGGTGGACCCCAACGTGAACAACAGCATGTAGCCGCAGATACCGAGCAGATAGGGCGAGCGGAGCACGTGGCTGATCCCCGCCAGGGCCGATCCGCCGATCGGCCGCTCTGGATCGACCCCTCGGGGCAGATCCGCTGGCCGCTCCCGGGTGAGGCGAAGCACCGCCTGCACCGCCAGTTCCAGCAGGACGGCCGCGAGCAGGAGCAGCTGCACCGGCCCGAGCGGTCGCGCGAGCGTCGCCGTGACCGCCGATCCGGCAATACCCCCGAGCGTGCCCCCCACGGCGATAAGCCCGAACAGCCGGGCCCCCTGGGCGCTGCGAAACACGTCCACCATCACGGCCCAGAACACGGACACGACGAAGAGGTTGAACACGCTGGTCCACACGAAGAACACGCGGCCCGCCCAGATCCCGCCGGCGGCCGGCAGGAAACGGAAGGCCGCGTAGAACAGCAGCATGTTGAGGAAGAAGAACCGGTACGTAAGCGCCACGAATCGGCGTCGCGGCAGGCGGGCGACCAGTGCCGCGAACGGCGTGTGAACCAGCAACATCGTGACCAGCGTACCGGTGAACAGCCACGGCAGGTTCGCGACCCCACCGGCGACCCCCATCTCTTCCCGCAGGGGCCGGATGATGTAGTACGACGACAGGACAAGAAAGAAGTAGGTCCCCGACAGCAGCATCGGCCGGAGCTCCTCCGGCCGCACGTCGACCACGCGGGCCAGCAGCCGCACCGCCGGCCCGCGGGGGGGACCGCGCTCAGCCACCGCGTGCGTGCCAGGCCGCCAGCACGCCCTGCTCGCGCTCCGCGGCGATGCCGGCGCGACGCCGCTCCCAGCGCTCGGGCGGGAGCGTCTGGAACCACGCCAGCGTGTCGCGGCCCGTGTCGGCCAGCGGCCGGAACGAAAGCCCGGCGGCGATCGCCTTCGCGCAGTCCATGCGCGCGAATCCCTGCATACCGTCGCGGGGAGGGACCCAGACGGGCATGTCGGCCCACGGCCGCACTTGATGGTCGCGCAGGAAATCGGCATCCACCCAAGTGAACGACACCTCGGCGCTCGTCACGGCCCGCAGGCCGTACAGCATCTCGGCGATGGACAGCGGCGCCCGCGGGCCGGTGGCATGGAACACGCCCGTCGTTCCCTGCTCCACCAGTCGGACCATCCATTGCCCCAGGTCCCGCACATCCACGATCTGCACCGGGTCGGTCGGGCGTCCGGGGGCCAGCACTTCACCGCCCCGGTCGATGCGGACGGGCCAGTACGTGAACCGATCGCTGGTGTCGCCGGGTCCCACGATCAACCCCGGCCGGATCACGAGCGCCCGTCCCGGAAACGCGCGCTCCGCTTCCTGCTCGCACAGCGCCTTGAGCGGACCGTACGTCTCACCGGTGATCTGCTCGACGGTCGGGTCGTCCAGCGTGCCCACCGTGGCCGTCTCGGTCATGCCCGGTGGCGAGAAATCGGCATACACGGAGATGCTCGAGACGAACAGGTAGAGCCCCGCGTGCTCCTTGAGCAGCTGCGCCGACTGCCGGACCCAGCGCGGCAGGCTCGCCGAGTTGTCGATCACCACGTCCCAGTCCCGACCCTGTAACGCCTCGAGATCGTCGTTCCGGTCCCCCTCGAGTTTCTCGACATCGGGAAACAGCTCGGGATTCGTGCGGCCGCGATTGAACAGCGTCAGCGTGTGGCCGCGGGCAAGCGCGTACTCCACCTGTTGCGGGCCGAGAAACCCCGTGCCGCCCAGCACCAGGATCCGCAGCGGTTTCCGGGCGGGGGCCACCGCCTCGAGCAATCCCGCCCGCAGCCGGGACGGAAGCAGTGCGGCTCCGCTCAGGGCGGCGGCGGCGGTGACGAACGCGCGTCGAGACGTGGCCATAATGATCCTCTCGAAGGTGAACGAGCCGGTGCGGGGCTGGGCCCGGGGTGCAATCAGGGGAAACATAAGGAACCAGGCCCGATCCGCAGTACTGCGAACCGGGCCTGTGTGGAACGGCCGGGTTACCCCGCGCCGGCTGCTACTTCTTGGCTGCCACCGTGTGACACAGTGCGCAGTTCTTGTTGTCGATCCCCTTGTGGTTGGCCGGGGCCGCCTTCATGCCCTCCATGGCCCCGCCATGGCACATCAGGCACTGCTCGCGGCCCTTGGTGTCGTGCGGGATAGCGGCCGCCGCCGTCGCGCTCTGCCCAACCGATTCCTTGGCGTGGCACAGCGGGCAGCTGTCGTTGGTCCGGCCCTTGTGGTCGGCCGGGGCCGCCTTCATCCCCTCCATGGCACCGCCATGGCACATCAAGCACTGCTCGCGCCCTTGGGCGTCGTGCGGCATGACCGGCGGCCCCTTGGCGGCCTGGGCACTGGCCGAGGACACAATCAACAGGGCGGCAAGCCCCAAACCGATCGATGAGAACACGCGAACGAGTTTCATTGTACGGTCCCTCCCGGAGAGATTCCTCCGTAAATCAACGGAGATCGCACCGCAATCGCAAGGGATTCGGACACGCTCGCGCCGTGACCCATGGCGCCGCTCCGCACCGCCCTCACTGGGTGGGGTTGGCCACGTATCCCACGATCGTCATCACGATGATGAAGGCCAGGGCCACGACACCCAGCCACGTAAACAGCGGGCTGGGCTCGCCCCGGGCGGTCTTCCGGTCCAGGAACGGGATGAGCAGCACCGCCATACCGGCAACCCCGAATCCCAGAATCCCGAGCACTTCTCCTTCAATTCCCAGGATGTGCGCTGGCAGGTACTTGAGGCTCTGGAACATGAACATGAAGTACCACTCCGGCTTGATGCCGGCCGGCGCGGGCGTGAAGGGATCGGCCTTGTCCCCGAGGTGGGCCGGGAGAAACGCGGCGAGCGCCGCGAGGATCGCGAGGGCCACCAGCCAACCCACGGCGTCGCGCAGCAGGAAGTTCGGCACGAACTTCATCTCGCGCCACGATCCCGACCGCCGCTCGATGTTCGGGGGGACGCTCATGCCGTGCTTCTGCACGAGATAGACGTGCAACAGTACGAGGGCCCCGACGGCGGCGGGAAGGAGCGCCACGTGGAACGCATAAAAGCGGGTGAGCGTAGCGCCGGAGACATCATCACCGCCCCGGAGCACACGCAGCCCGAATTCCCCGACGAGCGGAACCACATGCACGATCTCAGTGCCGACCCGCGTCGCGAAGTACGCCAGTTCGTTCCATGGGAGGAGGTAGCCCGTGAACCCGAATCCCATGGCCAGGGCCAGCAGGATGAACCCCGAGATCCAGGTGATCTCGCGCGGCCGGCGGTAGGCGCGGAGGAACCAGACGCTGAAGAGGTGGAGGAACAGCATGAAGATCATCAGGTTGGCCGCCCAGGCGTGGATGGACCGGATCAGCCAACCAAACTGCACCTCCGTCATGAGGAACTGGATCGACTCATACGCCTCTTCGGCGCTCGGCCGGTAGTAGAACAGCAGCAGCACGCCCGTGAGGATCTGGATCATGAACAGGAAGAGGGTCATCCCGCCCAAGTAGTACCAGACGGTGTGCTTGTGCACCGGCACCGTCTTCTTTCGCGCCAGATCGCCCAGCACCCCCCACCCCAGGCGGTCGTCGAGCCATGCCGAGGTCTTCGCGAGGCCTTCGCGCAGGGACGCCACCGTCAGGCCCCCCGACTCACGATGATCTGCTCGCCGCTCACCCGCACCGTGAATACCTCCAGCGGCTTGGGCGGCGGACCGATGATGTTGCGGCCGTTGAGATCGAAATGGCCGTTGTGACAGGCGCACCAGATGTGGCTCAGATCGTCGCGATACTGCACGATGCACGCGAGATGGGTGCAGGTCGCCGAGAACGCCCGGAACTCCCCCTGCGGCGTGTGGACGAGAATGCCGGGTAGGCTGCCGAACTTGAAGATCTTCCCGCTGTTCAGCGGGATGTCGTTCACGGTGAAGGGCAGGGTCACGGAGGCGGTCGCGGATTCGGTGACCTCCGGCGGGAGCAGGTAGCGCGTCACCGGATAGAGGACGGCGGCCGCCAGGCCGCCGGCACTGGTGCCGAGCAGCCAATTCACAAATCGCCGGCGGGTGCTGGGAGTCGGGGAATCGTTGCCCATGGAGTCTCGCTTTGCGGTGTGGCTCACGCTTCGATCTGGCGGATCTTCAGGATCACCCCGATGATGAGCAGCAGGATGAGTCCGGTGGACACGGTCAGTCCGACGCGTCGGAATCGCAGTTCGCCGAGCGCCCCGTGGCCGCGCTCGACGGCGGCGGCGGCGACCTGCAACCCCTCGTCGGCGTGGTGCGCGACGGAATCGAGCTCGAAGGCATGGATCGCGGCCTGGGCCTGCACGAGGGCGGTCTGCGCTCCGCTCAAGTCGAATCGCGCCTGGCTCACCTCCATCCCGGCGCGCTCGGCCCGTTGGAGCAGAGAATCGGCAAACCCGTACGCGGCCCGCAAGGAGTCCACCCGGGCCCGCATCGCCGCGGCTACGATTCCGCCGCCGACTCCCTCGACGTGGCACCGACTGCACACCGACCCTTCGCCCACGCCGAGCAGCGTGTCACTCGCGGCCTGCACCTGGTGATTGCCATGGCAGAGCGCACACCCCGGCACGCCGAGCCGCGTGAACACCGCCGAGTGGGGACTCGCCGCGAAGTAGTCGGCCATCACCGAGTGGCACTGCCCGCACACATTCCCCACCCAATCCACCCCGGGCGGCGCCGCGCCGTGGTTCCCGTGACAGTCGTTGCACGTCGGGGCCGACTGATCGCCGCGCTCCGACAACGCCGCCCAGTGCACGCTCTGCTCGTAGCGTTCGAGCTGGTTCGTCGGGATCTGGTAGCCGGCCATGTGCGTGCTATCCGCGTGACAGACGCTGCAGGTGCGCGCCACGTTGAGCGGATGCACGCTCGATTGCGGGTCCGAGGGGGGTCGGATCGCATGCGCCGGATGGCAGTTCGTGCACGTCGCCACCAGCGTGTCGCGGTACAGCGTGAGGCGCTGCCCGTGCACCGACGAGCGGTATTCGGCAACCTGATCGACGCGCAGGGCCGGATTATAGCGGCGCATGAACCCCGCATCGGAATGACACCGACCGCACACCTGCAGCAACAGTTGCCCCTCCGGCTTGCCGAGGAACCCCTTGGCCGGATCCATCCCGTTGAACCCCGCCACGGTCGGGTCGCCGCCGTGGCACGCGACGCACCCAAAGCCCTTGGCGGCGTGCACGTCCTGCGTGTAGCGGGCAACGGGCGCGGCCAGCCGCTCAACCGTGAGGGCCTGGTGGCACGAGACGCAGTAGTTGGGCGCGTCCTGTGCCACGACTGCCGGTGGAGCGCCCAGGCCTGTCCCGAGGAACAAGGCCGCCATCGCCAGCCCGGTGAGCGTGAGAACCCTCATCGTCCCGTCTCCTGCCGCTCGAAGTAGGCGGCGATGTCGGCAACCTGCCCGGCACTTAGCACGGGCCAGCGCCGGCGGACCAGCGTGTCTGGCAGCGCCACGTGATTCCACAGCGCCGCGATCACGGCGGCGTGCGGCCGGTTTCGGATGCCGGGCGTCAGATCCGTCGCGAGGCGCGCGCCGTTGCCGCGCAACGCGTGGCAGCTGAGGCACCCAGCCTCCCGCAGCCGGTCCGGCCCACGGCTGGCCGAACCTCCGCCCGCCAGGTACCGCTGCGCCGCCAGGTAGGCCACGACATCGGCCATCTCCGCCGTCTCGAGCCGTGGGACGGGGACGCCCTGCGCGCGCATGGTCGCGACCATGCGCGGCGCCTTGTTCCACAGCGCGGCCGCGAACTCCGCCAGGCTGCGCTGCGGACGCCCGGCGAGGTCGGGGCCGAGGGTGCCGCCGCGCCCGCGCACCGGATGGCAGCTGACGCAGTTCTTCTCGGAGAAGACCGTGGCACCGTGCTCGGCGTTCCCCGGCAAAATGTACGTCGGATCGGCCCGCTGGGTGTGCGCCACGCTGACCAGAAACGCGAACAGGTCGTTCACCTCCGCGCCAGAGAGGCGGGGGCGGCGGATGCCACGCCGCGCCATCTCCGCCTCCATCGCGGGTGCGTGATTCCACAGGGCCGTGGCCATTTCGATGGGGGAGCCGCGCGACCGTAGGTCGTCGAGCGCTGGCCCGATCACGCCGCCGGCGCCCTCCACCTGGTGGCACACGATGCATCGCTTCGTGGTGAACAGCCGCCGCCCCGCGGCCGTGTCGCCCCTGGGGCTCAGGTAATTCGTCCACGCGAGAAACGCCAGCAGGTCGGCGGCTTCCCACGGCGTGAGCACCGGCGGGGCCACCCCCGCGGCGCGGATTCGCGCGGCCATGCCCGGCAGGTGATTCCACATCGCCGCGACGAACCCGTTCACCGAGGCCGCCCCCTGCACACGTCCGAGGTCCGGCCCGGCGCTGCCGCCCACGCCGTTGAGCGCGTGACACGACGGGCACCCCTTGGCCCCGTACACGCTCGCGCCGGCAAGCGCGCGCTGCGGCGGTGTGGGCGTTTCCTGGGCCCGCAGTCCCAGCGGGAGCGTGACGCTCAGCGCCGTCCAGATCACCGTGCGAACCTGTCTGCGCATCCACAAGTCCTTTCCCTCGCACACCCGATCGCGAGGTGCCTCCCCGCGCCGTGCCGTCCGGCGAACGGCCGCCCGTTCGCCCGCGGGAAGCGTGCACCACGTCCTGCGCCAAGCCCTGGCGGCCATCACAACCTACTTCTACAGCCCCGCGTGGCCCAGCCAGACGGGCGCGATCGACGCCGGCTCGCCCGCCGCGCCCTACGGCCCGCCCGGGATGCTCGTCCCATGGCAGGTCGAGCACATCTCCGGGTTCTTCTCCCGCAGCCGTTCCCCGTCGAAGCCCCTACCATGCGGTTTGAACTGGCGGTGGCAGGTGAGGCAATCGTTCTCCACATGGCATGAGACACAGCTCTCGAGGCTCTGGCGGGCGGCCTGCCCGTGGCCGCCGAGGAACCCCTGTTTGGCATCGTGGAAGCCTCGCGTCAACGTCCGCCCGCCCGTCACCAGTCCCGACTGCCGGTGACAGTCGGTACAGAATTGGCCCGTATTGTGGCAGTCGATGCACGAGGACTGCCGAGTATAGGCCTGGGCGGGGTGGCCCGCCAAGAAGCCAGCCGGATGGAACCCGCGCGTTTTGGCCGCGTCGGGCTGATGGCAGTCCAGGCAGTCCTGCCGCACGTGGCAGGCCGCGCAGGTCTGCGGGGCGGCGGACGCCGGACTCCCGTGCCGCGCGATCCAGTCCGGCATGTGGTTGGCCGGCGCCCGGCGCCGCACGGTCACGTTCATCGCCCGGCCGGACGCCGCCGTGGCGAACCCATCGGCGACGCTCGGCATGCCGCGATGGCATTCGAGACAGCTCTCGCGTGCGTGACAGACCTGGCAGGCGGTCGCGTTCTGCCGCACCGACTTTCCGTGCTGCTGCAGGAACGTGGGCTCGCGGTGCGTCGACGGCCCGCCGCTGACCTGAGCCGCGAGCCGCCCCCCGCCGCTCGCGGGCACCAGCAGGGCGGCGACCCCGAGGGTCAGCAGAAGTGCGCGTATCCGGGTCATTGGGTACCTCCCTCGGGAATCCGCAGGATGGCCGCCGGGAGCGACGCCCGATCGGCGCCCGAGCCGAACGCCAGCCGCAGGCCTGCATGGAGGCGGAGCTGGTTCCAGGAGAACGCCGCGGCGTCGGGCCGGTCCCGGTTCTCGTCATAGTACGTCACACCGCCAAAGAGCCTGGCCTCGGACCGGATGTCCACGTCCGCATCGAACGCGTAGATCCAGACGTCGGCATCGTTGAACCGGAGCTCGAGAACGCGCTGCAGATTGGCGACGCTGCCGCGGAGCCCGAGGCGTGGGATCGGCCGCCAGAAAACGCTGCCGTCGATGCCGATGGCCCCGGCGCCAGGCCCGTCGTCGATGGAATAGTCGACCATGACGATCAGGTCGGCGGAGTGCCGGTATGTCGCGCCCAGGCCGGCCCGCCAGCCGTTGTCTTCGATCTGCGCCAAGGGCGTGGCCGCATCGGGATCGTCGAAGCCGTAAAGCTCGCCGCGCGCCCGCAACTGCAGCTTGGGCATCGGTGTCGCGGTCACGCTGCCGAAGCCGGCCTTGTAGGCCACGGGGCTGAACGCGCCCCAGATGGACCACAGCTCGAAGTACGGCCGGTAGCGGCGGCCACCGACGGCGACCGACGTCTTCGCCGACGGGATGGCGACTGCGAGCGTCGCCTCCGCACTCCCCATCTCGCCGAACGCGAGATCGTAGTCCGCGCCGCCCGAGAGGGTCACGTTGCGCACCACGGACAACTCGACGTCGCCCCCGACGCGCTCGGCCACCAAGTGATCGGGGCCGGGATCGATCTGGCGCTCGTAGAGGATCCGTCCGCGCGCGCCACGCACCGCCCACGCCAGGTCGCCGCCCACGACAATCTGGCGCTGGCCCGGCCGGAATTCGCCGAGCGGATTCACGGCGTCGCTGGTGATGGGCAGCGGGGTGCCCCAGGCGAGGCCCCAGCCCCCGTACGCGCTGGCCGTGAGCGCCCCGCCGAGGAAGCGTGCGTGCGCCCGGGCGCCGTCGAATCCGGTGTAGCCGAAGCGGGAGGCCTCGTGCAGACGACCGCCCCGCACCGACCACGCGGGCTGGGCGTACTCGACGTACCCCTCGACCAACTGCACGGCTGGGGCGGTACCCGGCCAGGCACCGGGATCCGCGAGATCGGTTCCGACGCGGGCCCGGCCATAGAGGCGCAAGCCGGGCACGCCGAGCCCCCACACGGACGCGTCCAGCGTGCTCACGAGGGGCAGTCCGTCCTGCTCCGCGCCGGGGCGGTAAAACGTGCAGCTGACGCCGCCGGCCACACAAGTCACGGCAAAGCCGCTTGCCGTGAACAGCCCCCCGTTGGTACCGGTGACGGCCTCCGCGACGGGAATGCTGTCGAGCTGCCAGCCGCGGTATTTCACCGCCTGAACGCGCGTATCCAGCCGCAGCCGGTACGACTGGGCGGACAGCGCGGTCGGGGCCAGCAGCAGCCCACCGACCGTCATCCATGCAAGGACTCTCGAGGTACGCACGATCCCTCCTCCCTGCTCGCGGCCCACGATCCGGCGTTGTGCCGCGGGAGCGGCCGCCTGCCCCCGCGCCGGCGTGTTCACCTAGCGATAGCCGAACAGCATCGAGTAGACGATCAGCCCGATCAACGTCAGACCGATGCCCAGCGCCGTGAATCCGAAGACCTTGAAGGCCCGCTCCAGGCCGTCGGGATACGGATCCACCAGGGTTTCCTGCAGCTCGCCCGACGCGACCAGCCGCTCGTATTCCCGGGGCTTGTCGCGCTTCAGCTCCTCGATCGGCACGCGGCCGGTGAAGATCACCGGGTCCATCGGGAACTTATCGAGCCGGAAGTGCGTGTTGAAGAAGTGCACGGTGAAGATGAAGGCCACCGCCAGCAGCGCTTCGTCGCTGTGGATGATGGTGGCGACGTTCACCGTCCACCCCGGCACCACCTTGGTGAAGAACTCGGGGAACCAGAGCAGCAGACCCGTCAACCCGATCACGAACATGCCCCAGAACACGGCGAAGTAGTCGAACTTCTCCCAGTACGTGTAGCGCCCGTACGCGGGGCGCTCCCCTCGTCCGAAGAACCACTTGATCGACTGCCAGAACTCGCGCGCGTCGGTGCCGGTGAAGATGAGGGACGTGTCGTCGCGGATGAACGCCCACCACGTCTTCTCCGAGCGCCGCTTCTGCTTGACGGCATCCACGAGATGGATCGCGAACACGGCGATCAGCGCCACCGCGCCCATCCGGTGGAGCACCCCCGTCGTGCTGAACCCGCCCAAGGCGCCGGCGAACCACTGCGCCCAGGTCATGTAGGAGAACTTGAGCGCCATGCCGGTGAGCGCGAGCGTGAAGAAGCCCAGCAGCATCACGAAGTGGAGCGAGCGCTGGAAGAACGTGAACCGCCGATGGAGTTTCTCCCCGGGCCGGACGACATGCCGCACGCGCCAGTCCTCGGGCGACCGCGACAAGCGCCAGAGCCACGCGAGCGTATGCAGGATCGCGAAGCTCAGCGTGCCGATCAGCAGCGCCGTCATCCCCCAGAAGGTCCAGAAGAGCCAGGGGTATTTCTTGGCGTCGTGGTGCGTGGCGTGGGTGAGGTAGCCCGCAAACCGGCGGTTGGCACCCGAATGGCACTGCGCGCACGTCCCGACGATGTTGCGGCGGCTGAGCGTGGAGGCGGGCTCGCTCACCGGCAGGATGTTGTGCGCGCCGTGACAGTCCGAGCATTTCGCGGCCGCGGCTTCGCCCAGCCGGGACACCTTCCCGTGGAACGTGTCGAAGAACCGTTCGGTCTCCGCCTCGTGGCACCGCCCGCACTGGTTCATCATCTGCAGGCGGAAATCGCCGAGGTCCGTGCGGCTGATCGTGTGGGACGTGTGGCAGTCCTTGCAGGACGGCCGTTCCCGCCCGTCGTTGGCGTCCTGCGTCGTCCAGTGGATGCTGCGGCGGAACGCCTCCTCGATGCCGGCGTGACACGTGCCGCATGTGCTCGCCACGTTCGCGTGGTAGATACTGGAGAGGCTGTCCTCCGGCGGCAGCTCGCGGTGGGCGGTGTGGCAGCTGCTGCAGGTCGCCGTCACGAGCAGCCCGCTCTGGATCAGGCCCTTGCCGTGGATGCTCTCTTCGTAGCTCCGGACGATGTCGGGGTGGTCTTTCTTGATCCGGACGGCCGCCTTCTCGCCGACCCGGTGGCAGCGGGCGCAGAGGGCCGGCACGTTGCGGACGAACGTGGGCGAGGACGGGTCCACGCGCAGCTTGGTGGCGTGGTAGTCGTGGCAATCGAGGCACCGTGGCGCATCCGGGTCGTTGCGTCCGGCTAACTGGCCGTGCAGGCCCGTCTGGTAGTCCGTGACCTCGCCCGCGTGGCACACGCTGCAATCCACGTTGTCGGCGCGTGAGGTGGCACAAGCCCGCCCCCGCGCGGCGGGCGTGACATCAGTGTGGCACTGCGCGCAGGCCGTCTCACTGTGGGCGGAGGCCTCGTAGGCCTCCCGATCCACGAACAACGACACCGTGTCGCCCTTCGCGACCCCGCGCAGCGTGCGGTCCGCGTGACAGCGGTAGCAGTCCTGGTTGGCGGCGCCGGCCGCGTAGATCACGCGGCGGATTTGGTGCGGTGCGTGGCAGTCCACACAGGCCGGGATCTTGTGCGGCTCCTTTTCCCAGAGCTGGCCTTCGATCACCTTGCGGTGTACGCGCTCGATCTGCGAGTGACACTGCGTGCAGGTCGCCGCGATGTTGGCGCGGTTGATGCTCGAGCGCGGGTCCGTGTGCGGCAGAATGAAGTGGGACGTGTGGCAGGAGGTGCACACCGCCGTCACCGTCAGCCCCTGCCGGAACAGCCCCGCGCCGTGAATCGACTCCGAGTAATTTTCGAGGATGCTGTCTTGCGGGATCGTGCGCCGTCGGGAGACCGGCGTGCCTTCTTGATGGCACTCGCCGCACAAGAACGGGATGTTCATCACCGCCGTACGGGCCAGCTGGTCCCGATGCGAGCGCACTTCGTGCGTGCCATGGCAGTCGTCGCACGTAGGGGCCAGGCGGTCGCCGCGGCGAGACGCCTGCCCGTGGAGGGACGCGTTGTGTTGGGCGCCCTGCACGGGATGGCAGCTGCCGCAATCCACCTTGGTCCGGTCCGGCGGGTGCGGGAAGCCGAGCTCGCCGTGGCACGTGAGGCAGCCCATGCCGGCCTTGCCGTGGGCTGACCGGGCCAGGGTCTGCTGCGTGACGACGTAGCGCGACGGGTTGGGTTTGGTCTGGAACAGCGAGGCGGTGGCGTGGCACATCAGGCACGTGGCGTCGTCCTGGGCGTGCACGACGCGAGGGACGGCGAGCGCCACGAGTCCCAGCAGGGCGATCAGCCCCACCCCCGAGCGCACGCGTCCATCCGTCTTCACACTCACGCGCCCACCTCGCCGGTTTCGCGACCCGCGTGCCATTCCCGCAAATCGTCCTCGGGAAAATACGTGCGTCCCCCAGGGCAAACAGCACGTGGCGCACACTCTAAAGCAATTCTCACCCTTTCTTCGAAATCGCCGCACCCAGGAGGAGTTCTTTATAGGGTGCACACGGGGAGCCTCCACCCTTGGCCTGCCCCTGCAGGCCTGAAAGGGTTGACGCATGAGTGCGCTTTCGCGCAGACGTTTTCTCGAGCGAGGGGGCCGTGCAGCCGTCGGACTGGCGGGAGCCGGAGCGAGCGCCGCGGTGGCGCTCGCCGAGGACGCCGTTGCCGACACGGGAGCCGACCGGCTCGTCGAGCAGGCGGCGGCCCAGTGGGCCATGTTGTTCGACTCGACGCTCTGCGTCGGGTGCCGCGCGTGCGAGCTGGCCTGCAACACGGACAACGAGCTCGGCCGGACCCCGGACGAGATCTTCGAGGGCCGTCCTGCCGAGGACGCCCGTGCCCTCGCCCCCAGCGTCTTCACCTACGTCACCTTCCACCAGGTCGAAGCCGATCCGTCCACCGCCGCCTTCGGCAAGGTGCAGTGCATGCACTGCATCGAGCCCGCGTGCGTATCGAGCTGTCCCGTCCTCGCCCTGCACAAGACGGCCGAGGGACCGGTGGTGTGGGACGGGACCCGCTGCCTCGGGTGCCGGTATTGCATGATGGCCTGCCCATTCCTGGTCCCGCGCTTCGACTGGGATTCGCGCAACCCGCGGATCACCAAGTGCGACATGTGCTTCGATCTGCAGGGCCAAGGAAAGCCGCCCGCGTGCGTGGCGGCGTGTCCCAGCAAAGCGCTGCGCGCCGGAACCCGGGCCGACCTGTTGGCCGAGGCGCACCGCCGCATCGAGACCCGGCCGCGGCGGTACGTGCACCACGTGTACGGGGAGCACGAGGCGGGCGGGACGAACTTCCTGCACCTCGCCGCCCGACCCTTTGACGAGCTCGGGTACCGACGCAACCTCCCGATGCGCTCGTATCGGGAGTACACGAAACCGGCCATGGCCACGATCCCATACGTCCTCGGCGGGCTCGGCGTCGCGTTGGGCGCGCTGCGCTGGATCATCAATCGGCGGGCGGACGTGGCGGCCGGCGGCCACGAGGAGAGCCAGCCATGAGCCGCCCACCGACCCAAGGCCTGCGGCTCACGCCGGGCCTCGCGATCCTGCTCGTGCTGGCCGTGGCCGGGTTGGGGTTGATCGCCTATCGCTTTGCGTTCGGGCTCGGCGCCGTCACGAACCTCAGCGACGGCTACCCCTGGGGGTTCTGGATCGGGATGGACATCCTCGTGGGGATCGCGCTGGCCGGCGGCGGCTTCGTCCTGGCCGGGCTCGTGCACATCTTCGGCGGTCACCGCTTCCACGCGCTCACGCGCCCCGCCATCCTCACGGCGTTCCTCGGCTACCTGCTGTTCATCTTCGCGCTGATGGTGGATCTGGGACGGCCCTGGAACATCTGGTGGGCACTGATCTCGTGGAACCACGTCTCCCCGATGTTCGAGGTGGCGTGGTGCGTGATGTTCTACACATTCGTGCTCTTCTTGGAGCTCCTGCCGGCCGTGCTGGAACGCCTGCAGTGGGAGCGTGCGCACCAGCTGTGGCGCCGCGTGGCACCGTTGCTGGTCATCGCCGCGCTCACCGTCTTCACGTTCGCCATGACCGACAGCCTCGGCTGGACGGTCGCCGTCGCCGCCATCCTCGCCGCGTGGGAGACGCTCATGCGCACCGGCGTGATGGCCCGGGATCGGCAAATGCCCATCCTCCTGATCATGGCGGGCATCATGCTCTCGACGCTGCACCAGTCGAGCCTGGGCACGCTGTTCCTCATAACGGACAAGCTGGGCCCGCTGTGGTACACGCCCATGCTGCCGCTGCTGTTCTTCCTCTCGGCGGTGATGGTGGCCCCGGCGATGGTGATCTTCGAGGGTCTCGTGTCGGCCCGCGTGTTGCACCGCCGGCCCGAGCTGCCGCTGCTCGTGCCGCTGGGGCGAGCGCTGCCGTTTCTCCTCGCCGGTTACTTGATCGTGCGGGTCGGCGATCTGCTGTTCCGCGGCGTCGTCCTCGAGACGATGCGCCAGACGCTGGCGACCTGGTGGTGGTGGCTGGAGATCGCGCTGGTGCTGGTCGCGCTGGCGATCTTCGCCAGCCCGGACCTGGTACGCCGCGGGCGGGGCCTCCTGCTGGGAGCCACGGCCACCGTGCTCGCCTTGATTACGCACCGCACCGGCGTCGCCATCGTGGGGCTCGACGTCCCCGAGTACGGCCGCTACGTGCCGGCGTGGCCCGAAGTGGTGATCACGGCGGGCATCGTGGCCCTCGGCCTGCTGGCGTTCCGGCTGGCCGTGGCCTTCCTGCCCATCTACGAACCCGAACTCGAGCCCGGGACGGCCGGCCGCGCGCCGCGGGCCGTCCATGATCACCTGACCGCGACGCCGGTGCGCGTCGGATAGCGACCGCGCAGCGGTCGGAGGGACCCCATGGAACACTCGTCCACACCACCCGGCACCGGCACCCACAGCCGCATCCTCACGATCGTCCTGAGCGCCGGCGCCCTCATCCTGCTGATCTTCATCACGCAGATTCTGGTGCGGCTGCAGCAGGACGTCTCGCACCTCCGCGACGAGCTGGCAACCAAAGAAGATCTCGCCAACCTCGCGGTGCATATCGGCCCGCCCGATCCCGCGATGGCCGCGCTCGAGGGTACCTGCACCGACTGCCATACCAAGGAGACCTTCGCGGAGGCGCATGGCATCACGGAGGACGTTCACAACCTCGTGGCCCGCATGAGCGAGCTGACCGGGGCGCACATCGCCCCCACCGAGATCCCCAAAGCCGAGGCGGCCCTCACGTTCATGAAGTGCGCGCACTGCCACTCGATGGACCGGCTCAAAGAACTCGCCATTCTGAGTCCGCGCGAGCGGTGGGATGTGATCGTCAAGATGATGAAGGAGCCGGGGGCCACGATTTCTCAGGACGACGCCCAGCGGATCCGCGACTTCTACGGACAGTTCTGGGGCTGGCACACCAAGTAGCCGTCGCTGAGCGTCATGCCGAGCGAGGGGTGGGCCGCCGCAGCTGCCCCACCCCTCACACCGTCATGGCTGCGACTCCTCGGCCGCCGTCTCACCCGTTTCCTCCTCGTACCACTTCGGGTGGTGCCGCTGCACCGCCGTCTTGCTGATCCGCCCCGTGAGCCACGTCCAGCTCATGGGGTACTCTTCGGGATGGAAGATCA
>Ga0224512_10000432_pt1 | contig 44722 bp, 46 predicted proteins | sample SF_May12_sed_USG_4_FD_169103 | JGI IMG/M metagenome (GOLD analysis project Ga0224512, IMG submission 169103) | Sediment microbial communities from San Francisco Bay, California, United States - SF_May12_sed_USGS_13 | ecosystem: Environmental > Aquatic > Marine > Sediment | place: USA... | reverse complement strand
TGATTTTACGTTTCTCGGCGAGGCCCTTGGCGAAGAACAGGAAAAAATAAAGCGGAAACTCGAGGTTGTTGAGCAGCGATCCGTTCTTTTCGCGAATGTCGGTCAGCACCAGCGTATCGAAACGCGAAATGCCCTCTCGCAACAGGCCTTTTAAAACCTCGGGCGGCTGGCCGAACAGGATGACCTCGGATTCGTCCCTGACGATTCTGCTGCCGGGTGCGGGGGTAAGTATCTGTGGCTCAGCCATTTTCCGGATAGTTTATGTCTACCAATCAAGTGTAACCCGCTGCTTGGGGTGGTGGAAGGCGAAAAGTGTTAGATTATTTGCATAAATTCGACTTGTAAACTCGGGGAATGCAACTATGGCTGCAGCCGGTGGTGGTATAGTTGCTCGTAATAGGGTTGCGCCTCCAGCGCAATCTGCCGCTCCCTGGCGCGGAGTTCGTAGGTCTTTTCACGGTAGGGGGCGAAGCCTGTCGAATTCCATACCGAGTCATACCAGTATTTCGCCCACACGCCGTCGCTGGCGCGCGGGCCTCGCGGCCAGTGCAGCATTTGCGTGACAAACTCGATATCGAGACGCGCACAGATTGCCCGCAGCATGGTCTCGGGATCCAGCAGGAACTCGCGGCTGTCGATAACCATCGGGATCTCGCCGGTCATGTCGCGCACCTGCTCGAACAGCCGGGCCTGTTGTGCGAAGCCGATATCGGCCAGCGTGACGTCGGCGCGCACCGCCGCGTAAGACGCGATGACCGCCTCGGGCTCGCGGATCAGAAAGCAGTTGGCCAGCGCAGCCAGCCAGCCGCGTTCGAGTTGCGGCAACAAGTGCAGAGTCATGTGTTTCTGGTAAAAGATAGGCCTGTCGCCAGGGATGTCGCCGATGCAGCGGGCAATGATGGCCGCCGCATCGGTACCCTGATCGGCGATTACTTCGGCGGCGCCCGGATGCTCGATTCCGGTTGCATCCAGGTAATAACCGTAGAGAGGCTCGTCCCAGACCGTGCAATCACCTCGATTCTCGAAGGCGCGCATCATCGCGGTGGAGATGTTGCGCGGGCCAGACCACATCGCGATGCGCAGCGGCTTCAGCTGCATTCCCGTTCGAGCATACGCAGGTATAGCTGCTGTAGTTTCTCGACCATGGGCCCGCGCTTGCCGCTGCCGATGATGCGCCCGTCGACCTCCCGTACCGGCGCAAGACCGGCGAAGGTACCGGTGACAAAGGCTTCGTCCGCGCCGTAAACGTCGGTCAGGCTGAAGTTTTTCTGCGCCACCGGAATACTGTGCTGTTCGCATAGCTCGATCACGTTGCCGCGGGTGATGCCGCCGAGGCAATAGTCGCCGCTCGAGGTCCAGACCTCGCCCCTGCGGACGATAAAAAAATGCGTTGAGTTGCAGGTCGCAACGAAACCGTGCGGATCAAGCATCAGTGCCTCGTCGGCACCGGCCTTGGCGGCCTGGATACAGGCGGTAATACAGTTAAGTTTCGAATGGCTGTTGAGCTTCGGGTCCTGGACATCGGGATAGCCGCGGCGTACGTGCACGGTGAACAGCCGGATACCCGTGGCCAAGGTCTCCGGCAACGCCTGCTTGTACTCTGGAATTATGACGATAGTGGGTGGTGTAATGGTAACCCTCGGGTCCTGGTAGGGGGTTGCCTTAATTCCGCGCGAGACCATCAGGCGGATGTGCACGCCATCGCGCATGTTGTTTTTATCGAGCAGGCGGTATAGCCGCGCGGTGAGTTCGGGCGCGTCGATTTCCATCTCCATATCGAGGGCCTTCGCGCCCTCGTAGAGCCGATCCAGGTGCTGATCGAGAAAGGCGATTTTCCCATTGTGTACGCGCAAACCTTCCCAGACTCCGTCACCGAGCACGAAGCCGCTGTCGAACACCGAGATCCGCGCGGCGTCACGCGCAAAGTACTCGCCGTTGATATCGATCAGAATATCCGCGTTGCGCGGATCGTCCTGGTACTCGTGGGTACCCTTGCCGGTCATCGCTTACCGCTCATCGATGCTGCCCAGTTCGAACTCGTGGCCGCGGCTGGTCACGCTCAGGTAACGCGAACCATCGCGAAGCTTCTCGTCGGCAAGGTTGGCCAGGTCGAAGAATGCGCTGCGGCTAATCAGCGCCTCGAGCCCGTCGCGCGCGCGCACGTAAGGTCTCGGCTCGCCGCTGGACGGGTCCGTCTCGACGCGGATCGGATGATCGCCGTCGACCAGGATGCGGTCACCGATATTGGTGGTGAACACCAGGGCGGGCTCCCCGTCGGCGTCGATTCGTTCGACCAGGGTTGCGACGAAGGGTGCATCCTCGACCTCGATGCGCAGTTTTTCGGCGGGCGTGACCAGGAAATATTCATCCCGCTCGCGGCGCAGAATCCCGGCAAACAGCTTTACCAGCGAGTCGCGCTGAAACCTGCGGCCCTGGTGGTACCAGCTGCCGTCGGCCGCGATGCGGATATCGATATCGCCCCGCTGTCGCGGGTTCCAGTCGCGCCTGGTGGCGCTCTGTGCTTCGCGGGTCCTTAAATCCGCCAAGATTGCATCGAGTTCAGACATCACCTAATTCTGTCGCTATAACCCCGTGGACACAATACTTAATTAGTTGAATCAAGCTATTCTGTCCCCGCGTTCAGATAGTTGCCACCGACACGGATTGCCCTGCCGCTGGTGGTCGTTTGCAATTCGTTGGCGTTGGCCAGCAGGCATGGGAGTAGCGTTAACTTCGGTATTATGGAAACCGATGTCGACCCGATCTCTCGGCTCGAAGCGATTAAGTCAGTGATCGAGCGCAGCTCCGAAAACCCTGTTTTCGACTGGATGAATTACGGACGCACTGCCGGCTCAGGCTATCGTAACCAGGCAAGATGACATATACTTTTTACGCAGCGTCACCTACCCGGGGGTCGGTTCAACATGAAGCGAAGAGGATTTGTCAAACTGTGCGCGACGGCAGTCGCCGGAGTAACCGCAAGCCCGCAGTTACTGGCCAGTACAGGCCAGGAATATCATCGCTATGGACGGGTCGCGCTGATCGATTCGCATACGCGCGAACCCGTCAAGGCGGCGGCGCTCGACGTCGGCGAAACCTATATTTTTCATTATCCGTTCGTTTCGACGCCCTGTTTCCTGATCGATCTCGGCAAATCGGTCAAGGCTAAAGTCAATCTGCAGACGCGGGAAGGTAAACGTTACCGCTGGCAGGGCGGTTGCGGTCCGGGAAGTTCGGTGGTGGCATTTTCGGCCATTTGCGCGCACAAGATGAGCCACCCGGCGCCGTCTGTCAGTTTTATCAACTACCGCCATGGCGAGACCCGGTTTCGCAACAGCAATGATGAAATCGAGCAGCGCCCCGGTGTGATCTACTGTTGCTCGGAAAAAAGCGTATACGATCCCGCGTTCGGCGGTCGCGTGCTGGGTGGCCCGGCACCGCAGCCGCTGGCCGCGATCGACCTCGAATTCGACGAGGGCGAGGATGCTTTTTACGCCACGGCGACGATCGGTGGCGAAATGTTCGAGCGCTATTTCGCGAGCTTTCACGACCGCCTGGTGCTGCAGCATGGCCGCACCGATATCGATAGCGTCATGAGCGGCAGCACCGAGCTGTTGCGGCTGCGCGATTACACACAGAACGCGGTGAACTGCCAGGCCTGACCCGGTTGGCGTATCGCATCCCCGGGCCGCAATTCTGGACCGGGCTGTGCTAATATAGCGCGCTCAGATCCTTCCAGGACTCCCGATGGCAGGTCAATATCTAACCGGCAAACTTGCCGTGATCCTGCACGCGGATGTCGTAGGGTCGACCCTGCTGGTGCAACGCGATGAGCAAAAGGCGCACCGGCGGATCCAGGATTCGTTTCAGCGTTTCGCACAGACAATTTCCAGGTATCACGGTCAGGTGCGCGAACTGCGTGGCGATGCGCTCCTGGCCGAATTTGATCGCGCCTCCGACGCCGTGTCGGCTGCGCTGGCGTTCCAGTCGGAGCAGTCGGAATACAATAAGCGGATCGATGACGAGATCCGGCCCGAGGTGAGGATCGGCGTTGCCCTCGGAGAGGTTATCATTGCCGATAACACGATAACCGGCGCAGGCGTGGTGCTGGCGCAGCGCCTCGAACAGTTGTCGCAACCCGGTGGGCTTTGCATAACGCCAGCGATTCGAGAAGCATTACCGCGGCGATTACCTTTCGTTTTAGATAATCAGGGTGAACGGCAATTAAAAGGTTTTGACGAGCCCGTCGGTGTGTACCGGGTTTCATTGCAATCCGGTGCCGTAGTGCCAGCTCCGGTTGTAAATCAGGAGAGTTTTTCCCCCAGGCGCTCAAACAGTTTCAGGTACGTTGTGGTGATTATGCTGCTGGCAATTTCGAGCGCCGCGGCCTATGGATATTTCTTGCGGCAGGCGCAGCAGGAAACGTTAAAGTCCGAAACCATTGTGCAGGCGCAGGTCGAAAAACCCTCCATCGCCGTTTTGCCCTTTGCCAACATCAGTGGCGATCCTGATCAGGAGTATTTCGCTGACGGTATTACCGAGGACCTGACCACCGATTTGTCGCGAATCTCGGGCCTGTTCGTAGTCGCTCGCAACTCCAGTTTTGCCTACAAGGGCCGCTCGGTCGATGTGCGCACCGTCGCACGGGAACTCGGCGTAGGTTATGTGCTCGAGGGCAGCGTACGCCGCATCGGTGAACAGATTCGTATCAACGCCCAGCTTATCGACGGTGAGAGCGGAGGCCACATCTGGGCTGCGCGCTTTGATGGCGCCATGGCCGACGTTTTCGCGCTGCAGGATCACGTCAATCGCAAGATTGTCGCGGCACTCGAGGTCAGCCTGACGCCGGCGGACGAGCGAACATTCGACCGGGTTGAAACCGGCAGTCCCGAAGCCTATGACCTTATGCTGCGTGGAATCGAGCGCTACAACACCTTTACCAGCGAAGCGATTGTAGAGGCGCGAGAATTATTCAGGCAGGCCGCGGTTATCGACCCCGGCTACGCCAGGGCCTATGCCAATATCGCCTGGACGCATGCGACCGAAGTCAATTTTTTCTGGTCTGAAGATCGCCAGAAATCGATCCGCCTGGGGCTCGAATTTGCACGCAAGGCGGGGGAACTGGACGACAGTATCCCGCAGATTTACCTTACCCGAAGTATTCTCTACCTGTCGCAGCGTCAGCATCAGGACGCGCTCGAGGCGGCCAGGCGCACCATCGAGGTCCATCCGAATTATGCAGATGGTTATGCCACGCTTGGATTTATCGCGAGCTACTCGGGAGAATTCAAAACCGGGCTGGCGGCGATAAACCGGGCAATGCAGATTAATCCGCAGGGCACCGCCATCTATCTCGATATCAAAGGCCGGATTCTGTTTCTAATGGGTAGATACGAAGAGGCGCTGCCGTTGGTCGAGGATAGTGCAGCGCGTAACCCGGCACTCGATCGTACTCAATTAAACCTGGCGGCTATCTATGCCGAGCTCGGAAGAACCGAGGATGCCGAATGGGCGGTAAACGAAGCACTCGCGATCAATACGGATATCACGCTGGTGAATGAGCGTCGCGAAAGCATATATCGTCACGAAAGCGATCTGGAACACTACGTCGCTGCGCTACGCACGGCCGGTGTGCCCGAGCAGCAATGATAAAAGGATAAAAGGGGACAGTTTACTTATTTCTCGGGAGAAATAAGTAAACTGTCCCCGTATATCAGCCGCCGGTGACCGGGGGGAAGAAGGCGATTTCGTCGCTGTCGTTGATTTCGGCCCCGAGATCGCTCATTTGCTGGTTGATAGCCACCAGGATCCGGGTGCTGCCGTCGAAGGCGCTGGCGAAGGGTTCCCCGCGTCCGCGCTGCAGCGTTACCAGGTTAGCAACCGTTTTGCAGTCCGCCGGCAATGCCAGGGTTTCGGATTTTGTACCCAGCGCCTCGGCGAGACTCGCGAAATAAAGAAGGTTAGCCATGATGATTAGCGCGACCAGTCGAAAAACTGAATGCTGACCTCGTCCCCGGGTTCGACGCCGGCGTTATCGTCCGGCAACACGATAAAACAGTTGGCGCGGCTCATCGAGGTGAGGATGCCCGACCCCTGCTTGCCGGTTTTACGCACCTGCCAATGGCCGTCCTCGGCCAGCGTCGCGATGCCGCGCTGGAACTCGTAACGGCCCGGTTTCTTGCGCATCGCATCGAGCGCGCGGGCACGAAACAGCGCGGGTGGGCGCAGTCGGGCACCCGACAGAACCTCGATCGCCGGCTCCACAAACTGGCTGAAGGTCACCATCACCGCCACCGGATTGCCAGGCAGACCCATGAAAATACTGGCGCCGATCTGGCCGAAGGTCAGCGGGCGTCCCGGTTTGATTGCGATCTTCCAGAACTCGGTGGTGCCGAGTTCTTCCAGCGCGGGCTTGACATAGTCGGCTTCGCCGACCGAAACCCCGCCGGTGCTGATGATCAGGTCGGCCTGTGACGCGGCTCGAGTCAGGGCGTCACGCATGCTCTCGGGATTGTCGCGCACGACGCCGAGGTCGATGATATCCACCGCCAGCCGCGACAGCATGCCGTGCAGGCTGTAGCGGTTGCTGTCGTAAATTTTGCCCGGTTGCAGCGATTCGCCAACCGCGACCAGCTCGTCGCCGGTAGAAAAGAAAGCGACCACGGGTTTGCGTTTTACCTGCAACTGGCTCAGTCCGAGCGAGGCCAGCACCCCGAGATCGGCCGGGTTCAGGCGCACGCCGGCTTCGATCACGGTCTCGCCCTGCCTGACATCCTCGCCCGCCTGGCGGATGTTTTCGCCGCTGCGGTGGTCGGAGTCGATCCTGATTTTGCCCGCCGCGTCGACCTCTGCCTGCTCCTGCATGATCACGGCATCGGCGCCATCGGGAATCAGCGCGCCGGTCATGATGCGCACGCACTGGCCTTTGCCGCAGCTACCCGCAAACGGCAGGCCCGCGTAGGCGGTGCCGATCTCTTCGAGTTCGGTGATGCCGTCCGGTCGCAGGCTGGCGATTGCAATCGCGAAACCGTCCATCGCCGAATTCGGCGATGGCGGCACGTTGTGCGGAGATTTGACCGCCTCGTTGTTGACGCGACCCAGGCATTCGCGGATCGGCAGGCGTTCGCAGGCGTGGACCGGGAGCACGCGCGCTTCGATTCTTGCCAGCGCCTCGGACAGGCTGATCGAAGCTGGATCGGAGGGATCGGCGCAGCTGGGAACGGGAGTGATTTTTTCGCTCATTGAAACCGGGTTTAATCCGTCAGGCGCGTTATTGAGTCATAGACTAGTCCAAATTGGTAGGGGTATGACGATATTTTTTGCCACGAACCATGGTCTCGACGTAAAAGCCGATTAAATTTGGCTTTAGGGCTATAAATGCTCGGGCGACAGTGGTATTTTTACGCATTGACCCGAGGCGTTGCGTCCGGATAAAAAAAGAGCCGTCCGGGGTAACGACAAGAACGACACAAGCGGAGGATACAATGCTGAAATCCCTCAATATCGACCCGGGAAAGTGTACCGGCTGTCTGCAGTGCGAAATGGCATGCTCCTACGAGCATACCGGCACCTTTAATCCATCACGATCCTATATCAAGGTATTTACTTTCCATCACGAGGGAAGATTTGCGCCCTATACCTGCACCCAGTGCGACGAGGCCTGGTGCATGCGCGCCTGTCCGGTTGACGCGATCAGCGTCGACATGGCAACCGGCGCCAAGGTTGTCTCCGACGACAAGTGTGTCGGCTGCAAGGTTTGCACCATCGCCTGCCCGTTCGGCACCATCAATTACTCGCAGGCAACCGGCAAGGTTGTCAAGTGCGATCTTTGCGGCGGCGACCCGCAGTGCGCGGCGGCCTGCCCAACCGATGCGATCACCTACGTAGATGCGGACTGGACCGGTTACGACCGCATGCTGGCGTCGGCGGCCAAGAGCCTGCCTTCTGCCGAAGCCACCGCTGGATAATGGGGGAAATGAATCATGTCCTGGACAAGAAAAATTCTGAGGGTAGACCTCTCTAAAGGCAGCTGTAAATCCGAACCGCTCAATATGGAATGGGCGAAGCTATATCTGGGCCAGCGTGGACTGGCGTCGAAGTATCTGAGCGAGGAAGTCGATCCGAAATGCGACGCACTCGGGCCCGAAAACAAGATGATCATGGCCACAGGCCCACTAACCGGCACCATGGCGTCGACTGGCGGACGCTACTCCGTCATCACCAAGGGACCGCTGACAGGCGCCATCGCCTGCTCCAACTCGGGGGGATTTTTTGGCGCGGAGCTGAAGTATGCTGGCTGGGACATGATTATCTTCGAGGGCAGGTCGGACAAGCCGGTCTACCTGCTGGTGCAGGATGACAAGGCTGAATTGCGTTCAGCCGAGCACCTGTGGGGCAAGACCGCCTGGGAAACCGACGATATCATTCACGCCACCCATCAGGATCCGCAAATGCGGGTCGCCTGTATCGGGCGCACCGCCGAAAACGGCTGTCTTTACGCCGCGGTCATGAATGACAGACATCGCGCCGCGGGGCGTTCCGGAGTCGGTACCGTGATGGCATCGAAGAACCTGAAAGCGGTCGCGGTCCGTGGCACCCAGGGGATCGGTAATGTAGACGACGCCGATGCTTTCATAGCGGCGACCAATGACGGCAAGGAGGTGCTCGCCGAAAACGCCGTTACCGGGCAGGGATTACCAGCCTATGGCACGCAGGTGTTGATGAACGTCATCAATGGCGTCGGCGGCCTGCCGGCGCGCAATATGCGCGATGTCGGCTTCGAGGGTGCGGAACATATTTCCGCCGAGGCCATGGCCGAACCGCGCAAGAGCGACGGCAAGCCGAACTTGACCACGAATGGCGCCTGCTTCGGCTGCACCATCGCCTGCGGCCGTATCTCGACGGTCGACCCCACGCATTTTTCGGTCAAGGACAAGCCGCAGTACCAGGGCGCCTCCGGGGGGCTGGAGTACGAGGCCGCATGGTCGCTTGGCGCAGATACCGGAATCGACGACCTAGATGCAATCACCTACGTGAATTTCCTGTGCAACGAGGACGGCATGGACCCGATCTCTTATGGCGCGACCGTCGCGGCTGCGATGGAAATGTTCGAAGATGGCATCATCACGACCAAGGAGACCGGCGGAATCGAGCTCAGGTTCGGCGATGCCGAGGCTTTTGTCGCGATCACGGAGCAGTTTGTCAACGGCGGTGCATTCTCTGCCGACCTGGGCCTGGGTTCCAAGCGCCTGACCGAAAAATATGGCAAGCCGGATCTGTCGATGACGGTCAAGGGTCAGGAATTCCCGGCCTACGATCCGCGCGGCATCCAGGGTATCGGCCTCAACTACGCGACTTCGAATCGCGGCGCCTGCCACCTGCGCGGCTATACCATTGCTTCCGAAGTGCTCGGTATCCCGGTCAAGACCGAACTCAACGACACCGACGGCAAGGCCGAACTGGTGAAAGCCTTCCAGGATGCGACCGCGCTGGTCGATTCCGCCGGGCTGTGCATTTTCACCACTTTCGCCTGGGGCATGGACAACATCGCACCGCAGATCGATGCCGCCTGCGAGGGCGACTGGAGCGTCGAGAACTGTCTCGAAACCGGTGAGCGCATCTGGAACATGGAGCGCCTGTTCAACGAGGCGGCCGGTTTCACCGCCGATGACGACAAGTTGCCCAAGCGCCTGCTCGAGGAAGCCATCAAGGATGGTCCGACCAAGGGTCAGGTGAATCGTCTCGGCGAAATGCTGCCCAAGTACTACGAGGTCAGGGGCTGGACCGCGGACGGCAAGATCCCGGAAGAAACCCGTCAACGGCTTTCGCTTTAATCAAACGCCCCCTGCCGTTACCGGCAGGGGGTTTTCAGTTGAAGGCATAACATCATGCAACATTTAATCATTGGTGCGGGTCCTGCCGGCGTCGTCGCCGCCGAGACTCTGCGCAAGGCCGATCCAGATGCGGATATCGCAATCATTGGAGACGAACCCGAACCGCCTTACTCGCGTATGGCTATCCCTTACTATCTGATCAACAACATCGACGAATCCGGTACCTACCTGCGTGATCCGAAACAGCATTTCGGTGACTTGAACATCGAGGTAGTGCAACAGAAGGTCGACAAGATCGACACCGGTGGAAAAACCGTGACGCTTGAGGATGGTAGCAGCCGCGGTTATGACAAGCTGTTGCTGGCGACTGGTTCGCATCCGATCAGCCCGCCAATTCCAGGGCTGGATCTGTCACAGGTGCATTCCTGCTGGACACTGGAAGATGCGCGCAACATTATCAAGCTGGCGCAATCCGGCTCCAACGTCGTGTTAATCGGCGCCGGCTTTATCGGCTGTATTATTCTCGAAGCGCTGGTCAAGCGCGGCGTGAATCTTGCGGTGGTCGAAATGGGCAACCGCATGGTGCCGCGCATGCTTAACGACAAGGCGGGTGGCTTGCTCGAAACCTGGTGCAAGCACAAGGGTATCGACGTGCATACTTCCTGCAGCGTCGAGGGCGTTAGCGACGCCGGCAAAGGCCAGGTCGAAGTTTCACTGAGCGATGGCAGCAAGCTTGCAGCGGCGCTGGTAATCACCGCGACCGGGGTCAAGGCGAACACCGACCTGGTCCAGGGTACCGACATCAAAGTCGACCAGGGTATCCTTGTCGACCGCCGTATGCAGTCCAGCAATCCCGACGTCTACGCAGCGGGAGACGTCGCGCAGGGCGTCGATTTCTCGACCGGCAACTTCGAGGTGCAGGCGATCCAGCCGACCGCAACCGATCACGGGCGCATCGCAGCGCTCAATATGGCCGGCAGGGATGACGAACATCACGGCACCCTGAACATGAACGTGCTCGATACCGTCGGCCTGATTTCCTGCTCTTTCGGCCTGTGGATGGGTGTCGACGGCGGCGATAGCGCCGAGCTCTACAATCCGGGCGAGTACCAGTACATCAACCTGCAGTTCGACGGCGATCACCTGGTCGGTGCGAGCAGCGTCGGCAAGACCCAGCACATCGGCGTGCTGCGCGGATTAATCGAGTCGAAAATCCACCTGGGCGAATGGAAGGGGCGTCTGATGAAGGATCCGACCGCGGTCATGGAGGCTTATGTCGCCTGTACCCAGGAACTCGGTTACGCCTGAGCACCAATGAATATCAGCATCGAGTTCTACGCCTCGCTGATGAAGTATCTGCCGCCTGGGCAGAGCCGATTCAGGCGCGATATCAAGGTAGAGGACGGGTTGCCGCTCAACCGCCTGATCGAGAGCTACCATATTTCACCGGCGGAAGCGCATATCGTGCTGGTCAACGGCAATTACGTCAACGCCGATCAGCGTGAATCCCGTGAACTGGCAGAGGGCGACGTGGTGTCGATCTGGCCGCCCGTGGCGGGCGGTTGAACCGGGATCCCGCGCGACGGGGGCGTCATTGCTATGGGTATCCGGAGTGGTCTTCAAACTTCCCGGACAATTCGCATGCCCCCTTTTGGTGGAGTTCAATGAACGCTAATCCGGATCCACGATCGAGCCGCGTAGAATACGAGATGGGCTACGGCGCCGACGAATTCGGCAAGGTGCTGCTCGGTCCGTTCACCGGCGCACGCAGCGACTTCAATGCGGCCGCAATCGGCCGCCACCGCTGGCTGGTATCGCTCGTCAACTCGGCCTTCGAACTCGAGATCGAAGTGGCCGAACAGCCACCGCGCAAGATCGGGCTGTTCGCGTTGCCGGTGCTCAAGGTGAGCTTCCATTTCGACCGCGCGGAACCGGACGAGCGCGAACGCTTTTTCCATCGCTTCCACCAGTATTTTCACAAGGGCGGCGGATGAATCCGGAGCAGAAAGAGCGCTTTGCGCGTCATATCCGCTTGCCGCAGATCGGCGAAAAAGGGCAGCAGGCCATTCTTGACGCGAGCGCGTTGATCGTCGGCGTCGGCGGCCTCGGCTCGCCGGCGGCCATGTATCTGGCCGCGGCGGGCATCGGTAGACTGGTGCTAAGCGATTACGACATCGTCGAGACATCCAACCTGCAGCGGCAGATCATTCACCGCGAGGCCGCGGTCGGCGAGCACAAGGTCGAATCGGGCAGGCAAACCCTCAAGGACCTGAACCCGAGATGCGAGGTGGACCTTATTTCCTATCAGCTCGAAGGCGACGAATTGAAGCAGGTGGTAAGCTCTGTCGACATCGTGCTCGACTGTTGCGATAACTACCCGACCCGTTTCGACGTCAACCGCGCCTGCGTCGACACCGCGACCCCGCTGGTGACTGGCGCCGCAATCCGGCTCGAGGGGCAGATCATGAATTACCAGCCGGCCGCAAACAGCGCCTGTTACCAGTGCCTGTATACGCACGCCTTCGGCGCCGAGGAGTCCTGCGAACTCGAAGGCGTGCTCGGTCCGGTGGTTGGAGTCATCGGCACGATGCAGGCGCTGCAAACCCTGTTGATTCTCGCGGGACAGGGCGAGGCGATGGTGAACCGCCTGTTGCTGTTCGACGCCTACGCTATGGAATGGCAGGCGGTGACGCTACCGAAAAATCCCGACTGCCCCGCCTGTGCGAAGACCTGACCCGATGCCGGCCGCGCCGCGTCAGGCATTATCGCATCAGCGATTCCAGTTTGGTTATTAGCTCCGGGTCGTCCCACTCGATGGCTGCGTTGACGCCGTACCTGATCCTGCCCTGCGGGTCGATGACAAAGCTTGACGGGTAGCTGATGACGCTCCAGGCCTTCGCGTAGGCGCCATCCGTGTCGAGCAGCACCGGAAAATCCACCTTGACCCGTCGCAGGAAATCCATCACGGTTTCCCTGTCTTCCGCGTAATTAATCGATATCAGCTCGAATGGCCGACCCTTCATCTTGCGCTGCAGGCGATTCAGCGAAGGAATTTCCTCGATGCACGGGGGGCACCAGGTCGCCCAGAAGTTGACCACGGTTACCTTGCCGGCAAAGTCGTTTCGGACGACAGGAGCGCCGTGTATATCGGTCAGTTTTATCGCCAGGGGTGGGATCGCGCCATTGAATTCCCTGAGATAAATATCGATTCCGCTCCTGATCGATGTGCCCTTCACGATCGCTACCGGGGCGTCGGGTAGCTGGTGCCTTGCCAGTACTGCGAGCATCCGCCTGATGTCGATCGCGATCGGTTCGGCGACGTCGATCATTGCGCGGGACGGCGGCTCCGCGTAGAACAGGCTCATGACGCCGGGTACGATGCGAGTGTAAACCGGGCTTTCGTGCAAACGCAGTTTATCCAGCAGCACGGCAAAGCCGCCCGTGGTGCCGCTGTTTTTCGCCTGGTAAATCATCATCGGGATGTTGGTCGATTCGACGATCGGCATGTATTCCGGCTCGAGGCCGAGCGCCGGGATGTAGGCATAGCTATAGGGGGTGAAGAGGACGGCGCCGACCAGGTACGGGTCGGCCAGTTTTCTGTCCTGCCAGCTGCGGGCTCCGAGCAGCGCCGCCATCGCGGCATAGGAATCTCCCGCCAGCGCGATTTTTTTGCCGGTTTGCCGATGCGCATATTCGATCAGGTCGGCGATCGTACTGCCGTCGAGCCGTTTCAGCGAGCCGCTGCCCTGCGGCAGGAACAGCGCTTCGACGATGTCGCTTTGCCAGACTTCGATACCCTGCGCGCCGAGCCTGCGGGCCATCGACCTGTGGGTTTCGCGAAAACCGTACTCGGGGGCGATCCACAGCAGCAGATAGTCGCCGTTCGCGTCGAACCGGCTAACGGTAACTTCGATATCTTCCGATACCGGCGCGGTAATTTCGGTTTGTGCACTGCCGTCGCCCGCATGGAAAAATTGCAGCCCGATAAGGAGCGAAAAAACAACGCGGAAGAAATTACGCATTACCCTAGATCGCCCTTGCAATAATGCACCGCGAGACGAAGCGACCGCTGGTCAGTCAACGTGCGGAAAGTAGCCGAGGTCGGCCTGTTGTGGCGGCCGCGGATGGCTATACCCAACCCGCCCACCGCGATAGCGATGGCCGAATTTGTGGTGCATGCGATGATGCCGAGCCGCCTGGCGTAGATAAACCGGCAACCCGCTGACGGATCGCGATGTCTCCGGTTCGTTGACGTACACTACTGTCGGGCTCGAAGCCTGCCGCTCTGCTTCGAATCTGGCCTTTTCGAGTTCCAGTTTTTCGCGTTCGATTCGTTCGCGGCGCATCCGCTCCCATTGATTGGTTATCGAATAATAACCCTCTGTCGCATCCCCGGATGCGGCTTGCGCCGGTGGAACATCGATCTCGGTAACCGGGATTTCGGCGGTCGCGGGCGCCTCGTCGGAGTAGTGCGTGACGCCGTCGGCATCTACCCATTTATGAATAACAGCCGCAGCGGCGAGATTCGATAAACAGGCGACAAAGGTCACGATGGCCATCTGTTTAAGCGCGCAATTCATAAACCGTTCGACCCGAATACCTGAAAACGGTTCTGTGCGGAGAACAAAGACTGCCCGATACCGTCACCGAAGATAGCAGGAGTCTAGCGAAGACTGTTAACCGCATGCTTGCGGCAGCAACGACTCGATGAAGCATCTTCATGGCTTCGGGCCTGCGGCCAGGTCAGAAATGATCAACAGCACACCGATCACCGAAAAAGCGGCCCCGACCACCGCCAGGCGCGCGGTCAGTTCCGAGTAGGCGATGCGCGCGAGCAGCGGACTATGCAGGTGGTCCTTGAGCCAGAACAGGCCGATGATGATGGTTAGCATCAGTACCCCGGCCAGTAAAAAAAACATCGGTAATTTCCTCGTTGACGGTTGCTCTGGCCTGGTCTGATTACGGCCTGCAGATGCGAGCAGGCATTCCGCTGGCGTCTCACTGCGGTAACAGCACGAACTCGACATCGGCAAACAGCACCGGCTGCCCGTCAATATAACCCTCCTCGAGAAACACTGCCAGCTCCGGGTAGGGCGCCTCCGCCATGTTGACGTCACCCTTGAAAAAGATGCGCGTGACCAGCTGCCTGTGGGCCGGGTGGGTGATGACAAAATGGATATGTCGCGCGCGGTACCCCTGGTTATGGCCGGGCAGCACGGTACCGATGCCGAAGCTGCCGTTTTGCTTCGTTCTTATACTTGCCCGCAGCGGCGGGTAATCGCCATGGGCATCGGTGTGCCAGAGTTCGACCAGTGCATCCGCGACCGGCACGCCCAGCGTGTTCAAAATCCGCCCCTTAAGCTGCAGACGCTCCCCGGGCAGCCCCGGTTCCCACAGGCTCCTGACGAAAGGGGCGCCTGGCTCGTACCAGGGCCCCGTGTGGGTTTCGAGCGTGGGTTCCAGGTTGCCGTTCGCGGCCAGTGCAGCGCTGCTCACGAGGATGTGACCTGTAACTGGCAACCACTGCAGGAATCGGAGCATGGATTTATCCCGATAAACTGCCAGTCGTCGTGTCCGTGCGACGGATTTCCAGGAATCAGTGGCCGAGTCGGGTCGCTACTTCTTCAACAAATCCCGGATTTCGCCCAGCAGGACTTCTTCTGCGCTCGGCGCGGGTTCAGGCGCGGGTGCCGGTGCTTCTTCTTTCTTTTTCAAGGAGTTCATTGCCTTGACGACGAGGAAGATCGCGAACGCGATGATTACGAAATCGACCACAGTCTGGATGAACGACCCGTAATTGATCATGACAGCCGCGGTATCACCGACGCCTTCTTTCAGCATGATCGCGAGGTCGCGAAAATCGACCCCACCGAGCAGCAGGCCAATTGGCGGCATCAGAACATCCGCGACGAAAGAAGAAACGATTTTTCCGAACGCGCCTCCGATTACGATACCGACCGCCATGTCGACCACGTTACCGCGCATTGCAAAATCTTTGAATTCATTCAACATACTCATTAGCTTTTCCCCTTACAGTTTATGGTTCTTGTTCGTGACCGGAGTCACTGTTTCTGGCAGGCTGTGGCCCTCAACACAATGTACGAAGGGAATATTACGACAATTATTTTACCTAAGCGACAACTTGTCTGCGCCTGATCAGGAAACGGGCGACCGCGATGACGATGATCGTCACCGTCGCGATCTGTACCGGCGCCCAGGCGCGTTGCCAGTCGCTAGCAGGTAGTGGCCCGCAGAAATCGAGTGCCCCGAGCGTGGCCGTCTCCATGGCCTTCGCGATCGGGTCTATGGACAGCGGAATCAGAATAACCAGCGGCAGCGCGAGCCACTTCAGATAATCGATTACCCCGGTAAGGGGATGCGCCAGTCCAAGCAGCATCGCGGCCAGGATTGCGACTGGACATGAAGCTAGCACCAGGCGGTAAAGCTCCGCGCCCTCGGGGCCGCAGCTGACCTGGGGGATTACCCCCAGCCAGATAAAATAGCTGTAAATGATCAGCCAGCCGACGAGATTACAGCCCAGTCGCAAAAGCACTTCGGAAAATCGCATATCGGTCAACGCAGCCGCCTGAAATGCAGGCCGAGGAAAAGTAATCAGAGGATAAGTAACCGGGAGGTCGAAGTCTATCGTGAAGTATTTCCGGGCTTCGTTCTCGCGGTAATTCATTACCGGCTTACAATTGGATTGCCGGTGCTTTAGAATTCCGCAGTGCAATCATCCGCTAAATCATTCCGGTCAATCGGAGCAACGAGCCTTCATGAACCTGTTCGAGAATTCTAGAATGAGTCGTTGGGTAATTGCGCTGGGGGCAGGGTTTGCCATGCTCGCCGTAATGTCGGGCGCGTTTGGCGCGCACCGGCTCAAGCAGGTGCTGGACGGCTACCACCTCGGGATTTTCGAAACCGCCGTCAGGTACCAGATGTACCATGCGATCGCATTGCTTTGCATCGGCGTGATGGCTGCCATGCCGCAATTTCCCCGTCGCTGGCTGGTGTTTGCCACGATCGCGTTCGCGCTTGGTATCGCACTGTTCAGCGGATCCCTCTACCTGCTCGCGTTGAGCGGCAGCAAGTGGCTGGGTGCGATTACGCCACTGGGCGGCGTCGCCTTTATCCTGGGCTGGCTGGCCCTGATCGTCGCCATGCTAAAGCGCGCTGCGTCAACCATCCGCTAATTTGCGCCAATATTAAAAAAAAGTGAAGAATCGTGCCGAATGGCTGTACAATCTGGGTCTGTTGTTAGTCGACTTTACCAGCAAGTTAACCCAAGCCGATCAACGCACAACCATAAAACCAAAATTGAGTAAATCTGCAACGATTACTCAGGCTAATAGCCAAAGTGGAGAAATCATAATGAAATCAAGAATTATTTTCGCGGCGGTGGTTGCATTATTTGCGACCCAGCTGCACGCAAAAACACTCATTTTCTGTTCCGAGGGATCACCGGAGGGATTCACCCCGTCGCTGTATACGGCAGGTACGACCTTCGACGCGTCGTCGCGCCAGGTTTATAACCGCCTGGTCGAATTCGAAATCGGTACCACCAAAATCATCCCGGGCCTCGCCGAGAGCTGGACGATTTCCCCGGATGGATTGATTTATACCTTTAAGCTGCGCAAGGGCGTCAAGTTTCATACCACCAAGGATTTTACCCCGAGCCGCGATTTCAACGCCGAAGACGTGCTGTTTTCCTTCGAGCGCCAGTTTTCCAAGGATCATCCGTATCACATGGTATCCGGCGGCGCCTACGAGTATTTCAACGGCATGTCGATGCCCGACCTGATCAAGCGCATCGAGAAGGTCGACGACTATACCGTCAGGTTCGTATTGAATCGCCCCGAATCGCCGATGATTGCCAACCTGGCGATGGACTTCGCGTCGATTCACTCGGCCGAGTATGCCGAGAAGATGGCGACGGCAGGCACCATGGATACCTTCGACCAGAGCCCGGTCGGTACCGGTCCGTTCCAGCTGGTGGCCTACCAGAAAGATGCCTTTATCCGCTACAAGGCTCACCCGGATTTCTTCCGCGGCAAGGCTGCCATCGACGACCTCGTTTTCGCGATCACCCCGGACGCTTCGGTTCGCTACCAGAAACTGAAAGCCGGCGAGTGCCACGTCATGCCTTACCCGAACCCGGCCGATATCGCCGCCATGCGCACCGATCCCGCGGTCAACCTGATGAGCCAGGAAGGCCTCAACGTCGGCTACCTGGCCTACAACTCCCTGGTGCCGCCGTTTGACAACCCCAGGGTGCGTAAGGCCCTGAACATGGCGATCAACAAGCAGGCCATTATCGACGCCGTATTCCAGGGCGCCGGCAAGGTCGCCAAGAACCCGATCCCGCCGACCATCTGGTCGTATAACAACGCCACGGCCGACGATCCCTACGATCCGGCTGCCGCGAAGGCTGCGCTCGCCGCGGAGAGCGTCCAGAATCTGAAAATGAAGGTCTGGGCGATGCCGGTACAGCGTCCCTACAACCCCAACGCGCGGCGCATGGCCGAGCTGATCCAGTCAGATTTCGGCAAGGTTGGGGTCGAGGTCGAGATCGTGTCCTACGAATGGGGTGAATACCTGAAACGTTCCAAGGAAAAGGATCGCGATGGCGCGGTATTGCTCGGATGGACCGGCGACAACGGGGATCCGGATAACTTCCTGGCGGTGCTGCTCGGCTGTGACGGCGTTGGCGGCTCCAACCGGGCACAATGGTGTTATCAGCCGTTCGAAGACCTGATCCAGAAAGCCAAGGTGGTCTCGGATATCGCCGAACGCACCAGGCTGTACGAGCAGGCGCAGATCGAATTCAAGTCGCAGGCGCCCTGGGCCACGATCGCCCACTCGGTGGTTTTCAAACCGCTGCGCAAGGAAGTCGTCGGATTCAAGATCGATCCTTTCGGCGGCCACTCCTTCTACGGTGTGGACCTGAAATAAGCATGGAAAAGATCGCTGGCCCCACGAAATCGTGGGGCCAGTTTCCTTTATTTCCTGCCGAGCCAGGAAAGGTGAATGTTTAGGTTTTTACTTTCCAGGCTGATGATGATCGTGCCGACCTTTATCGGCGTCACCATCGCGGCTTTCTCCTTCATTCGATTACTGCCCGGCGACCCGATCCTGCTGATGGCCGGCGAGCGTGGCGTAACCCCCGAGCGCCGCGCCGAACTCGAGCAGGTGATGGGTTTCGATCGACCCCTGTGGGAACAGTATCTCGGTTTTCTCGGCGACCTGCTGCAGGGCGACCTCGGCGTGTCGATTGTGACCAAGGCCCCGGTGCTGGAAGAATTTCTCGGGCGTTTCCCGGCAACCATCGAACTCTCCGTGATCGCCATCATCTTCGCTGTCGCGCTCGGTCTGCCGGCCGGCGTCATCGCCGCGGTGCGGCGCGGATCCATCTTCGACCATACCGTGATGGGGGTTTCGCTGACCGGCTACTCGATGCCGATATTCTGGTGGGGCCTGCTATTGATCATATTGTTTTCCGGGATCCTGGGCTGGACGCCGGTCTCCGGACGGATTTCTTTCCTTTACTATTTCGAGCCGGTGACCGGTTTCATGCTGATCGATTCCCTGCTCTCCGGTCAGTCCGGGGCGTTCCAGTCCGCCGTCATGCACCTGATCCTGCCCGCGGTCGTACTCGGCACGATACCGCTCGCCGTTATTGCGCGGCAGACGCGCTCGGCGATGCTAGAGGTTTTGAGCGAGGACTACGTGCGCACCGCGCGCGCCAAGGGCCTGTCACCAGCGCGCGTCATCGGCGTGCACGCACTGCGCAATGCGCTGATTACCGTGGTAACCGTCATCGGTCTGCAGGTGGGCGTGCTGCTCGCCGGCGCGATACTGACCGAGACCATATTCGCATGGCCCGGCATCGGCAAATGGATGATCGATTCGATTTTCAGGCGCGATTACCCGTCGGTACAGGGCGGCCTGCTGATGATCGCGTCGATCGTCATGCTGGTCAACCTGATCGTCGACCTGACTTACGGCCTGATCAATCCCAGCATTCGGCACGAGCGTTGACACATGGCGGAACCGGTTATTTCGACTGCACAAATTGGAACCTTCAGGCATAGCCTGTTCGAGTTCTGGCGTTATTTTCGCGAAAATCCGGGCGCGGTGGCCGGCCTGTATTTCATCCTGCTGGTGCTGTTCTGCGCCATTTTTGCCGACCTGATTTCGCCCTGGGATCCCACCCAGCAAAACCGCGACGCGCTGCTGCAGCCACCGGTCTGGCAGGAAGGCGGCAGCTGGGATTACATCATCGGCACCGACGCGGTCGGTCGCGACCTGTTGTCACGTATCATTCACGGCGCGCGTTTCTCGATGTTCATCGGCGCCATGGTCGTCACGCTGTCGATGAGCGCCGGTGTCATGCTGGGATTGATCGCCGGCTATTTTCGCGGGCGCATCGAAACCGTCATCATGCGCATCATGGATGTGATCCTGGCGTTTCCGAGCCTGTTGCTGGCGCTGGGCCTGGTCGCCATCCTCGGACCCGCGCTGATCAACGCGATGATCGCGATCGCGATCGTGCTGCTACCGCATTTCGTTCGCCTTACCCGTTCCAGCGTGATGTCCGAGAAAAACAAGGAATACGTGATCGCCAGCCGCCTGGCCGGCGCGGGCCACCTGCGGTTGATGATCAACACCATCCTGCCGAATTGCATGGCGCCATTGATCGTGCAGGGAACCCTGTCATTTTCGAACGCGATACTCGATGCGGCGGCGCTGGGTTTTCTCGGCATGGGCGCACAGCCGCCGACGCCGGAATGGGGCGCGATGCTGGCCGAGGCGCGCGAATTTATCCTGCGCGCCTGGTGGGTGGTGACTTTCCCGGGCCTCGCGATTCTGCTGACGGTATTGTCGATAAACCTGATGGGCGACGGCCTGCGCGATGCGCTCGATCCGAAGATGAAGCGTTCCTGATGTCATTGTTGTCGATCAGAAACCTGAGTGTGCGCTTCAAGACCGCGCATGGCCTGTTTACCGCGGTGGAAAACGTGTCGCTCGATGTCGAGCACGGCGAGGTACTGGCGATCGTCGGAGAATCCGGCAGCGGCAAGTCGGTGGCTATGCTGGCCGTCATGGGCCTGCTGCCCTGGACCGCGGAAATCACCGCCGACGAGCTGCTGTTCGACGGCGTCGATTTGAACTCGCTGGAGCCGAAGGCGCGCCGTGAACTGAACGGCGGCTCGATGTCGATGATTTTCCAGGAGCCGATGACCAGTCTCAACCCCTGTTTCACCGTCGGCGCCCAGATCGACGAAATGATCCGTTTCCATACCGACAAGGACAAGCAGCAACGCAAGCAGCTCGCGCTGGAACTGCTCGAGCAGGTGGGCATCCCGGACCCGCAGAAACGCTATCACAATTATCCGCACCAAATGTCGGGCGGCATGAGCCAGCGCGTCATGATCGCGATGGCGATAGCCTGCTCGCCGCGGCTGTTGATAGCGGACGAACCGAGCACCGCGCTCGACGTGACGATCCAGGCGCAGATACTGGAATTGCTGCTCGATTTGCAATCGTCCCATGACATGGGCCTGATCCTGATTACCCATGACATGGGGGTGGTCGCGGAGACTGCTCACCGGGTTGCGGTGCAATACGCGGGGCAGCAGGTCGAAATGCAGCCGGTGCTGGAATTGTTCGAGCACCCGCATCATCCCTACACCGCCGCGCTGCTGTCTGCGTTACCGGAGAGGGCGCGCAGGGACCAGCGCCTGCCAACCATACCCGGCGTGGTGCCGGGCCAGTTCGACCGGCCGCAGGGCTGCCTGTTCAATCCCCGTTGCAAGTTTGCGGACGATCTTTGCCGCACCACTCCGCCGGTGGCCGCAGCCGCCGACAGGGCCCTGACTCTGTGCCATTACCCGCTGACCCATTCGCCGGAGCAGGCGCATGAGTAAACAGGCGATCCTGCGGGCGCGTAACCTGACCCGTTACTACGCGGTGAACCGCGGGGCGTTCAAGCCGAACGCCACGGTCAAGGCGTTGAACGGCGCCTCTTTCGATGTTTTTCCGGGAGAGACCCTGGCCATCGTGGGCGAGAGCGGCTGCGGAAAATCGACGCTGGCGCGGGTGTTGACGATGATCGAGTCGCCTACCAGCGGCACCCTCGAAATCGAGGGCAACGAAATCGCGCTGGTCGGCGGCAAGCCGCCCGACGAGCTGCGCCGTCACGTACAGATCGTGTTTCAGAATCCCTACGGATCGCTGAACCCGCGCAAGACCGTGGCGACGATGCTGGAAGAGCCGCTCAAACTGAATACCGATCTCGATATCACGCAACGCCGCGCCGCGGCGGAAGAAATGATCGCCAAGGTCGGTCTACGGCCCGAGCACGCGGACCGTTACCCACACATGTTTTCCGGCGGTCAGCGGCAGCGCATCGCGATCGCGCGCGCGTTGATGCTGAATCCGAAGATACTGATCCTCGACGAGCCGGTGTCGGCGCTCGATTTGTCGATCCGCGCGCAGATTTTGAATTTGTTGAGCGATCTGCAGGATGAGTTCGGCCTCGCGTACATATTTATATCGCACGATTTATCGGTGGTGCGGCGTATCGCCGACGACATTATGGTGATGTATTTCGGCAAGCCGATCGAAGTCGGGCCGGCCGACAAAATTTTCGAGAATCCGAGGCATCACTATACCAAGGCGCTGTTTTCCGCTACGCCGGTCGCCGATCCGAGGAGGCGCCGGCAGCGCATCCGTCTGGTCGGCGAACCTCCATCGCCGCTGTCCCCGCCGCCGGGCTGCGCGTTTGCCCCGCGCTGTGCGAACGCGCAGGCGGATTGCAGTAAATCCGAGCCACCGCTGGTTTCCAGGGGCTCGGTCGAAGTCGCCTGTTTCCATCCGCTCGATTAACCTGGAAAGCCTCCCATTGTAAGAAACGGCAAGGATTTGCCGACGCTTGCAAACCAGGCGTGGCAAACCTGCCAGAACAGCAGTGGCGCTGGCGCGAGCTATCATACTTCCGCCGCGATCGGATATTTCGCTGGAAATTCGAACGCATTTCAAGGCCGCAGGTTCATCTGGCCCAGAGAGTTCGAATTTGATGTATGTCAGTTTATCCCTGGTAAAACCTGATGTAATGTTTTTATTGGGTTTTGGGATTGTCATTGACTTAAGAGGTGGTCGAAACTTATCAGACAGGGACTTTGACCGAGACCTGTGTGAGTCTCCGAACCTGGAGATACAGCGGATCAAGGCGGCAGAGTTTCGGTAAATAAAACCGACCAAATTGTAAAAGATACGGGTGATGACAGGACGTCAGCAAATATTGCAGATGACTTTCATCCGAGAGGGATGATTTGGCAGTGGGCTCGATTGGCAATGCGGGAAGAAAACAAAGACGCGGCCACATCAGGGATTTTTGATGTAGCCATCATTGGCGGCGGAATCAACGGCGCCTGCCTTTATAACCAGCTTTGTCGCGAAGGCCGTCGCGTTATCCTGATCGAGAAGTCTGACTTCGGCAGCGGTACCAGTCAGGCTTCGGCGATGATGGTGTGGGGTGGGTTACTGTACCTTGGAAGCCTGGATTTTCCTGCGGTTTACAGCTTTTCCGCGTCCCGTGACAAAATGATCCACGAAATGGCAGAGTGGGTGTCACCATGTTGGTTCAGATTTCTGCCCGCGAAGCATGGCTTGCTCAGCAAGGCGCCCGTGACACTGGCTCTTTACCTGTACTGGCTGATCAGTCAATTCAAAAGAGGCCGCCCCCGTATCGAGAAACAATTCCCCGAAAAAGGCCTCCTGGCCCGGGATAACGTTTCCCTGCTGTTTGAAGAAGCCCGAATCATGCAGTCCGACGCGCGCTTCGTATTGCACTGGATTACGCGCAACACGAATTCTGGCGGAGTTGCCCTCAATTACTGTGAACTGGAAGAAGGCGCATTCAGCGACGGCGATGGGTCCTGGCATTTATCGGCAAGGGATCGAATCGGAAATCAGGAAATCAGTTTTCGCACGCGCGCGGTAATCAATTGTGCCGGGGTGTGGACCGATCGAATCAATGCCAGTTTCGGTATTCCTTCCCCGTACAAGCATGTATTCAGCAAGGGTGTCATTCTCGGCATGAGGCGTCACCGCGAGCAGCTGGCCCCGATGATATTCGATATGGGAGAGCATAATGATGTCATTACCAGCATTCCCTGGGGACCGATCGGCCTGTGGGGGCCCACGGAAACCGCAATCCGGGATATCGAGCAAGGATTTTCCGCCTTACCCGAAGACATTCATTTTTTATTGCATCACTATGGCCGCTGCTACAGGCGAGCCGCGACCACAAAAGATATCGTATCGCTTCGCTGTGGCATTCGTCCGCTGGTTGTCAAAGCGAGTTATGACAAGGATGAATATCCGCTGGAACTCTCGCGCCGTAGTCGTATTACGGTAGATAAAGGCAAGTCCTGGGTATCCGTATACGGCAGCAAAATAACCGGTTGTAGAAGCCTGGCGGCGTCTGTCGCACGCAGGCTCGATGCAATTCTTCCCGAGCGGCAAAAAATTAGTGCCGAGGAAATTCCGGCGGATCAGGCCTCCGCGAGAACTTTCGCTTTCCCGGGGCTGGCTGAAAAATTTCCGACAATCGACTGGTGTATGGAACACGAATACTGCAACACGCTGGAAGATTATCTGAGGCGGCGCACCAACATCTCTCAATGGGTGCCGCGTGAAGGGCTCGGATCTGAGGATGAAAACCTGCAGCTGTTGCGCGAGATGTCATTGACGCTTGCACGCGGTAATCGGGTAAAGGCAGAGCAGCATCTGGCGGCCTATCGGGCAAGCGTTGCAGATCGATTTGACCGGGTGCTCGAAAATGTTTAATCGAGATTAAAGGTAAAGGCGCTATGCAGAAAGAAACTACAGAACTACCTGCTATTCTGGGCGGTGATCCGGTGGTAACCCTGGATCAGGAAGCTGCAAATTCATGGCCGAACTTAACGATCGACGACGAGCAGGCCGTGCTGCAGGTAATTCGCGATGGTAATGTGTCGACCCATCCGGTAATTCGTGACCTTGAAGCCGATTACAGGGAATTCACCGGCATGCCCTATGCACTCGCCCATTGTAACGGCACCGCGGCCTTGCTCGCGGCGTTTTTTGCGCTGGATCTCGAACCCGGCGGTGAAATACTGGTTCCGTCCGCGACCTTCTGGGCCTCGGTTTCACCGATGCTATGGAACGGTCTGGTGCCGGTGTTTTGCAACAGCGAACCGGAGCGAATGGGCCTCGATCCGGAAGACCTGGAACGCAAGATCACCGACCGCACGCGCGCCATCGTCGTTGTTCACCTCTGGGGATTACCCAGCAAGATGACGGAAATTAAAAAGATTGCCGAAACGTACGGCCTGAAGATCATCGAGGACGCCTCTCACGCGCATGGCGCTTCATGGCGAGGCCAACCCTGCGGCTCGCTGGGCGACATCTCCGTCTTCAGTCTGCAGGGGGATAAGTTGGCGCCGGCCGGTGAAGGGGGGGTATTGCTGTGTCGCGACCGGGATTATTACGAGCGCGCCGTGTGCCTGGGCGATATTACCCGGATCATCGAACTGGAGAGCCCGATGCGACGATTCGCCGCCACTAGCTTCGGCATCAAAACGCGTATTGCACCAATGTCCGCAGCGCTTGGCCGGGAGCAACTACGCCGGCTACCCGAGCACAATCGAAAGCGTAACGAAAATCTGAAGTATCTCTCCGCACGGCTGGAGGATCTGGGCTTTGACACCTTCCTGCCACCCGCCCACATCGAACGGGTATATTTTGAATACCTGATCCGCTACAGACCCGACCGGCTATCCCTGCCCCTGCCGCTTCTGGTCAGGGCTCTGAAGGCCGAGGGATGTCTAGTATGGTCGCCCCGTTACCCGCTGGTTCACCAGCAACCCTTTTTTACCGAGGGGCATGCGATGACGCTGGCGAGATTGCCGGCCGGGGTAGTTCCGGCCCAATACCGACCCGAAGACCTGGCCGAAACCCGGCTTGGAAACGAAACATTAATCAAGCTCCCATCGTTCCCGAACGCCGATCGGGCATTGCTGGACCAGTACGTCCTCGCTTTCAGGCGCGTAATCGAGCATGCTGACGAAATTCGGGCGAGTGCGTTGGCAGAGGAGGCTTGAAAAAAGTCGTGTCATGATCAAGTTCGGCAATCATTCAGACATGACAGTTATGCGCAGGTTTGTTCTGCAGGCGCTCAATCTTTCGCTGCATGGAATTCACCAGTTTCTTATCCTGTTTAGTCTGGCGGGATGGATGTTTTGCGAGACAAGGATGCTGAACCTGGTGGGCTTGGCGTTGACCCTGATCTCGTGGTACGGGCTGGGTCCACTGCTCGGAAAAGGCGATGCCTGGGGCTACTGCCTGGTTACCGATATCCAGTGGGGCGTTCGCAGGGAACTGGGGCTGGATAGCCGCAGCGGCGGTTATGTAAAATACCTGGCTGACCATCTGCTCGGCGGCGATTTCGACGAAACGAGGATGGACAAATTGGTCGCCGCGTTGTTTCTGATCTGTATTTTCGCCTCGGTAACAACCAACCTCGTTTACGGAAGCTGCGCGATATTTTTCTACTAACCGCTGCTGTTCTCGGGAAATATCAGCAGAGATAAAGAAGCGCATCGGCAGCCGGCTCAAAAATGGGGGGATATCGCTTACTCGGGCAGGGTCTGGTTCGAATTAAGTAAACTGTCCCCGAATAAAGGCCGAGTTAAGTCAACTGCAGCCATATTTAGCCGTTTGACATTAGTCATTTGCGCAACCCGCGGGCCTGGTTATGCTGGTTTTACTATCCTAGTCCAGTGAAATTCCGACGTTCCTCCGGGAGATGAAATCATCGCCACCACCGCAGCCTGCTTCCATCGAGCCTGATCCGAGTCCACAGGCCCTGGGCTACCCCGTCATTTTCGCATACGGTTTTCGGCCTTTTTTCCTGGTTACCGGCATTTATGCTGCGGTCGCGATACCGTTTTGGATCGGCCTGCTGCACGGGCTCGAGTTGCCGCAGACGGCATTACCCGCCTACGTCTGGCATGCCCACGAAATGCTCTACGGTTTCATCGCCGCTGCGGTCGCCGGTTTCCTGCTGACCGCGGTTCCGAGCTGGACCGGCCGTCGCGGGTACGCCGGTGCGCCCCTGGTCGGACTGCTGTTGTTGTGGGTCGCGGGCCGCGTGGCGACGACGGTAACGCTGGGTCTGCCCGCCCTGTGGATAGCGATAATTGACCTTGCATTCGTACCAGCCCTCGGGCTGACGATCCTGCCGGCAATGCTGCGTTCCGGTAACCGCCGTAACCTGGTATTCATCGGCCTGCTTGCGCTGTTGTTTGCGTCCAACCTGCATTTTCATCTAAGTGGCGCTGCCGTCACCGGTCCCTTGTTGCTGGGGATGAACACCATGCTTTGCATGCTGGCGATGCTCGGTGGGCGCATCGTCCCCGCATTCACGTCGGCCGGCCTCAAGGAGGGTGGACTCGATATTCGGATCAGGCGCTATCAGTTGCTGGACAAGATGGTATTGCCCGTTGTCGGCGGTGTACTCGTCGTCGATCTGCTGCTGCCCGAAAGCCTGTTTGCCGCGGCCATCGCGGCCATCGCGGCGGTGCTGATGTCTACCCAGCTGGGCCGCTGGCAGGGTCACAGGGCACTGCGGAATCCACTGGTCTGGGTGCTGCATGCTGGCTACGCGTGGCTGCCGGTCAGTCTCGCCATCAAGGCGCTCGGCTTGACGGTCGTGACGATGCCTGGCGCCAGCTGGCTGCACGCGCTGACCGTCGGCGCCTTCTCGACGATGATCATGGGCGTCATGAGCCGCGCCGCGCTCGGACACACCGGGCGAGCGCTGGTAGCACCTCGCGGGATGATAGCCGCTTATTTACTGGTTACCGGAGCCGCGCTGCTGCGCGTGTTCGGTCCGATGCTGCTGCCATCGGCATTGTTGACCTGGTCGGTTCTCGGCGCGCTGCTGTGGTGCCTCGCGTTTCTTATATTTCTCGTCGTCTACGCGCCGATTCTGTGCCGCGCGCGGGTTGACGGCCGTCCCGGCTGAAATCATACGACTGCAAAAATTACGGCGGCGCTTTGCGACGAGGAGGGTTACCTTTTCGATCCCGACGACCGTTGCCGCGAACTGGCCACCGCGGTGGCGCGCGAGGCGTCGCTACGGCTCGACGAGGAAATCGGGCTGGCCCGCTAATTTATCCCGGATTACTTGGCCGAGTGCGGCATTACGCCCGGCGTGCGTCATCTTGTCGAATTCCTGGGCGAACACGCGACAAGCAAGCCGGCACTGCCGTTTGAAGAATAAACCGGAGGATTGCCTCGATGCGTCAGAAGTGAGGCTTAACGGGCGACTCGCGACCGTGCCTCGTAAACCTCGTCTCCTGCTGCAACCCGAGGATCAGCTTTTGGCGTAGAACTCGTCAAAGATAAAATTCGCAACGGCCTCGATGTCGTTGATATCGAGCACCGGGATGCGGGAGTCGTCGGGTAGCGCGGCATCGCAGGCGATGGCGATTATGGCGTCGTCTTTCGGGTACATATAGGGTTTACCGAGCGCCTTGCGGTGCAGCTCGACCTTGGGGAAGCGAATATCCTTGTAGCCTTCCACCAGGATCATGTCGACGCGTTGGGTGTCGAGCGACGCGATGATTTGTTGCAAACTCGGCTCGTCGCCGGGTGTATCGAACTCGGTAATCGTCGCCATGCGCGTGGTGGTGCAGATGACGGTCTGTTCGGCCCCGGCCTTGCGCAGCTCGTAGCTGTCCTTGCCAGGAAAGTCCAGATCGAAATGATGGTGCGCGTGCTTGATCACCGAAACGCGCAAGCCGCGCGCCTTGAGCGCCGGGATCAACTGCCGCAACAGGGTGGTCTTGCCGGTGCCGCTCCACGCGCTGAAACCCAGTATCGGAATCGGTGCGTTCACTGGCTGGCCTGCAGGTCTTGCCGATCGGAGGGCGTGTTGATGTTGCGAAACATGTCGGCACAGTCGGAAAAGTCGGCCTGCGCATAATCGTGCGACGCGTACCAGCGGTCGATCTTGCGATCGCCCGTCGCCAGGAACCGGTCCAGGCTCGGCCGCAGGCTGGTCCGGATCAGCGCGTGCACCGGTTGCAGGCGCTCGCCGTCGAAGGCGACAATCACCGGGGCACCGGTTTGCTCGAACCTGGCCATGAATCGCGCGGCATAATCGTCTGCCAGCGTCGGCCCGTCGCAGGGCAGGGTCAGGATGAAGTCGGTTTTTACCGCATGCATCGCGCTCGCGAAACCGGCCAGCGGCCCCTGGTAATCTTCGAGCTGGTCGTTGACGACGGGATAGCCAAAGCTCCGGTAACGCTGCAGGTTGCGGTTGGCGTTGATGACGATGGCGAGCGCCTGGCGTTCGAGCTCATCGATCAGCAGCGCGACCAGTGGCCTGCCGTTGAAGTCGAGCAAACCCTTGTCCTGGCCGCCCATACGACGGCCCTGGCCGCCGGCGAGAATGACCGCGGTAATGTCTTCTGCCGTGATAGTCATCGATTCTGGATCTGGCGCACCAGGTCGGGGTTCACGGCTGCGGCGGCTGCCGGCGTCTCGGGCCGAATCTGGTGATCGCGCAATATCTTTTCCTTTTCAGTCGGGTCAAATGGGGATCGCAGTTTATCAATCCTGCGCCGGCCTAGTCGAATATTATTGGGGCCGTTAGATAAAACGGGTAAAATGCCTGCCCCGGATATAACTGCAGGAGTAATACCGATGGACGAAGATGCCCTTAACATGTCGATTCGCAAGTTCCTCAAAAAAGTCGGCATTACCTCGCAACGCGAAATCGAACGCGCCATCGATCAGGCTAATGACGAGGGCCGTCTCGACGGCAACCCGGTGCGGGTCAAGATCACGCTGGAATGCGACCTGATCGACGACGCCCTGTCGATCGAAGACGAAATCAAGTACTGACCTCGATGGACCAGGATCGAGATTTTGTCCCGCTCAATATCGCGGTGCTGACCGTATCCGATTCACGCGACGAAGCCAGCGACAAGTCCGGGCCCCTGTTGGCCCGGTTTCTGACCGAGGCCGGGCACCGGCTCGCGCACAGGGCCATCGTTCCGGACGACAAGTATCGAATCCGCGAAGTCCTGTCGCGCTGGATCGTCGATGAGGATCTACAGGTGGTGCTGACGACGGGAGGCACCGGCGTTACCGGCCGGGACGGCACGCCGGAAGCGGTCATCCCGCTGCTCGACAAGGTGATCGACGGATTCGGCGAAACATTCCGCAGTCTTTCCTACCAGACCATCGGTACCTCGACGCTGCAGTCGCGCGCGGTCGCGGGCGTTGCCAATGGCACCTACATTTTCTGCCTGCCCGGTTCATCCGGCGCCTGCAAGGACGCCTGGACGCAACTGATCGCTACCCAGCTCGATTTCCGCACCCGCCCCTGTAACCTGGTGGAACTGATGCCGAGATTGCGCGAAACATAACGCTCCCGATCGTGGGTATTCGATCCGGTTTATATCCCCGGTTCGTTCGTCCCCGCCCGGTTGCGGGTATGCGCCCAGGTCACCAGCATCGCAAGAATCGCGCCGGTGAAGGCGAGCAGGGCGTCTTTCTGCGCATCCCATTCGTCCCCTTGCGTGCCCAGGTAGGCGGCGCCGAGCTCCGGGCTGACGATAGCCGCGGTGATGGCCTCGATAATCTCGTAGATCGCGCTGAAAGCGAGGACGCAGTTGACGGTAATGAAATACGACCAGGCTTTGCTCAGCCCGGATTTGCGTAACAGAATTTCCCGCATCGGATATGCGATCAGTAGCCCGAAGCAAAAATGAACGATGCGGTCGTAATGATTGCGTTCGAATCCGAACTGGTCCTGTAGCCAGAATCCGAACGGCGTCTCGGCGTAGGTATAATGCGCCCCGGCGAGGTGGAGGCTCAGAAACAGGACAAACAGGGCGTAGGATAAATTGGAGAACTGGAAGTTGTGGTAGGTGAATACCAGCAGCGCGCTGCAGATAAAAACCAGCAGGTTTTCGAGTAGCCAGTCGCGCGGGTACAGCGGATCGATCGCGGTGGCAACCCAGGCCAGGATCAACCACAGTATCAGCGCGTGCAGCAGGTGATTGGATCTAAAAGGTTTTATCTTCATTGGGCGCAGCCTGGCATGGATCAAGCTTAGCAGGCTGGCGCGGCAAGCGGTATCGCGCCGAGAAACGCCCTAGTCGGGACTGCTGCGCGTATCCCTGCCGGGGTGGCGCGGGCGCTGCGGCGGCATTTCGTCGTATTCGATCAGTTCGCCACCGTGGTAGACCAGGAAGTGTCTCCCCTTGGCGCGCGCGATCAGCGTCACGCCGACCTTTTGCGCGATCTCGAGTCCCATCGCGGTAATGCCCGAACGCGACAGCAATACCGGGATCTGCATCAGTGCTACCTTGATGACCATTTCCGAGGTCAGCCGGCCGGTGGTGTAGAAGAGTTTGTCGTTGCCCCTGATATCGTTAAGCCACATGTAGCCGGCGATCGCGTCGACCGCGTTGTGCCGGCCGACGTCCTCGATGAACTGCTCGATGCCGAATTCCTCGCTGCACAGCGCGCAGCCGTGCACCGCGCCGGCGTTTTTATAGATCTCGTTGAAAGCGCTCAGCGCGTTCAGCAGCGCGTAGATGGACGACTGCTTGAGGACGGGCTGTTGCAGCGATATTTCGTCGATGTTTTCCATCAGGTCGCCGAAAACGGTGCCCTGTCCGCAACCCGTGGTCACGGTTTTGCGGTCGAGCTTCTTGTCGAGACTGGCAACGCCCCCGTGGGTCACGATCGCGACCGACTCCGTTTCCCAGTCGACCTGTATCGCCTTGATCGCCTCGATGTCGTCGACCAGGCGCTGATTGCGCAGCCAGCCCAGGATCAGCAACTCGGGATGGTTGCCGAGCGTCATCAGGGTCACGATTTCACGCTTGTCGAGGTAAATCGTCAACGCTCGCTCGACCGCGATGGCGCCGTCGACGGGTTCGTTGTACTCGTTGAATGCCACCACGTTGGCGGTCGCCTTGAGGCCGGCGTTGGACAGTTCGGGAAGGCGCCGCTTTTGCACCGAGGCCATATCAGCCTCCGGTCATATTCATATGGCGCAGCAGTATTTCCTGGGAATTGAGATTGAAGTCATGCCCTTTGGGCTTGATCTGCATCGAGTCGACCAGGGCCTGCTCGAGCGCCTCGGGCGCGCCCGGATGGGCGCGGATAACGTGACGCAGATCCATCGAGTGTTCCTGTCCCAGGCACAGCAGCAGGCGTCCTTCGGCGGTGACGCGAACCCGGTTGCAACTGTCGCAGAAGTTGTGGCTGTGCGGCGAGATGAAGCCGACACGGGTTTTCTGGTGGTCGGTAAGCTGGTAGTAGCGAGTCGGACCGGCGGTGGTCATCGTACTCGGTACCAGCTCGAAATGCTGTTCCAGGTCCTGGAGAATCTGGTCGCTGGAGTAATATGCTACCGCGCGATCGTGGTGATCGTTCTGACCCAGCGGCATTTCCTCGATAAAGCTGATATCGATGCCGCGATCGATACAGAAATTGACCAGGTCGAGGATTTCGTCGTGGTTATGGTTTCTGAGCACCACGGTGTTAATTTTTATCTGCTTGAAATCACAGGCAATGGCGGCGTCGATGCCGTCCAGGGTTTTCTGCAGGTCGCCGACGCGGGTCATGGCGCGAAAGCGATCTGTCTGCAGGGTATCGAGGCTGACGTTGATGCGCGTAACGCCCGCGTCCTTCAGCGGCCGCGCGAATTTGGTTAGCTGCGTCGCATTGGTCGTCAGCGTCAGGTCGCGCAGCCCTTCGATTGCGCCGAGGTTCTGGAACAGCTGCAGGATGTTCTGCCGCACCAGAGGTTCTCCGCCGGTGATGCGGATCTTGTCGACGCCGAGCTTGACGAAGGCGCGCCCGACGCTTTCCATTTCCTCGAGCGTCAGCAGTTGCGTGCGCGGCACGAATTTCATCTTCTCCGGCATGCAGTAGACGCAGCGCAGGTCACAGCGGTCGGTTACCGACAGGCGCACGTAGCTCACACTGCGGCCGAAACGGTCGATGAGCTGGTGCTGTGAGTTTTGTGCTGACATAGAACGGGCTATTCTAGCAACGATTAATCCAATTACCAACGGCATTATCTGTAAGGTCTCTGGCACCGCGATTCCCCCGCTGAAACGGCTCGCGGGGTCGGCGCGGCGGCGATTTCCTGTCGATCTGCACGCTGGCGAGACGAATCGCCGGCATGATTGAAATCGAATCGACTCTCAGGTGTCGACGCGCCGGGCAGCCGGGTCCGATCGCTTTGCCGATGGCTGGCAACCTCCAGCGAGTTTCCCGCTCGCGACCTTGGTCTGTAAAGCCCACGGCCCGGTAAAATGCCCGAAGCGGGCTGGTACAGTAAATTAGTTTTGCTGGCACTAGCGGGCGTCACCGGGCTCAATTACTTTTGTGGTCTTTACCCTGCTACCCCGGTGGTTATTATGTTGATAGGCGTTCCCAAGGAAATCAAGAATCATGAGTATCGCGTCGGCATGGCGCCGGCGAGCGTGCGCGAGGCGATCAGGCACGGGCACCAGGTCATGGTCGAAACCGATGCCGGTGGCGGTATCGGCGTCGGCGACGACGAATACGCCCAGATCGGTGCCGAGATCGTCGACTCGGCGAAGGAAATCTTTGCGCGCGCCGAAATGGTGGTCAAGGTCAAGGAGCCGCAGGCGTCGGAGCGCGCAATGCTGCGCGAAGGTCAGGTGCTGTTTACCTACCTGCACCTGGCGCCGGATCCGGAACAGACCAAAGACCTGGTCGCGAGTGGCGCCATCTGCATCGCATATGAGACCGTGACTTCGCCACATGGTGGATTGCCGCTGCTGGCGCCGATGTCCAAGGTTGCCGGACGCATGGCGATCCAGGCCGGCGCCTATTGCCTCGAGCATCCGCACGGCGGACTCGGCATGTTGCTCGGCGGCGTGCCCGGGGTCGACCCGGCCAAGGTCGTGATCCTCGGCGCCGGTGTGGTCGGCACCCACGCCACGCACATCGCTGTCGGCATGGGCGCCGACGTCTGGGTCATCGATCGCAATCCGGAGGCAATCGAGGCTCACTGGAAGCAATTCGGGCGCAGCACCAATACCGTGTTTTCGACGCAGGACGCGATCGAGCGTCATGTCAAAGACGCCGACCTGGTTATCGGCGGCGTGCTGATTCCGGGTGCGGAAGCGCCGAAGCTGGTAACCGCCGAGATGGTCACGGGCATGAAAGCCGGTGCGGTAATCGTCGACGTCGCCATCGATCAGGGTGGCTGTTGCGAAACCTCGAGGCCGACGACGCACGCGGAGCCAACCTATATCGTCGACAACGTGGTGCATTACTGTGTCGCCAACATGCCGGGCGGCGTGCCGCGTACGTCGACCTATGCCCTCAACAACGTGACCTTGCCGCACGTACTCGAGCTTGCGGACAAGGGATACCGGCAGGCCTTGATGGAGAATCGCTGGCTGCGCGACGGGCTCAATGTACACAAGGGCAAGATTACCCAGCGCGAAGTGGCGCACGATCTCGGGTATGACTATCATGATTCCGAGGAGGTGCTGCGGCATGACTGAAATTCGCGTCGCCTGCGTACAAAATACCGCGACGCGCGATATAAAGACCAACATCGAGTGGGTGTGCGCGCGCATCGATGACGCGGTCGCCGGCGGCGCGCAGTTCGTTGCGCTGCCCGAAACCGTGGGGCTGATCGAGCCGGTGAACGCGCAGATACCCGCATCGACCTACCGCGAGTCCGACGACATCGGCCTGGCTGCATTTCGCGACAGGGCGCGCCAACACGGCGTCATGATACTGGTCGGTTCGCAGCTGATTCGCGATGGCGAAAGCATATTCAACCGCTGTTTTGTGCTCGATAGCGCCGGCGAAATCCGTGCGCGTTATGACAAGCTGCACATGTTCGATATCGAGCTGCAGAACGGGGAAGTCTACCGCGAGTCGGACGCGATCATGCATGGCGACAGGGCGGTGCTGGTCGAGACACCGCTCGGCAGGCTGGGGCTTTCGATTTGTTACGACCTGCGCTTCGGCGCACTGTACCGCGCGCTTGCCCATGCCGGTGCGGAAATGATCACGATTCCGGCCGCTTTTACGCAGACTACCGGCAAGGCGCACTGGCATACGCTGGTGCGGGCGCGCGCCATCGAAACCGGTGCCTTCGTCATCGCGCCCAACCAGTGTGGGCATCATTGCGACAAGCGCTATTCTTACGGCCATTCGCTAATCGTCGATCCCTGGGGCGAAGTCCTCGTCGACGGCGGCCCCGAGCCGGGCGTCGTCTACGCCGACATCGACCTCGCCCAGGTCGAAAAGGTGCGCGCTCGCATCCCGGCGCTCAAAAACGAGCGTCCGTTCACCGTCGAACAGCAATAACCGCCGCAAGAATTGTGACTGACCAGGTTTGTCGCGACATTTGTCTACCGCGGCACCGCAATCACCGCAAAACCTGCCCTGACTCTCTCGAAGGGGCTCGGGATATATCCAGCCTGAAGGGAAGCATCGGATAAACCCCTGAAAAGCTGTGGTTGCGCGAGCAGGGGCGGATTATGGTATAACTCCCTTCCCATGTTCAAAGCCCCGACCGGAGTCGATGGAAAAACTGGAACTCGAGGATTTCGACCAGGTCCTGCCCGAGGAATTGACGCTCGCGGTGTTGATGGAAAAGCAGCCTTCGTCACACCCCTGGGCGAATTTCAGGTACCAGGCGCTCGGGGTCGTGGTGCGCGCGGCGGGCGAAGAGAGGTCGGTCAGGCAGGTTTACCAGAACGGCGACATCGAGCATTTCCTGGTCACCGGGTTGACGCTGCGGCTGCACGTCGATCAATGCGAAAGCTATTACCATAACCTGATGTCGCCCGAGCCCGGCTGTTTCATCGTCGCCAGCCAGCCGGACAGCAGCGACGAAATGCCGGTTCCCTACCTGGTATCACTGAGCTTCGACGAGGTTCACGCCTATCAGGAGGGAGACGAGCAGGTTTACGCGGTAGCGCTCATTCCGGAGCTTTATAAATGGTTGGAAGCCTATGTGCTGACGCATTATATCGCGATCAAAAAAACCAAGCGCAAGCTGAAGAACTGGGGCGAAGGCGAGCGGCCGGAGACGAATCCGGCCGACGAAAAGTCATGACCAGGGATAGCAAGGAATCGGTATTGTCGCGCTGGTCGCGCCGCAAGCACGAGGCCGACAAGGCGTTGCAGCCGGCTCCGGAATCCGCCGCGCCGCCGGAAACTGCCACAGCTCAAGCTCCGCCACAGGTGGAGGCGGCAGCGCAGCCGGTACTGACCGACGCCGATATGCCCGCAGTCGAATCGCTCGACGAGAGTTCGGATTTCAGCGGCTTCATGTCGGCGGGCGTCAGCGACGAGTTGCGCAATCTCGCGTTGCGCAAACTTTTTGGGGCGCCGGTTTTCAACATACGCGACGGGCTCGACGAGTACGATGACGATTACACGTCCTTCGAGAAACTGGGGGACATCGTCACCAGCGACATGCGTCACCGGATCGAAATGGAGGAGCAGAAGCTGCGCGAAAAACTGGCCGCGGAAAGCGAGGCTGTAGCCGAACAGCCGGACGAACTCGAGGCCATCGATGGCGCGGATGAAGCCGCTGACGCAGCCGCCGCAGATGACGCCGACGACGTCGCGCAATCCGCCACGGCGGTTGCCGCGGCCGACCCCGGGAAAACAGCGACAGATGAGCAATAGCGACGCGCGACAACGGGCCCTCGGGGTGCGAGATGCCTTCGAATTCGAGCCCACCAGCCTGGTCACCTATCGCTCGGCAGGCAGGGTAATCGCGCTCGGCGACGACGACGCGCTGCGCGGATGCGACGAGATTGCGCCTGGGCTCGACTTCATCCGCGTATCTCCCCGCGGCGGCAAGGTCGAGATCGACGGTTACCTTGGCGCCTACAGGATCCGCGTCAGCGATCAGCACGGCAACCAGACGACTTATCAGGGGGATGCGATACTCGATCTGAACGAAAACCCGCTGCTCACCAGAGAGATGCTGCCGCCGGGTTACTTTCATGCGCAGGCAGCGGATTCGCAGCCACAGGAGCTGCGCGAAGAACTCGAAAACCTCACCGGCGAATTTCAGAAACCGAAATATTTCGCTTACGACCCGTCGATTTGCGCGCATGGAGTAAACGGTAAGACAGTTTGCACCCAGTGTATCGACGCCTGCCCGGCGGAGGCGATCACAAGCGCCGGCGAGCGCATCGAGGTCGATCCCAACCTGTGCCAGGGCGGCGGAGTCTGCGCCACGGTATGCCCGTCAGGCGCGATTCGCTATCTGTACCCGAACCTGCGCGACAGCGGCAAGCGTCTGCGCGATATGCTCGACGCCTACCGCGCGCAGGGCGGCACGCGTGCGATCGTGCTATTTCATGACGCGAGCAGCGCGCCCGACCGCTACCTCGAGGCCTACGATAACGTTTTACCGATACGGGTCGAAGAGCTGGCCAGTGTCGGCATGGACTTATGCCTCTCGGCGCTGGCCTATGGCGCGATGCAGGTAGTGCTGCTTGCCGACGATCAGATGCCGCGGAGTTCCATGGCGGGTTTGCAGCAGCAGCTCGACTGGCTGCACGCTATCATTACCGGACTGGGGCTCGGTTCGGCATATGTCTCGCTATGTCGCGGCGATGCGGCGCTGCCCGAGGTGGACGGCGACAGAATAGTCGAGGCCGCGATCCAGGACATGCCGCCGCTGAAACGCAACGCGATTTTCCAGGCGCTGGACCACCTCGTGAATTCACTGCGGCCGCAGGCAGAGCAAATCGAACTGCCCGACGCGGCGCCTTTTGGCGAGGTTGCCATCGATGCGGGGAAGTGTACGCTATGCATGGCCTGCGTCGGCGCCTGCCCGGGCCGAGCGCTGCAGGATGGTTCGAATCGGGAAGTGCCCGAAGTCTTTTTCATCGAAAGCAATTGCCTGCAATGTGGCGCCTGCGTGCAAACCTGCCCCGAAGACGCGGTGACGCTCGCGCCGCGGATGCTGTTCGATCGTGAACGGCGCAACCGCGCACGCGCGCTGAATAGCGATACCCCGTTTGCCTGTATTGCCTGCGGCAAGCCGTTCGCGCCGACTTCGGTTATCAACAAGATGCAGGACAAGTTGAAGGATCACTACATGTTCGGCAACCAGCGCGCGCTGGACCGGCTCAAGATGTGCGACAATTGCCGGGTCGCCGATATCGTCCAGGACCCGGAGGCTTTGGGTGGGCAGTTCGATCCGCTCAAGGGTTTCCGCCAGTAACCCCGTTTCAGGATAAAGTTAATCGTGCCTGCCGCAGACGCCATCATCGAAAACGAGCAACGCTATCGGGCTTCAGCCTATGCGCTGCTTGCCGCATTGCTGCGCGCCGCGCCCGACCAGGCGTTGTTGGAGCACGTCAGCAAACTGTCGCCGTCCGCTGAAGTCGAGCCCGATGCGCTTGCCGAGGCCATGGCGCAGCTCGCTGCCGCGGCGCCGACCTTTGACGAGGATCAGCTGGAAGACGAATATAACAACCTGTTTATCGGCATCGGTAAAGGTGAAATAGTGCCTTATCTGTCCTGGTATTTGACCGGGTTCCTGATGGAGCAGCCGCTCAGCGACCTGCGCGACGACCTGGCCGCGCTTGGGTTCGAGCGCAGCGAAAATACGCACGAACCCGAGGACCATATTTCTGCGATTTTTGAAGTATTTTCTGTTATGATTTCGGATGCTTCAAGTTTTACGGACCAGCAACGTTTCTTCGAAAAGCACATGAAACCGTGGCTACAGCGATTTTTTACGGACCTGGAGAAAGCCAGGTCGGCCGATTTTTTTAAACCGGTTGCGCGATTTGGCGCGGCCTTCATCGAATTGGAGCAAGATTACCTCTCGATGCGCAGTTAATACATAATACAACCGAAATACTCTATTACCCTGTGGAGGAGCAACACGTGAAAAGTAAAAATCAGCCCAAGGACCAGGAACGCAGAGCATTTATCAAGAAGTCCACCCTCGTCGGAGCAGGCGTGGCAGCCACAACGATGGTCAGTACCGTCGCTATCGCCGATATGTCCAGCGATGAGGTCGAAAAGCCAGTACAGAAGGGTTACCAGCTAACCCAGCATGTCCTCGATTACTACAAGTCTGCCGACGTATAACCTGGGGGGTTGCAGCATGAGAAAATTAACCAAGACGTCCAGTAAGATCGATAACAGCGTTACCGTCGATTTCAAGCAAGCGATGCCCGGGGCGATCAGTCGCCGGACCTTCCTGCGAAATTCAGGCCTGATGGCCGGGGGCGCCGCGCTGGCGACCACGATTACGCCGGTGATGATGAAAAAAGCCGACGCCGCGGTCTCCAACACCGGCGGTAAAATCGAGCAGGTAAAGACGGTCTGTACCCATTGCTCGGTCGGTTGCGGCATTATTGCCGAAGTACAGAACGGCGTGTGGACCGGCCAGGAACCGGCTTTCGATCACCCCTTCAACAAGGGTGCGCACTGTGCCAAGGGCGCGTCGATTCGCGAGCACGGGCATGGCGAGCGCCGCCTCAAGTATCCGACCAAGCTGGTCGACGGCAAATGGAAGAAAATTTCCTGGGACGAGGCGATCAACGAAATCGGCGACAAGATGCTCGAGATTCGCGAAAAGTCCGGACCCGACTCGGTGTTCTGGCTCGGCTCCGCCAAGCATAGCAACGAGCAGGCTTACCTGTTCCGCAAGTTCGCGGCGATGTGGGGCACCAACAACGTCGATCACCAGGCGCGTATCTGCCACTCGACCACGGTAGCCGGGGTAGCCAATACCTGGGGTTACGGTGCGATGACCAATTCGTACAACGACATCCATAACTCGAAATCGATACTGTTGATCGGTTCCAACCCGACCGAGGCGCACCCGGTTTCGCTGCAGCATATCTTCAAGGCCAAGGAAGAAAACAACGCGCCGGTGATCGTCATCGATCCGCGTTATACCCGCACCGCGGCGCATGCCGACCATTACCTGCGCATCCGTCCCGGTACCGACGTCGGTATCATCTGGGGCATGATGTGGCATATCTTCGAGAACGGCTGGGAAGACAAGCAGTTCATTCGCCAGCGCGTTTACGGCATGGACGAGGTCATGGCCGAGGTCAAGAAATGGAATCCGAAGGAGGTCGAGAATGTCACCGGCGTTCCGGAAGACCAGGTTTATGCCGCCGCCAAGGCGATGGCCGACAATCGGCCCGGCACCTTCATCTGGTGCATGGGCGGCACCCAGCACACCATCGGTAACAATAATACCCGCGCCTACTGCGCGTTCCAGCTGGCGCTCGGCAACATGGGCGTATCCGGCGGCGGCGCGAATATTTTCCGCGGTCACGACAACGTGCAGGGTGCGACCGACCTCGGCGTCCTGTCCAATACCCTGCCCGGCTACTATGGCCTGGCCGAGGGTTCATGGAAGCACTGGGCGCGCGTCTGGGATCTCGACTTCGATTGGGTCAAGGGCCGCTTCGACAACGGCAGCTACGAGCAGAAAGGCGGCAAGGACGTGCACGTCATGAATTCCACCGGCATCCCGGTGTCGCGCTGGATCGACGGCGTGCTCGAAACCCCGGAAAACGTCGCCCAGAAAGACATCCTCAAGGCGATGCTGTTCTGGGGCCACGCGCCCAACAGCCAGACCCGCGGCGTCGAGCAGAAAAAGGCGATGGAAAAACTGGAGTTGATGGTCGTCATCGATCCTTATCCGACGGCATCAGCGGTCATGCCAGACCGCACCGACGGGATCTACCTGCTGCCGGCTTCAACGCAAATGGAAACCTACGGTTCGGTTACCGCCTCCAACCGCTCGCTGCAATGGCGCTCCAAAGTCATCGACCCGCTGTTCGAGTCGCTGCCTGACCACGTCATCATGTACAAGCTCGCGAAGAAACTAGGCGTTGCCGACCAGATGTTCAAGAACATCAAGGTCAACGGCGAAGAGCCGCTGGTCGAGGACGTGCTGCGCGAAATCAACAGCGGCATGTGGACCATCGGTTATACCGGTCAGAGCCCGGAGCGCCTGAAGAAGCATCAGGAAAACTGGGGTACTTTCGATTACACCAGCCTCAAGGCCGAGGGCGGACCCGCCGATGGCGATTACTACGGTCTGCCGTGGCCGTCGTGGGGTACCGCCGAGATGAATCATCCCGGGACGCCGAATCTCTACGATACCTCGAAGACGGTTGCCGATGGCGGCCTGACTTTCAGGGCCCGGTTCGGTGTCGAGCGCAATGGCACCAACCTGCTCGCCGAGGGCTCTTATAGCAAGGGCTCCGAAATCAAGGATGGTTACCCCGAGTTCAGCCACGAAGTGTTGAAGAAACTCGGCTGGTGGAACGACCTGACCCCGGAAGAGCAGAAGGCGGCCGACGGTAAGAACTGGAAAACCGACCTGTCCGGAGGTATCCAGCGCGTTGCGATCAAGCATGGTTGTGCGCCGTTCGGTAACGCCAAGGCGCGAACCGTCGTCTGGACCTTCCCGGATCCGGTGCCGATTCACCGCGAACCGCTGTACACGTCGCGACGTGACCTGGTCGAGAAATATCCGACCTACGACGATCGCAAGTCCTTCTGGAGATTGCCGACCCGCTACCAGTCGATCCAGGCGACCGACTATTCCAAGGATTACCCGATCATTCTGACCTCGGGTCGACTGGTCGAGTACGAGGGCGGTGGCGACGAATCCCGTTCCAACAAGTGGCTGGCCGAACTGCAACAGGACATGTTCGTCGAAATCCACCCGCGCGACGCCAACAATGCCGGCATCAAGGATGGTGACGACGTCTGGGTCGAGGGCGCCGAGTCCGCGAAGGTCAAGGTCAAGGCGATGGTAACCCGCCGCGTCGGCTCCGGGGTGGCGTTCATGCCGTTCCACTTCGCCGGGCATTTCCAGGGCAAGGATCTGAGGAGCAAGTACCCCGAGGGTGCCGATCCCTACGTTCTGGGTGAGGCGGCCAATACGGCGTTTACCTATGGCTACGATTCCGTGACGCAGATGCAGGAATCGAAATGCAGCCTTTGTCGCATAACCAAAGCTTAAGCAGGGGGGATTAGAAAATGGCTAGAATGAAATTTTATTGCGACGCGGAACGCTGCATCGAATGCAACGCCTGCGTAACCGCCTGCAAGAACGAGCACGATATCCCGTGGGGAGTCAACCGGCGTCGCGTGGTCACGATCAAGGATGGCGAACAGGGCGAGCGCTCGCTGTCGGTGGCCTGCATGCATTGTTCCGACGCGCCCTGCGCCGCGGTTTGCCCGGTGGACTGTTTTTACACCACCGGCGACGGCATCGTGCTGCACGACAAGGATATCTGCATCGGTTGCGGTTACTGCTTTTACGCCTGCCCGTTCGGCGCGCCGCAGTTTCCCGAAGAAGCGGCCTTCTCGTCGCGCGGCAAGATGGACAAGTGTACTTTCTGCGCGGGTGGTCCGGAGGACGACAACAGCTCGGAGGAGTACAAGAAGTATGGCCGCAACCGCCTTTCCGAGGGCAAGCTGCCGCTGTGCGCGGAAATGTGCTCGACCCATGCGCTGCTGGCCGGCGATGCCGACGTGCTATCGGATATCTACCGCAAGCGCGTGATCAATCGAGGCGCCAGCGCCTTCGAGTGGGGTGTGAACTTCGATAAAGCCAAGCTTTAACGGGTCGGTTCGCACCGGGACGAATAAACTCGATACAGGGACGTATCGAGCCTGTCCGGCGGAGCCCGCGGTACAACAAAAATAGGTCGAGAGTCGTGAGAATTCATACATTGTTGGTGGTGTTCTGCTTGATTGCGTCGGTATTCCAGGTACAGGCGGCCCCGCCACCACCGCCTCCCAGTCTGTATACCTCAGATCCAGGCATCGAGCTCTGGAACGAAATACGCCAGCGTAACGGTGAAGTGCGCGGCGTCACCCAGGTCAAGTCGACCGATGCCGATATATTGATCAACGTTTCCGGGGAAAACTGGCGTCAGTACCGCATGCAGCAGCTAATCCCGATTGCCGGCGCGGCTATCCTTATCGTGCTGCTGACGATCCTGGTTTTCCGGCTATTGCGCGGCAATATCAAGTTGTCGGAGGGGCGATCCGGCCTCAAGATTCTGCGCTTTACGACCAATCAGCGCCTCGCACACTGGTCGACGGCCACCCTGTTCGTGATACTTGGTCTGACCGGTCTGACGCTGCTTTTGGGCCGAAAATTTTTGATCCCCGTGTTTGGCGCGGAGGGTTTCAGTAATATCGCGGTGGTAGCGAAATTCCTGCACGATTACCTCGGTCCGCTGTTCGTGTTTGCGCTGACCTGGCTGTTCGTGCTGTTCGTGCGCGATAACATGCCCTCGCCGAAGCTGGACCTGCAATGGTTGCTGAGTGGGGGTGGTTTGTTCGGCAAGCATGCCCATTCCGACCGCTACAATGCCGGGGAAAAGGCCTGGTTCTGGCTTGCGGCGATCGGCGGCCTGGCCGTCATCGTCAGCGGCCTCGTGCTCGACTTTCCGATCTTTGGGCAAACCCGTGCGACGATGGAGTTTTATCATTTCGTGCACAGCGTATCGGCCGTGGTCCTGATCGTCGTGTCTTTCGGGCATATCTACATGGGCACCGCGGCGCTCGAAGCGACCTTCGAAGTCATGCAGACGGGTTACTGCGATGCCAACTGGGCGAAGGACCACCATGACCTCTGGTATGAGAAGGTCAAGGATTCCGCACAGCCGGAAGAGCAGGTTCAGTCCGTCGCGAAAGCCGGCATGGCACAGCGAGGATCTACCGATACGGCCTGATCGCCGGTTAATATTACCAATGGTCCAGGTTGCCCTGGATCAATAAAAAGCACGATTGAGCTTGAAGCTCCAGGCTCCTGCATTATGCTGCCTGCGGTTATGATCTGGCGGGAAAAACCTTGTTATATCGATCCTCGCTTCCGACTCCCTGGTATTTGGGACTGATCGCGACACTATTACTCGTAATCGCTTTTCCATCGCCGCAAATTGCGGGCGCCAGCAATATTCCGCCAGAACCACAGCAGTATCCGCAGGGAGTTTCGTCGATCAATCCGGGAGGCGATTTCTGGCGCGAGGTCCGGCAGCGCGGTGGCCGGGTTATCGATGGAGTTAGCCAGGTCAAGGGGGTCGAAACCGGCGCCCTGATCGATGCGCGCGGTGATCAATGGGCGCGATTTAGAATCAACGAGGTTACCAAAACCGTTTCCTAGGCCCTGGTGGGAGAATTTGCTGTCCTCGGTCTGGTATTCGTGTTGCGTGGCAAAGTCGAAATCGAGGGTGGCCCGTCGGGGCGCGTTGTCAGGCGCTTTACCGACTGCGAGCGCATCGTGCACTGGACGCTTGCGATCGTTTTTCTGTTTCTGGCGATTACGGGGCTGAACCTGTTGCTCGGCCGATCCATGTTACTGCCGCTTTTTGGCAGGGAAGTCTTCGCGCTGTTCGCCTCGGCCAGCAAGGAGGGGCACAACCTGTTTGGCCCGCTGTTCCTGGTATCACTGCTGACGATGCTGTTCAGTTTTACCTGGCACGATCTCTACGAGCAGGGGGACCTGGGCTGGTTGCTGAGACTCGGCGGCTTGATCGGCGACGGTCATCCCTGCGTCGGTTTCTTCAACATGGGCGAGAAAATCTGGTACTGGATGGTCATTCTGTTCGGTCTCGTGGTTTCCATCAGCGGCCTTGTTTTGGTCTCCCCGAATTTTGGTCAGGGGCGGGTTATCATGGAAATACCCCACCTGGTGCATGTCGTCGGCTCCCTGCTGCTGATGCTGGGATCCCTGGGGCACATGTACATGGGCATCATCGGCATCGAGGGGCGCTGCAGGGAAT
>Ga0224512_10000431_pt1 | contig 44725 bp, 42 predicted proteins | sample SF_May12_sed_USG_4_FD_169103 | JGI IMG/M metagenome (GOLD analysis project Ga0224512, IMG submission 169103) | Sediment microbial communities from San Francisco Bay, California, United States - SF_May12_sed_USGS_13 | ecosystem: Environmental > Aquatic > Marine > Sediment | place: USA... | reverse complement strand
GCTGCGCAACGAAGCGTCGAGTATGGCGAAAATCTGATAGCGTGTTCAAATCCTTCGAACCGATCACGTAAACCGAGCCGCCGTCGCCGCCATCGCCGCCGTCGGGCCCACCCATCGGGATGTACTTTTCGCGCCTGAAGCTGACGATGCCGTTCCCGCCATCGCCGGCTTTCACGTAAATATTGGCTTCATCGATAAATTTCATCGCGGGATCATACCATCGGCAAATAAAAAAGCCTCGCAGGGCGAGGCTTTCTAAACTGTTAGGGGGCGAGAGTCTAGGCTAGTTAACAACGCTGACGAAGGTGCGGTTATTGCGACCCCTGACCCTGAACTCGACCTTGCCCTCGGCGGTCGCGTAGAGCGTATGGTCCTTGCCGCAGCCGACGTTGTCGCCGGGATGGAACTTGGTGCCGCGCTGACGTACCAGGATATTACCCGGGATGACAGCTTCGCCGCCGAATTTCTTGACGCCTAATCGTTTGGATTCCGAATCGCGACCATTGCGGGTACTACCCGCCGCTTTCTTATGTGCCATTACCTGGTTCCTATGCCTTGATTTCGGTTACTTCGATTTCAGTATAGCTCTGGCGATGGCCCATCTGGCGGCGCGAGTGCTTGCGACGGCGGAACTTGACGATTTCGACCTTGTCGCCACGGCCGTGCGCCATGATCTTCGCGGTTACGGACGCCTTGTCGAGCACCGGGGTTCCCACGGAGACCTTGTCGCCATCGGCAACCATCAGCACGTTGTCGAGTTTGACGGTGTCGCCTTCGTCGCCGGCAATCTTTTCCACGCGCAGGGTTTCACCTTTGGTGACTTTATACTGTTTTCCGCCAGTGGCGATGACAGCGTACATGTGGAACTCCGATGCAATACTGAAAAAGGTGGCGAATTCTAGCGGCTGCAGAGGTGTCCGTCAATGCTTACAACCAATTGATTCTCTAATTGGATTCCCATTGCTTCCCTGTTCCGACGCCGACCACCGAAGCATCCTTCGCCGCAGCCCGATTAATGGTTCGAAGGCTATTCGAAGCCGGGCCTCGCGATCCGCTTGAATCCGAGCGTGATCAACAGCAGCGCGGTCGCGCTGACGACAATGGCCGGGCCGGTCTGAAAATCGAAATGGAAAGAACCGGCGATACCCCCGGCCAGCGCGCCGAGCCCGTAAAGGGCGCTGACCGCGACCATTTGTTCGGGGCTGCGGCTGAACAGGCGCGCGCTGGTGGTCGGGATGACCAGCATCGCGGCGATCAGTAAAACGCCCATGACCTTCATCATGACGGCGACCAGCAGCGCGATCATCAGGTACATCAAAAACTGTACCCTGCGCACCTCGATGCCCTCGGCCTGCGCAATCTCGCGGCTTACCGACACCGCGACAAAGGCGCGCCAGTGATGCCGCAGGATGCCCAGCAGTATCGACGTCGTTACCAGCAGGCTCACCAGGTCGGTACGCGTCGTCGCCAGCAGATCGCCGAACAGGATAGCCTCGAGGTTGACCGACTGCGACGGCAGCAATCCGACCAGGATAATACCGCCAGCCAGGCCGGTATGCGAGATTATCGCGAGCGTGGTCTCGGTGAGCGCCGTATTGAAACTGCTGACCCGGCTCAGCGAGAACACGATGACGAGGGCGACCGCGAGCACGCCGAAGATCGGCAACAGCTGCAGCATCAATCCCAGGCCGACGCCGAGCACCGCCGCGTGCCCCAGCGTATCGCTCAGGAAGGCGAGCCGTTGCCACACCATCAGGCAGCCCATCGGCGCCGCAATCGCGATCATGATCAACCCCGCGATGACGCTGCGTACCAGGAAATCATCGAGCCATTCAGCCATGCCCTTGCTCCGCGGGCTCGCCGGTATCATCGTGCACGTGATCGTGGTGGTGGGTATAGACCGCGATGGATTCCGCCGCGGACTTGCCGAACAGCGCGAGATATTCGGGGTGCTGGCTGACCGATTCGGGCACGCCCGAGCAGCACAGGTGCCGGTTCAGGCACAGCACCTGGTCGGTCTGCGACATGACCAGATGCAAATCATGCGATACCAGCAGCACCGCGCAATGCAACCGGGTGCGTAGCTCGCCGATCAATTCGTACATTTTTATTTCACCGGAGACATCGACGCCGGAGGTCGGTTCGTCGAGCACTATCAGGTCGGGATTCCCGAGCGTGGTGCGCGCCAGCAGCACGCGTTTCATTTCTCCCTGGGACAGGGATTGCACCTGGCGCCGCCGCAGATGGTCGACCCCGGTTTGCGCAAGCGCGCCTTCGATTTCGGCGTCGCTGGCGCTGCGCGTGAGCCGCAATAGTCTTTCCACGCTGAGCGGCATCAACGTATTGACATAGACCTTCTGCGGCAGGTAACCGATGCGCAGTCCGGGCAGCCGCTCGATCTCACCGTCGAAGTTGCCAATCAGGCCGGTCACGATATTGGTAAGCGTCGTCTTGCCGGCGCCGTTGGGGCCGATGATCGTGGTTATCTGGGAGCGTCGCAGTTCGAAGCTGACGCCATCCAGGATCAGGCGGTTACCCGACGAATAGCCGACGTCGCGCGCCTGTAGCAGCATGTCATCCGGCATGCTTCTGGCACTCTGCGCAGACCCCGGTTATCTCGACCACCGAATGGTCGACCGCGAAACCGAGGTCCGCTGCCGCGGCCACCAGGCTGGCATCCTCGGTTTCGAGTTCGGCTACCTGGTCGCAATCACGGCAAATCAGGAACTGCGCGGCGCGGCGATGCCCCGGGTCGACGCAGGTGATGAAGGCGTTTTTGCTTTCGATGCGATGGATCAGGCCCTCGCCCATCAGGAAGTCTAGCGCGCGGTAGACGATCGGAGGCGCGATGTGCTCACGATTATCGACACGGTTCATCGCGGCGAGGATATCGTACGCTCCCATCGGCTGATGGCTGGCTAGCATTATCTCGAAAACCTGCCGGCGCCGTGAGGTCAGGCGCTGTTTACGCCGCGCGCATAACTGTTGCGCCTCGGACATCAGCTCGCGCTGGCAGCGGCGATGATCATGTTTACGGAAGGCTATGTCGGAATGCTGGGCTTTGCGTGACATAGTGTTATATTATAACATAACTTGATGTGCCGCTACCCCGAACCGCGCCGATGCGCCTGATACTGCTGCTGCTGTGCCTGCAATCCGGCGTATTGTCGGCCGCGCCGAGCGTGGTGGCGTCTATCGTGCCGCTGCAGGAGCTTACCGCGGCGCTCATGTCGGGCATCGCGGAGCCCGAAACGATTATGAAAGATCATGCCTCGATTCATCATTTCGCTCTCAGGCCCTCGCACATGCGCCTTTTGCAGCAGGCCGACCTGGTCGTCTGGATCGATCGTAATTTCGAGGCAGGTTTCAATCGCCTGCCCGAAACCCTGCCCGCGTCGACCCGGCAGCTGGAACTGCTGCCGTTACTGGCCATCGACCCCGGCCAGGGCCACATCTGGTATTCGCCGCGGCGGCTGACGCAGGCCGCCGAGCTGATTACCGCGGCGTTGCAGGAACTTGACCCCGCTAATCGCGACGCTTACCGACATAACCGCGACGCTTTGTTGGCTGCAATTTCGCGCTGGCGAAGCCAGGCTCGCCTGCGCCTGCAGTCGCTGTCGATCGCATATGTCACGGACCACGCGTTTCTCGATCACTTCGAGCAGGACATGGGCCTGGCGGCGATAGCAACGCTTCACGACCAGCATGACAGCCACGGTGGCCTGCACGACCTCAACCGGGTGGAAGAGTTGCTGCGGCAAAATCCGGCTTCCTGCCTGCTGACCGTCGAAACGCCGGCAGGCCCACTGGCGCGCAGGCTGGCGCAAAAGTATCGCCTGAAAATCGTAAACCTCGCGGCGATGCAGCTTGCACCGCAAAATCCGGTAAAGGTTTTGCAAAGACTCGACCGCCTGGTTGCGGGGCTGGTCAGCTGCCGCTGACGCGAAAACAGTATAAAGCCGTTGAATGCACCCCCAATCAGATTCGATTGCTAACCGGGTTAGCAGTAGTTACATTCCCTCTCAACGCAACCAGGAATCCCTAACCATGATCAGCCCCGTAGGCTCAGACAGCCTGAAACCTCTATTCGTTTACGATAAAACCAGACGCGACGAGCTTATCGAAGAAGCCAGCCGCCTCCCCTCTGTCGAAATCAGTTCCGCCGCCGCGGCCAATGCGGTAATGATGGGCGGCGGATATTTCACGCCGCTCGAGGGCTACATGAACCTGGCCGACGGGATGGGATGCGCCGAAAACATGCATATGACCGACGGCCGCTTTTTCCCGGTGCCGATTCTTAACCTGGTCGAATCCCTGGACGGTATCGAGGGCGCGGGGCGCGTTGCGTTGCGCGACCCGAACGTGGACGGCAAGCCGGTCATTGCGATTCAGCAGGTCGATACAATCGAAAAGGTTAGCGCTGAGCAAATGGAGGTGATGACCCGGGAAGTCTACCGCACGCAGGACCTGGAACACCCCGGGGTAGCCGCTTTCAATGGTCATGGCCGTTACGCCATCAGCGGGCCGATCGAAGTGCTGAACTTCAGCTATTTCGAAACCGACTTTCCCGATACTTTCCGCACCGCGGTGGAGATCCGCGGCGAAATCGAACGGCGCGGCTGGCAGCGCGTGGTCGCGTTCCAGACCCGCAACCCGATGCACCTCGCCCACGAGGAGCTATGCCACATGGCGATGGATCGACTCCACTGCGACGGGCTGGTTATCCACATGCTGCTCGGCAAACTGAAGCCGGGCGACATTCCCGCCGACGTGCGCGATAACGCGATTCGCACGATGGTAAAACTCTACTTCCCGGAAAACAGCGCGATCGTCACCGGATACGGGTTCGACATGCTCTACGCCGGGCCGCGCGAGGCGGTACTGCACGCGTATTTCAGGCAGAACATGGGGGCAACCCATTTCATAATCGGCCGCGATCACGCCGGAGTCGGCGACTACTACGGCGCCTTCGACGCGCAAACCATCTTCGACACCGAGGTTCCAGAGGATGCGCTCGAGATCGAAATCTTCCGCGCCGATCACACCGCCTGGTCGAAGAAACTGAATCGGGTGGTGATGATGAACGAGGCGCCGGATCATACGAAGGACGACTTCGTGCTGTTGTCCGGCACGAAGGTACGCGAAATGCTGAGCCATGGGATCGCTCCACCCAAGGAATTTTCACGGCCGGAGGTGGCTGAAATACTGATAAAATATTATCAATCCCTGTAACAAAAACAGCTACTAGCGCTAGATCGTGGGCGGTGTCTTTGCGATACTCCGCACTATGTCCGAAGTCGCCGCAAGCTCCAATCGTCCGTTCACGCTGGATGACCTGAAAACGCTCACCGATAGCGATATGCTGCGCGTAAACCAGGTAATCACCGACAATCTGGCGTCCGACGTCGTGCTGATCAATCAGCTCAGCAAGCATATTATTCTAAGCGGCGGCAAACGCCTGCGTCCGATGCTGGTTATTCTCGCGGCCAGGGCCTGCCGCTACCGGGGCGAAGACGACGCGCTGCTCGCCGCGGTGGTCGAGTTTATTCATACCGCGACGCTGCTGCACGATGACGTCGTCGATGATTCCGACATGCGCCGCGGCCAGCGTACCGCGAGCACGATCTGGGGCAACGAGGCAGCAGTACTAGTGGGTGATTACCTTTATTCACGCGCCTTCCAGATGATGGTGCGCGCGCAGTCGATGGCGATCATGGACCTGCTCGCCAATACCACAAATACGATCGCCCAGGGAGAGGTGCTGCAGTTGCTCAATATCAGGGATCCCGACACCAGCGAGGCCAAATATCACGAAGTCATCTACGCCAAAACCGCCTGCCTGTTCGAGGCCGCGGCGCGCATCGGCGCGCTATTGGGCCAGGCCGACCCCGCTCATGAGCGCGCCCTGCAGGCTTACGGCAATCATCTCGGCGTCGCCTTTCAACTGATCGACGACGCGCTCGATTATTCCGCCGAGAGCGACGAGCTCGGCAAGAACGTCGGCGACGACCTCGCCGAGGGCAAGCCGACGCTGCCCCTGATCCGCGCCATGGCAACCGGCAGCGAGGCCCAACGCAATCTGATCCGCGAAGCGATCGAGAGCGGCCACGCCGAGCGTTTCGACGATATCAACCGGGCTATCGTCGCTACCGGTGCGTTGCAATACACGATCGACCAGGCGCAGATGCATGCCGAGCAGGCGAAACAGAGCATTGTCGATTTACAGGCCAGCGAATATAAACAGGCGTTACTATTTCTTGCCGACTACGCGGTCGAGAGACGCTACTAGGCAGCCGTCGTTAATTTCGGTTGCTGCAGCGAAGCACCCAGCGCCAGGCTAATATCGAGGCACATATCGGTTTGATTCAGGGTGTAGAAGTGGAAACTATCGACCCCTTCGCGATTAAGCCGCTCGCACAGATCGACAGCGAGTTCCAGCGCCAGCCGGTATTGCGCCTCGGGATCGTTTTTGACCGTGACAAACAGTTTGTCGTAGCTCGCCGGCACCGTAGCCCCGCAACGCTCGCTGAATAGCCTGACCCTGTCGAGGTCATGAACCGGTAAAATGCCCGGGATGATCGGCTTGTCGATACCGATCCGTTGCGCACGGTCGCGAAATCGCAAAAAGCAATCGGCGTCGAAAAAGTATTGCGTAATCGCGCGCTGCGCACCCGCGTCGAGCTTGCGCTGCAGATGCTGCAGATCCGCCGAGGCGCTAACGGCCTCGGGATGAACCTCGGGGTAGGCGGCGACACTGATGTCGATGTCCCCATACCCGATCAACGATTCGATCAATTCAAGCACCGACCCGTAACCCGGGGTCGAAGTCTCCTTCGGACTGGCAGCGTCACCGCGTAACGCGACAATTCGCCGTATACCCGCATCATAAAATTGACGAACCACGCCATCGACCTGCTCCCTGGTGGCGCTGCTGCAGGTCAGGTGCGCAGCGACCGCCACCGGTGAATCGCGATGCATCGCGATAGCGTTTTCGATGCTCACCTCCTGCGCGCTCCCGAGGGCGCCGTAGGTCATCGAAAAAAACGATGGCCCCAGGCGCTCGAGCTGTCCTATCGAACGCCACAGGCGCCTTTGCATTCGCTCGTTCCGCGGTGGAAAAAATTCGTAGGAAAACCTGGTATTATTTTTCGAGTCATTCATTGGGATCGCCTTTTCATTTATGAGCCTGAAGTGCTGGATTGAGCGTATGCAGTCTTTGCCGTTGGCGTGCCTGCCAGAATTTCACCGTGAGCGGGTCGCCCACCAGCTGCTCGATATCCTGCTCGTATTCGAGGCCGGCTGATTCGAAACACTGCAGAATTTCGCTGTCGGTGAATCCCAGTCGATGATGCTGATATTCGCTACGCAGTTTTTCTTCGGTATGGGAACCGAAATCGATGACTACCAGCCGGCCACCTCCGCGCAGCACCCTGGCAACTTCACGAACTACCTCCAGCGGATAATCGCTGTAGTGCATGACCATGTGCAGCACGGCCAGGTCGACGCTGCCGTCTTCTACCGGCAGCCGATACATGTCGCCCTTGCGCACGTGAATATTCGAATAGCGACCTCGCTCGATATTGCTACGCGCCACCGTCAGCATGTCGTTGCTCAGGTCGATACCGACGCCGCGGCCCACACGTGGCGCCAGAATTTCCAGAATGCGGCCGGTACCGGTACCAATATCGAGCAGCTCGTCGACCGGATCCGTGCCGATTATTTCGAGTAGCTTCGCTTCGACCTGCCGTTGTGGCACATACAGTGAGCGGATCGAATCCCAGGATTCCGCGACCGTCTGGAAGTAGTCCTGGGCCTGCTTCGCGCGCGCGTCGCGCACCTGTTGCAGGCGCGAAAAATCACGCTTGAGACCGGCGTCCGATGCAGGGATCAACGCAACCAGCGCCTGCGCCAGCCTCGACACCATGGCCTCGTCGGACACCCGGTAAAATACCTGCGCACCCTCGGGCAGACGCTCCAGCAGACCCGCTTCGACCATGACCTTCAGATGACGCGACACGCGCGGCTGGCTCTGCCCCAGAATTTTCACAAGTTCCGAAACGCTCAACTCTCCGCGCGCGCACAGGGCCAGGATACGCAGGCGCGTGTGCTCACCCGCGGCGCGTAACCCGACCAGCAAGCTATCAAGTGTTTGCATTTTATTTCAATAATGATATAAACATATCTTTATATGTTAATTACAACTCGAAGAAAGTCAAATGCAAAATAATACTATCGATGGCGCGCTGAAGCGGCGCATCCTGCTGCTCGACGGTGCAATGGGAACGATGATCCAGGCGCATGGCCTGACCGAGCAGGATTACCGGGGCGATCGTTTCCGGGACTGGCCGCTCGAGTTGCGCGGCAACAACGACCTGTTGTCGCTGACGCAACCGGATATCATCCGCGGCATCCACGAAGCCTACCTCGAGGCCGGTGCCGACGTCATTGAAACCAATAGCTTTAATTCGACCGCGATCGCGCTTGCTGACTACCGGATGGAATCCCTGGCCACGGAGCTCAACGAAACCTCGGCGCGGCTGGCGCGCGCCGCCGTCGACCGTTTCAATGTAATAACGCCGCTGCAACCGCGCTGGGTGGCGGGCGTACTCGGACCCACCAACCGCACCGCGAGCCTGTCGCCCGAAGTGAACGACCCGGGGTATCGCAACGTCGATTTCGAACAGCTGGCCAACGCCTATTCCGAATCGGCGATGGCCCTGATACGCGGCGGCGTCGACCTGCTGATGATCGAAACCGTATTCGATACGCTGAACGCGCGCGCCGCCATATTTGCAATCGAAACCCTGTTCGACAACCTGGGCAGGCGTTTACCGCTGATCATTTCCGGTACGATTACCGACGCCTCCGGCCGCACCCTGTCAGGACAAACCTGCGAAGCTTTCTGGCATTCGATACGCCACGCCAATCCGCTCGCGGTTGGACTGAACTGTGCGCTTGGACCCACCGAACTGCGCCAGCATATCGACAGGCTCTCGACAATCGCGGACTGTTATACCAGCGCGCATCCGAACGCCGGTCTGCCCAACGAATTCGGCGGCTATGACGAAAGCGCCGACAACATGGCCGCACATATCGGCGAATGGGCCGAAGCCGGGCTGGTCAATATCGTTGGAGGCTGCTGCGGAACGACCCCCGAACACATTCGCGCGATGCGCGCCGCGGTCGACGGTGCAACCCCGCGTAAGCCGCCGGCGCCCAGTCCCGCTTGCCGTCTGTCCGGACTCGAAGCTTTCACCATCGATGCCGATTCGCTATTCGTCAATGTCGGCGAGCGTTGCAATGTCACCGGTTCGGCCCAGTTCAAGCGGCTGATTATCGAACGCGACTTCGAAGCGGCGCTAAACGTGGCGCGCCAGCAGGTCGACAACGGTGCGCAAATCATCGATATCAATATGGATGAAGGCCTGCTCGATTCGGTCGAGGCAATGCGTTATTTTCTGAATCTCATTGCCGCCGAACCCGACATTTCACGGGTACCGATCATGATCGATTCGTCGCGCTGGGAAGTAATCGAAGCCGGCTTACGCTGCGTGCAGGGAAAATCGGTTGTCAATTCGATCAGCCTCAAGGCCGGAGAAGCGGAATTCCTGCGCCAGGCGCGGCTTTGCCAGCACTACGGCGCAGCGGTCGTGGTCATGGCATTCGACGAACGGGGCCAGGCCGACAGCGTCGAGCGGCGGATCGATATCTGTTCCCGCGCCTATCGCCTGCTGATCGACGAACTGGGCTTCGCGCCAACCGACATTATTTTCGATCCTAACATTTTCGCGGTCGCGACCGGCATGCCGGAACACAACCACTTCGGCCTCGCATTTATCGATGCGACCCGCGAAATCAAGCGACGGCTGCCGGGTGCGCTGGTCTCGGGCGGCCTGTCGAATGTCTCGTTTTCGTTTCGTGGCAATAATCCGGTGCGCGAGGCAATCCACGCGGTGTTCCTTTACCACGCGATCCAGGCCGGTATGGACATGGGTATCGTCAACGCGGGGCAACTGGCGATTTACGCCGACATCCCTCCTGCCCTGCGCGATGCGGTGGAGGATGTCGTGCTGAATCGCGACGCCTGCGCTACCGAACGCCTGCTCGCAATCGCCGAGAGTTATCGCGAACAGGGGGCTGAAAGCGAGGCGGCGCTTGCCGAATGGCGCGACTGGCCGGTCGACGAGCGCCTGCAGCACGCACTGGTCAAGGGTATTGCCGACCATATCCTGGAGGATACCGCCGCGGCGCTGCAGCAGGTGGAATCACCGCTGCAGGTGATAGAAGGGCCGCTAATGGCAGGCATGGATATCGTCGGCGACCTGTTCGGCGCGGGCAAGATGTTCCTGCCGCAGGTGGTCAAGTCTGCACGCGTCATGAAAAAGGCGGTGGCCTGGCTCGAACCGCTGATGCAGGCCGAGCAGGCGACCGCCAAGTCCGCCGGCAAGATTCTGCTCGCGACCGCCAAGGGTGATGTCCACGATATCGGCAAAAACATAGTCGGCGTGGTGCTGCAGTGCAACGGCTACGAGGTTATCGACCTCGGCGTGATGGTGCCGGCCGAAACTATCTTCGAGGCGGCGCGTCAGCACGAAGTCGACCTGATCGGCATCTCGGGACTGATCACGCCGTCGCTAGAGGAAATGAGCCATGTCGCGAAGGAAATGCAGCGCCAGGGTTTCGAAGTTCCCCTGTTGATCGGTGGCGCAACCACATCGAAGATGCATACCGCGGTAAAAATCGATCCCCATTATCGTCAGCCCGTGGTTTACGTGCCCGACGCTTCACGCTGCGTTTCGGTAGCAAGCAACCTGCTCAGCGACGATCGGCGTGGTGAATTTCTCGTCCAGCTCGAAAGCGAGTACGACCATTATCGCGAACGCTTCCAGGCCAAAATGGAGCAACGCGAATTTCTAAGCCTGAGCGCCGCGCGTTGCAACCGCCTCGAAACCGACTGGAACAACTATCGGCCGCCGCTGCCGCGGCGGCCGGGCATTCACCATCTGAATGATTTTCCGCTGGAAACCCTGGCAGATTATATCGACTGGACGCCGTTCTTCAGCACCTGGCAACTGCGCGCGAAGTTCCCGCGCGTGCTCGAGCACGAGGAATACGGTGCCGAAGCGCGCAAGCTGTACGACGATGCCCGGGCGATGCTGGCCGACTGGATCGAATCTGGCCGCATCAAGGCTAACGGGGTTTACGGCCTGTTCGCGGCCAATAGCGTCAACCACGACGATATCGAGATCTACGCCGACCCGCAGCGTAGCTCCTTACCGGTCCGCGTGACCGGCCTGCGTCAGCAAAACGTGCACCCGGGCGATCGTCCCAACCTGTCGCTGGCCGACTTCATCGCCCCGCAGGACAGCGGCAGGGTCGATCATATCGGCGCATTTGCGGTAACAGCCGGGATCGGACTCGCACAGCTGGTGCAGGAGTACGAACAGGATCACGATGTTTATAGCGTGATGATGGCGAAAGCCCTTACTGACCGGCTGGCAGAAGCCTTCGCCGAATATCTGCATCGATACGTGCGCACCGAGGCCTGGGGATACGCCAGCGACGAGGCCCTCGACAACGACGCGCTGATCAGGGAGCAGTATCGAGGAATTCGACCGGCGCCCGGTTACCCGGCAAATCCGGATCACCTGCAGAAAATCGAGATCTGGAATTTGCTCGGGGTAGAGGCCAGTACCGGCATCAGCCTCACCGAAACGCTGGCGATGATGCCCGCAGCGTCGGTTAGCGGCTGGTATTTTTCACACCCGCAGTCACAGTATTTCGCGGTCGGCAAGATAGCGCGAGATCAGCTGGCTGATTATGCTCGACGCCGGGGGATGGCGATGGAGGAGGCGGAACATAATCTCGCCCCCAACCTCGGCTACCTGCCGCAATCGCAAAACAAGCTCGAGGTGGCCTGAGGTCTTGCTAATTGAATATATTAGTGGCATAAAACCGCCCTTGCCATCTTCGACTGCGAAGCCCTGAACCGCCATGACCAACGCGTTTGAACAATTGCTGGACGAGAAAGACGTCCTGCTTGCCGATGGCGCCACCGGCACCACGTTTTTCGCGCTGGGGCTGCAAAGCGGCGACGCGCCGGAGTTATGGAATGCCGACTACCCCGAGCGGGTCGCCAGACACTACCAGTCGTTCGTCGACGCCGGCTCCGACCTGATCCTGACCAACAGCTTCGGCGGCACGCGTTACCGCCTGAAGCTGCACAAGGCCGCCGACCGCGTTACCGAGCTAAACGTCGCAGCGGCTTCGATCCTGCGCGGGGTTGTCGACAACTGCGGCCGCAAAGTGGTCGTGGCGGGATCTATCGGACCGAGTGGCGAAATCCTGGCGCCGCTCGGCACGCTGGAACCCGAGGCAGCGGTTGCCGCGTTTGCCGAACAGGCGCTGGCGCTGGAACGGGGCGGCGCCGACGTCATCTGGATCGAAACCATGTCGTCGCGTGAAGAAGTCGAACTGGCGGTCCGGGGCGCGCAGCAGACCAGCCTGCCGATCGTGTTCACGATGAGCTTCGATACCAACGGCCGCACCATGATGGGGGTTGGCGCCGTGGATATGATGGATTTGCATCAGCGCCTCGGCGTGCACGCCTGCGGTACCAACTGCGGGATCGGTGCGTCCGAGGTGGTTGCGGTGATACTGAATATGCGCGCTGCGAGCCGATCAAGCCACGGCAACCAGCCTATACTCGTGGCCAAGGCGAACTGCGGCATACCGGAATTCGTCGGCGGTGAAATCCACTACAATGGCACCCCGGAAATCATGGCGCGTTATGCAGTGATGGCACGCGACGCCGGCGCACGCATCGTCGGCGGCTGCTGCGGCACTTCTCCGGAACATGTCGCCGCGATGCGCAAGGCGCTCGACAGCACTTTACCTGGGCCGGTGCCTTCCATCGAGGACGTGGAGCGCGAACTTGGCGCCGTCAGCGCGGGCGCGCAGGCGCAGGCCGGCGGTCAGCACCAGCTACAAACCCGCGGTAGCTCTCGCCGCCGCCGTCGCAGTTAAGCCCGGACGTCGCGATCCATTACTCGCGCTGGCGCAGGAAGCGCGGCGAACGCGGGCGACATTGAAAAACAGTTCAGATCGATCGGTTGAACCCGGTAAAGCGAGTTACCCGCTCCTGCGGTCTGCCTGCGAGCGCATTCGCGGGAACGCATTAACGAGGCGCTAGTCGGGGAGCTCCAGCGGAGCGAGCTCGTCGAAGCGGTCGCCGGGGCCCGGGTTGTCGGCATGGGTCGAACCGCCGAAATGATTGACGATGCCCCATACCGCGTTCAGCGAAGTCTGCACCGCGCCTTCAACCCAGCCCGGAATCCAGCCGATATCGTCACCCGCCATGAATATCCCTCGTTGCGCCGCCGGCATATCGCGCTGCACGAAATGGCAGTACATGCGTCGATTGTAGCGATAATGCCCTGGCAAAGCGCCCTTGAATGCGCCGAGAAAGTTCGGATCGTCTTCCCAGGAAACGGTGATCGGGTCGCCGATGATATGCCGTCTTATATCGAGGTCGGGGTATATTTTCTGCAGCGCATCCAGCGCCAGCCTGACGCGTTTCTCCACCGGCAGCGGCAGCATCTTGAGCGCGTCGCTCATCCACGAGTACGACAGGCAGATCACGCCGGGCTTGTCGTCGCCGAGGTCGAACAGGTAGGTACCACGAGTCAGGCGATCGGTCAGCGTCATGCTCATGACATCACGGCCGGTCTGCGGGTCCTTGTCCTTCCAGAACGGGCGGTCGACCATGACGAAGGTCTTCGCCGACTGCATGTAGCGTGTCCGGTCGAGCGCCATCCACAGTTTTTGCGAGAACAGCGACTCATCGCAGTTGATATTGGTGGTCAGCAACCAGCTCTGGCAGGTCACCAGCACGGCGCGGTAATCGCGCTGATCACCCCAGATGTCGGTTACCCGAATGCCGTCGTCGGACGAGCGCTCGATCTTCGCAGCAGCCGGGCGTGGCGCCGCATGGTGGAGTTTTTCGAGCGAGGTCCCGGCGGGCCAGTGCGCGAGCTTTTCCGGCTGGTCCTGCCACATGCGTCGCGGCACCTGTTCGACCCCGCCGACGACGAAATACTGGTCATCGTCGCAATTGGTGTAGATCACGCGCAGGATTTCGAGCATCGAATTGGGAAAATCGGTATCCCAGCCGCCGGTGCCGAAACCGACCTGACCAAAGGCTTCGAGATGCCTGAACGAGTGTCGCGTGAAGGCCGGAGAATTGGCGATAAAACCGTAAAAGGTGCGGTCGTCCCAGGTCGGCACCAGGTCGTTCCAGATCCGCTTGATCGTCGCGACATCGCGGCGCCTGATCGCCGCCTGCATCGCGCTTAAGCTCGCCTCGCTTTCCAGGGCTTCCTGCCAGGCCGCGCCGACTTCCTTGAGCAGCGGTGGCAGATCGGCGCTGCTCTCGATGTAGACCGGCACCCCCTCGAGATCCACCACGGTGCTCGAGGCCGCCGCCGACAGGGGATTCGGAAACGGCCGGATCTCCAGCCCGTAACGATTGAGGTAATGATAGAAGCTGGTCGACGACAGCGGAAAACGCATTCCGCCCAGTTCGGCGACGACTCCCTGCGCCCCCTTGAAGGGCTCCGAATGCAGTCTTCCGCCGAGACGGCGCGATTCGTAAAGTACGGGTTTCAGACCGAGCCTCATCAATTCGTAGGCCGCGACCATGCCGGCCATGCCCGCGCCGATAATCGCGACCTCGCTGCCGTGACTGGCTTCGGGTATCTGCCCCAGACCGGCGGGATGCCTGAGCCAGTCGTCGTACGGAAACGGGAAGTCCGGCCCAAAAATCGTCACCGGATCCTGGTCTGTCCCGGTTCCGGTAATCGGCGCATGCGGAGCGGTCATGTTCGTCCTCCGGGGGTGGCGTCGCCGCATGGCAGCCCGCGACGCATCGGCATGCGATCACGTAGGTTCTGGAACGTTCCCGAAGTCGATTGCAGGTGTAAATCCGCCGCAGGGGATGATTCCGCCAGGTACGCAAACGGCGTCCTGCATTGCTTGACCGTTGCGTACGCATCCGGCCCCTGAAACAAGGGGATATCCATGACGTCAGCGGCGGTATTCGACGCCGGGAAATACGCACAGCATCTCGAACAGCAGGTTGGCCGCCACCAGCGCGGTATTGCCCGAGGTATCGTATGCCGGTGCGACTTCGACCAGGTCGCCGCCGACCAGGTCCAGCCCGCGGCAGCCCCTGACGATTTCCAGTCCCTGGTGCACGGTCAGGCCGCCGATTTCCGGGGTGCCAGTGCCAGGGGCGTAGGCCGGATCGAGACCGTCGATGTCGAAAGTCAGGTAAACCGGCCCGTCGCCAAATTGCTCGCGAACTTCCGCCATCAACGGCGCGAGCGAGTGATACCAGCACTCCTCGGCCTGCACCACGCGCACCCCCTGCGCACGCGGCCAGTCAAAATCATCGGCTTCGTAGCCGCTCGCGCGCAGGCCGATCTGCACCATGCGGGCGGGTTCGATCAACCCCTCTTCGATAGCGCGCCGGAACGGCGTGCCGTGCGCGATGCGTTCACCGAACATATGATCGTTGATATCCGCGTGCGCATCGACGTGCACGATACCGACAGGGCCGTGCTTGCGGTGTAGTGCCCGCAGTATCGGTAACGAAATGGTATGGTCGCCCCCGAGGGTTAATGGCTTACAGTCGTTGCCGAGGATTTCATCATAAGCCGCCTCGATAATCGCGACCGATTTTTCCAGGTTGAAAGTATTGATCGCGATATCGCCGATATCGGCAACCTGCAGCGAATCGAAGGGTGCCGCCCGGGTCGCCATGTTATAGGGGCGGATCAGGCAGGACTCGGTGCGGATCTGACGCGGCCCGAAGCGCGCCCCGCTTCGGTTGGAGGTACCGATGTCGAAGGGCACGCCGACGAAACCGACGTCGAGGCCCGCGGCGCTGGTGACATGGGGCAGGCGCATCATCGTTGCAATGCCGCCGAAACGCGGCATCTCGTTGCCACCGAGGGGCTGGTTGAATTTCTTGTCGCTCATTATCGATTCCCGATAGAGTCGTAATCAGGGGGACGGTTTACTTAATTCGACTGGACAGATTAAGTTTTACACATCACCGAAATAAGTATTGTGTTCCCGGAATTAGATTCGAAAATTGGCAAGTCCCTTACTGGGTTTGACCTTAACCGCATCATGCGGATACAGGTGCTGTAGCCAGTGTTTCTCCCACAACCGGAATCCGCGAGAAATCACCAGCACGATGACCAGGTAAAACACCGCGGCGGTAATAAAGCCTTCGTAGGCGAGGTAATAACGGCCGTTTAACCAGCGTCCGACGCCAAGCAAATCCTGAATCGTGATCGTGCTCGCCACCACCGATCCGTGCAGCATGAAAATGACTTCATTCGAATAAGCGGGCAGCGCGCGGCGGAACGCACTCGGCAGCACAATGCGCTTGAGGCGCATACGCCTGCTGAATCCGCAGGCCTTGGCGGCCTCGACCTCGCCGCGGTTGGTGCTCTCGATTGCCCCGCGCAGCAACTCGGTGGTATAGGCGGCGGTATTCAACGAGAAGGCAATCAATGCGCACCACCACGCCTGCGACAGCACCGGCCCCCAGACGAAACTCTCCCTGATCCATTCGAACTGCCCCAGTCCATAATAGATGAGGTAGGTCTGCACCAGCAGCGGTGTGCCGCGAAAGGTGTAGGTGAAAGCCCATACCGGGGCGTTTAGCAGCGCGTTGTTGCCGGCGCGTATGATAGCGAGCGGCACCGCGATGCAGCCGCCGACGACGAGCGACAGGAAAGTCAGCTGCAGCGTGACCCAGGCGCCGAGCAGGAAGCGATCGAGATTCTGCGCTATCAGCACCAGGTCGATCGGCGACCAGGCATCGAGAAAAGCGATGATAGCGTCACCCATCGTCCGACCTCACGATGCCCTTGCTGTATTTTTTATCGAGCCAGCGCAGTGCGAAATCGGAGATCGCGGTCAACACCAGGTAGACCATCAGAACCGCGAACATGAAGGTAAACAGCTGGCGTGTCGAGCGCCCGGCGACGAAGCCGTTGTAAACCACATCCTGCAGACCGATGACCGACACCAGCGCGGTCGACTTGATCTGCACCAGCCAATTGTTGGAAAACCCGGGCAACGCGTAACGCACCATCTGTGGCCCGATGATGCGACGGAAAATGAGGAACTTGTTCATGCCGCAGGCAACTCCGGCCTCGATCTGACCGCGCGGTATCGCAAGGATGGCGCCGCGAAAGGTTTCGGTCATGTAGCCACCGAAAACCACGCCGATGGTGCCGACGCCAGCGGCAAACTGGCTGATTTCGACATATTCCCATAACCCGGTCAGGCTGCCGAACTGGTTGGCGAGCTCCTGGCCGCCGTAGAATACCAGCAGGATCAATACCAGGTCGGGGACGCCGCGTACGATCGTCGTGTAACCGGCCGCTGTCTTCTGAGCGAGGATATTTTTCGACAGCTTGGCCCAGGCACCGAGCAGACCGAAGGCGATCGAAAACATCGCCGAAAATATCGCCAGCTGAATGGTAACCCAGGTGCCCTGCAGCAGCTGCCCCTGATACTCGATGATCGCGCCCATTTTTATTCCGCCAGGATCGACCCGGCCGTTATGGCCGGGTCATCCCGCTTCAGTGGGTGGCCCTAGCCACCGAAAATATCGAACTCGAAGTACTTTGCGTTGATTTTCTGGTAAACGCCGTTGGCGCGGATTGCCTTGATTGCCGCGTTAAATTCCTCGCGCAGCTTGTCGTCGGACTTGCGTACCGCGATCCCGGCGCCTTCGCCGTGGCATTCCATGTCGTGCTGGTCACCGCCGATAAACGCGAAATCCTTACCGGCGTCGGTTTTCAGGAATCCGTCGTCGGCCGCAATCGAATCAGAAAACTGCGCATCGATACGCCCGATCGCAAGGTCCTGGAACACTTCCTCCTGGGTCGCGTAGAGCACCAGCTCGGCATCCGGAAAATGCTTCTCCATGAAACACTGATGCGTGGTGCCGCGCTGCAGGCCGATGCGCTTGCCTTTCAGGCCGGCCTTGCTGATTTCGAGACTGCTACCTTTTTTGGCGACGAACTTGGCCGGAGTGTTGTAGTACTTATCGGTGAAATCGACCCGCTTCTTGCGCTCCTCGGTGATCGACATCGACGCGACGATAGCGTCGTACTTTTTTGCCAGCAGGGCCGGGATCATGCCATCCCAGTCCTGTTCGACCATCGTACACTTGCTTTTCATCTCCGCGCACAGCGCCTCGGCGATTTCGATATCGAAACCTTTCAGCGTGCCGTCGGACTCCTTCCACGAAAATGGCGGGTAGGCGCCTTCGACGCCGATACGGAGATCGGCCGCCTGCGAGCTGCCCATCCCCAGCACCAGAACCGCGAGGCCCAGGGTTGTTAGTATCTTGTTGAATTTCATTTCATTTCCTCTTCGATAGTGTTACCAAAAGTTTTTATTATGCCCTGCGGGCGGTTACTGCATGGTTCTCGACAGAAACTGCCGAAAACGGTCAGAATTTGGGTTGGTGAAGATATCTCTCGGGTCGCCTTTTTCCTCGATCTGGCCCTCGTGTAAAAACACGACCTCGGACGATACGTCCCGGGCAAAGCCCATCTCGTGGGTGACAACCAGCATGGTGCGCCCTTCCTCGGCGAGATCGCGCATGACCTTGAGCACCTCACCGACCAGCTCGGGATCGAGCGCCGAGGTCGGTTCATCGAACAGCATCACCTCGGGCTGCATCGCCAGTCCGCGCGCGATGGCGACGCGCTGTTGCTGCCCGCCGGAAAGCTGAGCCGGGTAATAGTCCTTGCGATCGTAGATGCCGACCTTCTGCAGCAGAGCCTCGCCCTGCTCGATTGCCTCGGCCTTCGGAATCTTGAGCACGTGAATCGGGGCCTCGACGACATTCTCGATAACCGTCATGTGCGACCACAGGTTGAAGCTTTGAAAAACCATGCCCAGCCGCGCGCGTAGACGCTCGACCTGGTGAATGTCCTCAGGTTGATACCTGCCCGTCTTGTCGGTATGCATGAGAATTTTTTCGCCGGCGATGAACACTTCCCCGGCGCTGGGGATTTCGAGCAGGTTGATGCAGCGTAAGAAAGTGCTCTTGCCAGATCCGGAAGCACCGAGGATCGAGATTACGTCACCCTTGTGGGCCGTCATCGAAACACCTCGAATTACGTCGTGTGCGCCGAAACTCTTGTGTAGGTCGACGACTTCGAGCGCCGCTTCGGCACCAGTTGCATCACTCATTCGGTTCTACCCTCCCGGGCCTGTCGCTTTTACGACGATACTTTCTAGTTATGCGCGCATGGTAACACTTTTTCCGCCGAATGCAGCACAATCGAACGGGACCGCAAAATCTGACTTTAATGCCGAAGAAGCCCGTCGATCATGCGCAGGGCCTGCGCTGCGTAACCGCCGCCGAACAGATTGGCATGATTGAGGACATGGTAAAGATTGTAGAGTTCGCGGCGCAGGCCATAGCCGGCATCAATCGGAAAATGCTCGCGGTAAACGTCGAAGAAACGATCTCCGGGGTGGCCGAACAATTCCATCATCGCGAGATCGGCTTCATGATCGCCGTAGTAACAGGCGGGATCGAAAATGACAGGGTTGCCGGCGGCGTCGGTGGCCTGGTTACCGCTCCACAGGTCGCCATGTAACAGCGACGGGCGTGCCTGGTAATCGTCGAAAAAACCGCCAAGGTTTTCGGCAAGCCGGTAACCGGCGTCGACCAGGCGCGAGCCGAAGCCGTTTTGGCGCGCGAGTTCGAGTTGATAGCCGAGTCGGTGCAACCGCCAGAACTCGATCCAGTCGTCGCTTAAGGGATTGGGTTGCGGCGTGCTGCCGATGGTGTTGTCGCATTCGAACCCAAAGCGATCTTCGAAATTGCTATGCATCGCGGCCAGCGCGCATGCCAGCCGCGCTGGGTCGGGCCGGCCCGAGAAATCGATAAATTCCAGCGCGATAAAGGCAAGTCCCGATTCGACGCCAGTCATGTATACCCCGGGTACCCTGATCGTCGCGCTGCGTCGGATCGCGTCGAGACCGGCCCGTTCTGCTTCGAACATCGGCAATAGCTGTGCGCGATTGGTCTTGACGAAAATTCTGTGCTCACCCAGTTCGAGCACCACCGACCGGTTGATGTCACCCCCCCGCGCCGGTATTGCCCCGATTTCTCCGGGCGGCAAATCGAGATGACGCGCAAGTCGCAACCCCAGTGACTGCCAGTTCATTCGAGTGACCGATATTCGCCAGGCTGCAACCCGCCCAGGGTCCAGTCACCGATGCCAGTCCTGATCAGGCGCAGGGCAGGATGACCGACGGCCGCTGTCATGCGGCGTACCTGGCGGTTGCGTCCCTCGCGTATTTCGAGCTGCAGCCACCGGGTCGGAATATCCCTGCGTTCCCGTATCGGCGGATTTCGCGGCCACAACCAACCGGGTTCGTCGACCGGCTCGACCGATGCCGGTCGCGTGGGGCCGTCCTTCAACTCGACGCCTTGCGCCAGCGACCGCAGCGCCGCCCTGTCGGGCAGGCCTTCGACCTGTACCAGGTAGGTCTTGGGCAGCTTGTAACGGGGGCTTGCAACCCTCGCCTGCAGCGCGCCGTCATCGGTCAACAGCATCAGACCCTCGCTGTCGAAATCGAGCCGGCCCGCGGCGTAAACGCCGGGCAGGTCGATAAAATCGGCAAGCGTGGCCTTGCCTCCGTCAGCTGAAAACTGGCTCAGCACCCGGAACGGCTTGTTGAATAATATCGTGCACGCCATGCTAAACCTCGCCAGGCTGCGGCGTCGCGATGTAGTCAAGCCAGCGCGACCGGCGCCACCCATCGAATGCCTGTTCGCGCATCATGCGTTCGAGCGCTCCCGCGTCCACCGTGCCGCGCGCCGTTTCGACCTGTCGCATTTCGGCTATTTCGCAATTGATGCGGGTCAGATCGAAACTGACGTCAAGCAAGGCTTCGTTTTCCAGCAACGAACGCTGTACTCGCGCCGCGTAGCGAAATTTCATCGATCCGACCTGGTGCAGATTACGGCGCAGGTTTTCCAGCGTATCGAATTTCTTCAACAGGCGGGCCGCCGTTTTGGTACCGATTTCCGGAATTCCCGGAATATTGTCGACCTTGTCGCCGGTCAGCGCGAGCTGCGCGGCGATCTGCCGCGGCAGGACGCCGAACTTTTTGCAGATGGCGCGGTAATCCAGCTTCCTGTCGTCGAGGTAGGACCACCACAGGTCCCGTTCACCGATCAGCTGCGCCAGGTCCTTGTCCGCGGTCAGGATAGCAAGCGGCTGGCGCGGCGACCGATGATAGTGAGCCAGGGACCCGATCAGGTCGTCTGCCTCCCAGTTCTTGCTGCTGACGCAGGAGATGCCCAGCGCCTCGAGCCATTGACGGCACCAGCCGAACTGGCGTTTCAGTTGTTGCGGGGCAGGGCTGCGATTCGCCTTGTAATCGGGATAAATTTCCTTGCGCGCCGATTTGGACAGGCTTTCGTCGAAGGCAAACACGATCCGGCTGGGCGCCTGTTCGGTCAACAGACGGTAGACGAAATCGCTGAAACCGACAAAGGCCTGGTTGGGCTGCCGCCGCAGGTTGGCCCGCTCCGGCTCGGGACCATACCATGCCCTGAAAACAAAGATGCTGGAGTCGACCAGGAAAAGGCGCATCGAATTTTTTGCAGTTAGTGGTTACGGAATAAAGATTTTACAACGGTGTTTGCTATAATCGCGCGCAAATTTTTCAGACTTTTTCAAATGACGCGTCGCTTCATTGCCCTGATGTTGTGCCTGCTGCTGCCACAGTCGAGTCTCGCCGCCGTATCCATAGCGGAGTTACGGCAGCAGATTTCCGCGCAGCAATTCGCCGCAGCCGTGCAAACCGGCGAGCAATTGCTTACCGCAAACACGGCCCACGCGGAGGCGCGGTTCCTGACCGCCTATGCCTACCAGATGACCGAGCAAAAAGACCGGGCCATCGAATTGTACCAGGGCCTGATCGACGACAATCCGCAGTTACCCGAACCACGCAACAACCTGGCGATGATTTACCTGGCGCAGGGCGATTACGACCACGCCAGCCAGTTGCTGGTCGAGGCGATCCATACCCACCCGAGCTACGCGACGGCTTACGACAACCTGAGCCAGATTTACAAGGGTATTGCCAGCGAAGCTTACCGGCGCGCCGTCAGCGAATCGACCGAACCCTCGAAATACATGCATAGCATACAGCTGACTGCAATTACCGGCCTCGACACAACCGCGGCGGAGCCGATTGCGCAGGCCGGCGCAAGCGAGCCTACGGCGGTCACTTTTGCCAACCAGGAAACCCTGCTGCTGGAGCAGGTCAAGCGCTGGGCGCAGGCCTGGAGCAGCAAGGAGCTCGAAGCCTATATCGATTTCTATGCGGCCGAGTTCCGCGCCCGGTTCAAGACCCACTCCCAGTGGGTCGCGAATCGGCGCGAGCGAATCCTGCGCCCCGGCGAGATCAGTGTCGAAGTCAGCGACATCCAGATCAAGTGGCGTAGCGAGAATCGGGCTATTATTGACTTCAGGCAGGCTTTCGATTCACCCGGTTACAGCGACCGCGTGGTCAAGCGACTGGTCTTCAGTCGGGTCGGTCCGCAATGGAAAATTACCGAAGAGCGGGTATTATCTGTTCTATGAAGCGTTTCATCCTGTTTTTGCTTTCCCTGGGACTGTGCGGCAGCCTCTATGCCAGCGACCCACCTGGCAGCCGTTACGAGCAAAGCCTGCTCGACACGATCAGGGACATTCAAAGCCTGAACTACGAGCAGGCGCTTAGCAGCACGCGCAACCTGATCAAGCAGTACCCGCACAGTCGGCTCGGGCACATGCTCTATGCCGACCTGCTGCTGGCGAAGGCCGAACCGCTGACCGAGATCGGTCACGGTATCGAGGTCGATCGTGCGATGCGGGATTTTCGCTACGAGATACGGCAACGCTGGCAGCATGACGCGGGACCGTCGCATAACGACCTCTACCCCGAAAATATCCTGTTTGTCGCAGAAGACCAGCCATACGTCATCCTCATCGACCAGCAAAGTTCCCGGGTATACGTTTATCGCAACGACGGCGGCGATCTCCAGCTCGAAACCGATTACTTCATCACGATCGGCCTCAAGGGCTACGGCAAGCAGAAACGCGGCGACCAGAAAACGCCGATTGGCATCTACCATGTCACGCGCTATATCGATGGCGGCGAGCTGCCGGATCTATACGGCGAAGGCGCGTTTCCGATCAACTACCCGAACGCATGGGATCTGCGCAAAAAACGCACCGGCGGGGGCATCTGGATTCACGGCACGCCGTCCTACACCTATAACCGCTCGCCCTGGGCCAGCAACGGCTGCATCGTCGTCAGCAATCCCGATTTCCTGCATATCGATCGCTACATCAGTCCCGACCTGCGCACCCCGGTGGTGGTCGCGGAGCGGGTAAACTGGATCAGCCGCGACCAGTGGCTCGGCAAACGCCAGCAGGTCATGCAGCTGCTATCGACCTGGCTGAGCGACTGGGAAAGCCTGGACCACAAGCGCTACAGTCGCCATTATTCTCGCGTCGGGCTCGATGCCTACGGGCGTGACTTCGACAGCTGGGACGGTCACAAGCGCTGGGTAAACCGCAATAAAACCTGGGTCGAGGTCGAGTACAACAAGCTCAGCATCTTTGGCTATCCCGGCGAGGAAGACCTGTTGCTGATGCAATTCGAGCAAAGCTACCGCAGCAACAACCTGAGCATCGATTCCCCCAAGGAGATTTTCTGGCACAAGAACGCTGACCAGTGGCAAATCGTCTACGAGGGTAACCGGACCTTCCCGGTACCCGACACTACCATCGTCGAAAACTGAACCGGTATATCGCATGGCCGAAGCGCAGGAATTCGCGACCCACATCGTCGACCTGCTGGAGTCGTTCGGCCCCTGCGAAGCGCGCCGCATGTTCGGCGGTTTCGGCATATTCCACCAGGGCCTGATGTTCGGTCTGATCGCCGACGGTCATCTCTATCTAAAGGCCGATGCGCAAAGCCGGAAACAGTTCGAGGCCGAGGCGAGCGAGGCCTTCAGCTACTACAAGCAGGACAGGGAATACAAGCTGTCCTATTACCGGGCGCCGGAAGCGTTTTTCGAGGATCCGGACGCCTGCCTGCGGTGGGCCCGGATCGCCTTCGAAGCGGCGCTGCGCAACCCGAACAAAAATAAAAAGAAGAAAACATGAGCGAATGGATCGTTTTCGCCACCGTCGCGGGAGCGGTGGAAATCGAGCGCTCTGGCAATACAATCCCGGGGACGCAATACTTAACTCACAATTAAGTACTGCGTCCCCGGGATTATCAGGTGAGACACGGATTTCTAGGTTTTGATCGAGCTGAGGACGACGAACTTGCTGTCCGACGCAATGGTTTCGCAGTTACCGAACAGTTTCCTGAGCTTGGCGTGGTATCCGAGATGGCGATTGCCGACAATACGCAGTTCGCCATCGCGTCGCAGGACCCTGCGAGCATCCTTGAACATCCGCCACGCGAGCGCGTCGCCGACGCTGTGTTGCTGGTGAATCGGCGGATTGACCAGCACCAGGTCCTGGCTCTCCGCCGCTACTTTGTGCAGGCAGTCATTCACGCTAAACTCCGCGTCGCGCGTCTGCGCGAATGCGTCGCCGAAATTTGCGGCTGCGCTCGCGACCGCCATATACGACTCGTCACAGAACAGCAGGCTGGCATGCGGATTGAAGGCCGCGGCGACGATACCCAGCACCCCGCTGCCGCAACCGAGATCGACAATCCGCCGAAATCGATCCTCCACCGGCATGTTCTCGATCAGCAACCGGGTCCCGCGATCGAGCCGATCACGGCTGAACAGACTTGCATGGTTGAGGATTCGGTATACGCGGTCGACCTCGAGTTCGTAACTCTGCGGGTAATGACTCTGTCCCTGATTAATAGAATGATCGCGCTCGACCATGACGAGGCGGCTCTTCTTGCGCGCACGGGTCGTCGTGGTCGGTCCCAGGATGCGCTCGAACAGCTCCAGCGTCGAGCTGTGTATATTGCGCGCCATCCCGCCCGCGATGATACGGGTATCGCGATGCAGTATCTGGCGCAGCCCGTACAGCTGATGTTCGAGCAGCGACAGCATCTTCGGAATTTTTATCAACACGCAGTCCACCGCCACAGCCGGAAGGTCTATGCCTGAATTGGTTTTTACCTGGTCGACCGGGTAACCGTTCGCCAGCAGGTTGTCACGCAGAGCCTGCTGCGCCAGGAACGAGTCGCTCCACGAGTAAACCGGATGGCCGGCCAGGGCAACCGCCAGCGCGCCGAAGGCGTCGTTCAGAATCAACACCCTGCCGTGGCGCGACAACACCTGGATGTCATGGACATAATTTAACAGGAATTCATCGGCAGCATCCCAGGCCTGCAGGTTCTCGTCGCGGGGGTTTCGCTGCAGCTCGAATTCACCCTGCGGCACCAGCAAGGTTTCGTGCCGATGAACGGTCAGGGGTTTGTTCACGGGTTTCTCGCAAATGGCAACGCCAGCATACCGGGCAGCCTGTCAACCTGTCGGGCATCGCGAAACTCCGGTATGCCGATTGTCATGGCGTCCTGGCCCCTTTCGGGCTGATCGATATAAGTCCCGAAGAGCCGATCCCAGAGCGACAGGTTGAAGCCATAGTTGCTGTTGGTCTCGCGTCGCAGAATCGAATGGTGCACGCGGTGCATGTCCGGGGTCACCAGTAGCGAGCGAACCAACCGATCCAGCACCGGCGGTAGGCTGGCATTGGCGTGGTTGAAAATCGCCATCCCGTTCAACAGGATCTCGAAAATGATCACCGCGAGTACCGCAGGGCCCAGCAACAGGATCACACCGCCCTTGATCAGCATCGATAGTATAATTTCGAGGGTATGAAAGCGCGAACCGGTGGTCAGGTCGAAATCGAGATCCGCGTGGTGAACCCGGTGCAGGCGCCACAGGGTCGGCACACGGTGCATCAGCAGGTGCTGCAGGTAAATCGCCAGGTCGAGCAGCAGCACCGCAATGATAATTTCGAACCAGGCCGGCAACGCTACCAGATTGAATAAACCCCATTCCTCTGCGGCCACCGAGTAGGCGATTCCGACCGCCGCGGCGGGGAACAGCAATCGCAAAACGACGCTGTTCAATACCAGCAAGCCGAGATTGCTAACCCAGCGTACCGACCTGGCCACTATCCTCGGCCGACGCGGCGCGATCATTTCCCAGATCATGACGGTGCAAAAAATCGCGCCGAAAAAAGTCAGGCGCAGCGCGGCCTCGTGTTCAATAATGAAATTTTCGATAGCGATCTGGAGTTCCATGGACGGCATTTTCGGGCAAATCGCGCTACATTGACAGCCAAAATAAAAAGGCGCTAAATCGACCATCTCGAACCAAGAGCCGTCGCGCGTCGGTATACAACATTAACAGGGTAGATCAATGACACAAGCGAAAGGTTCACATTACGACGCCCGCGGCGTCCCCGTATCCTCCTGCGAGCCGCAATCGCTAGACGACTACGAAACTGCGCTACTGCAGTTCCACAGTTATTTCGGCGACCCCACCGAAACCCTGGCAGCAACTCTCGACGCAGATCCGGAGTTCGTGCTTGGGCACGTTTTCTTCGCCAGCGCGCTGATGATGATGACCGAAAAACAGTATCTGCCGGTGATTCGGCAACATATCGAGCAGGCCGAGGCGCTCGCCGGCAAGGCCAACGCGCGCGAGCGCCTGCTTACGCTCGCGGCGAGGCAGTGGATGGAGGGCCGCTGGGACCAGGCCAGCCTTACCTGGGACCAGGTCCTGGTCGAACAACCGCTGGACGCGATGGCACTGCAGCTCGGTCACCTGACCGATTTTTACCGCGGCGACTGCTTCAACCTGCGCGACCGGCTGTGCCGGGTCATGACAAGCTGGGACAAGGGCGTTACCGGGTATTCCTATATTCTCGGCATGCAGGCCTTCGGTTTCGAGGAATGCAACCAGTACGACAAGGCGGAACTGGTTTCGCGGACGGCGCTCGACATGGAGGCGCGCGATCCATGGGCGATCCATGCGCTGGCGCACGTATTCGAAATGCAGGGCCGCTTCGACGAGGGCAAGGACATGTACCACGAGCGCGAGGACGACTGGGCACCCGATAATGGCTTTGCTTTTCACAACTGGTGGCACCTGGCGCTTTACCACATCGAGCACGAGGACTTCGACGGCGCACTGGGCTTATACGATTCACGCATACTGCCGGGTGGAGATTCCGATGTTTCGCTGCAAATGGTCGACGCCAGCGCGCTACTGTGGCGCCTGTACCTGCTGGGTGTCGACGTCGGTTCGCGCTGGGACCAGATCGCCGATCTCTGGGCAAACAGGACCTCGTCCGAAAACGGTTACTACGCTTTCAATGACCTGCACGCCGTGATCGCCTTCGTCGGCGCGGGCCGATTCGAGGCGGCCAGGGATGTGCTGGCCGCGGTCGAGGATGCGGCGGCGCATAACCCTGGTGTTACGCGCATGATGGCGCAGGATGTCGGGATCGCGGCCTGCCGCGCGATGATCGATTTCGGACAGCAACGTTACCGCGAGGCGATAGATTCGCTGTTGCCGATTCGCACCATCGCGCATCGTTTCGGCGGCAGCCATGCTCAACGCGACATCCTGACACAGACGCTCACCGAATCCGCGTTGCGCGGCGGCGAGTTAAAACTCGCCAACAACCTGGTCAGCGAACGCAAGCTGCACAAGACCTTCAGCCCGCTATGCCAGCGCTTTGCGGCTCGACTGTCGGTATAAACGCAAGGGCCTTGTTGCCGAAATGCTCGAGAATAGCCTCGACGTCGGCCGCCCCGGCCGGTAATTGTCGGGGAAATCACCGACGACCTTGATGCCCGCGTTGCTGGTGGGTGCAATATATCCGCGCAACACGTTAAAATGCCTGCCGCTGGCTTTATCCGCGATCCGGTGCTTACGCGCTTCGATTACCGTGTCGCCTTCGCCCTGAACGCGCAGGCTGGATACGATCGCGGCGAGAATTTCGTGATCCGAAAGCGCCGGCGTGGCGACATCATTCCCGCTCAGGTATCGGATTGATATCGATTTCATGTTCATTATCCCGCCGTAACAGATGGAAATGCATGCTTGATTCGAATACGCTCGGAAGAAGATATACAGGCCCCTGTCGCAATAAATCAGCCTTCGCATGCTCGACGAAATCCTGATCCTGCTGTTTTTATCCGTGCTCGGTGTCGCGGTATTCCGGCGCCTCGATATCCCCGCGGTGCTGGGCTACCTGGTGGTCGGCCTGCTTGCCGGCGACCGCGCCTTCGGGCTGATTCACGACACGCACGCGATCGAGCAGATTGCCGAAATCGGCGTGGTGTTCCTGCTGTTCACGATCGGGCTCGAAGTCTCTATCCCGCGCCTGATCGCGATGCGCAATATCGTCTTCGGCATCGGCGTAATCCAGGTCGTGGTATCGACGGTGAGCACGTTGATCATCGGTCTGCTGTTCGGGCTGTCCTGGCAGGCCGCGTTTGCGGTCGGAGGTGCGCTCGCGATGTCGTCAACCGCGATCGTGACCAAGTTATTGACCGAGCAGTACGAGCTGCACCTGCCGCACGGCAATATTTCGCTCGGCGTGCTGCTGTTCCAGGATCTCGCGGTGGTGCCCTTCCTGGTGCTTATTCCGATATTTGCCGAGCCGACGACGGGTTCGCTGCTGGTGCCGATCAGCCTTGCGCTGGCCAAGGCTGCGCTCGCCTTCGCGCTTATCTTTTACGCCGGTCAGTACCTGGTGCGACCGGCGGTGCGCCTGGTGGCAGGGACCCACTCGAACGAACTGTTTACGCTGTTTATCCTGCTGGTCGCGCTGCTCGCTGCCTGGTTTACCTGGCGCCTCGGTTTATCGCTGGCGATGGGTGCCTTTCTTGCCGGGATCATGCTCGCCGAAACCGAATACCAGCACCATGTCGAAAACGAGATTCGACCCTTTCGCGACGTACTGATGGGACTGTTTTTCATTTCGGTCGGCTCGCAGTTCGACTGGCACACCGTCTTTACCGAACCGTTGGAGGTAATCGTGCTGACGCTGGGCCTGATCGCCGGCAAGGGCATCGCCATCATGCTGATCACGGCGCTGGCCGGTTATGGCAAAGGGGTCGCGATCCGCGCCGGAATCCTGCTCGGCCAGGGCAGCGAATTCGGTTTCGCGTTGCTGGCCGTCGCGATCACCTCCGGGCTGCTCGGAATCGAACCCAGCCAGCCGATCATCGCGGCAATCATCCTGAGCATGGCAATCTCGCCGATGCTGATTCGCCACAACGAGGCTATTGCGCTGCGCTTCGCGCCCGGGTATGCCTCCAGCCTGGACCAGGCGGAACAGGACATCGAGACGGCCTGCGCGGAGCTGAAGGATCACGTTTTGCTGTGCGGCTTCGGGCGTACCGCGCAAAACCTCGCGCAGTTCCTGAAACGCGAGGGCATACCTTTCGTCGCGCTTGAAATCGAAACCGAAATCGTGCGCGAAGCGCGCGAGGCCGGCGAGCCGGTTTTTCTCGGCGACAGCAGCAAGCCCGGGATATTGCGCCTGGCCGGGATAGCCCGCGCCCGGGTGCTGGTTATATCTTTTACCGAGTTCAAACCCGCCGAGCATATCGCGCAGACGGTGCGCGAGCTGCGCCCCGATATTCCGTTGCTCGTGCGTACCCGCGACGATCGCCACCTCGAGCGCCTGCTCGAATGCGGCGCCGACGAGGTCATTCCGGATACCGTCGAATCGAGCATGATACTGGCCCAGCATACGCTCGCGGCGCTCGGCGAGGACCAGCAATCCATCGAAGAAATGCTCGACGAGGCGCGCGCCGGGCACTACGCCAGGGTACGCGCGTTTTTTCACAGGCGAGGAGAAGTCGACCTGCACACACCGGACAACCATCATTTGCACAGCATCGAGATACTGGGCCGGTACCACGCCATCGGGCACAGCATCGAATCGCTGAAATGCCTGGGTTCCATCAAGGTAATCGGCCTGCGCCGTAATGGTGTCACCAGCGACGATCCGCGCCCCGAAACGGTCATCATGCCCGGGGACGTGCTCGTGGTCGAAGGCCATCCCGATGATATCCAGGCGGCCGAAATCGAAATCATGTCAGGACTCTAGGACCGCCGATGCCGCAGAATGGGAAAGACTCGAACAGGGAGCTGGAATGGCGCATCCGGGTGTCGCCGCGCGCGCGCTACGCCAGGCTGCAAATCAGGCCCTACGGCGGCCTCGAGGTCGTGATACCCCCGCGATTTCCGCGCAGCCAGGTTCCGCTTCTGGTCGCCAGTCATGCCGACTGGGCGCGGCATCATCTCGACCAGCAGCAAAGACTGCTCCGGACGATCCAGCCGCCCAGGCAGTTGAGCCTGGCTTTCGATAACAGCTCGACCCAGGTGATCTACGCCGGCGCTTCGCTGGAATACAATTACGACCTGTTCACGAAGTTCTCTGCGCAGCGCATCGTGATCGAAGCCGTCGAACAGCACGAACAGATCCGCGAACTGCGCGGCTGGATCCGGCGCAGGGCGCGCGCACTGTTCCCGCCGCTGCTAGAGAAACTGGCGACGCAGACCGGGCTCGATTTCAAGCGGGTAAGCATACGCAGCCAGAAGACTCGCTGGGGCAGCTGTTCTCGGCAGGGGCAAATCAGCCTCAATGATCAACTGCTGTTTCTGCCCGCCGGTACCGTCGAGTACCTGATGATTCACGAGCTTTGCCATACCCGGCACCTGAATCACTCGCGCGCATTCTGGCAGCTGGTGGAAAGCCGCTGCCCGGGTTATCGGGAACATGAAAAATTGCTGAGCCAGTCCCGCAACCTGGTGCCGGACTGGTTCCTGCTCGATCTCTACCGTTGAAGCCGGTGCAGACCGAAACCCGCCGGGGCCGGGGACCGGGCCATTCCCCGGGACGGTAGCGATTAAACCGCCGAATCGGTAGTATTCCGCTGGTTTGTCGTAACAGGGCCAGGTCGGCAGCGTCGATCGGCCCACGTCCGTCGAGGTACTTCATGCGACCACTACACTTGTCCCGGGTTCTTGCCGAGGAACTGAAGGGCACCGTCCAGGGTTACCACACACCGGTCATGCTCTGGGGACCGCCGGGCGTCGGTAAATCCCAGATCGTGATGCAGATCGGCGACGGACTCGCTCTGCCGGTAATCGATATCCGCCTGTCGCAAATGGAACCCAGCGACTTGCGCGGCATACCCTTCAAGCAGGGTGACAAGGTCGAATGGGCGGTGCCGTCGATATTGCCCGATTCGGCCGAACACGGCGCCTCAGGTATCCTGTTTCTAGACGAAATCAATTCGGCAGCGCCATCGGTATCTGCCGCCGCCTACCAGTTAATCCTCGATCGCCGGCTCGGCAACTACGTCGTGCCGGCGGGTTGGGCCATTTTCGCGGCCGGTAATCGGCAGGGAGACCGGGGGGTCACCTACGCGATGCCGGCGCCACTGGCGAACCGTTTTTCACATTACGAGGTCGACCTGAACCTGGACGACTGGGTTGCCTGGGCGCATCGCTTCGGCATCGATGAGCGCATCATCGGCTTTCTCAGGTTCCGTCCCGACCTGTTATTCGATTTCGACCCGGCGCAAAATCCGATTGCGTTTCCGTCGCCGCGTTCCTGGGAATTTGCGCATCGGGCCCTGCAGAAATTCAACGATTACCCCGACCTCGTCGCGGGGTCGCTGCAGGCCTGTGTCGGCGAGGCCGCCGCGATCGAATGCCATGCATTCATCAGAAGCCTCGATCAAATGCCCGACCTGGACCGCATTATCGCGGGCGACGAGGTAACGGCACCCGAGGAAATCGACCTTCAGTACGCGGTCGCAGCCGCGCTGGTGAGCCGCGCGTTGCGGGCGCGAGACGACGACCAGGCGAAATCCGTTTACGGCAATATCCTGCGCTTTGCAGGCCGCTTCCCACAGCGCGAAATGGGCGTCATGCTGGTTTCCGATCTGCACCGCGCCATCGGCAACGACCTGTTTGCCATCGGGGAGTTTGCCGACTGGGCCGATTCGATCGCGGACCTGGTACTCTACGAGTAAACGCGGATGGATAAGACTACGCGGCGCAAGGTGATTGAAAACAAACTGGTTGCGGCGCGCACGCGGCTGATATTGAACAAGCCCTTCCTGGGCGCGCTGGTACTGCGACTGCCGCTGCAGGCGGCCGATCCCGCCTGGTGCGCGCGCAGCTTTACCGATGCAAAGACACTCTTTTACAACCCCGGATACATCGAGGTGCTCGATTTCGAACAGGTCCAGTTCACGCTGGCGGGCGAGGCGCTGCACTGCGCGCTGTCGCATTTCAACCGACGCGGGCACCGCGAGGAGCAGCGTTGGGCGATGGCCTGCGATTATGCCGTCAACCTGATACTGGCGGACGAAGGTCTGCGCGCGCCGCCGGATGCGATAATCAGGGACGAATACCGGGGGATGACCGCAGAGGAAATCTATCCACTGCTGGAAACATCGGAACCGCCCGAACAACAGGAGCCCGCCGATGACCTTGCGCCACCGGATAACGATTCGACGAAACGTCCGGATCGGCGGCAGGATCCGGCCGAAGACGGGTCGACGCCCCCGTCGCAACGGGACAATTCCGGCCAATCTCCCGCCGACCCGGACGGGGACGCGCTGGATTTCGGCCGGGCAGTCGCCCCGCAACCGCTTTCCGCAACCGAAAGGGACGCGCTGCAGCGGACATGGCGGCAGCGCCTGGCCGGCGCCGCTCAGCAGGCGCAGCAGGCCGGCAAGCTCGGCGAGAGCGTCGCGCGCATGATCGAGCTATTCCTGCAGCCGCGGCTCCCGTGGCGCGCGGTGCTGGCGCGCTACATGAACAGCATCACGCGCGACGACTACAGTTACGCGCGGCCGTCGAGCCGACGCGGCGATCCCGCGATCTTCCCCAGCCTGCGCAGCGCTCAGGTCGACCTGGTGGTGGCCGTCGATGTCAGCGGGTCGATCGGCGCCGATGAACTGAACGAGTTCATGAGCGAGATCGATGCGCTGAAATCGCAGGTTCGCGCGCGGGTGACGCTGCTGGCCTGCGACTCGAAGATAAGCGCAGGCAGTCCATGGATTTTCGAGTCCTGGGAATGCTGCCAGCTACCGGCGCAGGTCGTCGGCAGCGGCAGCACCAATTTTTCCCCGGTATTCGAATGGGTCGAAAAGCAGGACTACCGGCCCGACCTTCTGGTCTATTTTACCGATGCGCAGGGCCGCTTCCCGAGGGCCGAACCGGCCTACCCCGCACTGTGGCTGGTAAAGGGACAACGCGACGTGCCCTGGGGTCAGCGTATACAGTTAAACTGACTCCCTGTAAAAGGCGCGCGGTGTTAAAGACGTAGACTCTGCCGGTCAGTTTTCTTTAGTCGATCGGGGTATATTCAGGAGGCAAAAGGCGCCACATAGGTATCGTAGTACTGCTTTGATAATTTCCTTGCATGCTGGATTTGTTCCGCTGTCATTTTCGATTCGATTTCCTCGAGCTGTATCAACGCTCTTGGCGAGTTTTGCGAAGCCGAAATCTTGCACCAGGCATAAGCCTTGACGTAGTTCTGCTCTACACCAAAACCCTCGGCATACATGCAACCCAATCGATGCTGCGCCCTGCGGTAGCCCTGCCGGGCCAGTTGCAAATACCATTTTGCGGTTAGTTTCTGGCTCCATGCCCCGTCATTACACTGTTCGAAAATCTGGCCCAGCTCGAAAGGCCTGTCGAAACCCTTGCCTTTAGCAGGTTTTTCCATGACTTCCCTCTTCCGCATCGATTGGCCAACACAAAAAGTCATGCCCGGCCAGTTCGACTATTCTCCCGATCAGATCGATTGAGAGTATCCGCATCTCATTTATCCCCGGCTCTTTGCCTTTTCAAAAAGTTATCGATCTCGACGCCGGCCTGCTTATCTATCAGGTCATTTTTCTGTTCTGTCAAGAGAGCGGTTCTTGCCATTTGCGTCCAGTGTGATTTTATCTGGCTTTCCAGTTCATTTATACGCTGCAGCGATGCCCTGGCCAATTGTCGCTCCCGGTTACTGAAGTGAGGATCTCCGATCACTTTTGACAGCCTGTCTTTTACGTCGGGTATCACTGGCTAATCCCCTTGCCTAAATATTGACGATAATAATCCAAAGTAAACCTCCCCAAACAACGCCATGGTAGCAGATGTGAGCCCCTGACAACCATTGCAAAAACCGAAGACGCGTTCGACATTTTCCGCAGTGCCAGTGCCGATGCTGCACCCCCGTGTTGTTATAGGCTACAATGCTGCGCCGGGCAGCCCTTGCAGCGAATTCACATGGATCATTCCTACTTCGATAATCATGCGTCTGCGCAACGCGCCGGAGGGATGCCTTACGGCGTGCCCAATCATTTGAACCTGCTGCAGCGGGTTTATACCAGGGCCGTGAAACCGGTTGCCCTGCTCGATCCCGCGGCGCTTCTAAATGCATACCGAAGCCATCCGCGTGCCGGTTTCCCCCTGCACCCCTGAACGAGACATTGCGATATGACAAACGGCATCGGCGGTTCCAGCACACAACAGGAGCTGGCCTTATTGACTTCACGGCGCAGCCAGGCGACTCCGATAACCCTCGACGAGTACCTGGCGCGGCTGGATCACGTGCGCAGGTTGATGCGCGCCGCCGATATCGACGCGCTCTACCTCGACGCCACTACCAGCCTGCGTTACTTCACCGGCATGACCTGTTACCCGAGCGAACGCCTGCATGGCGCAATCATATCGTCCTGCGGCGAACTGGTTTACCTGTGCCCGGCCTTCGAAGAACAGAAAGCGAGAACCGAAATGGTCGTCGACGGCGAATTCGTCGTCTGGGAGGAGCACGAGGATCCGACCGCGGCCGTGGCCGCGGCCGCAACAAAGCTTGCGCCGCGACCCCGATGCCGTCTGGCGATCGATCACCAGACGCCGTACTTCACCGCCAGCCGTCTGCTGCAGTCGAAACTGGCCGTGGTCAACGCCGAGGATTTGATAGCGCAATGCCGCAGGATCAAGTCCGCGCATGAACTGGCACTGCTGGCCCAGGCCAAGGCAATTACCCTGCAGGTACACCGCGCTGCGGCGCGGATTTTGTGCGATGGAATCGATACGCGGGATGTGCAGGCCTTCGTCGACGATGCGCATATCGCCTGCGGCATGGATGGCCGCTCGACCTTCAAGATAGTGCTGTTCGGCGAGCCCACCGCCTATCCGCACGGCGTGCCTTATACGCAAAACCTTAAACCGGGCGATATGGTGTTGATCGATATCGGCGCGACGCTACACGGCTACAATTCCGACATCACGCGCAGTTACGTCTTCGGCGAACCGAGCGCGCGTCAACGCGAGATCTGGGAGCTGGAACGGGAGGCGCAACTAGCCGCCTTCGAAGCCGCGCAAATCGGAGCGCCCTGTTCGGCGCCCGATCTTGCCGCGCGCAGGGTGATCGAGGCCGCGGGCCTGGGGCCCGGTTACCAGGTCCCGGGTTTACCGCACCGGACCGGCCATGGCGTCGGGCTCGACGTGCATGAAAATCCCTATATCGTCAAGGGCAACGACTTGCCGCTTGCTCCCGGCATGTGTTTTTCGATCGAACCGATGATTTGCAGCTACGGTGAGTTTGGCGTGCGCCTCGAGGATCATGCCTATATCGGCGACGACGGGCCACGCTGGTTTACCGAGCCGAGCCAATCGATAGATAATCCGCTGAACCTCTAGCACTTCCCGAAATGCTCACCGGCGGAGGCTACGACTGCATTTTCGTGACAGGGCATATAAACATGAATCGCGTTCCAACAATTCGCAAATGGCATCAGGTCCATAGCCTGCTATCTGCGCGGGCGGCGCAACCGAGGGTTGCGTCCAGATACATCATGCCAACGAATCCGCCCAGCGGGCTGAACCCGCACAGGTTTTCGAATCCCCTTTGATGCATTTCGGGGATGATTTCATCGCTGCTAATGAACCGCATTGCACCGGCTGCATCAGTTGCCGTCCGGACCCGGCCAGGTAAACCTGCCTGACCGATCGTTTGAACAGCGCCCATTCGAGGTTTTCCTCGAGTTTACGTATCTGCTAGCAAACCGCAGCTCTGGTCAGGCAGAACTCGTCTGCCACCAGGGTGAAACTCGGATCCTGGCGGCAGATTCGAAAACCTCGAGCGCGTCGAGCGCGGGTAAATGATGTTTCATGGATTATCGGATTTGGCTGATTTACCCTGCGCAGAGCGGTATCTTTTAAGCTTCTCGATGTATGGTTCAAATTGATTTATCCGTATCGACAAACATTCGAATTGTCAAACGATGCAAAACCGGCATCATTGACCGAACTGTAACCGGGAACAGGCAATGTCCAGTAACCTCAAATCGCAGGCCCGCGTGGTCGTCATCGGTGGCGGTATCGCCGGATGCTCCACGCTTTATCACCTGACCCTCGAGGGCTGGCACGACGTCGTGCTGATCGAACGCGACGAACTGACGTCGGGCTCCACCTGGCACGCCGCGGCGCAGGTCACCCAGTTCGGCGCCAACCAGACCATGGTTGCGCTCAAGCGCCATAGCATCGGCCTTTACCGCGAACTGGCGGCGGACCCGGATAACCCCATTTCGTACCACATTACCGGCGGCATGCGTCTCGCGCATACGCCCGCGCAGGTCGACACCTACAGGCACTTTGTCGACATGGCCGCCGGCATGGGTGTGGACATGGAGTTCATCGACGCCGCGGAGGTCGGCAGGCGTCATCCTCTGATCAAAACCGATGGCTTGCTCGGGGCCTGGTGGGACCCACTGGATGGTGATATCGATCCAGCCGGCATCACCTTTGCGCTGGCGCGCAAGGCGCGCGAGGCGGGCGCCGAGGTATATCGTTTCAACCCGGTCGAGAGCATCACCCGCAAGGCGAACGGCGAATTCATCGTGCACAGCAGGAACGGCGACATCACCTGCGAGAAAGTGGTCAACGCCAGCGGTTACCGGGTCAACGAGGTCGGCGGCATGCTCGGCGTTACCCACCCGGTAACGTCGATGGAGCACATGTATTTTCTGACCGACACCATGCCAGAACTCGAAGCGCTCGATTTCCGCGTGCCGATCATCCGCGATCCTGGCGACGATTTTTACAGCCGCCAGGAAAAGCTGGGGCTGCTGGTTGGCGTTTACGAGCAGGATTGCAAGACCTTCGGCATGGATGGTATCGACCCGGACTTCACTCAGGCACTGTGCCCGTCCGATCTGGATCGCTGCCTCGATAACATGGAGCGCATCTTCGAGCGCCTGCCGGCCCTTGCCGAGGCCGGCATTCATACCGTGATCAACGGTCCGATCACCTATACCATCGATGGTGCCCCGCTAATCGGACCGATTCCCGGAGTCGAGAACGCCTATTGCGCCATCGGGCTGCGCGCCGGCATCGGCGAATCCGGCGGCCACGGCAAGCTGCTGGCCGAAATTATCGTGCACGGCGAGTGCGAATGGGACGCCTGGTTTCTCGATCCGCGCCGCTTCACCCGGTACGCCAACATCGAGCACACCTGCCTGAAAGCAATCGAGGATTACCGGAACGAGTTTCACTACCACATGCCGCACGAGCATCGGCCAGCCTCGAGGCTGGCGCGCACCACGCCGCTATACCCGGTGCTCGAGCGGATGAACGCCGAGTGGGGCGTCGTCAACGGCTGGGAGCGCGCCTTGTTCTTCAAGCCCGATGCAAACTTCATCGACGAACACAGCTATCGCTTCACCCCGAGCAGGGACATCGTGGCGCGCGAGGTCGCGCATCTGCAGCAGCAGGTCGGCATCATGGAGGTGTCCGGCTTCAACCGCTACGAAATCAGCGGCGCCGATGTCGAGTCTTTCCTCGATCGCATGATCTGCGGCCGCCTGCCGACCGAGACCGGCAAGGTTAGCCTGTGCTACCTGCTCACCGAAAAGGGTAACCTGCTCAGCGAGGCGACGCTGGTCAAGCTCGGGCCGGAGCGTTACTGGTGGGGTTCGGCCGCCGCCGCCGAATGGCACGACCGCGACTGGCTCGAACGTTTCAGGCCGGATACGGTGACGATTACCGAGATGGCGTCCTCGCATACCACCCTCGTGGTCGCCGGGCCGAGGTCGCGCGAGCTGTTGCAGTCGGTGTCTCCACGCTGCGACTGGTCCAGGGCGGGCTTCCCGTGGCTGCATGCCAGGCTGATGTTCATCGGCCATGCCGAAGTGCTCGCGATGTCGGTCAGCTTTTCGGGCGAGCTGGCCTGGGAGCTGCACGTGCCGAACGAACAGCTATACCTGGTCTGGCAGATACTGAACGACGCCGGCCGGAATTTCGACCTCGGCTACTTCGGTCTTTACGCGACCGAGAGCATGCGCCTCGAAAAAGGCTACCTGCACTGGAAGGCAGACATCATCTACGAACACAATCCCTTCGAGGCCGGCCTCGATCGCCTGGTCCGGCTCGACAAGGGGGATTTCGTCGGCAGGCAGGCGTTGCTCGTGCAGGTCGAGCGCGGACCGCGCAAACGACTGGTGTCGATGACTATCGATTGCGACTTCGCACCGGCGCACGGGGGAGACCCGGTGTTCCGCGGCGAGCGACAGGTCGGCTCGGTGACGTCGGCCGGGTACGGCCATCGCGTCGGCAGGAATATCGCCTACGCTTACATCGAACCCGATTGCGCAGCGACGGGAACCGTTTTGAGTGTCGGCATCATCGGCGACCGGTTCCCGGCAAGCGTCGTCGACCCGGTGCAGTACGATCCCGGCAACGCGTTGGTGCGCGCGTGAGCACAAACCGGCGACACCGCAAGGGAACCAGCAGCCGCGACGCGATGCTGGCCCGGCGCAGCAAACCGCCCGTGGTGAACCCGGCGCCCGCCGGCCCGGTCGGCGGCCAGTACCGCCCGCTGACCGATTCGCAGCTGCAACAAATCCACGACACTTCGCTGCGCATGCTGGCCGAACTCGGCATGGGCGACGCGCCGCGGGCGCTGACCGAGCAGGCCATCAACTGTGGCGCCACATTCAACGAACTCGGAAGGCTGTGTTTTCCGCGAAGCATGGTCGAAGACATTATCGACCGCGCCTGCAAGTCGTTCGTATTCCATGGACGCGATGAAAAACATAGCTTCGAAGTCGGCGGTGATCGCGTGTTTTTCGGTACCGGCGGCGCGGCGGTGCAAACCCTAGATCTCGACCGCCACCTTTATCGCCCGTCCACGCTGGTCGATCTGGCCGACTTCACCCGCGTCGTCGACACGCTGGAGAATATCGCCTGGTTCACGCGGTGCTGCGTCGCCACCGACGTGCCCGACATTTTCGAACTCGACGTCAATACCGTTTATTGCCTGATGCGCGGCACACAAAAACCGGTGGGCACCAGCTTTACGCTGGGAGCCCACGTCGACCCGATCGTCGACATGTTCGACTGCATCGCAGGGGGTGAAGGCAGGTTTGCCGAAAAACCGTTTTGCAAGGCGCATATCAGCCCGATCATTTCGCCGATGCGTTACGGCGCGGACGCTTTCGAAGTCGCGCTCGCCTGCATCCGGCGCGGCATGCCGATCAACGCGATCGTCGCGGCGATGTCGGGCGCCACCTCGCCGGCGACCATAGACGGTATGCTTGCGGCCTCGCACGCCGAGACGCTGGCCGCGCTGGTAATGGTCAATATCTTTGCCCCCGGCTACCCGATGATTTTTTCCAACTGGCCGTTCGTGATCGATTTACGCACCGGCGCTTTCTGCGGCGGCGGCGGCGAAATTGCGATCCTGAACGCGGGCGCCGCGCAGCTCGCCAACCGTCTCGGCCTGCCGTCCGGGGTCGCTTCGAGCATGTCGGACGCGAAGGCGGTCGATGCGCAGATGGGCGTGGAAAAGGCGCTGTCCTCGCTCGCCTGCGGGCTATCCGGGGCCAACATGGTTTACGAGTCCGCGGGCATGATGGCAAGCCTGCTCGGCGTTTCGTTCGAGGCCTTTCTGCTCGACAACGAAATGCTGTCTCTGGTTTACCGGATGATCCGCGGCATCGAGGTTAGCGAAGAAACCCTTGCCTTCGACGCGATGAAGCATGTCATCACCGGCGAGGGACATTTCATCGGCGAAACCCAGACCATGGCAGCGATGGAGCGGGATTATTTTTATCCGCGGCTCGGCGACCGGCTAGAGCCCACCGCCTGGGCCGAAGCCGGCGCGCAGGATGCCTGGCAGCGCGCCAATACCGAGGTGCGAAAGATTCTCGCGGGGCACGATCCTGAATACCTCGATCAGGCCGTCGACGCGAAGATACGCGCAAGATTCAATATCCTGCTGCCCTGACGCAAAGGTGTTTAATCCAGCGATGGCGTGGAATCCGGTGACGACGGCGTCGAGGAAATTCTGGCCGAGGATCGGCAGCGGCTATCGCCGCAAGATCCCGGATAATCCCTGTGGGGTTTCCGGGATGACGGTCGGGAATGGGGCTAAAGGATCAGACCCCTATCCTCGCTTCATATGGAATAGCGGCGGGAACAGTTCGAATTCACGCAGGCTCTCGGCGAGAATCGCGGTAAAACTGTTCTTCAATCGTTCTTCGGCAAACACATTTTGAATGTCGATCACGTCGAAATACTGGTGCTCTTCGTACTTGGGATTCCACAGTATCAACGGACACTCCTGCTTAGTATAGATCGCGGTGCCCATGCCCTTGTGAATCGAGCGCACCTCGATCTCGCCGGTGTCTTCGTTCTCGTTGAGGTAGAGGCAGGAGTTGACTTCGACCGCGAACAGCTTTTCGACGGCCGAACGCGGGTGTACCTCGCCGATGACATGCACCATGCGGGTCACGTCGGCATCGGGCTCCACCAGGTTGAACGGCCCCTGGATATCGTCGCGCGCGAAACTGTATATCCCGTCCTTGTATACAATCTTGCCGACGGTTAGCACGTTGCCCATGATATTGGCCGCGTAGTACTTGGAAATATCGTGGAATATATGTTCCATCCGTATCAATACCCGCTCAATGCTGGCGTATCATCGCCGTGGTTAAATCAATAGTAAGCCCTGAGTATAGAAGAACAACGCATTGGCGACCAAAAAACGTTCCGCCGGCCGTTACGGTCAGGCGATCGATTGCGCCAGGACCATCGAGTTGGTAGATTCCCAGGATTGTGGCTGCGGAGCATATCATGTCGGACGGAAAAACCAGGTTTTGCCTGTCGCGCGCCGCGGACGCGCATTTCGAACCGATGCACGGCTATCGCAACTGGCTCAAGATTCGCGACCTGGGACTCAGCCACGCCACCCATGGGAAATACGACGCCTGGGTGACTCGCGCCAACGATCTCGGTGGCAGCACCGGGCGCCACTACCATAACTACGATTTCCAGATCATGTATGTCACGCGCGGCTGGGTAAAGATGTACTACGAGGGCGAGTTCGTGCTGAGCGCCGGCGATTTCGTTTATCACCCACCCGGGCATGTCCACGATTTCATGGAGTACTCCGAGGATATCGAAATCTTCGAGCTGGCGTCGCCCGCGGATCACAGCGCGATCGATGTCTGATTATTTCAGCGCGGGTATCGACGCCACCGATCCGCTGATCGGCGACGCGCTGACGCGCGAGCTGCATCGCCAGCAGTCGCAGATCGAATTGATCGCGTCGGAAAATATCGTCAGCCGGGCGGTGCTCGATGCGCTGGGCCACCCGATTACCAACAAGACGCTGGAAGGCTACCCGGGGCATCGATTTCACGGCGGCGGGGAATTCGTTGACCGGATCGAACAGGCCGCGATCGACCGCGCGAAGCAACTGTTTGCCTGCGACTATGCCAACCTGCAACCGCATTCCGGCAGCCAGGCCAACCAGGCGGTATTTTTCGCAACGCTCAGCCCGGGTGACAGGATACTGAGTCTCAACCTGGCCGCGGGGGGACACCTGAGCCACGGTGCCGGCCCGAACCAGTCGGGACGCTGGTTCGATGTGAGGCACTACGGTGTCGACCGCGATACCGGCCTGATCGATTACGACGAGGTAGCGCATATCGCCGCCGAGTTTCGCCCCGCGCTGTTGATCGCGGGCGGCTCGGCCTATCCCCGCGCAATCGATTTCGAGCGTATGCGCCACATTGCCGATGCGAGCGGTGCGCTGCTGCTGGTCGACATGGCGCATATTGCCGGACTGGTCGCGGGTGGCGCCCACGCCTCGCCGCTGCCACAGGCCGATATCGTCACCTGCACGACGACCAAGACCCTGCGCGGCCCGCGCGGAGGGTTGATCCTGGCAAGGGATCCGGCCTGGGCCGAGAAACTGCAGCCGGCCATTTTTCCGGGTATCCAGGGCAGCCTGCATAGCCAGATCATCGCCGCCAAGGCGGTGTGCCTGGGCGAGGCGCTGCACGACGCCTTCGGGCTTTATGCCCGGCAGGTGGTCGCCAACGCGCGCGTACTGGCGCGGGTGCTGATCGACCATGGCATCACCCTGGTCAGCGGCGGCACCGATACGCACATGGTATTGCTCGACTTTACCGGGCTCGGGGTAAGCGGGCAGCAGGTTCAGGACAGCCTGGCGCGGGTCAATATCACGTCGAACAAGAACCCGGTTCCTTTCGATTCGAGCAAGCCGTCGGAATGGGTCGGGTTACGTCTCGGCGTTGCGGCGGCAACGACCCGCGGCCTCGGGGAAGCAGAATTCGAATTACTGGGAGAGATTATCGCGCAGGCAGTGCATGACTGCGCCGGCGGAACAGAATACCGGGCGAAGCAGAACCGGGACCGGGTGTTGTCCTTGTGCGAGCAATTCCCGATTTACGGTTAAGACCAGTTCCCGTTCCTCGAAAACTGGGATTTCAGGAACTCCATCTGGTCGGCGAGGATATTCTTGTTCGCCAGGTAAAAGAATTCGTGGCGGTTGGGCACGAACGGCACTGCGAGCAATTGCATGCCCGCCTCTTCCGGGGTCTGGTTTGCCTTGCGATGATTGCAACGCTTGCAGGCGGTGACGACGTTGGTCCAGCTGTCGGTACCGTTCCGTGATACCGGCAGGATATGATCGCGCGAAAGGTTGTCGGCGCCGAAGGCCCCGCCGCAATACATGCACAGGTACTGGTCGCGGCGGAACAGGTAAGCGTTGACCAGCGGCGGTACGAAATCGCTGAGCTTGATGCTGCCGTCGCTTGCCAGGATACTCGGCAACGCCAGCACCGACTGTTTTCCGAGACGATTGATGCCACCGCGTATTTCGAAGGCGTTTTCACCGAGCGCCCAGACCACCTGTTCCTTGACCACCAGGGTCGCGGCCTCTTCGCGCGTGATCCAGTCGATCGGCGTACCCGCCTTGTTTAATCTAAGTATCTTCGCTTTCCTCATGGCATTATTATGCCTTACTTTTCCATCGCGTAAACCATTACATAGTATAGCGCCTGTTAACCGATTCCGGATAGCGGGAGCACGCCACAACCGGCTTGAAATTCGGTGACGGAAACACCCGCCAGGCGTCCCCGGGACGCTGTCACAATCGGTCCCGCCCCCGGCGCCTGGACCCGATTGACCGCCCGGGGTCGCGGTGCTAACGTTGCGTCCACCTCGCAGCCAAAGGGCCGAACACCATGCGCGCTTTTTTTTGTTTGCAGAAGCAGGCCCGGATCATCGAACTTCGTCCCCAGAAGCGCCGGCAACAGGCCCCGTTCAGTGAGCGTCTCGAAGGCGTGGGTGCCGGCCTAAAACATGACGCTGGCGTCACCAGTCGAACCACGGCTACGAAGTGCAGGCGATGACGAGTCACCACTTCGCGCTTTACGATGCCTTCAGCGCCGTCGCCTTCGGCGGCAGCCAGGCGGCTGTTATCGAAAACGCCGCGACGATCGACACGCAACGGCGCCACAAGATCGCACGTGAAATCGGTATGCCGGCGACAGCCTTCATCGACGGCATCGGTAGTGACTGGGTCCAGGCGCAGTTCATGTCGACGGTGATGGAACTGCCGATGTGCGGGCATGGCACCATTTGCCTGTTCACTCACCTGCTCGCGTCGGGCCGGTTAAGCCTTGACGAATGCGAATCACGCAACCTCAACCTGCGTCTGCAGAAGACCTCGGCGACGGTCGAGTTGAGCCGGCGCGACGACGGGCGTTACCGCGTGATGCTCGATATCGAACCGCCGTCCTTCGTCGCGTCACCGCCGCACATCGGCAGACTGCTGAGCCTGCTCGGGCTCGACGCGGGCGCGCTCGACGGCGCCTTGCCCGCAGAGACCGCGCGCGGCGATTTTATCCACCTCGTGGTGCCGCTCACCGGCCTTGCCGCGATGCGCGCGATAAAACCCGACTTCGCCGGCATGGTCGAATTCTGCACCGAGAATGATATCGAGACGATTGCGGTGTTTTGCCGCGAGGTCGAAAACCCGGACAACACAATCCACGTACGCGACTTCTGCCCGGCGGTCGGCGTCAGCGAATCCGCCGCGGCCGGCACCACCAACGCCGCCCTGACCAGCTACCTGTTACGCCACGAACTGGTGTTAGCCGACGGGGAGCAGGTCAAACTCTGCGCCGAACAGGGGCTCGAACTCGGCCGCCCGAGTCAGATACAATCGGTCGTCAGCTTCACCGGCGGCGGGATTACCCGCCTGCAGGTCGGCGGCGT
>Ga0224512_10000430_pt1 | contig 44726 bp, 38 predicted proteins | sample SF_May12_sed_USG_4_FD_169103 | JGI IMG/M metagenome (GOLD analysis project Ga0224512, IMG submission 169103) | Sediment microbial communities from San Francisco Bay, California, United States - SF_May12_sed_USGS_13 | ecosystem: Environmental > Aquatic > Marine > Sediment | place: USA... | reverse complement strand
TCAACCTGCAGCGTTCGGCATCTCCAGCACGCGCGTCAGTTCCGGGCAGGTCAGCGAATCGAGGTCGGATGAAAACCGCAGCGGCTCGTTGCAGTCCGGCCAGGATGCATATTCCTCTGCATTTTCGGATTCATCACAGGGCGGCGCCCAGCAACTCAGCGGCTCACGCATCGAAACCAACTACCAGGCTGATTTCTGGGCCGAATTACGCTCAACACTGGAAGCGATCATCGGCGACCACGAGGACCAGCCGGTTGTCGTCAATGCACAGACCGGCGTGATAGTAGTCCGCGCCATGCCGCAGCAGCTGCGTGATGTCGAAGACTATCTGAACACCATCCAGGCAATCGCCCAGCGACAGGTCATCATTGAAGCCAAGATCATCGAAGTCCAGCTTAGCGACGGCTTCCAGGCCGGCATCAACTGGGTGTCCGTTGCACAGAACAGCAGCGGCGATACCTACACTGTTGGTCAACTGGCGCCTCCTGGCGGATTCCCGGTTAGCCAGGACACGATCGGTGGCGCGCCGGTCACCGTCTCCCCGGGGACAGCGACAACCGGCTTTATAAACTCCACGCTTGGCGGCGCATTCACGATGGCATTCGACATCGGTGACTTCAATTCGTTTATAGAGCTGCTGGAATCACAAGGCGACACGCGTGTCTTGTCCAGCCCGCGAGTTTCAACCCTGAACAATCAGAAAGCCGTGATTAAGGCCGGTACCGACGAGTTTTTCGTCACCGACATTGCCAGCAATACCGTTACGGGTACCTCTTCGGCGACCAGTCGCAATGTTCAGCTCACGCCTTTCTTCTCCGGCATCGCGCTCGACGTGACGCCGCAGATCAGCGCCAGTGGCGAAATCATTCTGCATATCCATCCGACAGTCAGCGAAGTGACGGATCAGCAAAAAGTGGTTACCGTTTCAGGTGAATCCGACACGCTGCCGCTGGCGTTCAGTGAAATTCGCGAGTCCGACAGCATCGTCAAAGCACGCAGCGGCCAGATCATCGTTATCGGTGGACTGATGAGAAATTCGAAGCGATCGGAAGGCTTCGCGACACCGGGGCTCAGCCGGATTCCCGGCATCGGCAAACTGTTCAAGAGCTCGCGCGAAATCGAGCAGAAGACAGAGCTGGTTATCCTGCTGAAGCCGATCGTTGTTGATGACGACAGGGTCTGGTCAACGATGGCCAACGAGTCACTGCAACGCATGCGCAGGCAATAAACGGGACAGCGTATGCTCAAGTCGACATCCAAATTGCGCGTAGCGGCATCCCGACCGAAGAAGGTCCGTCTCGGGGACCTGCTCGTGGACGCCGGTGTCATCACTCTTGATCAACTTGATGCGGCCCTCAAGCATCAGAAAAAGAGCGGCCAGAGACTTGGAAGGGCACTGACGACAATCGGCGCGATTACCGAGCCGGAAATGAACAAGTTCCTGGCCAAGCAGCTCAAGATTGAATTCCTCGATCTAAGCGGCATGGATCTAAAAGAGGACACGGCAAAACTGCTCGGCGAGGTGCACGCACGCCGCTACCGGGCGCTCGTGCTCAAATCCGACAAAGACAGCCTGCTGGTCGGTATGGCCGATCCCACCGACCTGTTTGCTTATGACGAAATAAGCCGGCGACTGAAAAAACCGGTTCGCCTGGCGCTGGTATCCGAATCGCAACTCTTGCGGACTATTGACATCGTCTACCGCCGCACCGACGAGATCGAAGCGCTGGCCGCAGAAGTCAAACAGGATCTCGGCGAAGGCGAGATCGACATCGAGCACCTGTCGACCGATGACGATGCCGATGACGCCCCGGTCATCAAGCTTTTGCAATCCATGTTCAAGGACGCGGTCCAGGTCAAAGCCTCTGACATCCATATCGAACCCGAGGAGTCGTTGCTGCGCATCCGCCAACGTGTGGACGGCGTGCTCCAGGAACAGGTGATTGATGGTCGCGGAGTTGCGAGCGCGCTGGTCACCCGGCTGAAACTGATGAGCGGCCTGGATATTTCGGAGAAACGCCTGCCGCAGGATGGGCGCTTCTCGGTGCGCGTCAACATGACGACGCTGGATGTACGCATCTCGACCCTGCCCGTGCAGCACGGTGAGTCGCTGGTGCTGCGCTTGCTCGATCATTCGGCCAACCTGCTGACGTTGTCGAATCTGGGCATGCCCACGGATATTCAGCGGCGCTTCGCGGCGCTGATCGAAAGGCCTGGCGGCATGGTACTCGTGACCGGACCGACCGGTAGCGGCAAGACGACGACCTTGTATTCAGCGCTGAACCGCGTCAATCACCCATCGACGAAAATCATTACTGTCGAAGACCCGGTTGAGTATCGCCTCGAGCGCATCAACCAGGTGCAGGTCAATCCGAGAATCGGACTGAACTTCGCCCGGGTCCTCAGGACCGCGTTGCGCCAGGATCCTGACATCATCCTGGTCGGCGAGATGCGCGACAAGGAAACCGTGGACATCGGGCTGCGCGCAGCCATGACCGGACACATGGTGTTCTCGACCTTGCATACCGTGAGCGCCGCCGCGACGATCAGCCGCCTGCAGGACATGGGCGCGCCCGGCTATCTTATGGCTGCCGCCCTGAACGGCGTACTCGCACAGCGCCTCGTGCGCCGCGTTTGCACAAGTTGCAAAGAGACGGTCGAACTGACCGCCGGACAGCAGGCGTGGTTGATTGCAGAGATCGGCAAAGAACGCGCCAAAGGGCTCGAATTCGTTCGTGGACGCGGCTGCAACTACTGCTACCTGACAGGCTACAACGGCCGTATCGGTGTCTACGAACTGCTGGAAATCGACGATAAGCTGACCAATGCAATTCAACGGGAAGACGCTGCCGCGTTCGATAAAGCGGTGGCGAAGAAAAAGAGCTACGTGCCGCTGACGCACTGTGCGATGCAGTACGCGATCGAAGGCATAACCTCGATCGAGGAAGTCATCAGGGTAACAGGCGGCCTGGACGAAGACGACGAACTCAGCCTTTCCGGACAGCTTGTTGACCACCAGGACGAGTCTGAGGGCAGCGCCCGCCGTGGCTGAGTTTCTTTACAAAGGACGATCGGCCAGCGGCGCGCTCGTTAACGGCAGTTTGCAGGCGGCATCAAGCGATGCCGTTGCAACTCGCCTGGTGGGCCTTGGCGTTACCCCCATCGAGATAAGCGAGGCCACCTTACACGCCAGCATCACGGTCGAGGAACTTTGGCGACGCCTCGGTGGCGGCCGCCCGACCACCAAGGACCTGGTGCTGTTCTGTCGTCAGATGCATACGGTCACGCGAACCGGGCTGCCCCTGCTGCGCGGTCTCAGCGGCCTGATGGAAACCACGCACAACGAAGTACTGAAAGCGGCGTTGATCGATGTCATCGCGAGCCTCGAATCTGGCCGTGGCCTCGCAAGATCCCTGCAGCGTCATCCGGACATCTTCTCGCACATGTTTGTGAGCATCATCGAAATCGGCGAAGCCACGGGCACCCTGGATACAGCATTCCTCAGAATGCACGAATACCTGAGCGCCGATCAGGAGATTCGCAATCGCGTGCGGTCGGCCGTCCGTTATCCACTGATCGTGATGATCGGCATCGCCGTGGCAATAGCCATAATCACCGTTTTCGTTATTCCGAATTTCGCGCCCATATTCAGGGCGCTGGGCGACAACATACCGCTGCCAACCCGCATCATAATGGGTGTCTCCGACTTTGCCGTCAATCGCTGGCCCGTTGTGCTGGTTCTTATTGCCGCTGCCGTCGCGTCGTTCGTCTTCTACTTGAGAACGGAAGCCGGTCGCTTCAATTGGGACCGGCTCAAGCTGCGTATCCCGGTAACGGGGATTATCGTCCGTAATGCGGCGCTGTCGCGCATCTTACGCTCGCTGACGATTTCGCTCGAAGCGGGCCTGCCGATGAATGACACGCTGCGCACGGTCGCCCCAGCTATTGGTAATGAATACCTCGGGGAAAAGATGTCCGACCTGGGCACCGGCATCGAGCGCGGCGAGTCGCTGTCACGTACAGCAAGAGAAAGCGACCTGTTCACGCCGCTGGTGCTACAAATGCTCGCGCTGGGCGAAGAAACAGGTGCGCTGCCCGAACTCATGAACGAGGCCGCCGACCATTACGAACGCGAGGTGGACTATGACCTCGAGAACCTGAGTGCCGCACTGGAACCAATACTCATCATCGCCGTGGGCGTTATCGTGCTGGTTCTGGCACTTGGCGTCTTCCTGCCGATGTGGGACATGGTTGCCGCCGCGAGGGCATGATGAACGCTCGGTCCGGAAACCGTGGATTCTCCATGCTCGAACTGGTCGTCGTGATCGTCATCATTGGCATCCTCCTCGCGGTCGCACTCAATCGCTTGTTGCCATATATCGACGAAGCCGAGCGGGTTGGCGTGCTGACGCTGGAGAGCCAGATCAAAAGCACGTTGGTCACGGATGCCGCAAAACGCATCGCCGGTGGCAGAGCCGCCAGTATTTCGGAACTCGACGGCAGCAATCCGATGCGCCTCATGCTCGAAGCACCGAAAAACTATGTCGGTGAAAAACGAGAAGATCAACGCAATGCCGTCCCGCGACGCAACTGGTATTTCGACCTGAAAACGCGACGACTCGTGTACCGGGTTGGGCGTCGTTTTGGCTGGTCCAATGACGAATTTATGGATGACCCCGAATTCGAGGTTCGCGTTGCTTTTAATGATCGCAATGGCAACAGCCGTTTCGAGCCGGGGACCGACGAGCTGTATGGCGTGCGTCTGCAAACAGTCGCAGGCGCGGAATGGCTCGCCGCAAACAAGCCCAAGAGGCAATGATTGTGATTTTTCAATCACTTACGGAGACCAGTTTACATAACTGTGAAGACGATCACAGACCCGCATCTCAGCCTTGCGGAAAATCAGCGCTGAACTATCAATTAACACTGGAGTTTTCAAAATGAACAAGGCATCGAAAGGATTTACGCTCATCGAGCTGGTGGTCGTAATTACGATACTCGGCATCCTGGCGGCATTTGCCATTCCGCGATTCGCGGGCCTGGAAAGAGAGGCGCGCATCGCCACGGTACAAGGCCTGGCCGGCAGCGTTCGCAGTAGCGCAACGCTGGCACACAGCTTGTCCCTGGCCCAGGGCCTTGCCCCTGACGCCTCGGTCACGATGGAAGGCGCACCGGGACCAATTACCATGGCCAATCGCTATCCGGAAGACACGGCCATCATAGATACGCTCGTGGATACCACCGGCTTTGCGTTTGCAGCCGGCGTATTTACCAAGCTCGGTGCCACGACGCCGGCCAACTGCAGTGTCACCTATGTGGAGGCCCCGGCAAACGGCGCGCCTGCCATCACGGTTGACGTCAGCGACTGCTGATTGCGCGGCATATTTTGAAACCTCCTGAGAAATGCGCCCCTCGCGGGGCGCCTTTTTCTAATTCGATTTTCCTGAGGAAAGGACGACTGACATGAAGACAATAAATCGCAGCGGACAGCGCGGTTTTACGCTGATCGAACTGGTGGTCGTCATCACGATCCTCGGTATCCTGGCCGCATTCGCGATCCCGCGTTTTGCATCCCTTGAGACCGAGGCACGAATCGCCGCGATCCAGGGCCTGGCTGGCAGCGTGCGCAGCTCTGCCGCACTGGCGCACAGCCTGTCGCTGACGCAGAACAACCCGCCTACCGTGACCATGGAAGGTAACGTCATCAACATGACGAACGGTTACCCGAGTGCTGCCGATATCGACGACACGCTTGCCGATTACACGGGCTACGCATTTGCCGAGGCTGCAGGCACGGGCGCATTCACGCGACCCGGGTCCCCCACTCCGGCGAACTGTAGCGTCGAGTACACCACGGCCGTTGCCGGTAACGCGCCGCTCATCGTGGTAGATGTGTCGGGGTGCTAAGTGTCGTGCAATTTTCGAACGCACGCTATCGCGGGATTCACCACCGTTGAACTCGTCCTCGTTATCGTCATCATCGGCATACTGGGCGCGATAGCGGGGCCCCGATTCTTTAGTACGTCCACTTTCGACGAGCGCGCCTATTACGACGAGCTCGCAAGCAGCGTCCGCTATGCACAAAAAGTCGCTGTAGCCAGCGGCTGTCGCGTTCGCGTCAATCTCACCGCAAGCACGTACGAACTCCGCCAGCAAGCGGCGCTCGGCGGCCACTGCGACGCGGCAGACCTCTCTTTCCCAATCCCCGTTTTGTTGCCGCATGGACAAGCCGTCAGCGGTGTCGCTCCTACCGGAATCACGGCTGCGCCGCCTGTCGTCATCGTCTACGACGGGCTCGGCCGCACCAATCTCGCCAGCAACCAGGTTATTACCGTCGGTTCACGGTCGATGCTCATTGAGGCTGAAAGTGGCCTGGTGGTCACCCCATGAACATGACAGTACCTCGTCTCTCCAATTTCGAAACGGGCGCGACGCTCGTTGAACTGCTGCTGTCGATCGTCATTGTCGCCATCGCCGCAAGCGCCGTGCTCGGCGTCTTGTCGACGACGAATGCCAGCAGCGCGGACCCGATGTTGCGTCACCAGGCCGCGTCGATCGCCGAGGCCTATCTCGAGGAGATTCTGCTCAAATCATTTGATGACCCGGACGGCGTCGACGGCGAAGTTGCGCGCGTCGATTTCGACGACGTTGATGACTACGACGGGCTGCTCGATGCCGGCGCTCGCGATCAGTTCGGCAATCCGATCGCGGCGCTCAGCGACTACACGGTATCGGTCAGCGTAAGCCCCTCGGCCGCTTTACCCGGCGTACCGGCGGCCGATGCCCTGCGCGTAGACATCAACGTCGCGTGGCAGTCGCAGATCAACTTTATCGTCAGCAGCTACCGCACGCGGCTCTGATATGCACAGGCATACCGCAAAAGGCTTTACGCTGATCGAACTCGTCGTCGTCATGGTGCTGAGCATCATCGTTGTTTCGTTCATGGCGATGTTCATCGCCGGGCCCGTGCGTGCTTATACGGACCAGGCACGGCGTGGCGAACTCGTTGATCTGGCGGAAGGTGCGTTGCGCCGCGTGGCGCGGGACGTGCGCCGGGCATTGCCAAACAGTGTGCGCGTTACGACCTCTGGCTCCGTTGTGGCGCTCGAGATGCTGAATACCGTTGACGGCGCGCGCTACCGCGAACAACCGCCGCCGAACGATCCCGACAAACAGCTCGATTTCGCGGCCGCGGACGGCGCGTTCAACAGCATTGGCACCTTCACGAGCATCAGTAAACCCTTTTCCTCGACGGGCCATTACCTGTCGGTCTATAACGTGGGTGTCACCGGTGCCGATGCTTATGAGCTGACCAATGTGATCACTCCGCCCGGCACGCAGATCGATATTGACGCTGACGCGACGCCTGGCGAAGACAACGTCACGATGTCACCGGCATTTCGTTTCGCCTACGGCTCCCCGGCGCAGCGGATTTTTCTTCTCGACGGCCCGCTAACCTATCTCTGTGATCTGGGCGCCGGCACATTGATGCGTTACTCAGGCTACAGCATCGCCGCCCTGCACTCGGATCGTGACAGCGCAGCCGAGCTCACCGCGGCTGGTGCCACTGGCACGCTTGTGTCGGAGCAGCTTGCGACCTGCAACATCGCTTATGCACCCGGAACGTCACAGCGAGCTGGCCTCGTTTCACTGCAACTCGGGATCAGTGATGTCGGCGAGACAATCTCATTGCTGCACCAGGTCCACGTGAACAACGTGCCATAGCGGGGTCGACGTGAAACGAATGACAGGTCACGGCAAACAAACGGGTTTCTCTCTCGTTCCGGCGCTATTTCTGCTGGTCGTCCTCGCTGCACTCGGCGCTGTTGCAGTGCGCCTGAGCGCAGTAGAACATCAGACGGTGGTGCTGGCGTTGCAAAGCTCCCGCGCTTACGCCGCGGCCCAGGCCGGCATCGAGTGGTCAGCTTACCAGGCGCTCGTCAACGGCAGCTGCGGGAATTCGAGCGTCGCTCTAACCGAGGGCGGCTTGTCGGGATTCAATGTCGACACGACCTGCAGTAGTACGACGCACTCGGAAGGTTCGGCAACGACCAGCGTTTACGTACTCGAGGCATTCGCCTACAGCGGACTGTATGGTGCGCCCGATTATGTCTCGCGCCGTATCCGTTCAACAGTGACCGATGCGTCATGACAGGCCGAGACACCATGCTTCGAAAAAACCTGTCAATCCTGGCCATGCTGATGCGGGTGTTACCGATTCTTTGCCTGTCCGTTCAGACAGTGGCCGCCCCGGTGTGTACGACGCAGACGGTCGGCAACCAGGAGTTCCGCGGAATATCGGGAAATTCGGATACCAACATCATCGGCGTCGGCAAGAAAGGCGTGATCTACCGTTACGACGGCGCTTCGTGGAACGCCATGCCAAATCCCGGTGGCGAGGATCTCAACGACGTCGAAGTGGTTGACAATGCAACGGCTTTTGCCGTTGGCAAAAAAGGCGAAACCCTGCAACTGGTAGCGGGGAACTGGGTGTCGCACACCGGGTTTACCAACCAGGATCTGTTTGGCGTCTGGGCAGCCTCAGCGACCGAGGCTTGGGTCGTTGGCGCAAGGGGCACCCTCTTCTTTTACAACGGGGCGAGCTGGACCAGTCAGAAAGCGGCGGCCAATACCGGGAACGAAAAGCTCACGGATGCCTGGGGCGACAGCCGTTATTTTTACGCGCTGGGGGACGACGGTACGCTCTTCAAATTCGATCGTAGCACGGGCACGTGGTTGTCTCCGGACACGCTGTGCGCAACCGGCAATGGCTTCGAGGATCTCTGGGGCGATAGCGCCGGCAACATATACCTCGTGAAACGAAAGCAGGTCTACAAGCACGATGGCGCAAGCTGCAGTGTCGTTGCAAATTCGAGTGAGAATCTTAATGGCGTGTCTGGTGCCGGCAGCCAGGTGTTTGCCGCTGGCAAGAATGGTGTCGTGCTGCAATACAATGGGGTGACCTGGCAGGAATCGGTCGAAGCCAGCAGTGATATCAACGACGTCTGGGTATCTGGCGCGGGCAATGCTTACTACGCCGGTAAAAACGCTGCAATCACTTCGTGTGTCGAGGTAATACCGGTGTTCGTCGTCAATCACGACGGCTTCGGCATCAACTGCCTGGCGGAAACGATCACGATCCGGGTCGAAGATACCTCGGCCAATCCGCTGACGACGTATCAGGAAGAGGTAACGCTCGATACCCAGTCCGGCAGCGGCAACTGGCTCCTCGTGACCGGCGGCGGCGCATTCAACGACGCCACCCTTAACGACGGTCTGGCGACCTATGACTGGCCGCTCGGCGAATCAAGTGCTGTCTTTTCCCTGAGCTATCCTGAAGGACCCGTGAGTGTCGATGTCGACGTCTACCAGACCAGTGATGCGGCCATCCGTGACAATGATGCCGAAGGCAACATTGCGTTCTCGGCCAGCGGTTTCACTCTGACTGCTGCGCCCCTCAGTAACCCTCCGCCCGGGCTGATCGTGCCGTTCAATGCGACCCAGATAGCCGGAACGGACTTCGGCATCTACCTCGCCGCTTTCGGCCAGACTGCCAATGATCCCGTCTGCGGCATCATCGAAAGCTACACGGGACTACAGAATCTGAAGTTTTGGTTCGATCGTGTCGATCCGGCCGGCGGCACGATTGCAACGACGATCGACGGCAATGCGATTGGTCTCGCGGAGGGTGGCGCGAGCAACCAGGCAGTGACCTTCAGCAATGGCCAGGCAGCGGTGATCGGCAAATACAAAGACGCCGGCAGTATCCAGATATTCGCCAAGGACGATAATCTCGCTCACCCGGATTTACCGAACGGCATCCGCGGCGCGACGGCCATGTTCGTCGAAAAACCGGCGAACTTCACGCTGACCAACATCGCGGACGGTGGCGGCAGTCCGAATCCCGCCGCCGCCGATGCATCGGGAGCAGTGTTCGTCGCCGCGGGCGACCCGTTCTCGGTCACGGTCACGGCCCGCGACGCCGAAGGCGACGTCACGCCCAACTTCGGCCAGGAAAACACGCCCGAAACCGTCCGTTTGACCTCGAGCCTGGTCGATCCTGTTGCCGGTAACGATCCGGGACTGAACCCGGCGCTTGGATTTGGACCATTCTCAGCGGGCTCGGCAACCGGCACTGCTTTCACGTGGCCCGAGGTCGGTATCATCCGATTGCAGCCATCGGTCGGCGACGGCAATTATCTCAGCGGCGGTAACGTAAGCGGACTAGCCTCGGGCAATGTCGGGCGCTTCATTCCGCATCACTTCGCAACCGCACTCAATGCGCCGCTTTTTCAGACGCAGTGCAGCGGCGGCGGATTCACCTACATCGGCCAGAGCTTCGGGTTCAGCACGGCACCCCTTATCACTTTCACCGCGCTGGCGGCGGGCGGCAGCACGACGCAAAACTATACGGGCTCTTTTTTCAAGGTTACGAACTCCAGCCTGCAAAATCGCAGCTATACAGCGGCCAGCGGAACTCTCGATCTCTCGGGCTTGCCGGCAACGACTGCTGACCCGGTAATCGCCGACACGGCAGCCGGCACCGGCACGCTGTTGTTCAGTTCGGGCACGGGCATCTCGTTTCTGCGGGCGGCCGTCGAAGCGCCGTTCGATGCCGATATCAGTCTCAGCATCGATGTCATCGATACTGACGGCGTGACCACACTTGTTACGCCGGTGTCGGTCGCCAGTATTCCATTCGACAGTGGGCGCAACATGCGCTTCGGTCGCGTGCGGCTTATCAACAATATTGGTTCGGAACGGGTCAACCTGCCTGTTCCCATGCGCGCCGAGTACTTCGTCGATGCAGCAACCGGCTTCGTGATGCATACGGACGACAGCTGTACTGCCAACGTATCTTTGAGCCTCGGTAATTTTACGGAAAATCTCCTGCCCACCGAGACCTGCGTACTCGACACCGGTAACCCGGGCGCGAGCGGCGCCGGATGTGCGGCTGCCGGACCGGCCGGACAACGCTACCGTGAACCGCCGCTCGGCGGCGACTTCAACCTGTTCCTGCTTGCCCCCGGGGCCGGCTATGACGGCAGTGTGGATGTAACAGCCGACGTTCCGTTCTGGCTCGAGTTCGACTGGGACGCCGCATTGCCGGGTGTGGAGGATCCGACCGGTACCGCCACGTTCGGCATATATGACGGTGACAACAAGCGGATTTATACGCGCGAACTCTACTAGTTTTATGGGATGCACAACTCTTGGTCCTGCGTATAATCAATGGCACTAATGTGGCCGACACGACGCCGCACTCACACATCGAAATTCTCAGGGACATGAAATGACTACGACGCTTCCCGCACTGCAGGATTGGGTCGATTCTGTGGCGAAGCACACGCGCCCGGACAACATCCGCTGGTGCTGCGGCACCGATGACGAGTACCAGGAACTGGTTCAGCAAATGCTGGGCGACGGCACATTGACGACGCTCAATGAAAAAACCTACCCAAATTGCTACCTGCATCGCTCGGATCCCGATGACGTTGCGCGCGTGGAGCACCTGACTTTCGTTTGTACCCAAACCGAGGAAGAGGCGGGTCAGAACAACAACTGGATGAGTCCGGCCGATGGGCACGCCAAGATGGACGCACTCTTCGATGGCTGCATGCGCGGCCGCACGATGTACGTCATACCTTACTGCATGGGCCCCATCGGCTCACCTTACTCGCGCTGCGGCGTCGAGATCACGGACAGTCCTTACGTCGTCATCAACATGAAACTGATGACGAGGATGGGCGACCAGGCGCTGAAACGCATAGAAAACGAAGGTACTTTCGTCAAGGGGCTGCACTCGACGGGCGATCTCGATCCGGAGCGCCGCTTTATCATGCACTTCCCGGACGAACTCTCGATAAAGAGTTTCGGCTCCGGCTACGGCGGCAACGCGCTGTTGGGCAAGAAATGTCACGCACTCCGTATCGCCAGTTACCAGGCGCGCCAGGAAGGCTGGCTGGCCGAGCACATGCTTATCGTTGGACTCGAGAGTCCGGAAGGCGCCGTGCACTACGTTGCTTGCGCGTTTCCGTCCGCTTGTGGCAAAACCAACCTGGCGATGCTGATTCCGCCGGATGAATTGCACGACTGGAAGGTGTGGACACTGGGCGACGACATTGCATGGCTGCACCCGGATGACACGGGCAAACTTCGGGCCATAAATCCCGAGTCGGGCTATTTCGGCGTGGTGCCGGGGACCAACCAGCAGACCAACAAGAATGCTTACGACATGATCATGCACGACGCGATCTTCACCAATGTCGCGACGACAGCAGACAACGAGCCCTGGTGGGAAGGCAAACAAGAGGGGAAACCCGCCAAAGACTGGCAAGGACGTGACTACGACCCCGCCAAGGGTAAGGCGGCTCACCCGAATTCGCGCTTTACGGTCGCAGCCACCAACAATCGCAGCTACACGAACCTTGCAGACGCACCGGAAGGTGTTCCGATCTCAGCCATCGTTTTTGGTGGTCGCCGCAAGCACGTCGCGCCACTGGTATTCGAGGCGAAGAGCTGGGAGCACGGCGTACTCGTGGGTGCCGGTACGGCGTCCGAGACGACCGCCGCGATGGTCGGTGAAGTCGGCGTCATTCGGCGCGACCCGATGGCCATGAAACCATTCTGCGGCTACAACTTCGCCGACTATTGGAGGCACTGGCTGTCAATGAGGAGTCGCACGGAGCATTTGCCCAAGATATTCCACGTCAACTGGTTCCGCCAGAACGATGACGGTGAATTCCTGTGGCCGGGTTTCGGCGAGAACCTGCGCGTCCTGCGGTGGATCATCGAACGCTGCGAGCATCGGGCGGATGCAAGAGAGACCGCTATCGGCTTCCTGCCACACCCATCCGACCTGGACACGGTGGGTCTGGATATCAGTGCCGAAACCATGCAAACGCTGACCTCGATAGACTCGGCGCAGTGGCATGGCGAGATGATTTCGCTAGGCAAGTACCTAGAAAGCTATGGTGATCGCACACCGCGCGCATTGCTGAGGCAGCAAGAAATCGTGCTCGAAGCGCTAGGCGAGGAACTCGCGAAAGCGTCTTAGAAAACGACTGGAAATCTACTCGATCGTCTTGAAGTAGATCGCCAGCTTCGACCCTGGCGGCTCGGCCCTGCCGAGACCAATCGTGCCTTCTTCACCGAGTTCCGTGGAGTCGCGGCGCACGAACTTCTCTTGCCCCTGCACGTTTTGCAGGAAGGTGCCATTGGTGCTCTGATCGACCAGCATGAATTTGCCGCGTCGCATCTCGATCTTCGCGTGGATTCTCGATATCAGGTTGCCTTTGACCACGAGGTCATTGTCATCGGCACGACCCATATTGATCGACTTGCGTTTGTCAGACACCTCGACGGTCGTGTCGCGAAAATTCAGCAACAGCTTGGACGCCTTGCGCGTGTTTTCCCACTCGATAGTCGGCAACATATTGGTTGCTTCGTCGGGCTGCCAGACGAGTTCGAACAGCGCAACTTCGTCAATTCGGCCACGCACCGTGGCAACGTCAATCTGGCGGGCCTGGTTCCGGAGTTCCGGACTCATCTGCTCCACCGTGAATCCCGAAACGACAATCTGTCGGGCTTTCGCCTGCGAGGTCATGCGATTGGCCGTATGCACGGCGGCCCCGAATATATCGTTCTGCTCCTGGACGACGGGACCGAAATGACAGCCAATTCGAATCGAGACAGGAATACCGTTATTTTTCTTCGTTTCAGACGTAATGCGCGATTGCATCATGACAGCAGCGCCCATGGCCTCGTCAACCGTTTCAAAAGTCGACATAACCTCGTCACCAATCGTCTTGATAACCGTACCGTTAAACTGATACGTCGCGTCTTTCATGACGTCCAGGCATAGCGCTACAGTCTCGCTGGCCTTGGTATCGCCAAACTCCTCGTACAGCTGCGTACTGCCGACAACGTCGGCAAACACGATCGCGACTTCAAGGTCTCTTGCCATAACCCGGTTCACAACTTCCTACGCCAAGCAATTAATAATACTACTATTTTTCAGCAACTATGTATGCTATCCAGGCGAGATCTGCTTCACCTATTTCGCTGGGAGTGAACTCGCCGTTGCCGTCACCGTCTTCGTCCTCACCCTCCCAGTACACCGTCGCTTTCCTGAAACCCGCCTCGAGCAGCAGTTCACGAAGCTCGGGTGCCGACCAGAGTCGCCACTCGTAGGTAAACGCTTTCTTGATCTTTGAACCGTCCCTGAACTTGAAGTGGATGTGGCAGCGAATGTAGTTTGTGATCGGGTTGAATTTCGCCTGATGCCAGATATAAGTGAAGCCATGCTTCTTGTGCTTGGTCTTCTCGCGTGTCTCTTCCTGTGCCTCGGGGCCGCCAAACAGATCGCAAAAGAAGATGCCATCATCCTTGGTCGCGTTATACGCGCGTTCAAAATAGGCGCGTAGCTTGTCGCGGGTGTCGAAAATGAAATAACTGAAATTGAATGCCACCATGACATCGACTTTCGGTGTCTCGACGTTCATTACGTCAGACTCGATCAAACTGACACGCGCCTGGTCCTCGGCGTCCAGCTTGCCGACGCGATGCTTGCGGCCCCATTCGAGCACCGACGGGTCGATATCGACGCCGATCGCCTGGTACTCCTTGCCCTGCCTCACCCACTGACAGGAAGCGCTGGCCGTGCCGCAAAAGTCTTCACGCAGCAGGTACGCCGTCCTTCCGGCGAGCGACTGAAACGTTGTTTGCAGAAACTCGATCTCGTGTTCTACATTTTGCACCGACTGCTCATAGAGCTCGTGGATATCGGCCTGTTGGGCCATCGTCGGGCGGTTCTTGTCTTCGGCGGATATGGCTCTCATTGTAGTGTCGGTTTCCTTCTGACTGATTGTCTGGATCGGGGCCGAGCATTGTACTTGTCTAGGCGGCGATTGGCATAGCGTTAAGTGCGTTTATGAGCACTTCGACACCCGCATCGGGCCGGTGCGCGTGCTCGCTGATATGACGTCGCCACGCTCGCGCGCCGGGCTGCCCTGCGTACAAGCCCAGCATATGACGCGTCACCCGATGCAGCGATTCCCCGTCGGCCAGCGCCGCTTCTATATACGGCAGCATGGCCTGCACGACTTCGCGCCGCTCGGGCAGCGGCCAGTCCGGGTTGAAGTGATGCGCGAGTTCGGCCAGGAAATACGGCTGTTGGTAGGCCTGGCGGCCAATCATCGCGCCATCGACATGCTGCAGAACGGCTTCGACCTGCTGGATATCGGCCAGGCCTCCGTTGATGACGATTGCCAACTGCGGGAATTCACGCTTGAGTCGATAAACGCGCTCGTAGTTCAGCGGCGGGATCATGCGGTTCTCTTTCGGGCTGAGCCCCTCGAGGATCGCGATGCGCGCGTGCACGATGATTTTTCGGCAACCGGCGGCGGCAATAACACCGACAAAACGCTGCAGGAATTCGTCACTGTCCTGATCGTCGATACCGATGCGGGTTTTCACAGTTACGGGTATCCCGGTCTCGGCTTGCATGGCCTGATAACAATCCGCCACGACCTGAGGTCGGGCCATGAGGCAGGCACCGAACTGTCCGCTTTGCACACGGTCACTTGGGCAGCCGACGTTGATGTTGATCTCGTCGTAGCCAAACTCAGCCGCTTTCTGCGCGGCGCTCGCCATCCATTCGGGGTCACTGCCGCCCAGCTGCAACGCAATGGGATGCTCCTCGTCGTTGTAGCGCAGCAGGCGCTCGGCATCACCGTGATGAACGGCGGCCGCCGTGATCATTTCGGTGTAGAGGAATGCGAACGGGTTGAGCAGACGCATGAAATAGCGGCAATGCCGGTCCGTCCAGTCCATCATCGGTGCAATATTTATTCTGTTTTTCAATATATTAGAGAGCCTTTGTGCGCAGTTTTGTCAGAACCTGCAGCGGCAAAAAACGTCCGTCAGTCGGGTATAGTTGCCTGGATTGTACTATTCGTCGCCGCGGGTAAGGAGCCTATTCATACATGCCGAAAGAAGCCAAGAGCATCTCACTGGTACTGGGCAGCGGCGGTGCCCGCGGTCACGCACATATCGGTGTTATTCGCGCAATCGAGGAGCGAGGTGTCGAAATCAGGAATATCGCAGGCACGTCGATGGGTGCCGTGATTGGCGGCATTTATGCTGCCGACAAACTCGATACCTACGTGGGCTGGGCGAACCGCCTCGGCAAGAACGACGTTGTACGCCTGCTTGATTTCTCCTTTACCTGGACATCGATCTTCAAAGGGGAACGAATAATCGAAGTGCTCCGGGAACTGATTGGCGACTGCCAGATTGAAGATCTCGACCGTGGATTTACGGCTGTCGCTACCTCGCTCGACGATCAGCGCGAAATCTGGCTGACTTCGGGCGCTCTGTTTCGCGCCATCCGCGCATCGACGGCCGTTCCTGGCGTATTCGCACCCGTCGAATTGAACGGCATGGTACTGGTCGATGGCGGCCTCGTGAATCCGATTCCCATTGCGCCGACACTGACGGATTCGACCGACCTGACGATTGCCGTGAACCTGAGTGGCATGACCGAAAAATACCGGCCGCCGGCCACCAGGAAAAAACAGCCCGAATCGGCATCGGACAAAGGCTATCGAGAAAAAATATCGGAGTTCATCAGCAGCATGATGGACGACGAAGACAGCGGTGAATCCAAGCCGGATGCCGCCGATATTCTCGTGAAGTCCATCGACGTCATGCAGGGGGCCATCGCGCGTCTCAAACTTGCGGCGTATACGCCGGACAAGGTCATCGACGTACCGCGCGATGCGTGCAGCTTCTTCGAGTTCAATCGTGCGGAGGAAATGGCCGACCTTGGCTACGTGAAAACGACCAAGGCACTCGACGAGCTTGGATTATGAACCAGTATGGGAGTCAGCTAGCTGCCGTTCTTCGCCAAGAATCAGTGCCGTCACACTCGATCCCGCGGTGACCTTCATGTCCTCGTCTCCCAACGGAAACCGAACGTATCCGCCGGAAGTCTTGATAAACAACAAGAGACGGTCAGGGTATTTTTTGCGGTAGTCCTCGAAACTGAAAGTGTCTGTTATTTCAGTGGTTTTTGTTTGCGCCGGGTCGGGGATCAGCGCCAGCAGATCCTCCATCGATTTCTGGCCGCCGAACAGCACCCGGCCAGCCGCTTCGCCGCTGATTTGATGCTTTTCGTGGCCGGCTTCGGAATCCTGTTTGAATGTATAGACGGACTCCCTGCCGAATTCGTAGCGGTAACTCACGCACGCCAGCTCGTTGAGGCCCGGACGATCAGACATCGCGAGAAGCTGGCCGATTCCGGTCAGGTCCAGGTGCCGCTCGGCGTAGGTTGAGACCGGGCTACCGTAGAACACCGGCAAGCCAGCCATCCTGGCCAGCCGGACGCCATCCCAGTTCATCGAAGCAAGTACAACGCGTTGCCCGGCTTCGTGCATTGCCGTTGCATACAGCAACGCCAGCCTGTTTGAACCGACAATCAGCACGCCTTTCGGATCCGGGCTTGCGACCTGCAGCAAACGCGCAACAGTCGACCCCGAAAGACTTTGAATTACGACAGTCCCGACGATTATCGTGAAGACCAGGGGAACCAGTAGCTCCGCACCGGGATATCCCATACGCTCCAGCCGCAGTGCGAACAGTGCCGACACAGCCGCCGCGACGATGCCGCGCGGGAATATCCAGCCGAGATAAGCGCGTTCCCGCCCGCTGAGGTCGCTGCCGATCGAGCACACCAGCGCACGAAGCGGCCCCGCGATAAACTGCAAGGCCAGCAGAACCGCAATGGCACCAGCGCCAAGACCGACAATATTTTCAAGCTGAACGCGTGCGGCAAGAATGATAAAGAGACCCGCAACGAGTACCAGGGTCAGACTCTCCTTGAAATCCAGAATATCTTCGAGATCGAGGTCTTTCATGTTTGCCTGCCAGACGCCCATTACCGTGACGGCGAGCAGTCCCGACTCGGATTCGACCGCTTCTGCGAGAGTGAAAACCAGGATGACTGTCGCAAGCGCCGCATAGTCGCGCAGGAAATCCGGCAGCCAGTGATTCTTCAGAATCACGCCGAGCGAGTGACCGACAATAACGCCGAGACCCGCGCCGACTACGACGATGAGGCCCAGCGTAAAAAACAGCTGGCCAGTGGTCGCCGCGGTTTGTGTGACCACGATAAAGTTGAATACCAGGACCGCGAGAATTGCACCCACCGGATCGACGAGTATCCCCTCCCAGCGCAGGATATTTGAAAGGGCTTTGGTTGGCCGAACGGTGCGCAGCAGCGGCAGAATCACGGTGGGACCGCTGACAGTGACGATCGCACCGAACAGGGCTGCCAGGTAGATATCCCAACCTAGAAACGCACGCGCCGTCAGCGTGGCAACGAACCAGGTAATCAGGACGCCGAAGGTCACGAGATTTCTAACCACGGCACCATGGCCCCGGATCTCGGCGAGTTTCAGCGTCATGCTACCTTCATACAGAATGACGGCAACCGCGAGAGAGACAAACGGCTCGAGCAGTTCGCCGAATAATTCATTGGGCCTTAGCCAGCCCAGTACGGGACCGGCTATAATTCCTGTCAGCAACAGGAACAATATGGAAGGCAGCTTCACGCGCCATGCGATCCATTGGCATGCAAAGCCGGCTACGAGTACACCGCCCAGTATGATCAGGTTACTGCTGTGCATGAATTGCCGCGGATAGTTTGAAGCGTCGCATATTACCTCAAGCCATGGCCCCCGGGGATTTGAAATGTCAGAAGTAAAAAGAGCCTATTACGACGATAGCTACCGAAAAACGCAGCAGGCAACCGTAACCGCTGTCGATAAGGAGTGGATTGAACTGGACGAGACGATCTTCTATCCGCTGGGTGGCGGGCAGCCCGGTGACACCGGAACCCTGAGCGGACCCGACGGCACACAGCATAAGGTGCTGGACACCAGGAAAAACGAATCGTCCGAACAGATAAGACATCAACTCGATACTGCGGGGCACGGACTGAAACCTGGCGACAAGGTCGATACCGCGATCGACTGGGAGCGGCGCTTCAGACACATGCGCATGCACACCTGCATGCATCTGCTGGGCTCACTGATCCCGGTGCCGGTCACGGGCGGCTCGGTAGGTGCAGAAAAAAGCCGACTGGACTTTGACCTCGGCGAGCATCAGATCGACAAAGAGGACCTGACCACGCGCATCAACGCGCTCATCGCCGAAGCACACCCGGTTGTGTTCGGAACGATCACGGAAACCGAACTCGACGAGCGCCCCGAGCTTGTCAGGACGATGTCCGTGCAGCCACCACGAGGCGCAGGCGATATTCGAACGGTGCGTGTCGAAGACGTGGATTTTCAACCTTGCGGCGGCACCCATGTCAACAACACGAGTGAAATCGGCGCCGTGCGTATCAGCAAGATAGAGAACAAAGGCAAACGCAATCGGCGCGTTCACCTGGTTCTCGTGTAAGCGACCGATGCGCAAAGCGCTCATTGTGATTCTGACAATTCTTGTAACGACGCTCATGTCTGCAGCGTCGCGTCCACCGCTCGTGACACAGGCACAAATTCCTGGCGCGACGCTGCGGATCGAGGTGCAGCAGCCCATCGCCGGGAAAAAAGCGGCTGAAATAGTCGAGTGGTTGCGATCGGCATCCAGCAACGTCAGCCTGGCTTACGGACGTTTTCCCAACCCATCACCTCGAGTCGTTGTCATACCGACCGAGGGTCGCTCGTGGGGCGGCGATTCGCCGGTTCCTTTCGGCCGCGTGACCCGGGAAGGCGAGGAGAAGATCGAGTTCTTCGTCAATCCGGATCGCCCCATTCAGGAATACTATGCGGACTGGACAGCTACACATGAGTTCAGTCACCTTATGCTGCCTTATGTTCGCTCACGGCATAAGTGGATATCGGAAGGCTTCGCGAGTTATTACCAGAATATCTTGATGGCCCGCGCGGGCCACTATACGGAAAGCGAAGCCTGGCAAAACCTGTATGCCGGTTTCGAACGTGGCCGCCTGTCTCGACCGGAACTCTCACCCAACGAAGCCGCCGTCGCCGGAGTGCGCGCGGCGCGAATGAAAATATACTGGAGCGGTGCCGCGATCGCCCTGCTGGCCGATATCGAACTTCGCAAGCGCTCGGGCGGGCGGGAATCGCTCGACGTCGCGCTGGACAGACTGCAGCGCTGTTGCCTGCCGTCGAAACGCTCATGGAGCGGGCCGAGGCTTTTTGCCAAGCTCGATTCGCTCGTCGACGAACCGGTATTCATGCCCCTGTATCGGAAGCATGCAGATACGGCTGGTTTTCCTGACATGCGCCCGTCACTTCAGCACCTGGGTGTAGACATTGAAAGCAAAAGGGTGAGTGTGTTGCCACATGCGGAGCTTGCAGACGTGCGGATCGATATCATGGATGGCCGCCCTCCCCCGTGAGGCGGAAACTACTTATCGGCAGCGGTGCCCGATAATGCCAGACTGGTACCGCAATCAAGAGGAGACTTAAAGGTATGAACGTAAAACTCCTGTTCAGCATTGCCCTAATCGGGTTAAGCCTGCAAATCGCCGCTTGCGGTCGTAGCGAAGTCAGTTTTTCGGCCGACGTTCAGCCGATACTCGAGGTCGCCTGCCTCGAGTGCCACAACAACACTGGCGAAGGCGTCGCAGCCAGCGGCTTCAGCGTCATCGATTATGCCGCCGTCATGAAAGGCACGAAACTCGGTCCGGCCGTTATACCGGGCAGCAGCATATCCAGCACGCTCTACCGGGTCATAGCAGGCAAGACCGATCCCGAAATCCGCATGCCGCCGCATCATGACGAATCCCTCGCCGAGGGGCGCGGCGTGTCCCTGGGCGCCGAACAGATCGAAATCATCGGGGTCTGGATCGACCAGGGGGCAAAAAACAACTAGCCAGACAGCGTGCTGGCCACTCCTATTTGGAGCGATTTCGCCCGGCGATCGGACACCCGCCGATCGCCAATTCAGGACGGATTTTCCCGTCCTCGATCAGCGCCTATGTCGCGGATGTTTATACTTATATACTTGCCCCGAACCCCGTGCAATAAACGCCCCTCAAGTGAAAAAAGGTACAGCTCTTGTAGAGCAGGTACGGCGGGTAATTATGTCAAATCAAGAGATTTCGGGCGACACCAAATACTTGTTTAAACGGGACCGGACGTGGTGGGTGAAGCTCTCCGTACCGCGGCCGCTTCGTAACGTGCTGGGCTATGATCTGCGGCGCTCCTTGCATACTCACGATATCGAGGCTGCGCGCCGGGCGCGTTGGGCGGCCATCGAGGAGTTCCGCGGCAAAATCGAGAAGCTTCGCGCCGAGCAAGCCGGCGAAGTCGCCGGGGCACCGGCGGCTGCCACCAATGATCGAGACCACATCGAACCGGCCAGGAACGGTGTTCGCCAGGTAGACCAGCACATTGTCGAAATCGTCAGCGACTCCGGAGAGGGTGCGCAGAAATGCGGCCAGTTACTGGGGCTCGTGAGCGGCAAAATGGGTAACGGTGTCTGGACCGTAGAGATCATTCCGGCCGAAATCCAGCCGCCCGCGCGAGAACGCCAGGGCGCTAGCGGTATCCGGGTCCGGATGGGATCGAAAGTAGTGACCAACATGGGCAACGAAGCCGATATGGTCGTCGCGTTTAACGAACAGGTGCTGTATTCCCGTATCGATAACGGCGCTTACAGGCAGGGCACTGTCGTTTTGCTGGAGAGCATGTGGGCCGAAGATCCCGAGGAGAGAATTCGCAAGCAGTATCAGGAGGCTCTCGCCGATTTCAGCGCGCAGGGACTGATCGTGCATGAACTGCCGATCCAGAAAGAGTGCCTGAAACTGGTCAATGACCCCCGCAAGGGCAAGAACATGTTCGTGCTAGGGATGCTCTGCAGGATTTATCGCCGGGACGCCGACAAAGCGAAAAACGAGATCGCGAAGATATTTAAGAAGAAGAGCGAGAAGGTCATCAAGATCAACCATGATTTGTTCGATGCCGGCTACGCGTTCGCGCGCGACAACCTCGACTACGAATTCGAAATACCCGCTGCCGAGGAGGATCGCCTGGAGTCGGCGGTCGTCATTAATGGCAATACCGCGGCTGGACTTGGGGTCATGGCGGCCGGTATAGAGCTGGTCTCAATGTATCCGATCACACCGGCAACATCGGCGTCTCATTATCTTGCCGAAGATTTTCACCTGACCGGCGGTTTCGTGCACCAGGCCGAGGATGAGATAGCCGCGATCGGATTTGCAATCGGCGCATCCTATGCGGGCAAGACCGCGTGTACGATTACCTCCGGTCCCGGCATGGCACTCAAGACCGAAATGATCGGTCTCGCTGTCATGGCCGAGGTCCCGCTGGTGATCATCGACGTGCAGCGCGGCAGCCCATCTACCGGCCTTCCAACCAAGGTCGAGCAGGGGGACCTGCTGTCCAGTCTGTACGGCGCGCCGGGCGACTCACCCAAGGTTGTTATTGCCGCGGCCACGATCTCGGAGTGTTTCCACTTCGTGGTCATGGCACGCAAGCTGGCCGAATCATTCCGCACGCCCGTGATCATGCTAACCGACGCGAATCTCGCGACCGGTGTTCAGCCGATTGAACGGCCCGAAGTCAGCGAAGAGTGGTTTGCCCCGCCGCTGGACCAGTCGGCATGGGACGAGAGTGTAGCGCCCTACGACTGGGACGAGACCACCGGTCTGTCGGACAGGCCTATCCCGGGCATGCGCGGCGGCGAATACATCCTCACGGGCCTCGCGCACAACCGCCACAGCAAGATCGCCTATGACTCGGCTTCGAACCAGGAAGGCATGAACATGCGCAGCCGCAAGCTGACGACGCTGGCCGCGACGATGAAACCTCCCGAGGTTCATGGCGATCCAACCGGAGACCTGCTGATTGTCGGCTGGGGTTCGACGTTGGGTGCAATCGAGGAAGCCGTCGACCTGGCGAGGGCGCAGGGTAAGAAGGTGTCATCCGTGCACCTGAGATTCCTGTCACCGCTTGAGCCGGGCTTGAAGAAGATTTTTTCGGGATTCAAGAAAGTGATGACAATCGAGATCAACTACAGCGACGATCCCGGTGCGCCAATGATCAACAAAGAAAACCGCCGCATTTCACAGCTCGCGCTCGTGCTGCGTGCACACACGCTGATCGACATCGACTGCTGGTCCAAGGTTCCGGGTCACCCGCTACAACCGGGCACCATCGGCAAAGTCATAGATGCCCGCCTCGCGGAGACAGAAGGAGCAGAATCATGTTCGGCTTGAAAGGTGACTGGTCTCTCGACGTCAAGGATCGATATTTCACGTTGCAGGATTACTCCGGCGCGGAGCCGCGTTGGTGCACAGGTTGCGGTGACCACGGCATCCTGGCTGCCGTGCACCGAGTGTGCCGCGATTCGCAGATCAAGCCGGAAAAAACGGTAGCAGTATCAGGCATCGGCTGCTCCAGCCGCCTGCCTCACTACATGAATACCTATGGGTTTCACGGCCTCCACGGCCGTGCGTTGCCGGTCGCCTGCGGCGTCAAGTCGCGGCGCCCCGACCTGGATGTCTGGGTTGCGACCGGTGACGGTGACTGCTTCTCGATCGGCGCCGCCCACTGGATACATGCAATGCGTTACAACATGGACATAACCCTGCTCGTATTCGATAACGGCATTTACGGCCTGACCAAGAAACAAACGTCTCCCACGACCCCGATGGACGTGCCGACCAATACGCATCCGTCGGGCGCGTTGCTGCCGCCGCTGAATCCCCTAACCGTGACCCTCGGCGTGACAAATATTTCTTTTGTTGCACAGATCGTCGACTGGAACGCCCCGCTACGGCACGAGGTGATCACGAAAGCGCACCAGCACAAGGGAACCAGCTTCGTCCGGATTATTCAGCGCTGCCCCGTTTACGTAGAGGCAATCGGTAAAAGGCTGCAGGACGAACCCGCGAGGTTGAAATTGCTGACGCACGAGAAAGGCATACAGCTCGACGACGGGGTCAAGAGGCTGTTCCCGAACCACGCCGAGCATGATCCGTCAGACCTCCATGCCGCACGCGAACTGGCAGAAGACAGTTCCGCCCTGCCGCTCGGGATTCTTTATCAAAATCCCGATGCGCCACGCTACGACATGATGACGTCAGTCGGCATGGAGATGAGCGTCGACGACAGGCTGGCCGGCATGAACGAGGCGCTGGACCATTTCGCCATTTAGCGCGCGCTGACTACGCGGCGGACCGACACGATGAACCCGGTAACGGAAAACAAGCAGAACGCGTCCGACACGGCCGGAACGGAGGCCAATGTCGGCAAAGACACGATCGACCTCCTGCGCCGTTTTCACTTTGGTGAACCTGCCGCGGCCGAGCATACCGCGAAGCCTGCCGGCGCTATGTTGCCGGCCCTGCTCAATCCCTACCGTGACGCGTCAGCGATCCGTTACCAGTATCCGCTTTACCTGGTTCCCCCCGGCGGCGCGACCGACGGAAAGCTTGCGAAACCGGTCAGCGAACATTTTTCCGACTCGCTGCTCACGTTCGCGCCCGAAGCCGACGACGCCAGGATACTGAAGGATAATATTGCGTGGATAGAACGTTTCCTGCGTCAGAAACTCGACGCCTTGGATCCCGTTGATGCGAATACCCTGTTTGACGACGCGGCCAGGGCTTTGCAGAAGCACCTGGGCCTCGACCCGGCCAGCCGGGAACAGCTGGATGCCCACCTCGAAAGACTAAAAGCCACGATCGCCGCAGGCGGGCAATTCCTCGGTTACGGCCCACGTGTGTCTCTGCACTTGATGGTGCATGCGATTCGGCATCGGCGTGAACATGGCCGCGATAAGTTCCGCCAGGTTGTCGAGCGACACATTCACCGGCTGCAGTCGCTTCTTGATGTCGAGAAAGCCAAGTCGACCGACGCGAACGAGCCCGGGAGCGTCGAGAGCAGCGTCGGCCAGGCGTCGCGCTATTTCGACGCGGGCGCACTTTCGGGAATGCTCGACCAACGCACCCCGGGGTCAGTCGAAATGTCGGCCGAGCGTCGGGCTCGAATCGAGCGCGCGCTCAAAGAGCTGCAATCCTGGAAGGACGATGCGGTAGCGGTCAGGTTCGTCGGTCGGCTCGAAGATCCCGACTTCAGCCAGCTGCCCGCGATTGAAGTCATCGACAGCGACGATCCATGCACAACGGCTGCCGAGGTATTCAAGCGCGACGCGACAGGTTTCGCGCGGCTGTTTGCCGCCGTCAGAATCGCGGCACTTGAAATCGACGACAGCTACAGTGCGGCCGTACACGATTCCTGGTTCGCCGGTTTCGACTGGCAGGCGTTCTCGAACGAAGAAATGCAGCTGCAGACGCCGGTGGTAGCGCTGGTATCAGCCGACTATCTTGCCGGCGACGGCTTGTCGTCGTTTTCGCGCCTGCTGGGATCACGCTTGCCGGTTCATGTGCTGAGCTGGGTACGCGCCTACGACAATCCAGGCGCGAAACCCGGCGACGACCCTTTCGATTCGTATCGATTCGAACTCGCCTACTTTGGTGTCGGACACCGCCAGGTTGTGGTCGCGCAGACGTCGGCGGCGCGCCACGCGGACCTGTTGGCGGGGTTCCTTTGCGCGCTGGACGGCAATCGCGCGAGTTTGCACCTTATCAACCGCGGCACACAGACCCAGGTGGACAAACCCCTGCTCGATTCATGGTTCGTCGCGAGCGCCGCGCTGGAAAGCCGCGCCCATCCCTTCATTCTCGTCAACCCGGACGCCGGCGACCACGCCGCGGAGCGGGTCAGCTTCGACGGTAACCCGCAGGCTGAAAAAGACTGGCCGGTCGAGAAACTCGAGTACCACGGCGCCGACGGTAAGCTCACCGAGATGGACCTTGCTTTTACTTTCGCCGATTACGCGCTGCTGATGCCGGCACTGCACGCGCATTTTCGAATGGTGCCTGCAGGCTTCGAGGCCGACGAACTCATTCCGGTCGATCGATACCTTGATCTCGGGGAAGACCTTGCGAATCGCCAGGTGCCGTACGTCTGGGGCATCGACGACCAGGGCGTGCTGACGAGGCTGGTCGTATCGCGTGCGCTGGTATTTGCGTGTCGCGACCGGCTCAACTACTGGCGCACGCTGCAGGAACTCGCCGGGATTCACAACTTCTACGTTGAAGAGGCGATCGACAGGGTTACCAAGGAACAGCAGGCGGCCGAGGCCGCCGAACGCGAACAGCTTCTGAAAGCGCACGAGGAACAGCTGGAAAGCGTTCGTTCGGAAGCAGCCGGCGAAGTCATGGGACAACTCGTCGACGTGCTGATGGGCGCCGACCTCTCGGACCTGGTCGGCGCAGGCAGCCAGCTTGCGACCATGCCGGCGACGAAAGCGGCCAAAATCGAGGCGCAGCCAGAGCCCGACGCACAAGCGCCGGAAGCCGAACCTGCAGCCGAACCCGAAGCCGAGGAAGAGTTGAGTTTCGATGAACCGTGGCTCGACACCGCGATGTGCACCACCTGCGACGACTGCATGGGCATCAACAAGATGATGTTTGCGTACAACGATAACAAACAGGCAATCCTTAAGGATCCAAGAGCGGGCACATTTGCCGACCTCGTGGCGGCGGCCGAAATTTGTCCGGCCAAATGTATTCACCCGGGCAAACCACTGGATCCGAATGAGCCGGGCCTGGATGAGCTGATCGCCCGTGCCGAACCCTTCAACTGATGAACAGCCTGCTCATAGCCCCCGCCATCATGGCTGGAATCGGATTGCTCTTTGGCGCGATTCTTGCGATCGCGCAGCGTTTCCTGAAAGTGGACGAAGACCCTCGAATCGAAGCAACCAACGCGATGCTGCCCGGGACCAACTGCGGGGCCTGCGGGCAACCGGGTTGCCTGCCATTTGCAGAGAAGCTGGTTGCAGGCAAAGTCGAACCCGGCCAGTGCACGGTCAGCTCCGACGACGATATCGAGCGCATCGCCGAGTTTCTGAATGTCGATGCCGGCCGGCAGGAAAAACTGGTCGCACGCCTGCGCTGCGGCGGCGGTGCGCGGCAGGCCCACCAGATCGCCGAGTACCAGGGATTCGAAGGCTGTCGTGCGGCCGCCGTGGTATCGGGGGGCGGCAAAGGCTGCGCCTGGGGTTGTCTGGGCCTGGCGGACTGCGAAGCGGCCTGCACCTTCGACGCCATCCACATGAATGCCAACGGGCTCCCGCAGGTTGATACCGAGAAATGCACTGCTTGCCCGGACTGCAGCGCCGCCTGTCCCAGGGACCTGTTCGAACTGGTGCCACTCAAGCAAAACCTCTACGTGCAATGCAACATCCCGTTGGCGGGCGCAGCCGCGAGGCAGCTCTGTTCCGTAGCCTGCGATGCCTGTGGAAAGTGCGTTGCGGATGCCGCACCCGGGTTGATCCACATGGAAAACAACCTGCCGGTCATCGACTACTCGGCCGGCGGCCCTGCCCGGCCTGAAGCCGTGTTTCGTTGTGCCACGCACTCGATAGTCTGGCTCGAGAAAGAACAGTTTCAGGAGCAGGAAACGCGACGGGCGGGAGCAAACTAGTGGCCCTGCGCGACATCGCGATTCGCTGGTACCGCAAGGCATTCGCTGCGCCCGCGGGTTCGGACATCAAGGACGAGGGACTGGAAACCGTACTCGACGGCAACAGCGCGGTCGCGCTGTCCGAAGCCGGCATCGCTGGCCACGCAGTATTGGGCGGCTCGTTCCCTTCGGGCGCTGCGGACACGGTCTGGCTGGCCGAGCTCGAGCATGGCAACACCAACCTCTTCGGCGAGGCGCTGTCTGCACAGACCGCCGAGGGGCCGCGCGGCATTATCGCGGCTGCAACCGGCCTCGCACTATCCGGCCGGCGTGCGACCGCGTTCCTTTCCGGGCCGGACCTCGCCGCGGCACAGGATCTCCTTGTCTCCGCCGCCGGCAAGCATGCGCCACTGGTGCTTCATCTTGGTACGCGCGCCGCCGCCGGCCACGGCGCGGCGCTCGGCAGCGGCCACGATACCGTACACCTCGGAGCGCACTCCGGCTTCTTCATGTTATTTGCTACAAATGTTCAGGAAGCTATTGATTTCACGTATATTGCCAGGCGCGTAGCCGAAGAGTCCCTGGTACCGGGCATGGTCATCATGGACGGTGAGCAGACCGCACTGGCGGCGCAGGATGTGCGGCTGCTATCGCCGGCCCAGATCGATGGGTTCCTCGGCCCGGCGCGACAACAAATCGAGTCGCCGACGGCGGCGCAAAAAATTCTTTTCGGCGAAACCCGTCGGCGCGTACCCGCGTGGCATGACCTGGATGAGCCAGTCCTCAGCGGCGCGCTGTTCGAAACGGAGAGCTTCGCGCTCGGAGCGGCTGCTCGCGGACCCTATTTCGATGCGTTCGTCGGTGAGTCGCTGGCCAAGTCTTTCGAGCAGTTCGCCGGCAGAACCGGCAGGCGCTACGAGTCCATCTCGCGCTACAGGCTGGATGACGCGAAAACTGTGCTGCTGGCACAAGGCGCCGCCGTCGAGACAGCCCGCGTCGCTGCCGATTGCCTCCGCAAGCAACACAACATCCCTGTGGGAGTACTCGGTATCCATGCGCTACGGCCGTTTCCCGATACCGCGATTGTCGAAGCGCTACGAGGACGGGAGCAGGTGTTTGTTCTCGAACGCACGGACACGCCGATGTTCGGTGAACAGCCGCTGCTGCGCGAGGTCCGCGCCAGCCTGCAAAGCAAACAGCCCGGGTGTCGCTCCGTGGCCTATGGCGTCGGCGGATTGCCCTTGAGAGTCGCCGACCTCGTCGAACTGTGTATCAACGCCGAAACGTCTTTCGCGGGGCCATTATTCCTGGGCCTGGCGTTCGACGACATCTCGGGCGCGCAACCCAAACGCGAGGTACTGATGGATACGCTGCGGCGCGCCTACCCCGATGCCGCGAAGATGGGTGTTCACGCGGGTCTTGATACCACCTCGCCTCAACAGAACGACACGCTGACTATTGCAATACATCAAGGCAGCGCTCGCGGTGGTGAGGGCCTGCTCGGAACGACCGGCGCCCTGCTCCATCGACTTAAAGGTGGCCGGATACGCACCCGGCCGGCGATCTCATGGCAGCACGGCTCGTCAAACCGCGCTGACTGGCTCACTCACGGCGACGAGACGCTGCAGGATCCGGGCGACGGGCTCACCGCCGACATCACGCTTTTTACGTCGAGCGGGCAGTTGTTGCTCGGCGAGGAACCCAAAGTTTTCCAGGTCCCGCTACAGTCCGAAAGCGCAACAAGCGGCACTTTCGATGCAGAGGCGCTGCTTGGCGGCTTGTTTGGCGTTTTGATTGATACAGGGCTTCTCGAATCCAGGACTCGTCGTGTCATCGCCGAACGACGCGACATGCTCGACGGCGTTGACGAGGTTCATCGCGAAAAACTGATGGACGCTTTTCAGTCGGGTCTCGAGCAGGTTGCCGTCGTCGATAGTGGTCAAGCCGCGTCCGCCGCCGCGTTGAAACGTTGGGACGAAGAGGCGCCCGCGGCTGTGCGCCACCTCGGTCGTAACGACGATCATTATGCGAGCCTGCCGCGTTTCTGGGATCAACTTGGCGTGCTGTACCGCGACGGCCAGTCGGATCGACTGACCGCGGATCCCTATCTCGCGACCGGCACCATGCCACCGCTGAGTTCGACCTTCAACAACTTGAGCGATACACGCCGGATGCTGCCGGTTTTTGACCCGGCGCTTTGCACAGGTTGCGGATTGTGCTGGACACATTGCCCGGATAGCGCGATCGGCGTCGTCGCGGCGAGTCCGGCTGCGCTGATCGACGCAGCGATAACGCACACGGGCGCGGAAGCCGTGCGGCAAGTGTCCGGTAAACTCGCGTCGCGGATAATCGCCGATTGCAAAGCTCGCGACAAAGCGGCCGGGAGTGCGGCGCCAACGTTCGGCGAGATGCTCGATGAGTCTTTTTCCTGGCTCGAAGAAAAGATGCCGTTGACCGATGATCGCAAACAGGCGATCCGGGAGGGCCTTGGGGCGATTGGCGCCGAGATTGCTGCGCTACCGGTCGCGGTGACAGAGCCGTTCTTTCATCAGCCCGAGGCGCAGAAGAAAGACAGCGCAGAGCTCCTGTCACTGGTCATCAACCCGGACGCCTGCAAAGCCTGCAGCATCTGTATCGATAGCTGCGAGCCCGAGGCGCTGCGCGCGCACGAACAGGATGCGGCGGCGCTCGACAACGCGCGAGAACTCTGGCCGATCTGGGCCAACACAGCCGATACCTCGGCGGAGACTATCGAGCGCATCGCAAGCAACGCGGAAATTGGCACGATGGCCGCAATCCTGTTGTCGCGTTATTGCCAGTTCGCGCTGGCCGGCGGCGATGCGGCCGAAGCCGGCTCCGGCGAAAAAATGGCTGTCAGGCTGACCCTCGCCGCAACCGAATTCCACCAGCAACCGCTGGTACAGCGATTTGCCAGGACGCTTTCCGAGACCGGCGAGTCCGTCACGTCGCTTCTCACGGACACGCTATCGGGCACCCTCGCCGTCGAAGATCTCGACGCGGTCACCGAGCAACTGAAACGTACGACGAGTCCGCGTGTCGATCTGAAAACGCTGGCGGAGGGAGCCGGAAAAACGTCCGCCGATCATTCCATCGATACCCGCTATCTCCTCAGGCTGATCGAACTCTCAAAACAGATCACGTCGGCGCACCATCGGCTCGTGCAGGGCAAACACGGCCTGGGGCGCGCCCGCTACGGACTGGTCGTCGCAGGTGGCAGCGCAGCGGAATGGGCCGGCGCGTTTCCGAACAACCCGTTCCAGGCACCGGTACTCATCGATATGAGCGGTGATGCCGCACAGCTCTCCGCGGGCCTGATCGAGGGACACCTGGAAGAGACCACCGAGCTGGTCCGCCTGCTGCGGCTGGCGCGCCTCGAAACTGACAAGCCCGATGGCCTGGAGTGGAAGCGGGATGCACTCGCGAAACTGAGCTGGAAGGACCTCAGCAAAGAGGAATACGAACTGTGTCCGCCGCTACTGCTGGTCGGCAGTGACGAAATGCTCGCCGGAAGAGGACTGGGGCAGCTTATCTGGCTCCTGAACTCGGGTCTGCCGGTCAAGGTGCTGGTGCTCCACACGCTGGACTTTGGTCTTGCGAGCGATCCTGCCGCCAGGACCGCCCAGGCGCCGACAAACAATCCGAGGGCAAGTCTTGCATTCCTCGCACTGGCGCAACGTAACGCGTTTATTGCACAAACGTCGGTCGCCGATCCGGTACACCTGGGCGACAGTATGCTGAAAGCGCTGGGCTTCGGTGGCCCTGCCCTGATCCAGGTCTACGCGCCCAGTCCAACGCGGCATGGATTCGCCAGCGCGCACACACTGGCGCAGGCAGAACTTGCAGTCAGCAGCCGCGCGATGCCTTTGTTCCGATACGATCCAACGATCGACGGTGTGTTCGGGTCGCGCATCAGCCTGCAAGGTAACCCGCACATCGATGAGACGATGGTCCCGGATGCGAACGGCGAACGGCCCCTGACAGCAGCAGACTGGGCGATAGGACAACAGCGGTTCAGCACAAACTTCGAAGTACTGTCGGCCGAGGCGGCGGCACCGGTCGCGTTGCACGAGTGGCTGCAACTCGACGCCAGGAGCCGCGATAGAAAGACGCCGTATGTTGCAGTCGGCACAGGCGACGAAGAACGACGGTATTCGATGGCGCCGGCCATGCTCGATATGGTCGAGCAGAGTCTCCAGGGCTGGCAGACCCTGCAGGAACTCGCCGGCATTGTTACCCCGTTCACGGAGCGACTTGAGCAGGACATCCGCGCCGAGGTCGCTGCCGAACATCGTGCGGAACTCGATGCTCAGAGCGAAGCCTCCGAAGCGCGAATCCGTGAGATTCAGGAGAAGATAGAGGTCGAAATCGCTAGCAAGATTCGCAGCCGCCTGATGCAACTGGCATCGCGCAAGCGGGGCGGATGACGATGAGACCACTCAGTCGACTGCGCCGCAACTTCGAGCACGGAGTCCACCCGCCCCACCACAAGACGCAGACCGAGGACCTGCCGATCCAGCGCGTGCCTTTCGTCAAAGACTACGTCATGCCGCTGGGCCAGCATATCGGTGTGCCCAGTCGAGCCGTTGTTGTCGCCGGCGAGCGAGTGCGGCGCGGGCAGCTTATTGCTGAACCGGGCGGTTTCGTTTCTACCGCCCTGCACAGCCCGGTTACGGGGACAGTTCGCGAGGTTGGCGATTTTCGCGGTGTCGATGGCCGCTTTGCGCCGGCGATCGCGATCGAGGCTGATCCGTTTGCGACGCAGCAAATTGAAGCCGGTGCGGCGCTGGACTGGGAGTCGCTGTCCCTGGAGAAGTTCATCGAAGCGGTGCAGATGGCGGGTATCGTCGGCCTGGGCGGGGCAGCATTCCCGTCGCATGTGAAGCTCTCGGTCCCCGATGGCATAAAGATCCGGCACCTGCTCGTGAACGGCGCCGAGTGCGAACCGTACCTGACCAACGACCACCGGCTGATGGTCGAGCGGCCGGAGGCGCTGCTCGAAGGTGCGGAAATCGTGCGGCAAAAACTCGGTGCCGAGGAAACGATCATCGGCGTGGAGATCAATAAACCTGATGCGATCGAGATCATCCGTCAGCACATCCCGCCGGGTCACCCCGTACGCATCGTGCCACTGAAGGTGAAATATCCCCAGGGCGCCGAAAAAATGATGATCAAGAGCATCTTCGACAAGGAAGTGCCCGCGGGGCAGCTACCTCGCGACGTGGAAGTCAACGTTAACAACGTCGGCACGATCGTCGCGATCGCGGACTACTTTCTGCGCGGCCTGCCGCTGATCGAACGGGTGCTGACGGTGGCCGGTCCGGGCGTCACTTACCCTGCGAACCTGGTCGTGCCGCTCGGCACGCCGGTGCGCGAGGTCGTCAGGTTCTGCGGTGGACTCAAAGGAGAGAGCCGCGAGATCATCATGGGCGGCCCGATGATGGGCCGGCCGATCGCGAGTCTCGATGTACCGGTTCTGAAAGGATGTTCCGGCGTGCTGGTGTTCACCGAGACGGAGACGGCGAGGCGCAAGGAATATCCCTGCATTCGCTGCGGCCGATGCCTGGAGGCCTGCCCCTATTTTCTGAATCCGTCACGATTGGCCCGCCTGTCCAGGGCGCGCATGTACGATGACATGAAGGCCTACCATGTCTTCGACTGTGTCGAGTGCGGCTGCTGCACGTTTGCCTGCCCGTCAAGTATCCCGATCGTGCAGCTTATCCGTACTGCGAAAGACGACCTGACCCACCGCAAGGAGTCCGAGGAGTGAAGCAAAAGGACCCGGATCTCCTGCTGTTTCACGCGCCGCTGCTGCGCCAGGGTATGACCACGCCGAAAGCGATGCGCGACGTAATCTATGCGTTGTTGCCGGCGACTGCGGCCTCGATATGGTTCTTCGGTCTGAGCGCGCTGCTCGTTGTAGGCGCGTGTATCGCCGGCGCCGTTTTAGCCGAATGGTTCTTCGACAGCAGCCAGCCTCGCGGCGAGTCACTGCGCGATGCGACCGGTATCTTGACGGGCCTGTTACTCGGCCTGACGCTGCCGCCCGGTCTGCCGATGTGGATGGCTTTCCTCGGCGGATTCGTCGGCATCAGCCTGGGCAAAGTCATCTGGGGTGGGCTCGGTCATAACCTGTTCAATCCTGCACTACTCGGTCGCGCATTCTTGCTTGCGACGTTTCCGATCGCCATGACCACCTGGGTGCCGCACAGCAGTGGCGGCGAATTCACGAGTGTTTACGCGACTAACCTCGCGCTGCCGTTCATGCAGGCAGGCGTCGACGGCGTGAGCGCTGCAACGCCGCTGGGGATGCTCAAGTTCGACCAGGAAGTTACTCCGCTCGCCAACCTGATGTTCGGCAAGATCAACGGTTCGCTCGGAGAAACCAGTGGCCTGCTCTTGCTGCTCGGCGGCATCTATCTCTGGCTCCGGCGGGACCTCGACTGGCGCATACCCGTAAGCATCCTGCTGACCGTGGTCTTGTTCTCCGCTGTCCTCAGCCTGATCGACGCGGCGCGTTTTCCGTCGCCCCTGTTTTCGGTGTTTTCCGGTGGCCTGTTGCTGGGAGCGATCTACATGGCAACCGATCCTGTCACCTCGCCGGTCACCCCGCGCGGCGCGTGGATCTTCGGCATCGGTGTCGGCGTACTGGTGATGCTGATCCGTGTATTCGGCGGCCTGCCCGAAGGCGTGATGTACGCGATCTTGCTCATGAACGCCGCGACCCCGCTCATCGATCGCTATACGCAGCCGCGCGTGTTTGGTCGCGGGGCTGATTCGCCGTGACAACGAGCGCGCAAATGAATGCGCCGGCGCCCAGCTCGCTGCGCCTCGTGTTGACGCTCGCGATCGCGGGACTGATATCCGGTATCGCGATCATCGGTATCTACGAATCCACGCTGCCCACGATTACAGCGAACAAGGCTCGCGAGCTGCGCGAGGCCGTGTTCAAAGTTCTGCCGGGCATCAGCGAGATGCAACAACTTGTTTACAGGGATGGCGGACTTGTCGCGACCGAGGAGCGGCGCAAAGACGAGCAAGCCGTTTATGGCGGCTACGATCGTGAAGGCGATTTCGTCGGCTACGCGATTCCGGCCGCGGGCCCCGGCTTCCAGGACACGATCGGCCTGTTGTATGGCTTCACGCCACAACAGAAACGCGTAGTCGGCATGGAGGTGCTCGAGAGCCGGGAGACGCCGGGACTCGGCGACAAGATCTACAAAGACGCCGAATTTGTCGGCAGCTTCAGCGCGCTGTCCATCGATCCGAACATCGTCGCGGTCAAGAAAGGCACTAGCGCCAAACCCAACGAGATCGACGCGATTACCGGCGCGACCATCTCTTCGAAGGCCGTGGTCAGGATTATCAACGAGGCCCATGCCGAATGGTCGAAGCGGCTTCCGCCAGCGGGCGCCGAGCCGCCTTTGGGTGAAACAGATCCCGTTGGCACGGGGGGGAGCCCATGAAACAAAACGACTCCTACGAAGAATTCATCAAGGGCATCTGGCGCGATAACCCGGTGTTCGTGCAGGTGCTCGGGATGTGTCCCATGCTTGCAGTCACCAATTCCGCCGTTAACGCAATCGCGATGGGGCTGGCGACGTTCTTCGTGCTGGTGGGATCGAGCTTCCTCGTGTCGAGCTTCCGCAACTGGATCCCGAAACAGGTGAGGATTTCCTGCTTCATCATCATCATCGCAACTTTTGTAACGGTGGCCGACTACACGCTGTTGGCGCTCGTCCCGAAAGTGCACAAGGAGCTGGGTGCATTCATCCCGCTGATCGTCGCGAACTGCATGATATTGGGTAGGCAAGAGGCCTTCTCGTCGCGATACCCGGTGCGCCTGGCAGTGATGGATGCCATCGGGATGGCCGGCGGTTTTCTGCTGGCGTTGTTCTCGCTCGGCGCGATCCGCGAGATACTCGGCGATGGCGCGTTGTTCGGCATTGATCTCTTCGGCGAGAACTTCGAGCCCTGGATCATCATGATTCTGCCGCCCGGCGGTTTCCTGACGCTCGGCGTCATCCTGTTGTTCTTCAACTGGTTCCGTTTCAAGAAAGACGAGTTCCTGGCCGACGTTGCCGCGGCCGAGCGGGGTGGAAACTAATGGACAACCTTGCATGGATCTTCATCAGCGCACTGCTCGTCAACAACTTCGTGCTGACCTATTTTCTCGGGCTGTGCCCGTTCCTGGGCGTGTCCAACTCGCTGGAGACGTCGGCTCGGCTCGGGCTCGCGACAACCTTCGTGATGCTCGTGACCGCGTTGTGCGCCTGGGTACTCAACACCTATGTATTGATTTACGCGCCGTATCTTCGACTGATCTGCTTTATCGTTGTGATCGCAAGCACCGTGCAGTTCATAGAGATGTTGATCAAGAAACTGAGTCCTGCGTTGTTTCGTGCCATGGGAATTTTCCTGCCACTGATCACGACGAACTGCGCGATCCTGGGTCTCGCAATTTTCGCCACCAACCGCGGCTACGGATTTTGGGAAGGCATCGTTTACGCGCTCGGCGCCGGCATCGGGTTTACGCTGGCGCTCGTCCTGCTTGCCGGACTGCGCGAAGAATCGGAGTTGTCCAATATTCCGCGACTCATGAAAGGCACCGCGATGAACCTGATCATCGCAGGCATACTGTCGATGGCGTTTATGGGATTCGCCGGACTTTTCAGCTCGGCCTGAATGGAGCATGCCTCGATGACGACCTATTTTCTACCACTACTCGCGTTGGTCCTGCTATGCGGACTCTGGGCGATATTCCAGCTATGGCTGTCGAGGCACGATCCCGATGCGAAGGCCCGGTCGCTGAAGTGCGGCGGTTGCGGTCGCCAGGACGAATGCAGCTAGCAATACTGCTGTAGACTGGCCCGGATGAGCATCTGGTCACAGGCCCTCGACATGGCCGCGAAAACGCCCGATGAGCGCAATCGCTACGTCGATTTTCTGCGGGCCGTTTCCATCCTCATGGTCGTCACGGGCCACTGGCTCATTGTCGCGCTGCATTACAAGGACGGGGCGTTCATACCCGGTGACCTGCTGGAGCTGCGGCCCAACACTCAGTGGTTGACCTGGATATTCCAGGTCATGCCGATTTTCTTCATCGTCGGCGGCTACGCCAACGCGGTTTCGCTCGAGAGTGCTCGCCGCCGCGGTACCGACTACGCGGGCTGGCTCGTTACTCGCCTCAATCGCCTCGTCTCACCGTTGCTGGTCCTGCTGTTCGCGTGGGCGCTGTTAGCCGCCATCCTGCATTTCTCAGGCGTCACGGGCGACGTTCTGCGGCTGGCATCGCGAGCGTCGCTGATTCCGATCTGGTTTCTCGCTATCTACACCGTGGTTGTCGTACTGGCACCGGCAACGTACATTGCGTGGCAACGCTGGGGCTTCGTTTCGTTCTGGGCCTTCGTCGTCGTTGCTGCGCTTGTCGATGCCGCGTTCTTTGCCGCCGACCAGCCATGGCTGGGCTGGAGCAACTATCTCTGGGTCTGGCTCGCGGTTCATCACCTCGGGTATGCCTGGCGCGATGGTCGCATGGGCAGCCCGGCGCGCCTGCTGACGTACTCGGCGCTCGGTCTTATTGTTCTGTCACTACTCATATTCAAAGGTCCCTACCCGTTCGCCATGGTGGGGTCGCCCGATGAAGCACTGAGCAACACGCTCCCGCCAAAAATTACTCTGCTCGTGCTCGGAATCGCGCAGTTCGGACTGTTGCTCGCCATCGAGGCGCCGATGCGGCGCCTGCTCTCCGGTTTACGAATCTGGGCTGCAACCGTCCTGATCAACAGCATGATCATGACGCTCTATCTTTGGCACCTGACCGTGATGGTTATTCTCGTTTCGATTCTGTATCTCGCCGGTGGCTTCGGATTCGGAGTCGAACCCGCCAGCCTCGAGTGGTGGTTGACGCGACCCGTCTGGATCGGCGCCCTGTACGCCTGCTTGTTGCCCGTTGCCGTCGCATTGGGACCGCTGGAACGACGAACACGGCCTGCCGACGCAGCGGTGCCGTCCGCGACCAGGCTGGTTGTCGGCGCGCTACTTATCTGCCTGGGGGTTGCGTTGCTTGCTATTTACGGCTTCGGCAGCTCGCCGCTGCCGTTTCTCGACATCGCATCATTCGCGTTGGTCGTGCTGGGTGCGGGGATCAGCGGGCTGCTGCCGGCTTGGAAAAAAACGGCAGCTTAATGCTGTTGCCGGTCGTCAGCCCGCAACGCAAAGAACTGCAAATCACCGAACTCGCCTTCCAGTGATGCGTACTTGGCCGCCGGCGCCTCTCTAAGGCGGTCGGCAATGCGCTTCGCTTCGGTCAAATAGTGGTTGTAGAGCTGCCGTCGCAATGCCAGCGAGAGTATCGCCGGCTCGCCTTCGTCGGCGCTGAGCGCTTCGTCGAGCGAAAACTCGGGCAATTCCGATGTCGAATACTTGTGCTTCCAGGTGCCGGTCCCCAGGTCGAAATCGTAGAGATTAAGAAACAGGCTCCCTTCGCGCGCAAGAAAGTGCACGGCGTCGATTATGTAGTTGGCTTCGGCATCGTCCATGACCCAGTGCAGCCCGACCCGGCACCAGCCAGGTTTCAGCCCGCAGTGACCTTGCTGCACCGCGAAGCGGTAGCGTTCCGACATGTCCTCGTCGATGTCGAGCAATCGGTGGCCGTAAGGTCCCGCGCAGGAACAGCCGGCACGTGACTGAATGCCGAAGAGATCATTGAGCAGCGCCGTGATGAACTTGTGGTGCAGGTACTTGCCGTTACCGTCTTTTATGTTGAACGAAATGATGCCGACACGGCTGCTCGGATCCGGATTGCCCAGCACTTCGATATTCTCGTTGGCGGTCCAGCTTTTCATCGCACGATCCGTGAGCTCATGCTCCCGCGCGTTGATAATATCGACGCCAACGCTGTCCTTGATCTGGAAGACCAGCCCCGCTTTAAGTGTCTGCAACACGCCCGGCGTGCCCGCTTTCTCGCGTTCTTCGATGTTGCTGATGAAGTCCTGGCCGGTCATGCCGACGTAGTCGACCGTGCCCCCTGCACTCACACTGGGGGGTAACTCGCGATGATAAATGCGTTCGTTGAAAACCAGCACACCGCTGGAGCCGGGACCACCAAGGAACTTGTGCGGCGAGATGAACACGGCGTCAATACTCGGATCATCACCCTCGCCCTGAGGCTCCGGGTTCATGTCGATATTGACGTAGGGCGCGCAGGCCGCAAAATCGAAACACGCGATCGCGCCATATTTGTGTAACAGGCTCGCAATTTTCCTGACATCCGAGCGCATTCCCGTGACGTTGGATGCCGCCGAGAATGAGCCGATGCGTTTCCGATTCTTGTAGCGCGGATCATTGAGCAATTCCTCGAGATGCGCCAGGTCGATGTTGCCGGTCGCGTCCAGTTTGATCTCGATCGTCGTTGCAAGGGACTGCCGCCAGGAAATTTCGTTGGAATGATGCTCGTACGGACCAATGAACACGACCGGCTGGATGTCCCGAAATAATTCGCCGAGCGATTCGCTGTCTTTATCGGCATGCAGCTGATCCAGGGCTTCGTCGATGTTCTTCCGCGTCGCCGGTGCGAGCGCCACACCGATGATCTGCTGCAGCTTGTCGATTGCACCTGTCGCCCCGGTACCGCAGGCAATGATGCGTCCCTGCGGGCCCGCGTTGACGGATTTCTTGATCGCGTCTTCAGCCTCGTGCAAGAGCTGACTCATGCTGCGGCCCGTGATGTCATCCTCGGTGTGGGTATTGGCATAAATGCGCTGCAGGCTTTGCAGGTAGGACTCGACGAAGCGCAGGCAGCGTCCCGAGGCCGTGTAGTCGCAGTACACCATCAGCCGCTCACCGAATGGCGTTTCGAACGTGGAGTCCACGCCGACAATTTGTTGTCGCAGATAGGCGGGATCGAGTACAGTTTTGCTCATCGAGTGATTATGCCTGAATTGCAGGAACGCAAACGGTGTTTTGAATGGCCAAAAAGCTGAAAAACGAGAAAGCGCTGCTGGCAGAGGCATTGCGCGTGGTTATCGATGACGCCGTCAAGCGCGGCATCGTCGAGATCGAACCAACCGATTCACAAGACCTCAAGGTCGAGTATGCATACCGCTTGCTCGTGCACGACAAGGAGATCGCGGCCCTGCCCCCCGACCAGCTCAACCTGCCCAAAATGCGACACAGGCTGGCCATGTGGGTTACGCACAAATTGCCCGCCGATCACGAACTCCTGAAATGAGCATGTGGGATTCCCACAAGTTGGCGCCGGATCACGAACTCCTGAACTAGCTTACGCGGCTAGTTCCTGTTTTCAATCGCGTCCTCGATCGAATTGGCGATCTTGCCCGGTACACCGACATTCGCCGTGAACGCGCGGTAGCCGGAGTCCCAGAAATACAGCTGCATGCGCCACATCTGGCCGTAGTGCAGGACTTCTATCTCTTCACCGTCTTTGACAATCAGTACTTCGGTCGGCAAAGCGGAAACATGATCCACGCCCGGATAGGGCGCCAGTTCGCTTTTGGCGTCGCCGCGGAAGCGTGAGTTGATGCGAATCATCTTGTCTTCGATGTAGGGATTCGTGAGTCCAAAATAGACCGCATCGTCACGCAGCCGAATTTGCGTAACCGTTTCCCAACCGGTCGAATCGGACGCGTCGCTGACCGTACCAGCTTTCAATGCAACTGCGACTTTGTCGACCGTCGCATCAAATCCCTCGCTCGTGTCTACGTCAACCGATAGCTGGCTTTTTTCAAAGTTCCTGAATTTGGCCATCATGCGGGCCGGCCCATCGCCTTTGAACTTGCGATAGTGCTTCTCGCTTCGCCTTGGTTCTTGTTGCTCGCTGAGTGCTGTTCCCGGCAGAGCGGTGACAAGCTGGCGCATTTCGGCTGCAACATTGCGTGCCGCAGCAATCAGGGCATCGTAGTTCGAGGATTTCGCATAAAACACCATTGCATGCGCAACCGGGTTCGCCATGTTGACGAACGTCGTATGCTCATCGCCCTGCGTGTAGACTGCGATCCGCAATATCTGTGCCGAAATCGTGCGAGGCGATTCTGCCGCCGCCGCTTTGGCGTAGGCAGGAGACGTCAATACAAAAACTCTCGCCTGGTGCGCGCCCTCCGGTACGCGAACGTCGTGAGTCGCGTGAAGCTGGAGGGGCGAAATCTGGAGCGCGGATTCGAGCGCCGCCGTCGTTTCGGAAAACGACCGCGACGATTCGAGAATTGACTCGAAAATACCGATCTTGTCGGCCGCATGTGAAAGCGGCGCTGAAACCAGCGCCGCAATCAAAATTACGGCCATCCTTAGTCTGGCCTTCATGTTCGACTCCTAGAAGCTATAAGCGACTTCGAATTCGAGCTGGTTCATTTCCAGCTTGATTGTCTGCGTCGGATCGAAAGCACTCGGGCCTGTTACAGACTTCTCCGGTGCGTACATGAACGAGAAGTCCCATGCGCCACCACTGCCGGTTTTCCATGTCAGGCCAAACGTGACGTGTTGCTCCATGACGCCCGGCGCCAGGATATTGAACAGCACATCAGCCGATTGCACTGGCTGTTCGCCGTAGCTATAGCCGAAACGCCATGTGCTGGTCTCGTCTCGCTGCCACTCGAAGCCGAGTTTGTACGTCGTCATGTCATCCCAGCCGAAACCAGCGCCATTTGCTCCGCCGAGGCAGCTTTCGAGATCCGTGCCTCCCGGAACTGCCGGGCAGGAAAAGAGGTTTGCCATCGGGTTACCGACGGAATCGACTTCGCCGAACGCGGTGTGTTCGATATCGAAGTTGACGCGCAGAGCATCCGTTGCGATGACGGAAATTCCGGCTTTGATGCTGGAAGGGATATCGAAGTCGCCGTCTTCGGCAAACAAATCCGCGTAGTCGTCAAACTCGCCCATCGAAATCTTGGATTGGTAGGAAAGACCGACGCTGACATTGTCCGACAGTCCGGCCCAGATGCCGCCCGTAATGCCCCAACCGAAAGCCATATCATGGCCGTTGTTGCTGAGCGCTGTCGGTAGCGTCGTACCACCGGAGGCGTTAAAGCTATTCGTAACCGGAGTAAACGTCGCGACTCCGTTAGCTTCGAACATCTGAACGGCGAGAACCGGACCGATGCCCCACGCGAAGTTGTCGCCGGATTTGGCCGAGTAGTTGATGTTCAGGAATGCTTGCGACAGGTCGACGCCGGCCTTGCCCGCGCAATACGGACCGGGACCCGTAGCCGGCGCTCCTAAAGGAGTTGCACCACAAAAATACGATGTGGCTGACGCATTTGAACTGTCCCAATCCGTATTCATGCCGCCGCGGCCGTAAAACGCGGCCGTAATATTGGCATCGTTCTGCAAGCTCCAGTTCTTGGCGACGTAAGGAATCGGAAAATATTCGCTGCTGCTGTCTATCTTGCCTTCAGCAATCGTGTGGGACGGCAGGCAAACAGCTGGATCAGGGGCCATGGGGTCGCAGCCGCCGAGATCTATGAAAGCGCCGTTCAATTGGCTAGCAGAAGCCGTGTAGCTGCGCCGCGGGCTGAAGATGGAAAGACCCGCTTCCCACCGATCGTCGACAAACACGCCAAGCGCCGGGTTGGAGGCTGATATGATGGATCCCATATTGGCGTTCGAGCCGACGCCCGTGCCAGCCATACCCTTGGACTGCGTGCCAACGCCGTGCGTGAAATAACCGTTTGTTGCCAGGGCTGCGCCACTGAATACAAACATGCCCATCGCCAACAGCCCGGCTGCGGTTTTTCTTGCGGTGATCTTCATCGTTCTTCTCCCTGCGATTTGCAGAATACTTCGTGTAGGGTCTGCATCACTTTGGTCGCGTCATCGCCGGACAGCGAGTAGCTGACCGACTGCGCCTCTTTCCTGGACCGCACAATTCTTTCACGTCGCAGAACGGCGAGGTGTTGTGACAGCGCCGACTGGCTCAGGCCCAGGATTTCCTGTAATTCGCTAACCGTCTTTTCGCCTTCCGACAATTGACAGAGGATCATCAATCGCCATTCATTCGCCATGGCCTTGAGCAGCTCAACGGCATGTGCCGCCATGTCGTGCAGCTCGGCCAGTTCCGCAACGTCGTCCGGAGCCAGGTCTTTTACAGCGTCAGCCATCATTCGCAGCCTCCGAAACCCTCGGAGTCCATCTTGGCTTCGTAGGGTGCCGTCACGTCGCTGCCGACGACCAGCGATCCTTTGACCGAATCCCAGTCGTCCGGCTTCAGGATCAAAAGCCAGCCTTTCTCATACGGATCGTCGTTGGCAGTGCTCGGCTCGTTGACCATTTCTTCGTTTACGGCGACAACCTCGCCACCGGCCAGAGATTTCGCGGGACCCACCCATTTGCCGGATTCCAGCGTGCCGCAGGATTTGCCGGCCCTGACCGATCGGCCAACGCGTTTGGGCGTAAATGCGACGAGTTTTCCGGCCATTGCCGTGGCCACGGCGGTCATGCCGATTTTGACGTTACCGTCTCCCATTTCGGTAAACCAGATGTGGTTGTCAACATCATAGAGAAGGTCGTCGGGCAGATTACATCCGCGTACCTTTGGCATTTCAGTCTTCCTTATTTACGTGCTTGTTGCGCCGTCAGCCGCGCGAATCGGCTTTGCCGAGCAGCAGAATTCGCCGAGCCCGGCGACCTGCATCTTGCCGCTGACGAACAAATACAAGTGCTTAGATATCATCGCCATCATGCATAAGCGATCCGTAATATCCGAATATACGTCTCCCATTGTCACGAGGTTGTAGTGGTAGGCAATTTCCCGGCAGGTCTCACGGCAGGCATTGAAGCTCGGGTCGCCTTTCGCACCCTGCCGGTGCAGCGCAAGCAGGCGAAAACCTTCCCTCGTATCCTGGGTAGGCACATCGCCCCGGGCCCTTATCCAGTGTTCCAGGACCTCCTCGCTCGCCTGCAGCAACTCAGCCGCTGCCACTTCGGGGTCGCCCGTCGCCGGTGGCGCTTCGAACACGGTCTCGAGCTCGGTGAGCGACCTCATCCCAGACCCTTTGCCTTGAGGAACTTGATCGAGTCGGAAATATTCTCGTGCACCCCGACTTTCTTCGCTTTGAGCCCCAGCGCCATACCGAGTAGCTGCGTGAAATACAGGATCTTGATATCGACTTTTTCGCCGAGCGTCTTCTCGGCGCGGATCTGGTGCATCTCGAGACCCGAATGACAGGTCGGGCATTCAGTTGCAATAACGTCGGCACCCGCGAGCTTGGCGGTTTTCAGGATATTCAGAACCAGCTTCGTCGAAATATCGCTGTCAGACAGCGTATGGGCACCACCGCAGCAGGCCGTCTTCAATGGAAAGTCCACGTTCTCCGCACCCGCGGCTGCCAGCAAATCGTCCATGAAATGCGGTTTGGACGTCGACTCACTGCCGGGGCCCTGGTCTTTTTCCGGGAAAATATGCCGTGGTCGCGTGTACATGCAGCCGTAGTAGTTGGCGATCTTCAATCCACTCAGCGAATTCTTGACCCGTGCCGCCAGACCCTCTTCGCCGATCGTGTCCTTGATCCAGTCGAGCGCGTGAATTGTCTCGACCTGACCGGACTCGTAGGTCTTGTGTCCTGCTTTTTTCGACAGGCGGTCGACGACTTCGGCCGACTCCGCGTCGTTTTTGAGGTCGTACTCCGCTTTCTTGAGGTTGTGATAACAGCCATTGCAGGGCGCCATGACGACGTCCATGTCCATTTCATTGGCGGCTACCGACATCACCCGCGAAGACAGGTAGGTCTGGAGCTTCGGATCGACGTTCTTGACTTCCATCGCCCCGCAGCAATTCCAGTTCTTGACCTCGACCAGCTCGAGCCCGAGCGCCTTGCCCACGGCCTTGGTTGAACGGTTGTAGGAATGGCCGCTGCCTTCGAGCGCGCAGCCCGGGTAGTAAGCGACCTTCTTGTATTTGTCTTTCATCGTCATAAATCAGGAATCCTTGTCAGGCAGCGACATCGTTTTTCGCGGTTTCAACCAGCTCGGCGAGGCTCAGCGCCTGCTCCTGTTTTTCATGCTGTTCGTCAATGTATTCCTGCATCGCGGCCGATGCTTTGGACCAGTCGCTGGTGCGCGGCGCCACCAGTGTCGCGAGTCCCATGCGGGTCAACATGCCGATGGGCAAGCCGCTGATCATGCGTTTGACCATCTCGATCATCCAGTCCTGCAACAGCTTTT